>CXWJ01033380.1_pt1 | contig 9969 bp, 10 predicted proteins | sample 590841 | NCBI WGS metagenome assembly CXWJ01 (sample SAMEA3498367, study PRJEB10139) | wastewater metagenome | biome: wastewater treatment plant; material: activated sludge | place: Austria | collected 2015-01-21 | reverse complement strand
CTGCTGGTTCGGCTGATAGAAAAATATCGCCAGGTGCACCCGCCAATAAGTGATCGGCAAGCTCGTTGGAAGCACCGTAAACCACGCGCACCCGGGTTGCCGGCCGGAGAAGCGCGTATTCCGCCAGGATCTGGCCAACCGCTTCCTGCAAGCTAATCGCCGCCGCCAGATGCAAACAATCCGCGGCCCCTGTAATCGGTTGAACACTGCGCTGTAGCGCACCAGCGGCTGATTCGACGAGCGTTTGCCGCACTTGCTCGTAGAGATCGACCGCGAGGCGGCCGCGCGCGGTCAACGTGGCGCCACCTCCACGCACGCCCCCGGGTGCTGCCTTCACGAGGGCTTCACCGGCCGCCGCGTTGACCTCCTGCACGAGCGTCCAAGCCCTGCGGTAAGACATGCCGACCGCCTTGGCCCCCTTAGTGATGCTGTGGTGCTGGTCGATGGCCGCGAGGAGCTCCGCCCTCCCCTCGCCCAGCACGGCCTCGCCACGCCTCTCCACCCACATGCGGAAGCCCACCGTCCAGTCGTTTGTCCAGCTTGCCTTAGTCATGCGCTTCAATGTCGCTCGAAACTCCGCTCAAAAAGCCCGAAAGCCCGTCCAGAAGCCGGAAAGTCTGCCCAAGTTGACCTCATCAAGGGATATGTTAAACTCATCCGTTATTCCTCATTGTGCATAACGGCCTCGCGCTTTGCCATGCTCGCCCGTGAACAAAAACGCTCGACTGGCTTCACGCTCGTAGAGTTGCTCGTGACGATCAGCATCATCGCGTTGCTGGTCAGCTTGCTCTTGCCGGCCGTTATGCAGGCCCGGGCCGCGGCTCGACGCACCGGTTGCCAGTCGAACCTGCGACAATGGGGGTTGGCTGTGCAGATGTATGCCGATGTCCATGCTGGCCGATTGCCGTATCGTGGACAAGGTGTTCAACCCACAACCCGCCTCGACTCGATGGACGACTGGTTCAACGCAATCCCGCAATTCATGGAAAACCCGACCTACGTCGATTTCGTCCGCGCGGGCAATCGCCCGAAAGCCGGCGACGGGAGCGTCTGGGTCTGCGCTGACGCCGAGCCGATCGATTATCCAACTCAACCCACATTTTTCGCTTATGGTATGAACATGGCCCTTTCGCCGCCCGGCAACGGTCGGCCAGACCACATGGCAAAGGTCGGTCCGTTGCAAACCATGGTCTTCATGTCCGATGGCTTGGGGCCTTGGTGTTCCGTCCTGCCAAGCAAAGAAGGTTACTCGCCCGTGGCGCGGCACATGAGCAAAACCGTCAACATCGCATTCCTCGATGGTCGTGTGGAATCGTATGTGGGCGATGATGTCGGCTGTGGCATCGGCGATCCGGAGCGTCCTGACATTCGCTGGTTTCCTCCGAATACATCGTGGCAGGGACCGCCGAAATAGCGATTGATCTAGAAAGAACTACAACAAGATTGGCAACGCATAGGAGCCCGTTAATGAAAGCCCGAATAGTATTCAGCGCGTTATTGACCCTCGTATTAATTCCCCTCACTTCGTGGTCGGCCACGACGACGATCAACGCCTTGAAGGACAATGCCATCTTTCAGAGCAACTCGAACAACAGCGGAGGCGGATCTCCTGGCATTCATGTGGGAACCAACGGCCAAGGATCAACGCGCCGCGGCCTCATCGCGTTCGATATTGCCGCGAATGTTCCCGCGTGGGCAACAATTACTGGCGCGGAGCTGCGGATGTACGTCGGAAACGCGTCCAATACCACGAGTCGCACCATCGGCTTGCATAAACTGAGCAAGAATTGGGGCGAGGGTACCGCGGGCAGCTCAGCTCTTGCACTCAACGGCACCGGCTCAGGCTTTCCGGCAAGCCCAGGCGACGCCACCTGGAGTCACGCGATGCTTGGTTCAGTCGCTTGGACGAATCCTGGCGCGACCGGAGATTTCAATCCCGTGGCCAGCGCCAGTCTCGGCGTTGGTGGAACGGAGGACACATCCCACACCTGGCTTTCGACCGCGGCCCTCGTGAACGATGTGCAAAGCTGGCTCGATGCGCCAGCGAGCAACTTTGGCTGGGCATTGATCAATGCCAGCGAGGGTACGAATCAGTCGATCAAAACCTTTTATTCACGATCGGCAACGCAAAATACGAGCGGGGTCGCTGGTTCACTGAATCCCTCCTGGCGTCCCACGCTAACGGTTACTTTTGTTCCCGAGCCGGGCACCGCTTCGTTGATCCTTCTTGCGGGAACGCTGCCCTATTTTTTGAGACGACGATAGAACCGCTCACGAATCGCGTATAGGTAAACTGCCGGAGGAAGGTGGAAAGAATGAGTCGGACGGTTCTCATGATAGTGGCCCTCGCGCTAGCCTTAGGCTCGACCGCGTCCCAGGCGACCACCATAACCATTGGCGCCGCGCGAGATAACACGATCTTTCAAAGCAACGCCCTCCACAGCGCCGGAGGGTGGGTCGGAATTACTGCGGGCACCAACGGCATGGGGGCGCCTCGCCGCGGATTAATCGCCTTCGACATCGCCGGCAGTGTCCCGGCTGGATCAACCATTACGGGTGCTCAACTCACCCTCTACCTGGGCGACGCCCCGAACTCCAACAGCCAAAATATTGGACTACACAAACTCACCAAGGATTGGGGCGAGGGCACGGCAAACAATTCCAGCCCTAGCATGAGTGGCACTGGCATGGGCGCGATGGCCAGTCCCGGCGACGCCACTTGGAGCCATGCCATGCTGGACATGGTTCCTTGGACAAACGCCGGCGCGGTCGGTGACTTCGATGCGGTCGCCAGCGCGAGCACGTCGGTCACCGGCCCTGTCGATACGCCGTTCGTCTGGAACTCAACCCCGGCGCTCGTCGGCGACCTTCAAAACTAGCTCGATGCGCCCGCGACGAATTTTGGCTGGGCCTTGATCAACGAAGGCGAAGCAACGATCCGTTCTCAAAAGACGTTTTACTCACGGCAGGCCACGCAAAACTCAAGCGGTGTGGCCAATTCGTTAGACCCCGCTTGGCGTCCAAGCCTCGTTATTACTTACCTGGAATCGCCGTCCCCCTCCGGCGACTATAACGGCAACGGCACGGTCGACGCCGCCGACTATGTCCTCTGGCGAGAGACGCTCAACATGCCAGCCAACCCCGCGGGCAGCGGCGCGGATGGCAACGAAAACGGAACGATCGACCCGGATGATTACACCTTTTGGCGCGCCCGCTTCGGCAATGCCGTGGGTGCCTCTACAAATCTAGGTATCGTCCCTGAGCCGGCTACGCTGGGGGCCGCATTGACGGCGCTTGGACTGCTTACTATGCATCGATCTACTATCGGACGCGCACGGCGACCAAGCGCAAAGGGGCGTAATTCGGCCTTTACTTCTTGAAGGATCGATAGTCGGGAGAACTGCCAAGCCGCACTTCTTGTCTTTTTCCATCGGGTGCCACTAGCTTCGCCAGTGCGAATGGTTCGCCACCGTTTAAACGTCCCTGCACCGAGTATCGAGAAAACATGATCGCGGCGGAATCAATCAGCCGCCGTGCGCTAGCACCCGGTTTTTTCGAAACAGGCTTTGAGCCGCAAAGAGGATTCGCGGCATCCATCCACACGCCGCGCACACCTCCGATATGCCCAAGGCATTACATCACTCAGCCCGATGTAAGAACNNAGCGAGCGTTTTCGCCACCCGGGTTTTCTTTGGTTTTGTTTCCCTTCCCTCGGCGCGGGAGCAACTGAGGCCGCCGAGTTGGCGAGGAGGAAGGCCGAAGGCGGTAGTGCCTTGATTGCTTCTGTTTCTTTCTCTTTACGGAGGGGATTCCCCTCGGCCGCGTCACCTCGCGCCCACCGAAAGAACGCAACCGAGGCCATATAGGGGTTCGACGTTACGCAGTTCGCGAATGCCTCCGGCCATGTGACGGATGAAAGTTCGCATCAAACGCCGAATAATAGGGCTGCATCACAGCGCCTCACTCGACGAACACCATTCACATCAAAAGCCGCCAATGGTCGATCCATCACCTGGCTGAACGAGCGCCCACCAAGTACTGAATTCGATATCGGTGGGGAGAAAGTGGACTGAACCGTCACAGAGCATCACGTTCACGCCTCCAGGGTGGAAGCTGTACGGATTATAGAAACTGTTGCAATTGATAAAGCAATCCCCGTTTGCCGGTGCTGTGGTCACTGTTGGATCAATCGAGTAGAGCATTTCACCGTTCACACCGGCCCAGGTGCCGGCGTAGTAGTCTTGTTTCCCAATGGGGTAGCCCTGAACGTAACGCTCCGGGCGGCCGGCCATCTCTATTAACAAGATCGTCTTCGACAAGCCATCGGTGATTTGTGCGAATCGCAACGGCCCTTCCGGGTCACCGCCAATTTGCGGCGGAAACGTCGCTCGGAAGACGCCTTTCACCCGTTTGCCCGCCGAGTCGTGCACAGCGCGGATGCCGAAGTAGTCGGTCGCCTCGCCGGTCCGCCCTTGTTTGGAATTGAAAATCGAAAAGCTATTGATGATGTCCATTTTGCGTGGACCAGGAGTCGAAGGACATTGATAAATGGAAACCGGCGTGTTGACGGCCGGCTGATTCACCATATGGTCATACCCCTGCTCGTAATGGTAGGTGTCTTCGAGGACCGATTCCTCTGCATACGGCAGGATCAGAGTGAAGAAGCCGTTCACGACGATTCCCTTGTTGCCTTGAGTCTTATCGTCAACGATCTTTACCACGTAGCCGGCCGGAAGGGACTTGTTGCGATCCGCATAGCTCATTACAGCAATTCCGACCTGCCTCAGATTATTTAGGCATTGCGTGCGGCGACCCGCTTCACGCGCCGATTGAATCGCAGGCAAAAGCAACGCGACAAGCACCCCAATAATTGTGATCACTACAAGGAGTTCCACGAGCGTGAAACCTCGGGCACGATTGAGCGGGGCGCGGCGCACATCGAGCGCTGGCACGCTGCGATTCCAGAGGTGATCGTGAACTGAAATCATTGGTTGTGAGAACTGAAGCTCGAGCGGCTTCACCAAGCTGCATTAAACCGAGACTTAGCTAACTCATTTAAGATTAAGCGCCAGCTTGCGGCAGGCGAGCCCCCCCAACAACGGGAAGCAGTAGTGTCGAAATATTCGACATCGCTGTCGATGGAGTGCGCCGCTTTGTCAATGACTAAAACTTTTTGGCCATCGGTGGTTTTGTCTGTGCATCCTCAACGCTAAATTGATTGACTGCATTTTACCACCCGCCTATTTGAGTCGCGTTGCTAATGATTCGTCCTACCTATTTCGGAATCGTTGGCGTGCTCGCGAGTTTCGCCGCCATCGTTGTGGTCAATATCGCGCCGGACGCAGCTGGCGCTGACCTTGCAATTACTGGCTACGCCGACGGAGATACACGTTGGTTCGAAATGTACTCCGACGCCTTTGTTCAACTCGATAAGGGGTTTCATGACGATCCACAGAAAGACGGCTTCTTTCTCGTGCTGGGTGGAACGCCCACTCCGCAACAGTTAAATGACTTCGATCCCAAAACCTTCGCACCGACGTTTAACGCCGTTGGAAGTGGCGTGGATGCTTTCCCTAACGATGAGAATTTCCAACTCGGTACGATTTCATACAACAACGGCGGCTTGACTGGAAGTGGCTTCGAATCGGCTCCAATTACCGCCTACACAGTGAATTTTGCCGATAACATTGCCGACAACGACGCCCTTTCTGATGAACCCTACCTGACCACGATCGATAGCGTGTCGGGCTCGGTCAAATTCCGAAATGGCCAACTTATCGGCGTGTACATGAACGCCGCGGTGACATTCACGTACGATTATTCGATCTTCGGTGGCGATGTGCTCCCGTATTCAGGCGCCTTCAAGATCCGCGGCGACGAATTCGAACTTTTCGTGGACGGAACGCATCCGACAAGCGCCTCGCCGCTGCGCTATATCTGGGAGAGCACGGGCTTCATCGATCAGGTCACGCCGCTACCGGGCGATTACGATCGTGATCTGGACGTGGACGCGGATGACTACACAGTTTGGCGACAGAAGTTTGGTTCAGCCGTTCTGCCCGCTGGGCGTAGCGCGGATGGAAACAACAATGGCTTTGTCGATGCGGCGGATTATGTAGTTTGGCGAAAAAATCTCGGCTTAGACAGCGGCTTGTCAACCGGCGCAATGATGATTGCGGTTCCGGAGCCCGCGGCGTGGTCCATGGCACTAATGACAATCGTCGCCAGCGTTCTATTTAGCCGTGAACTCGTGTGTTGTTTTACTCGGCATAGATTTACCACTTTGTGAAAGGATTAGAACTCATGAATTCGAAAATGTCTTTGGCAGTCAGCCTATTGCTGCTTGTGTCGGCGTCAGTCGCTCCGGCGGCTCCGCAATCGATCAATCTCAACGGCAACAATCATACGGGGTATCTGTCAATCGCCAATTTGAAGAACTACGGTGTTCAGCCCAATACGGTGGCGCCGCTGCCGCCAGACGATCCGAATTACTTCATGTATGCCAACAACATTTGCCTTTATCCGTTCTACCAGGACGGCACACTCTGGCGATCTATTATGGCTGAGCCCCTCTCGGCTGCGTCTGTTTACGCGGAGGAAGGGTCGTTTTCCGTCGTCAACAAAACCATAACGGACGCCGATTTCAGCATTACTGATATCGGCGACATCACCTATGACGACTCACTGCTGACCGGCGTCGGCGTCGAGACGATCGGGCCGGCAAACTTCACTTTGGCGCTTTCCGCGGCCGACTTCACGCCCGAGCCCGGACGTAACACGGGTACCGGAGCGGGCAACTTCGGCTGGCCACTCTCGATCTCGAACAGCAATAAGGCGGGCACAGGCCTGACTTTTAACAACGGCGTTCTGACTGGCATCAACTTCACGGCCGACGTAGCCGTAGCCGTGTCCATCGGCGGCGGCGCACTGCCAATCACGCCGGCTTTTAATGGAAGCATTGCGTTTACGGGCAATTCCTTCGCGTACAACGTCAATGTCACCCAGAATGCGACGTACCAGTTTGGAACGCTCAGCAATTTGCACATGGTCGTTAATCGCGCCGGTTCACTAGTTGCGGTAGTACCCGAGCCAACCGCGGCCGGTACCATTGGATTTGCGTGTTTGGGCGCCCTCGGGTGGATTCGGCGACGCAAGTAAAAACGAACCTCGTGCGTACTGACAATCACCTGTCAAGCCAAGCAATTGGTGTGTCCATGCGGCATCTTGTATGCATCGCAGCAAGTCTAGCAGTAGCGGCCGTTCATTCGACCGCTACTGCTGACGATGACCTGCGCCTAGCGCTCGAGCAACGCATCGAGAGCATGGATTGCCCCGGCGCACTGGTCGGCATCTTCCCTGATTCCGGTGCTTCAACGGTTTACACGCTCGGCATCGCCGATCGCAAGAGTAAGGCGCCCATGCGTCGTGATTTTCACATGCGTGTCGCCAGCGTAACCAAGCTCTTCGTCGGAAACGTCGTGCTGCAACTACTCGATGAACGCAAGTTATCGCTTGACGATTCCGTTTCCAAGTATGTCGCCGGTGTGCCCAACGGCGAAGCCGTCTCGCTCCGCCAACTTGGCAACAACACGAGCGGGCTTTTCAATTCAATCGAGAACAAAGAGTTTCAGGCCGCCATCGTTGCGAAACCGCACAAAGAATGGACTCCTTCCGAGATTCTGGGATACGCGTTTGCGAAGCCACCTTATTTTGCACCTGGAAAGGGATGGCACTATTCCAACACGAACACCATCGTGCTTGCTCAGATCATTGAAAAGGTCGAAGGAGCTTCGCTTGCCGAAGTGGTGAAGCGCCGCGTCACGGAACCGTTAGACCTAAAAGCGACTGGCTTCGCGGAGAACGGTGTGCCGCCGAAACCGTTTCCTTCGGCTTATCGAAATGGGTATAAGGACAAATGGATTGGGTACGGCTCTACGCCCTATGAAGTGACCAACTACAGTGCGTCCTGGACCGGGGCCGCTGGAAATATGTACTCGACGCTCGACGACCTAGGACGAGCGGCCAAGTCACTGGCAACGGGCGCGTTGTTGAAAGACCGCGGGCGCCGCGAGCTGTTTAATTGGGTGGACACCGATGAAGAAAAGGCGGCCTACGGCTTCTGCATTAGTCGTAGCGAAGGGGGGATCGGCCACATGGGGGATGTACCCGGCTATCAAGCTATCGTCCGTTACTATCCGGCCTCGCAGGTGGCGGTGGTCGTCCTCACGAACCTATCCAACAATAAAGATGGCACGATGCCGGCCGAAGAGCTTGTTCGCATCATCCAGCTAAAAGTCGCTCCTGCTCCTAGGCTTCCAGATAAATAGGGGCTTCGTCTCGCAGCCTCTTATCGGCAACACCTGAAGTAATGCTGCGCAACACAATCGCTTTGTCATTTCTGTTTCTGCCTTTACTCGGCACGGCGACGCAATCCGCCGCCGAACAGAAGTCATCAGACGCGCATATTGCCGCTGTCGAGGCTGGGTTGCGGCCGTTCGTCGAGTTGAACGGCCAACACACGACGTTTCAATAGACTGACCGCATGTCGTTCCACTCCGTGCCTGGAGTAAGTGTCGCGGTAATCGACGAGGGCAAAGTAGCGTGGGCCAAGGGCTACGGAGTGCTCGCCGCAAACGGAAACAAGAAAGTTGATGCTGACACGCTTTTTCAAGCGGCATCGCTTAGCAAGGTCGTCACAGCGGCCGCAGTATTGCGGCTCGTCGAAAAAGGAGAATTATCGCTCGATGCCGACGTTAATTCGTTGGCCCGATCATGGCAGCTTCCAGAAGCTGAGATTGCCAAGAGGAAAGCGGTGACCCTGCGCATGCTGCTTTCCCACAGCGGTGGAGTTTCAGTGCATGGATTCATTGGCTATCGGCCAGGCGCTCCGTTGCCTGGGCTTCTTCAAATACTTAACGGTGAATCGCCCTCCAATTCCCCGCCCATTCGTATCGAGCAGGAACCCGGCACGAAAACCATCTATTCCGGAGGCGGCTACACGATTGTTCAGCAGATCCTGATCGATCGTTGCCAGCAAGGATTTGGCGCTACGCTCGACGAACAGGTGCTCACACCGTGCAAAATGGTGCGCAGCAGATTTGATCAACCACTATCGCCTTCCCACGCAATGAACGCTGCTTCCGCGCATTTAGAGAAAACGGTAGTTCCCGGCGGCGCATTCGTTTATCCGGAGTTGGCCGCTGCCGGAATGTGGAGTACGCCGACCGACATTGCATCCTTCCTGACGCGAATCGTCGCTAGCGCGAATGGAACGGATCCATACTTGTCGAAAACGCTGGCGATGGAAATGACAACTCCGGTCACCCTAGCCGGCCGTTCGCGCGGGGAGTTTGGTATCGGGCCACAAGTTCATGGAGTAGGACGCGAGCTGTATCTTTCCCACTCGGGAGGCAATGTCGGTTTTCAGTGCTTGGCCGTCATCTATTCCCACTCACGTTCGGGCGCGGTCGTCATGACCAACTCCTCTACCGGTTCACGCCTCGCATCGGAAATCATGGCCGCTGTCGCCGATGGGTACCACTGGCCGGGCACCGATTTTAGGCCTCAATCCAAAGCTGTCCACGCGATCGATGCGGCAACATTGCAGTCGCTGAGTGGCGAATACGTGATCGCTGACAACCAAACGCCAGTTACGTTAAGAGCGGCCGATGGAGCACTGCTCTTTAAGATGCTCAACCGTCCTGAAGAAAAGTTTGTTGCGGAATCGGCAGATAAATTTTTCAGCCTCACATCAGAAAAGAACCTCTGTGTAGAAAGAGGAGCCGACGGACTCTGGTACGTTAGCGTCCGGGCAAACGGCACAGAGCTCTTTAAGCTTAAAGGCGCACGTAGTTCCCGGTAAAGTTCTTGTAATTGTATAAGTGACTCAATCGACGCGGAAAAGCACAATCGTCACGCCCCACACCCTAGCACAAACGGTGGCCAAAACCTAACAAAAAATTCCGCGCG
>CXWJ01020553.1_pt1 | contig 9969 bp, 12 predicted proteins | sample 590841 | NCBI WGS metagenome assembly CXWJ01 (sample SAMEA3498367, study PRJEB10139) | wastewater metagenome | biome: wastewater treatment plant; material: activated sludge | place: Austria | collected 2015-01-21 | reverse complement strand
GCTGGCTGGCCCTATGCGCTGGCTGTCTTGTGCGCTGTCGTCGCGGTCACCCACCGCTGCAACAGGTCGCGCGCGGCTCCGCTGTCGATCGCGGTCGCGGCACGCGCCATGCCCGCGAGGACGTCGGCATCCAGGGCGTCGTCGTCGGTGCCGCCCGCGGTCTCGGTGTCCTGGCCGGTGATAGCCAGCGCCACTCCGGTGTTGAGCACCACTGCGTCTCGAACCGCTCCCCGCTCACCGTCCACGAGCCGACGCACGACGTCGGCGTTGAACGTTGCGTCGCCACCGCGCAGCGCCTCGATGGGAGCGGCCGGCAGGTCGAGGCGCGACGGGTCGAGAGTGCGCAGGCGCACGTCCCCGGCTCGCACCCACCACAGCTGTGTCGTCGTGGACAAGGTCACCTCGTCGAGCCCGTCGTCCCCGCGGAACACCACGGCATCTCGTCCCCGGCCGGCGAACACGCCCGCCATGAGGGGAGCCATTCGGGCATCGGCGCATCCCACAGCGGCGTAGGTCGGCTGACCCGGGTTCGTCAAGGGGCCGAGGAAGTTGAACGCGGTGGGTATGCCGAGCTCACGACGCGGCGCTGCGGCGTGGCGCATCGACGGGTGGAACGCCTGGGCAAAACAGAACGTGATGCCAGTCTCCTGCAGAACCGCAGCCACCTGGTCGGGTCGCAACGACAGATCGACCCCAAGGGCCTCCAGGACATCGGCGGACCCAGAGGCTGAGGACGCCGCCCGGTTGCCGTGCTTGACCACTGGCACGCCACACGCCGCCGCGACGATGGCCGACATGGTCGAGATGTTGACTGTGTGAGCGCGGTCGCCCCCTGTGCCGACGATGTCGAGGCTCGGAGTGGGAGCAATCATCGGCATGGCGTGAGCCAGCATCTGGTCGGCGAGCCCACGCATCTCGGCGACACTTTCGCCCTTGGCCCGCAGGGCCATCAGGAACCCGGCAACCTGGGCTGGGCTGGCGTCCCCGGCCATGATCTGGCTCATCGCCCACGAGGCGGAGGCCGCGTCCAGGTCGGACCCGGCGAGAAGCTCGGCATAGACCGCGGGCCAGGTCGAGGCAGGCACCGGCGCCCCTCCCGTCAGGGCCGACGCACGGAGCGGGCCAATGCGGCCACCGCCCGCGCCACCGCGATGGGGTCAATTGGGTGGGGCACCGCGTGGTCTGCCTGGGACCACGCCGCCAACCAGCCGTCTTGCGGACGCCCAGTGAGCACAAGGATGGGCGGGCAGTCGAAGATCTCGTTCTTGAGCTGTTTGGTCAGTCCGAGACCGCCCATGGGCGCGGCCTCACCGTCGAGAATGAAGATGTCCCAGCCCCCGGCATCCGCGGCTTCGACGACGGCGGGGGCAGTCGCGCACTCGCGCCACTGTCGCACCTCCACATCGCGGGCCGGTCGACGGCCGACAGCCAAGCGCACCGCGTCACGAGTGGTCACGTCGTCGCTATAGAGCAGGATCGACACCTCGTGGGACGCCGATGCCGACGACGCCCCGGAGGTGGACTCGGCCGGCGCGTGATCTGTCGTCGGGGACGAACTCATAGCGGCGATCCTAGCGGCCCTGCGCGACGCGCCGACGAATTTCGGGGGGTGCGAAGGCGCGAGTCTGTGGTTAGGGCCATAATGTGCGAGTGGCCTCCGCAACTGCGCTCCCCGATGAACTCACCGGTGCCCCAGCCGCACGCACAGCCGGGGCCACACGCCCCAACATGGTGGCTGTCGGCACCATCGTCTGGCTGGCCAGCGAGCTCATGTTCTTTGCCGGGCTGTTCTCGATGTACTTCCAGATCCGTTCGCTGCAACCCGAGCTGTGGGCCGAGTCGACAGCCCTGCTCAACATCCCGTTCGCCACTGCCAACACGCTGATTTTGGTGATCTCGTCCGTGTGGTGCCAGCTGGGGGTCTTCGCCGCCGAACGAGGTCAGGCCGGGCGCACCGGCACCCTGCTCCAGGTCAAGCAGTGGGGCATGCGCGAGTGGTATGTGCTCACCTACCTCTTCGGTGCGGTGTTCGTCGCGGGTCAGGTCTACGAGTACGCCGTCCTGACCAGCGAGGGCATCAGCCTGTCCTCCAACGCCTACGGCTCGGTGTTCTACATGACCACCGGCTTCCATGGCCTGCACGTCACGGGCGGCTTGATCGCCTTCCTGCTGATCATCGGCCGGTCGTTCACGACGCGGCACTACAGCCACACCCAAGCCATCGGCGCGGTGGTGACGTCGTACTACTGGCACTTCGTCGACGTCGTGTGGATCGCTCTCTTCGCCACGATCTACCTGCTCAAATGATCCCCACCCCTGCCGACCACCGGAGGATTTCTTCGTGAATGCCGTGGCCGCTCGCCGACGTCACCCCGCAGCCCTCGCGCTGTTGCTGCTGCTCGGCCTGCTCGTGACCGGAGGCGCCTACACCCTGGCGGCGCCCAAGAAGGCCGACGCTGCGGTCATCACCGCCGACCAGGTCAGCGAGGGACGCAACCTCTTCCTTGCCAACTGCGCGACGTGTCATGGCATCAACTCGCAGGGCACGCAGTCTGGTCCGACCCTCATCGGTGTTGGCGCCGCATCCGTCGACTTCCAGGTCGGCACCGGGCGCATGCCCCTGGCCGCGCCCGGCGTCCAGGCCTCGCGCGGGCCCGTTCGCTACACGCCCGAGCAGATCGCGGCCATGGCCGCGTATGTCGCGACTCTCGGCCCCGGCCCGGGCATCCCGCCCGAGGAGTTCACGACCGGTGAGAACGCCAACATCGCGCTGGGCGGAGAGCTGTTCCGGGTCAACTGCGCGATGTGCCACAACTTCGCCGGCTCGGGTGGTGCGCTGACCCGCGGCAAGTACGCACCCAGCCTGCTGGGAGTGCCCGGTCGAGACGTCTACACAGCGATGGTCACCGGCCCCCAGTCGATGCCCGTGTTCAACGACGACAACATCACGCCCGAGGCCAAGAACGACATCATCGGCTACCTCAAGGCGCTGGAGGAGCAACCCCAGCAGGGAGGCATGAACCTCGGCAACCTCGGCCCGGTGTCCGAAGGGTTCTTCGTCTGGATCTTCGGCCTGGGACTGCTCATCGCCTGCGCGATCTGGCTCGGCAAGAAGGCGGCATAGTCATGTCCGACACCTCACTCACCCCGACACCGTCGTCCTCGCCGGTCAGCACGACATCCGGTGATGTCGTCGAGCTCGACAAGGGCCACCACCAGGGCACCGGTGGCCTGCCCGAGCGCTTCAGTGACCCGGGTCTGCCGCCGCACATCCCTCGGGCGGCCGACCTCGATGAGGCAGCGGCTGACCGAGCCGAGAAGCAGGTAGCGGCTCTCTTCGGTCTGTCCATCCTGGGCACCCTCGGCTTCCTCGTGTCGTTCTTCGCCATCGATCCGGACGCGCGGGTCTTCATTCCCTTTATCGGCAACAGCAACCTCTACAACATCGTCATCGGGGTCACGCTGGCGATCGCCGTCTTCGCCATCGGCGCCGGCGCCGTTCACTGGGCCAAGACCCTCATGCCCGACGAGGAGGTCGCCGAGGACCGTCATCCGATCCGGTCATCGGACGCCGATCGTGCCGCCGCTGTCGACGTCATCCTCGACGGTGGCGACAAGGCGCAGCTCCCGCGGCGTCCGCTGATCAAGGCCACTCTGGGTGGCGCGCTCGCGTTGTTCGCGCTGCCGTTCGTCGTTCAGCTGGTTCGCTCGCTCGGCCCCATGGAGAAGGCGGTCGCTGAGTCCGCGGAGACGATCTGGGACATTCCCACCGAGGGTGAGAAGGCCGGCCAGCCGATTCGGCTCATGCGCGACCCGGAGATGACCCCCATTCGCGCCGACGAGGTGACGATCGGCTCGGTCTACCACGTCATGCCCGAGACGCTGCAGAAGTACCTCGACGAGGAACACCACATTCTCGAGGCCAAGGCCAAGGCGGCGGTGCTGCTCATGCGCCTGGGCCCGGAGGACCTCACGATCCCCAAGCAGATCGAATGGTCGTATGCGGGCATCGTGGCCTACTCCAAGATCTGCACCCATGTCGGGTGCCCTGTGGGCCTCTACGAACAGACCACACACCACTTACTGTGCCCCTGCCATCAGTCCACTTTTGACGTTAAGGCAGACTGTGAGGTGATCTTCGGACCGGCGAAGCGCCCGCTTCCCCAGCTCAAGATCACGGTGGATGACGAGGGCTATCTCGTGGCACCACAAGGCTTTGCCGAACCAGTGGGACCGAGTTACTGGGAGCGAGAGCGATGAGCACAGCGACGGCACCCAAGGGCGCAGCGGCCCTTCGCGTCACCGACACGCCCGCCGAGGCCGCGCCGGGTGGCGCGGTCAAGTCCCTCGGCGGGGTCGCCCGCTGGTTCGACGACCGCACGGGCATCGGCAAGCCAGCCGGCCACATGCTCAAGAAGGTCTTCCCCGACCACTGGACCTTCATGCTCGGCGAGGTCGCCATGTACTCCATGGTGATCTGCCTGATCACCGGCACCTTCCTGACGTTCTGGTACATCCCCAGCGCTGGCCACGTGATCTATGAGGGCTCCTACCTGCCGTTGCAGGGTGTGCTGATGAGCGAGGCCTACGCCTCGACGCTCAACATCTCGTTCGACATACGCGGCGGCCTGCTGATCAGACAGATCCACCATTGGGCAGCCCTGCTCTTCATCGTCGCCATCGTCGTGCACATGATGCGCGTCTTCTTCACCGGCGCCTTCCGCAAGCCGCGCGAGATCAACTGGGTCATCGGCTGCATCCTGTCGATGCTCGCCATCGTCGAGGGCTTTGCCGGCTACTCGCTCCCCGACGACCTTCTCTCGGGCACCGGGCTGCGTGCGGCGGAGGGCTTCATGCGCTCGATACCGGTGGTCGGCACCTACGTGTCGTACATGGTGTTCGGGGGCGCGTTCCCGGGCGAAGCGATCATCCCTCGGCTGTTCACCGTGCACGTGCTGCTGATTCCGGCGATTCTCATCGGCCTGTTCACCGCGCACATCGTGCTGGTCATGGTGCACAAGCACACGCAGTACCCCGGCCCCGGCAAGACCAACGACAACGTCGTCGGCTTCCCGCTGATGCCCGTCTACATCGCCAAGGCCGGCGGCTTCTTCTTCATCGTCTTCGGCGTCACGATCCTCATCTCGGCGTTGGTCACGATCAACCCGATCTGGGCCTACGGACCCTATGACCCCTCACCTGTCACGGCGGGGTCCCAGCCTGACTGGTATATGGGCTTCGCCGACGGAGCGTTGCGACTCCTGCCGGGCTGGATGGAGTTCGTCGCCTTCGGGTTCACGTTCTCCTTCAACGTGGCAATTGGTGCCATCTTCCTGATCCCGATCATGTATGGCGCGGCTGGCGCCTATCCGTTCATCGAGTCGTGGGTGACCGGCGACAAGCGTGAGCACCACTTGCTCGACCGGCCGCGCAACGCCCCGGTGCGCACCGGCATCGGTGCCGCAGCGCTGGCGTTCTACCTCGTGCTGTTCCTGGCCGCAGGCAACGACCTGATGGCCATCAAGCTGCAGCTCTCGATCAACGACATCACGCGGTTCTTCCAGCTCATGACGTTCGTCGCTCCCCCGCTGGCCTTCTGGGTCACCAAGCGGATCTGCCTGAGCCTGCAGCGTCGTGACCGAGACCTGGTCTTGCACGGTCGCGAGACCGGCACGATCATGCGGACGGCCGAGGGCCAGTTCTTCGAGGTCCACGAGCCCCTCGACGACTACTCGCGTTGGACGTTGGTGCAGCACGAGACACCGGCTCCGTTGGCCATCGGGTCTGGCGTGGACGCCAACGGCGTGGCCACACCCACCGCCAAGAAGGACAAGCGCCGCGCCGCCCTGTCGCGCTTCTACTTCCAGGACTCCGTCCCGGCCGTCACGCCCGCCGAGCTGGCCGCTGCCCACCATCACGGTGAGCACGACGCACTCAGCGGCACACCAGACGAGTCGTCGGTCAAAGCGGTCGCCGGATCCGGTGCCGCCACAGACACGGCGCAGGACGCCTGACGTCGGTACGGTCTCTCTCACGCCAGAGGCGTTCGATGACGTGGTGCTGACCGCCATGGAGTCGATTCCTGCTGCCCTGCGTGCCACGATCGACAACGTGGTCGTGATCGTCGAACCTGAGCCGCCCGCGGGCGACGAGGATCTCCTGGGCTTCTACGACGGCACTCCACTCACCGAACGTGGGGACGACTGGGCTCGCGGGTCGCTTCCGGACCGCATCACGATCTTCCAAGGTCCGCTCGAGCGCATGTGTCACGACGTCGACGAGCTTCGGCACGAGATCGCGGTCACCGTGGTGCACGAGGTGGCCCACCACTTCGGGATCGACGACGACCGGCTTCACGCGCTCGGCTGGGCCTGACCGCCCACATCAGGTCACATCAGGTCAGGTCAGTCCAGGCGCACGCCTCCCCGGGGGCTTGGTGGCGACCAAGGCCTGCACGCGCCTCTTAGGGGGCTCCGGTTGGGGGCAGGGATCTGCGCACGCCTCTTGGGGGCTCTGGTGGGGGCAGGTACCTGCGCACGCCTCCCCGGGGGCTTGGTGGGCCACCTGCGCAAAATAGCCCTCGTTTGGCACACCAAAGCGGCTATCCAAAGCCCGTCAGGTGGCGTGAGCCCAATGCGTCACCAGGCAGGGACGCTTACCACCACGTCCACCCTCGGCCGTAGGCGCCGATCATGGACGCACGCCGTTGACGCACGCCGTCGACGATCCCGTGCTCGAACCCGCTACTGGGCGTACTCGCCCTTGAAGTACTCGAAGGTCCACCCGACGACCGAGATCACCGAGACCAGGACGCCCACCATGAAGAGCCACCACTCGACCGCGAGGCCGGCGAAGCAGATCGCAGCACCCGCTCCGAGGAACAGCGGCCACCAGGAGTGCGGACTGAAGAAGCCGTACTCGCCCTCGGCGGAGTCGATGAGCGCGTGCTCGTCGTCCTCGGGGCGTGGGTCGATCTTGCGCCCGGTGAACCAGAGGTAGTAGGCGATCAGACCAGCCAGCATCGAGGTCAGGAACAGGGCTGTCGGACCGAGCAGCTCTTCCCAGTTGGTCAGGTAGCCATAGATGGGCGCAATCGGCAGGAAGACCAGCGCGAGGATGGTGAAGAGCTTGGTTTCGACCTTCACTTGGTGCCCTCCTCGACACGGCGCACCACGGCAGGATCTGCTGATGCCAGGGGGGGTGCGGCGTCAGGGTGTTGCAGGTCGAAGGCCGGGCGCTCTGACCTGATCCGTGGGATCGTCTCGAAGTTGTGCCGAGGTGGAGGACAGGATGTCGCCCACTCCAGCGAGGCGCCGTAGCCCCAGGGGTCGTTGGACTCGACNNAGTCGTTCGTCCAGCATGCGCCCGGTCAGCTTGGGCCACCAGAAGTAGAAGCCGGCAAACATCGCGAAGACGACGGTGCCGAACACGACGTAGTGGAAGTGGGCCACGACGAAGTACGAGTCGGACAGATGGAAGTCCAGCGCGGGTGAGGCGAGGATGACTCCGGTGAGTCCACCGAAGAGGAAGGTCACGAGGAAGCCGATAGCCCACAGCATGGGTGTCTCGAAGGTGATCGAGCCGCCCCACATGGTGCCGATCCAGTTGACGAACTTCACCCCGGTCGGGACGGCGATGAGCATCGTCATGAACGCGAAGAACGGCAGTAGCACTTGTCCCGTGGCGTACATGTGGTGGGCCCACACNNATCGGCTTGCGTGAGAAGACCGGCAGGATCTCGCTGATGATGCCGAAGAACGGCAAGGCGATGATGTAGACCTCGGGATGTCCAAAGAACCAGAACATGTGCTGCCACAGCATCGCCCCGCCGTTCTCGGGGTCGAAGATGTGGGCATCGAAACGCCGATCAGCCCCAAGCCCGAACAGGGCCGCGGCCAGGATGGGGAAGGCGATGAGGACGAGGATCGAGGTGACCAGGATCGTCCAGGTGAACAAGGGCATCCGGAACATCGTCATACCGGGTGCGCGCATGCAGATGATGGTCGTGATGAAGTTGACGGCGCCCAGGATCGTGCCGAAACCACCCAAGGCCAGGCCGAAGACCCACAGGTTGCCACCCAGGCCCGGACTGTATGTCGCGTTGCTCAAGGGCGCGTAGGCGAACCAGCCGAAGGAGGCGGCGCCCTGCGGCGTCAGGAACCCCGCACCGGCGATCACCCCGCCCCATAGGTAGAGCCAGTAGGCCAGCATGTTGAGCCGCGGGAACGCGACGTCCGGAGCGCCGATCTGCAGAGGCATGAGTGCGTTGGCGAAGCCGGCGAAGAGCGGTGTGGCGAACAGCAGCAGCATGATCGTGCCGTGCATCGTGAACAGCTGGTTGTACTGCTCCGGAGTCGCAACGATGTCAAGACCTGGCTCGGCGAGCTCGGCCCTGATGAGCAGCGCCATCACCCCGCCGATGAGGAACCACACGAACGAGGTGATGAAGTAGAGGTGACCGATGACCTTGTGGTCGGTCGTGGTCATCCACTTGACGACGGTCTGGCCCGGCAGCAGGCGCGAGCGCCCTCGCGAAGCCGACGTCGACGTGGCCCGGTACTCCAGTGAGGTGGCGCTCATCCTTGGCTCCCTGCCGGCACGAGTGCGGCGTCCTTGTCGAGTAGCGACTGCTGGTTGAGGTCGTTGTCGAGCGATCCCACCTGGCCGATGTCGCGCAGCTTCTGCATCTGAGCGTCGAACTCCGCCTGCGACACGACCTTGACGACGAAGAGCATCTGCCCGTGGTAGGCACCGCAGAGCTCAGCACACTTGCCCTGGAACTCGCCCTCGAGCGTCGGGGTGATGTGCAGCTTGTTGGTCTTGCCCGGAAGCATGTCGAGCTTCTGCAGGAAGGCGGGGATCCAGAACGAGTGGATGACGTCTCGAGCGTTGAGGATGAACTCGACGCGCTTGCCCACCGGCAGATAGAGGACGGGCTGGTCAGCCTGGACCTTGGCCTTGCCTTCGGCATCCTCGAGCTCGACGTGCGCGCTGGTCTCGTAGACATCGGCGTCGAGATAGTTGAAGTCCCACGCCCACTGCTTGCTGACGACGTGGATCGTCATATCCGGCTTGGTCTTGGTGTCGAGCAGGATCGTCTGGTCGCGAGCCGTGTAGTAGAAGAACACGACCACCATGAGCACCGGCAAGACGGTGCACAGGATCTCGATGGGCATGTTGTACTTCAGTTGCGGTGGCAGGCCTGTGTCGCTGGACCGGCGGCGGTAGCGCACGACGCACCACAGAATCGCACCCCAGACCAGGACGCCGACGACCAGGAGAGCGATCCAGCCCCCGTTCCAGAGGTCGATGACCCGGGCGGTCTCAGTGGTGGCCTGGCCACCTTCGAAGGCGGGGAGGAAGCCGGTGGAGGCTGACCCTTGGCACGCCGACAGAGCCAACGCCAGGAGCACGCTCAGCGGAGCCAGAGCCCACCGACGACGCGCGTCACGCGGTCGCTGCTGACTCGCTTCGGGCGCCTCGCTTGCCGGGGCTGCCTGGGCTTTGTGGTGACCCAACACGCACACCTTCCGCATTCGTCGAGAAGCCGGTGAACCGGCCAGCCTACGGACCGCGCACGACTCCTCGCGACCCGCTCAAAACCCTACTGCACAGCCGCCGCCGACGCCGCGCAGGGGCCAGCAAGACCGTGTCGGCGTCGGGCCCGATATCGGCGCCGCATCCCCAGTACGGTGAGCAGGTGCAGCAGTCCTCGTCGCGTCACGTGTTGGACGCCGCGCAAGGGCCCATGCACCCGCTGGCGCGCGACACCCTGCGGGCCGCGCTCGATGTGGGATGGGCGGACCCTGCCCGCCGGTATGCCGAGGCGCGCACCGCCCGTCGGCTCCTGGACGAGTCCCGCGAGATCCTCGCCGACGCCATGGGCGTGCGCCCGGCAGAGCTGAGCTTCGGTCCGGACGGGCCTGCGGCTCTGCGGGCAGCCCTGGCCGGCATCGGCAACGCGCGCCG
>CXWJ01001582.1_pt1 | contig 9969 bp, 4 predicted proteins | sample 590841 | NCBI WGS metagenome assembly CXWJ01 (sample SAMEA3498367, study PRJEB10139) | wastewater metagenome | biome: wastewater treatment plant; material: activated sludge | place: Austria | collected 2015-01-21 | reverse complement strand
CAGCAGGTGCTCGCCGGCGCGGTGGATGTGCGCGGCCCATCCCTGCGCCTGGGCGGCGCCGGGGGTGACAGGCGTCATCTCGATCAGTTGCGCGAAGCCGAGCACGGCGTTCAGCGGCGTGCGCAACTCGTGGCTGACGCGCGACAGAAAGTCCGACTTGGCGCGGTTGGCGCTTTCGGCCACGGCGCGCGCCTCGCGTGCCGCCGCGAGCGCGCGGTCCGGGCCGAGGTCGCGCAGGACGACGGTCAGTAAACGCTGATGGCCGACCTCGACCTGCGAGATGGAAGCCTCGAGCGGAAACTCGCTGCCGTCGGCGCGCAGCCCGAACAGGTCGGCCGCCTGGCCGCGGCGCCCGCCCATCTCGCGGCGCGACTCGCCGGTGCGCGTGAAACGCGCAATGTGCTCGCGATGTGCGGCGCGGTGGCGTTCGGGCACGAACTGGTCCACAGGCGTGCCCTCGACCTCTTCGGCACGGCGGCCGAACATCGCCTCGGCCGCGGCATTGAACAGCAGCACGCGCTGCTCGGCATCGATCGTGACGATGCCGGCCGTGGCCGATTCGACGATGGCCGCCAGCTGCTCGCGGCGCGCCTGGAGGTCGGCGACCGCGTCGCGCAGCGCCGCAGTGCGCTGGGCCACACGCACTTCGAGCAGTGCCCGGTCCTTCTGAAGATCGCCCTCGATGCCGTCGATCCAGCGTGCGGCGCGCCAGACGATGAAGGTGAACAGCGCCGCAATCAGCGTCGACGCCAGCGCCAGCGCGGACCCGGTGTCGTACCAGTACGTCTGCCGGGCGGCCAGCAAGGCCCAGACGATCACCGCCGGCGTCAGCGTCGCCGCCGGCAGTACCGCGCGCAGGAAACGCGCCCCGGCCGAGGGCGCGGCGCCGCGCTGCGAGATGCCATCGCCCTGCGGCCGATCGTGCAACAGCGCGGCAGCGAGCAGCAGCACCGCGACCGAGGTGGAAATCGAGAACGACGCGAAGCCGTCGAGCAAACCGCCGCGCCAGTCGGCACCGAAGAGCAGCCCGAGGCTGCCGGCGTAGCCGATCGCGAAGGCGACGAGGCCCGGCAGGTCCCGCAAGCATCTGCGCCAAAAGCCTGCGGGTGCGGGTGGCAGCAGCGCGCCCAGCGCGACCGCGGTCAGTGCCAGCGAGCTCATCGCCGACATGCGTCCGGGATGCGCCTGCGGCGCAGTCCACGGATCGTCGACCAACCATTCGTCGATACCGAACGACGCGCCGGTGAGGTCTTGCAGCGCGGTGGCTGCGGCCAGGGCACCGGCAGGCAAGGCTGCCCAACGCCAGCGGAACCCGGGCGCGCCGGCGGCCAGCGCCAGCAGCAGCACGCACACGGCAACGTTCGCCTTCATGGTGGGGAATCCGGCCAGCAGCGCTGCCGGCCAGCGGTGGCCGCTGAACCAGCCCGCGAGCGCCAACCCGGCCAGTGCCGCCGAGATGGCGCAGGCGGCGAGCACGAAGCGCCGCGTCGAGCGCCTGCCCGCCGGCGCTGCAACTGCCACGGCCGTCGCATCTGCGTCGCATGGTGCGTTCATGGCTTGCTCGTGCCGTTCAACCCGGACACGATCGGACGTGGACACACCTATGTCAAGCGAGGGGTCACACGGCCTGATCGGTGCTCGGCGCGCGCCACAGGTCGACGCCGCCTTCCTGCGCGTGGCGGTCGATCTCGGCCAGTTCGTCGGCCGTGAAGCTCGGGTTCGACAACGCCGCGACGTTCTCGCGCAACTGCGCGGGCGAACTCGCGCCGATGAGCGCGCTGGTGACGCGCGCATCGCGCAGCACCCAGGCGAGTGCCATCTGCGCGAGCGACTGGCCGCGGCGCTGCGCGAGGGCCGCGAGCGCGCGAACGCGGGCCAGATTCGCCTCCGACAGGTGCTCGGCCTTCAGCGAACCGCCGCCGGGGCGACGCACGCGCGCATCGTCGGGAATGCCGTTCAGGTACTTGTCGGTCAGCAGGCCCTGGGCCAGCGGCGTGAAGGCGATGCAGCCCGCGCCTTCGGCCGCGAGCGTGTCCAGCAGGCCGCCTTCGACCCAGCGGTTGAGCAGGTTGTACGAGGGCTGGTGGATGTGCAGCGGCACTTTCCACTCGCGCAGCAGGCGTGCCATTTCGGTGGTCTTGGCGGCCGAGTACGACGAGATGCCGACGTACAGCGCCTTGCCCTGCTGCACCGCGCTGGCCAGCGCGGCGGCGGTTTCTTCGAGCGGCGTCGCGGCGTCGAAGCGGTGCGAATAGAAGATGTCGACGTAGTCCAGGCCTAGGCGCGCCAGGCTCTGGTCGAGGCTTGCGAGCACGTGCTTGCGCGAGCCGCCGCCCTGGCCGTAAGGGCCGGCCCACATGTCCCAGCCGGCCTTCGACGAGATGACCAACTCGTCGCGGTAGGCAGCCAGGTCTTCGCGCAGGATGCGGCCGAAGTTGCGCTCGGCGCTGCCGTACGGCGGGCCGTAGTTGTTCGCCAGGTCGAAGTGCGTGATGCCGAGGTCGAAGGCGGTGCACACCAGTTCGCGTTGCCGGGCCAGCGGCGTGCTGTCGCCGAAGTTGTGCCAAAGGCCGAGCGACAGCGCCGGCAGCTTCAGGCCGCTGGCACCGCAGGCGCGGTAGGGAAGCGCCTCGTAGCGCGTGGGGGCGGGGATGTGCGGCATGGGCGATCGTCCTCCTGCGGGCGGTGCCGGCAGGGCCCGTGCCCGCTCGACGCCGAACGATCGTACCCCGGTGCGGCGTGCCTGTTTTCACGCGGGGACCAGCAATGTCGGGCAGGCCCCCCGGGCCGAGGGCCCGCAACGGTGCCATTCGAGCGCCAAGTTCCGATAGCATCGTCCGGGCGTCATGGCTCGGTCCTGGCGCGACCGGCCCGCTTCATGGGCATAGGGCGGCCGCGCCGCTGCGACCCCCGACAACGACGACCACGGGAGCAACATTCATGGCGATCATCAAGGGCACGGGTTCCGGCGAGAGCCTGTCGGGCACGACGGCCAACGACACCATCCTCGCCGGCCTCGGCGGCGACCTGATCTTCGGATCGGCGGGCAACGACATCATCAATGCCGGGTTCAAGAGCAGCGCGTACTACTGGCGCTACGGCTTCATCGACAACGATGGCGTCGACTACTCGAGCGCCTGGAGCAGCTTCGGCCTGGCCAACGATGGCGCGCTGCGCATCTCGGTGGACCTCCAGGCGGGCGTCCTGAACAAGATCGGCGTGGCCACCGGGACGGTGCTGGGCACCGACACCTTGATCGGCGTCGACCGCGTCTACGGGACCCAGGCCAACGACGTCTTCAAAGGGCGCAACTTCTGGGACTACGAGGAGTTCCGCACCTTCGGCGGCAACGACAGCGTCGACGGCCGCGGCGGCACCGACGGCGTCGACTACTCGTACTTCCTGGCCGGTTCGTCGATCAACGTCAACCTCGCGGCCGGCACGGTGTCGAAGGTCCCCGGCCTGTTCACCGACACCTTGCGCCAGATCGAAATCATCATCGGCACGAACCAGAACGACACCTACAACGCTGCCGGGTTCGGCGGCACGAGCGTCAACAAGAACTCGGCCGGCGAAGACTTCAACATGTTCGCGCCGCGCGGCGGCAACGACAGCGTCACCGGCAACGGCACCACGGCGATCAACTACGCCGGCGTCGGCGGCAAGATCGGCGTCAACCTTGGGCTGCTGACGAGCCCGACCGCGGTGGCGCAGATCCGCACCGCCTTCGTCGACGACGCGACGACCACCGCCGGCTACACGCCCGGCACGCTCGTCGCCTCGGGTGTCTACGCGGTGCGCGGCGGCAACTATGACGATTCGCTGCTCGGCGGCGGCCGTGTGAACGCCGGCGGCAGCGGAAACACCGTGTCGGGCGATGCGAGCTTCGAGAGCTTCCGCGGCAACGGCGGCAACGACTCGATCAACGGCAAGACCGGCGTGGACCGCGCGGAGTACAACACGGGCAGCCAGAGCGAAGGCATCGTCGTGAGCCTGGCGGCGGGCACGGTCGTGGGCGATGCGCTGGTGTCCGGCACCGACACGCTGCGCGGCGTCGAGTCGATCAGCAGCACCTATCTCGACGACGTCTACAACGCCGTCGGCTTCACGTTGTCGAATGCGGCTGCGCCGTCGAAGAACAGCGGCGATGCGATCGTGGCCCCGCCGGCCGGCGAGACGCTCGCGTCGAACGCCTACAACGAGTTCCGCGCCTACGCCGGCAACGACCTCGTCATCGGCAACGGCGCGACGCGCGTGAGCTTTTCCGGCGTCGGCATCGAGAAGCTGGCCGGGACCTCGTTGATCGTGACCTTCACCACCTCGGACGACGGCAGCGCCACCTACGGCCTGACCGACGGCGGGCTCGGCACGGTGAACTTCACCGGTGTGTTCTCGGTCGCCGGCGGTGCCGGCAACGACTCGATCACCGGCGCCTCGGGATTCCAGCACCTGCGCGGCTACTACGGCAACGACACGATCGTCGGCGGCGCCGGCGCCGACGTGCTCTTCGGCCACAGCGGCGAATCGACCGGCCGTGCGCTGAACCGCTCGACGACCTTCACCGACGACGACCGCCTCGACGGCGGCAGCGGCAACGACCTGCTGCGCGGCGATTTCGGCGCCGACGTGCTGATCGGCGGCACCGGCAACGACACGCTCGAAGGCGGCACCGGTGCCGATGCGCTCACCGGCGGCACCGGGCTGGACCAGTTCCGCTTCGCCGCGGCGACCGTCGGCATCGACACGATCGCCGACTTCGCGAGCGGCCTCGACGACATCGTCGTCACCGCGGCGAACTTCGGGCTGACCGCCGGTGCGGTCGCGCGCGTCGTCGTCAACGGTGCGGCGACGACCGCGAGCGGCACCTTCCTCTACAACTCGACGAGCGGCGCGCTGTCGTTCGACGCCGACGGCACCGGCGCCGGCGCCGCGGTGCAGTTCGCCATCCTCGCGAACAAGCCGGCTACGCTGGTCGCGGGAGATTTCGTGCTTTCCTGAGCTTCGGCGCTGCGACCTTTGTCGCGCTTGGTGACAACGCAGGCTTTCGAGCCTGCGTTTTTGCTTGCATCATGCCGGGTTACTGTCATGCAAGGAGTCTCGCGATGGCAACACCCACCACCTGGGGCGGCTGGAAGGAAAGCGATCCGGCAGCCGATATCACCGCCGACGCGCTGGTCTACGGTTCGCAGTGGTTGTCCAAGAACCTGACCTTCAGTTTTCCGGGCGCCGGCTCGAGCTGGTCGACCGACCCGTCCAGCGGCTACGGTCCGACCTCGGGCGACGGCGAACCCTGGAACGCGCTGTACGAAGCGCTGACCAGCGAAGACAAGTCTTTTGTGCGCATGGCGCTGCAAGGCTGGGCCGACGTGTCGGGCCTGCGTTTCACGGAGGTCGCGGACAACGCCAGCGTCGTCGGCGACCTGCGCTTCGCCTACACCGACACGCCCGATGCGCAGGCCTGGGCCTACGCCCCGGGCAGCTATGTGCAGGGCGGCGACGTCTGGTTCGGCGCCAACGGCACGCAGCACGACTATTCGTGGACCCCGGGCAGCTACGAGTACCAGACCGTGGTGCACGAGATCGGCCACGCCCTCGGCCTCAAACATCCGTTCGAAGGCTCGGCGCGCAACCCCACCGTCGTCGACCCGAGCTGGGACACGCGCTCGTTCACGATCATGAGTTACTCGGCCGTGGCCGGGAACAACGATACCTATTTCTCGTTCGAGCCGACGACGCCGATGCTGCTCGACATTGTCGCCATCCAGCACCTGTACGGCGTCAATACGAGCTACCACGCGACGAACACGGTCTACACCTACAACGGTACCGGCGACTATCACCACACGATCTGGGACGCCGGCGGCACCGACACGATCCGCTACGTGTCGACGACCGGCGGCAGAATCGACCTGAACCAGGGCCAGGGCAGCCAGCTCGGCAACACTGTCTATACGCAGAACGCCAGCAGCCAGAACATCGGCGCGGTGCGCAACGTCTGGATCGCCTACGGTGCGGTGATCGAAAACGCCACCGGCGGCTCCGGCGCCGACACGCTCATCGGCAACACGGCGGCCAACACGCTCGACGGCGGTGTCGGTGCCGACCAGATGACCGGCGGCGCCGGCAGCGACCGCTACTACGTCGACAACGCCGGCGACCGGGTTACCGAATCGGCGTCCGGCGGCACGGACGCCGTGTGGAGCCGGCTGGCCTCGTACACGCTCGCGGTGAACGTCGAGAACCTGCGCATCCTCGGCACCGGCGCGGCCAACGCGACCGGCAACTCGGGCAACAACCTGATCTACGCCGGTGCCGGCAACAACGTCATGTACGGCGGCAGCGGCACCGACACGCTGGCCTACGGCTATGCGACGGCCGGCGTCAAGGTGAACCTGGCGCTCGGCGGCGCGCAGGCCACCGGCGGCTCGGGAATCGATACGGTCTTCGGCTTCGAACGTCTTTCGGGCAGCGCCTACGCCGACCGGCTGACCGGCAACACCGGTGCCAACCTCCTGAGCGGCGGCGCGGGCAACGACACGCTCGACGGCGGTACCGGCGCCGACACGCTGGGCGGCGGTGACGGCAAGGACCTGTACTACGTCGACAGTGCGCTCGACGTCGTGACCGAGTCCGCGACGGCGAGCGCCGGCATCGACACGGTTTACAGCAGCGCATCGTCGTACACGCTCGCGACGAACGTCGAGAACCTGCGCATCGTCGCCGCCGGCACCGCGAGCGCGACCGGGAACGCGGGCGCGAACACCCTCTACGCGGGCGCCGGCAACAACGTGATGAGCGGCGGCAGCGGCACCGACACGCTGTCGTATGCCTACGCGACTGCCGGCGTGACGGTGAGCCTGGCGAACACTGCGGCACAGGCCACCGGCGGTTCGGGCACCGACACCGTGATCTCGTTCGAACGCCTGTCGGGCAGCGCGTTTGCCGACCGCCTGACGGGAACCTCCGGCAGCAACGTGCTCTACGGCGCCGCGGGTGCCGACACGCTCACCGGCGGCGCCGGGCTCGACCAGTTCCGCTTCGTGTCGACGAGCGAAGGGCGCGACACCATCACCGATTTCGTGTCCGGCCAGGACGATTTCGCCATCGTCGCCGCGAACTTCGGCCTGACCGCCGGGGCGACGGCGCGGGTCGTCGTCAACGGCGCGCCCACCAGCGCCGCCGCCACCTTCGTCTACAGCTCGGGCACCGGCGTGCTGGCGTTCGATGCCGACGGCTCGGGCGCGGGGGCCGCCCTGCAGCTCGCGATCCTCGCGAACAAGCCGGCCAGCCTGACGAGCGGCGACTTCATCCTGGGGACCTGAGCGAGCGCGCCGCGACGCGGGTCGCGGCACGCGGCGGCGCGTTTCGGCTAAGGTGTCGGGTTCGCGCCCACACGAACCGGAGCCGCCGCGTGCTACAGGCTTTCGAAAAGCTCGTCCATCCGTACCCGGACGAGGTTCCCCCCACGCCCCCGAAGGCCTTCTTCGCCTTCCTGTGGGCGTGCACGCGCGGGCTGCGGCCGTACCTCGCGGCGATGACGCTGTTCACCGCGATCATCGGCGTGTTCGAGGCGATGCTGTTCTCGATGCTCGGCCACATCGTCGACTGGCTCGGCAAGGTCGAGCCCGCGCAGCTGTGGGCGCAGGAGCGCGGCACCTTGCTGCTGCTGGCGGGCATTCTGATCGCAAGCCCGGTCGTGATCGCCTTGCAGACGCTGTTCAAGCACCAGGCGCTGGCCGGCAACTTCCCGATGCTGCTGCGCTGGAACTTCCACCGGCTGATGCTCGCGCAGAGCCTGGCCTTCTACCAGGACGAGTTCGCCGGCCGCGTGTCGACCAAGGTGATGCAGAGCGCGCTCGCGGTGCGCGACACCTGGATGATCCTCGGCGACATCCTCGTCTTCGTGATCATCTACTTCGTCACGATGACGGCGGTGGTCGGTGGGTTCGACCTCCGGCTGCTCGTGCCCTTCCTGGTCTGGCTCGCGCTGTACGTCGCTGCGCTCGTGTACTTCGTGCCGCGCCTGGGCCGCATCGCGAAGGAGCAGGCCGACGCGCGCTCGCTGATGAGCGGGCGCATCACCGACGCCTACACCAACATCGCCACCGTCAAGCTGTTCTCGCACGCGAACCGCGAAGCCGGCTATGCGCGCGCAGCGATGCAGGAGTTCATGCAGACGGTGCACTTGCAGATGCGCCTGGTCACGGGCTTCGAGATCGTCAACCACACGTTGAGCATGGGGCTGATCGCGGCCTGTGCGGGCGCGACGCTGTGGTTGTGGGTCGAAGGCAGCGTCGGCCCCGGCGCCGTGGCCGCGGCCACGGCGATGGCGTTGCGCCTGAACGGCATCTCGCACTGGATCATGTGGGAGTTCTCGGCGCTGTTCGAGCACATCGGCACCGTGCAGGACGGCATCAACACGCTGGCGCGTGCGCCCACCGTCGTCGACCGGTCGGGCGCCAAGCCGCTGCGCGTGCACCGCGGCGAGGTGCGCTTCGAGAACGTCGGCTTCTCGTACGGTGCGAAGGGCAGCGCCGGCGAATCGCCGCGCGTCATCGACGGGCTGAACCTGCACATCCGGCCCGGCGAGAAGATCGGCCTGGTGGGGCGCTCGGGCGCGGGCAAGTCGACGATCGTCAACCTGCTGCTGCGCTTCCACGACGTGCAGCAGGGCTGCGTGCTGATCGACGGCCAGGACATCTCGCAGGTCACGCAGGACAGCCTGCGCGCGCAGGTCGGCATGGTGACGCAGGACACCTCGCTGCTGCACCGCTCGGTGCGCGACAACATCCTCTACGGCCGTCCCGACGCCGACGATGCCGACATGGAACGCGCCGCGCGTCGCGCCGAAGCGCACGAGTTCATCCAGGGNNTCGGGCGGCCAGCGCCAGCGCATCGCGATCGCGCGCGTGATGCTGAAGGACGCGCCGATCCTGCTGCTCGACGAGGCCACGAGCGCGCTCGACAGCGAGGTCGAAGCCGCGATCCAGGCGAGCCTGTACCGGCTGATGGAAGGCAAGACCGTGGTCGCGATCGCGCACCGGCTGAGCACGATCGCGGCGATGGACCGGCTCATCGTGCTCGACAAGGGCCGCATCGTCGAGGAGGGCGACCACCGCAGCCTGCTCGCGCACGAAGGCCTGTACGCGCGCTTGTGGGCCCACCAGAGCGGCGGTTTCCTCGGCGAAGCCGTCGACGAGGACGACGACGAGGAGCCGCAGCCGGACACCGCGAACCGCGCGGGCCGGCCGGTGAACTACCGGCCCGAACGCGACACGCTGACCGAGGGCAGCCCGTGATCGCGCTGCTGTGCGCGGCGAGCGCCCCGGTGCTCTGACCCTGCGCGAAGTGCGGTCTTCGCGGCCGGGCGGCGACAATCACCGGTTGCCCCGCCGCGNNCTTCGGCCCCGCGCCCTTCCTGCCGATGAGCCGCGCCGAGATGGACGCGCTCGGCTGGGATTCGTGCGACGTCATTGTCGTCACCGGCGACGCCTATGTCGACCACCCGAGCTTCGGCATGGCAGTCATCGGCCGCGTACTCGAGGCGCAGGGTTTTCGCGTCGGCATCATCGCCCAGCCAGACTGGCAATCGGCCGAGCCCTTCAAGGCGCTCGGCAGGCCGAACCTGTTCTTCGGCGTGACCGCCGGCAACATGGATTCGATGATCAACCGCTACACCGCCGACCGCAGGATCCGCAGCGACGATGCCTACACGCCGGGCGGGCAGGGCGGCCGGCGCCCCGACCGCTGTTCGCTCGTCTACGCACAGCGCTGCAAGGAGGCGTTCAGCGACGTGCCCATCGTGCTCGGCGGCATCGAAGCGAGCTTGCGCCGCATCGCGCACTACGACTACTGGCAGGACAAGGTGCGGCGCTCGATGCTCGTCGACGCCAAGGCCGACCTGCTGCTCTACGGCAACGCCGAACGCGCGATCGTCGAGATCGCGCACCGGCTCGCGGCGCGCGAGCC
>CXWJ01009162.1_pt1 | contig 9975 bp, 8 predicted proteins | sample 590841 | NCBI WGS metagenome assembly CXWJ01 (sample SAMEA3498367, study PRJEB10139) | wastewater metagenome | biome: wastewater treatment plant; material: activated sludge | place: Austria | collected 2015-01-21 | reverse complement strand
CCCCCGACATCGTCGCCAAGTTCTGAAAGGCAAATCGCCGCCTCCGAGATCATCTTCGCGGTCGACCCGTACCCGGGATCGCGGTCGCCCGTGACGCGCGCTTTGAACACGCGCCCGTCGGCGGCCGTACCCACGAACAAAAGGTCATAGCTCCCACGCTCGCGCTGCTCCGGCGTCGGCCCTTCGCCCGGCTTCGGCAACACGTAACTGCTCAAGAACCTGCGCGTGGGTCCGAACGCGGCAGCAAGCCCGAATGCGCCCATCGCCCCCGTCAGCGCCACGGCAGCCGGCGCACCGAGCAAGCCCCCGCCCATCATCATCGCTTCGTCGTAGAGAAAGTCGCGGCCGTAGGCGTAATTCATCAGCGCGTTCGACCGCTGCACGACGCGCGTGTTGATCCCCGCCATCACGAACGGCGCCGTCCACGACGCGGCGTCCTTGTCGTACGTCACCGGCACGGAGCCCGGCTGGCGCGGCCCCTTGCGCGCGCCCTCGGGGTTCAGCGCATAGGGATTGCCCAGCATCTTGCGCACCGCGGGATCGCGCGTCGCTTCCTCCACCATGTTCATCATGCTGGCGATCGTGCCGCCGCTGGCGCCGCCCTTCATCGACGCCACGCGCATGCGGATGGCGGTGCAGGGCTTGCCCGTGCGCTTGCGCACCTCCTCGTTCAGGAACAACACGCCGAGATCGGAGGGAATGGAATCGAACCCGCAGCACGGCACGATGCGCGCACCGGAGGCTTCGGCCTCCGCCTGATGCGCATCGATCATCTTTTGTATCCAAGGCGCCTCGCCGGTGAGGTCGCAATAGTCCGTCCCCGCCGCCGCGCACGCGGCGACCAACTCCGACCCGTATTTCGCATAAGGCCCGACAGTGGTGAGAATGACCTTCGTCTGCGCGACGAGCGCGTCCATCTCCGCCCGGTGCGACGTATCGGCGACGATGGTGGCGATGCGTTCGCCCTTGGCCTGAAGCCCGGCCTTCACCGCCTCGAGCTTCGCAGCATTCCGCCCAGCCATCGCCCAGCGCACGGCGTTGTCGCCGGCGCGCGCGGTGAGATATTCGGCGATCAGCGCCCCCACATACCCCGTGGCCCCGACCAGAATAATGTCATACCGAACGCCTTCTGCCGGCCGCTTGCGCTTCGTCATCTCACAAATCCTTGATCGCCATGGCCCCCTTATAGCGGCTTGGCGTAACCCGCGATCAAGTCTTTGGCGCGCAGGATCATGGCCGCCGCCCGCCGCCGCGCCCATGATCGTCCGCATGACCACGATCTCCCCAGGGCGCCTGAACCTCCTGCGCCTCGCCTATCTGCTGCTGGCCGCGGGCCTCGGCGCCGTCATCTGGCCCGACATCTTCGACCTCGCGAAAAGCTGGACGCTGATGACCGGCGTCGTCAAAGCGATGCTGGCCGCCATCGCCGCACTCGCGATCTTAGGCCTGCGCTATCCGCTGAAGATGCTGCCGCTGCTCTTCTTCGAACTTGCGTGGAAAGCGATCTGGCTCGCCCGCATGGCGCTCCCGCAAGCCACAGCCGGCACGCTCGACGAAAACACCACGCAAACCCTCTACGAGTGCGCGGCAGTGGTCATCCTCTTGCCGCTCATCCCCTGGGACCACGTCTACCGCACCTACCTCACCACCCCCGGCGACCCTTGGATCAAGCACCGCGAGGCGTGAAGGCCTGGGAGCGCAGCCTGGGACCGCGGGCGCAGAGCCCACCGAAGCCCCGGCGTAGGCGGGTCGTCCTGCCCGCTTTGCTGAGCCGCGCTGGTGCAGAATTTGTGACGTGTCCCCAAATGTGTCCCAATGTACAAGAGGTCGTGACACGTACCGAAATTCGTGGATCAACGTTCCGGCGCAGTGAGCCCTTCCCACGGCACAAAGACGCCGCGCCCGTTCGAGTAGGCGTCGAGTTCGGCTGCTGTCACAGCCAACGATTCGCCAGTCGCTGATAGGACGCGCGCATTATCGTGCACGATCAGTCCGTCCGCTTCGCGGCCGACGGTCAACACCAAATGCGAGCCCGACAGGTTCCGATCCGCCTTCGCCAAGTCTATACTGAGCAATATTGCGCCTCGTTCACCCAACGCGACGACTTCTTTCGTCGGCAACCGCGCGAAAACCGTCGCCCCAAGGCCGAACGAGCCGAGCAGCGCCACCAGCGGGTGATGAAAGGCGCCATCGATGCGCCCGTCGCCATGTTCGCGATATACCCCAATGTCCCGGGCGCGCTGCGTCAGTTCCCAAAGCGTAGGCGCTTGATGGAACCGCGCCAACAGCAGGCTTCGGACGCACGCCATCGCGCACACATGGCCGGCCCAACGTTCATAGTCCGCACGTGCAGCACCGAACGCCCGCCACGGCTCTTCGCCCGCAGGCCGCTTTGCCACGAAAGGAACATGCCATTGCATCAGTCGTTCCGTGCCGCGTACAAGACGAAGCGCAACGCCTCGATGATATCGTCGGCACGCTCGTGACCGAGACCGACACGAATCCAACCTGCCCCGATATACTCCGACCCTTGCGACGGTCGGCAAGCGTCGCTATTGCGACCGTCGAAATGTTCGAACGTTGTATAGAGAGCGCCAAACGTACAGCCGAACGCCAGCGGAAAAGCCTCGTCGAGCGTCATGGCGCAAATGATCTCCTCAGCGCGTCTCGCAGTCCTGACATCCACGCGGAACGATATCTGGCCGCCTTCGAGCGCCCCGACATAGCCGAGGTCGGGCAACCTTACCTCCAGCACGAACGGCATCGCGCGCAAGGCGGCGGCCACGGCGCGCGCTTTCGCGCTGNNCCCCAGCGGCCGTCAAGCCCGCCGATGGGTACTTCGACGCCGAAAACACTTGAACGTCTGCAAGCCCGCGCTCGACAAGGCGCTGGAGCGGCTGAACAGACGTGTCGACGATCAAGTGACCTCCCGACTCACGCGCGATCTTCGCCAACCCGTCGAGAATCGGTGTCGTCAGCAACCAGTTCCGCGGGTGATCGACGAAGAAGGTCGCAGGACCAACCGCCGCTAGCGCGTGCACCTCATCGAGCCGATCGAAATCCGCCTCGATCACGGTCCAGCCCAGGGCGGCTCCAGTTTCGCGCAACGACTTGCGCGTCTCGTAGTAGGCGGTGGCGTCAACGATCACGCGGCCCTGCGCGGGCGTCGCCGCCCACACCGCGGTGACAGCCGCCGACAGGCCCGACGGCAGCAACAGCGCATCGTCGGTTCCGATCCTCGGCGCGATCAGCGCCGCTGCCTGACGTTCGTTCGGTTGCCGTGTGCGCACGTAGTAGTGACCGAACAATTCGCCGCGCAGCGACTGAGCGCGCTGTTCGTGCGAAGGAAACGGCTGCGCCACGCCATAGAAAACGACCGGCTGGCGCGCAGGAAGCTCCGGCAGGCCGAAGGCGAATGCATCGACCTTCGGCGCCTCGATGATCGCGTCAAAGGCAATAGCGCCGCCCGTCTCGCTCGCCCAGGTGCGGGTGCCGTGCTCGTAGTGCCACCACTCCTCCACGATCCCGACGAAGCCTTCACGCAGCATTTCCTCGCGCAACATCAGGCGCAGATCGCGCGCTTGCCGTTCCCAGACCGTGCGCGGCGGATGGTTGTCGAAGTAGTCGGTGCGCCCCATGTCGGTGAAGTCGTCGAAATAGCCGAGCGCAATGTCGCTGTTGCCGATCCAAACCGTGACATCCACGGCGCCCCCGGTGGTATGTGGCGGAGGTGCGTCGCGTCGCGGCGGGCGCACGAATTGGGACACGATTGCGTCGATCTGTTCGGCCGTTTTGTCTGGATACAGCGCCGCAATGCGCAGGCGCTCTTTGTCGAACAGGTACTGCTGTGTCTCGAACGTGCGCAACGCGTCCCAGATGAGCAACCGCCCTTGACCGGCGGTCTGCGCACGAATTCTGGCGTCCACCCGCCAGAGCTTTTCGATCAAAACCGGCTGAAGCCAGGCGTGTTCAAGCGCGCCTGGATACCGCCAGCCCACATATTTGAGATTGCAGAGAATCCTTTTGATGATGTTGACCATAGCGCCGCGAACCTAATCTTCGCGGCGGTGGTCATGCAAAGTAACGGCAGTTACAGTACTAGTGACACAAGTGACACCAAGTCCAGCGGAAAACCGTCGTAATCGCCATGCGCTTTGAATTCAACTTCGCCGGAAACAAACTTAGAGTGAACGGAAAACAGCAACGGACGCTCCGCCCGGGCCAGTTTCTTTTCTTGCTTCATCACTATGCCCAGAAGAACTTGGGTATGTTTACGAAAGGCGATCTTGAACGCTACATGCCCGACTTGGACGATCGCACGCAGATGTCGCGCGTGCTCGACAAGTTTGAAGAACTGGGGCTGGCTGGTCACGTGATGTCCGACAATGAGACGACCGGACCTTGGTGGATCGATAAGGATTCGCCACATGAAGTTGTTTTCAAGCTGAACGGCAGAGACACGGACGCCGACACGATCTTTAGCAGGCTCTTCCCGGAAGTGCAGCCTATCCGCGACAGGATACCAGTCGGCTTCGCGGTCGATGAAGCGACCCTAAGCGATGCAGCGATTCTCATCGCCTACGGCGATCAGCGGTTTGCGGCCGGCGATCTCGACCGGGCCGAGGACCACTACGACCGTGCGCTCGATGGCGCGCAGCAAAGCGACGAGGCGTTGACGTTCGCAATCGCGGCGCAGCGGCTTCTCCAAGTCTACCGGCGTATCGAGGACCACAAAAAGATGCTTCGCCTACGTAAGCGCCTGGAAGATCGTGCAGACAAGATTCCGTCGGAGTATTTCCGCAATTTCTTGTCGAGCGCAGCCGAGCTTTACTCCGTCTGGCATCTCTACGCCGCCAAGCAAGACTATCCAGAAGCCAAAAGGAAACTTGAGCAGATCGACCTGAAGGACCTGGTCGTTCCCAGCTTGCGCATCGAATGGCTGAACTTGAAAGCCCTGATCGATCGCCGCTTGCTTTTGGAGGCGCTCGATGCGGGTAGCAGCGAAGATATCCGGGAACTGCTCGAAGAATCCATCGCGCATTTGAAGCAGGCGCTTCACGAGTGCTTGCTGTTCAACGCGCCGTATCACGCCCAACAAGTGTCGGCGAATTTCGCAAACATCCTCGCGCTGTACCTCGGACGAGTGCCCGAGTATCTCGACGAGCCGCCGGCGGACACGCAGGTCCAGATCGTGCGGCTATTGTCCTTTTCGAACGTCATGGCCGAGCTGTTCGCGCTCGGCAAAGACGACATGTATAACTCGATCTACCTGCTCTCGATTGCCCGGCGCTTCGGCCTTACTGCCAAGGATCTGACGCGCCTCTGGAACGCCCGGCCCTGGCCTGTGCCGTCGGCGACGGTTCTGGGTGTCCCCAACTTAACCCAAGGTCTTGCCGCGTATGGCGATGAGGAGTTCCGGAGGGTAGGTGACGGTCACCGGACGTTTGGTCCGGAGCAACAAGCGCTGCTCGCATTCGAGATCTGCTGGGCGGCGGTCGGCGAAAACCGGCTCGATATCTTCAAGCGCTACGTGGAGACTTTTGTTGACAAGTCTTGGGACAAAGAGACCGAGCCGTTGCCAGTGGCGGCGCGCTACGCGAAGCGATTGCGTGACCATATTGCTGTTGAGAAGCGGGCAAAAGGTGATTGGCATGCCGCGGCCGTTATCCTCGAATCTTTCGAGCGAAACATCATCCCCGGCGCTTAAGCGCGGAGATCAGGAGGAACATCAAGGAGAGATCAGGGGGCACGTAACAGAGCCTGCATCCCCCCTTTGAGTCCCCCTCACCCCTCCGGCAACGGCGCTTCCCCAAACCGCCGCCACAGCTTCGGATACCGCTTGCTCAGGTGCGCCTCGTCGTCGCTGAACGCTTCGCCGGACGGGTCTGGCCCGCCGAGGCCCGCTTCACCCTCGGAATGATCGCGCACATCGCCATCGCCGCCCTTGTCCGCATAGACCTCGCCCGCCACGTAGTAGAACTCTTCAAACTCCCAATAACCCTCAGGCCCTGTCGGCTCGAGATCGAGGTCGGCGAGGCTGTCGGCATCGGCAAGCGCCGCCTCATAGGCCGCGCGCCCACGCGACACGAGCCAACGCCGGAAATACTCAAACCCATCGTCGGAGCATCCGCCGTGGATCACGTAGGCCGCACCCCAAAGATCCCACGTGTAGGCCTTGTTGAGTAGACGGCGGAACGTAATCTCGAACGCAATCACGTCGTCGAGCGAAAGCGCGGTGAGCGCCGTCGCCAGCGCCTCAAGCCGATCCTCCGGCGCGCCCGGCGTGCGCGCAACCCGATCGATGATTTCCCAAAACACTGCATCAGGCATCGGCGTGGGCATGTGGGGCTCCGTCGGTTGGAGACGAGAGGCGCAGCGTAGGCAACGGTGCGCGTGCGTCAATGCGATGGCCTGGGAGCGCCGGCCTCCGGCCAGCCCTTCCTGCACGGTCGGTACAAGAGCCGGCCGGGAGGCTGGCGCTTCCAGGATGCCGGTCACGCACACGTTAGTTGCCAAACCCCGCCCATCGCCTAGTTTCGCAACGTGTCTCTGGGGTTAGCTATGTTGAACGATAGTCGCACGCTCGGTGCGGTGCTGGTGGGGTTCTTCGCGGGTGTTTTCGGCTTTTATCTCGTCATTCTCGCCATCGAAGCCGTCGTGAAACTGTTCTGAGCCGCGCCCTCCGCTCCCGCACGGGCGGGGCAAATCGTCCGCGGCATTGCGCGGCGTCGATTTAAGTAAAAATACGATATAATTATATCACCGTCGCCACGAACGTCCCGCGGACTCGTGCAGGCGTCTAAGGCGGTATTCCCGCGCCTCACCCCGGCGCGCGGCTGCGACTTGAACCGTGGATTCTCCTTCAACACCCGTGCGGGCTTGAAAACACGCTCGCGCGCCGATTGTGCGCGGCCGCACGCGCGGACGGCTCATTTCAGCCGTTCGCGTCAAGCACCGCTAACGGATACCTCGCCCCGACAAACGGATTCCGAACGGATTTCTAACGGATAACTCCGCAGAATTCCGCCAATCTAACGCATCTAACGGATTCGTTTTTCGCGTTTTGGCCACACGCTCAGCGTGTGCCTCGACTATCCGCCCAAAACGTACGAGTCGGAAAGCGGCGAAAGCGAAGCTACGGCAAGCCTTTCACTGCGCGCGGCAGTCCACGTTGTTGTCGACCCAGGTGCACGGATCGCCCGACGGCTCCGGCTTCTGCGTCCCCGCGATCGCGCGAACGCCGTCGCCGATCGTGCGCCAGGCTTCCACTTCCTGCATTCGGGCTTGGGCGAGCTGCTCCTTGCGGTCTTGCGTGAACCTGCCCTCGGCCTCAAGCGCCGCTTCCTGCATCAGCCGGTTGGCGTTGCCGTAGGTGAGGTTGCGCTTGAGCAGCTGCGCGGTCACCAGGTCGATCTTCATGGCGAGCTCTTTGCGCGCCGCGGTCTGCGTCGGCCAGTGGTCCTTGGCGACCGTTTCGATGTGGTCGCGGCAGGCGCGCTGATCGCGCGACAGGGCGCGGATGGCGGCCAGCTCGGCCTCGCTCGGCACCGCCTCGATGATCAGCATCTCGGGCGTGATCTCGTCGACATGGACGATCGGAAGCTTGCCTGCGATCGGCAGGACGTCAGGGTTGTTTCGCTTTTTCTCGCAGAACTTGACCGCGTCGGTCATGTCGATATCAGCCACATACGACCGAACCATCGAGCACCCGCTGAGCGACAACGCGGCGGCCACCAAAAACAGGATTTTGCGTCCCATCTTCCCCCCGAAACGGCTGATTTTCTTGTGAAGGCCCCAACTTCGACGGGCATAAAACGACAAGTTGCAGCGGTCTGGCAAGGGTTCTTGTGGAGTAAATTTCACTTCGCAGGAGAAGTTGTTGAATTGGTTAGCTAAAATACAGGTAGACCCTAAGCCTTGCCGCGACCCGAGAATCGCGGAACTCTGCAACCGCAAACCGCCTGGACGACACCCATGAAGACCCGCGCCTTAAGCCTGCTTCTGGTTCTTGCCGCCGCGCCGGCGCTCGCCGAAACGCCCCCGCCCCTAAGCGCGGGCGCGCTCCTCGGCGACAAGGTCAAAGGCCCAAACTGGACGGTCGCAGAAATCGTGCGCTCCGACGGCTTCGTCCGGCTCTTCACGGTTGAGAGCCCATACGGCAATTTCCAGGTGAACGGCCAGCGCCGGATGGAGCAGCGTTTGAACGAGCTGCGTGCGCTGCACACGCTCGAACAAATGTCGACGACCGAAACCTTTGCCGACGCGCTGGGCACGGCGGGTCTCGCCCCCATCCGCTTCGGCCGCGACCTGATCCTCGATCCGGTGGAGACGACCGGCAACCTTTTCTCCGGCGTCGCCAACATGTTTGACCGCGCCATCAGCGAGGTCGAGCAAGCCGACGCCAGCCACGACGACCTCATCGACAGCGCCGCGGGCGTCAGCAAGGCGGCGCGGGAACTCGCCTTCGAACTGAAGGTCGATCCGTACACGGACTTCACGCCGTTGCGCGATGGCCTGGCCGATGTCGCCCGCGCGATGGCGGCGGGAGACCTCTCCGTCACCGCCGCGATCTCCGCGATCCCGGGTGGCGCGGGCATCGCCGTGTCGGTCACATCGACAGCCTCCGGTCTGGCGAACCCGATCCGCGACAAAAGCTCGGCCGAAATCGCGGCGCTCGTCGAGGAAAAGCTGAAGCCGCTCGACGTGAACGAAGACGTCATTCAAGCCTTCGTCGAAAACAAGGCCTTCTCGCCCGCCGACACCTACGCGATTGCCGACGCGCTGGCCGCGCTCAATGCGCGCAACTCGGAAGCGTTCGTTCGCCGCGCCGCCACCGCCGACAGTGCCGACCTCGCGAAGTTCCACCGCTATCGCGCCGAACTGCTCGTTCGCCACAGCGCCCAACTCGGCACGTTGAAGGAGTTCTATGTCGTGCGCGAATTCGCGCTGAACCGCAGTGCCGACGGCGCGCTTGTCGCGGTCTTCCCGTTCGACGACCTCGCCTGGACGGAACAAGCCGCGAAGAGCCTCGACCTGATCAGCCGCGAGATGGCAACGCGGGGCGAAACCCGCCAGCCGATCCTGGCGACGCCCGGCAAGGTCCTCCCCGGCGCTCTGGCGGAGCTGAAGAAACGTGGTTGGCGCGTCTTAATCTTGAACGAAGCCCGCGCCGCCATGTGACCGGGGTCACCCAAGCAGCCCTCCCGGCACGGCTCTCGAGTCCATATATTCCCGTTCAGTTCTGAGGGAGATAGACCAGTGTTGAAACGAATTTCGATGGGCTTGGCCGCGGCGGCGCTGATCGCGTCGCCAGCGTTCGCGACCGGCCAAGTCTACGGCAATTACGGCCAAGGCCAGCCCTACCAGGGCGGCCCGTATCAGGGCCAACCCAACCACGCGAACTGCGACACGGACGTCGCCGTCGGCACCGGCCTCGGCATGGTCGTGGGCGGCATCATCGGCAATCAGTTCGGCAAGGGCTCGGGCAAGACCGCGGCCACGTTCGGCGGCATCGTTCTGGGCGGCATCGCCGGCAACGCGATCGCCAAGGACGCCTGCAAGGACCAGAACCACGACGCTTACTACTACAACAACACGTACTACGACGCGTTCAACGGCGACGAAGGCGAAGAGTACGAGTGGCGCAATCCGCATACGAGCAACTACGGCTACGTGACCGCGGGCGAGTACTACGACGAAGGCTACGGCGGTTACTCCGGCCCCTGCCGCGAGTTCGAGCAGCGCGTCTACATCGACGGCCGCCCGGAGACCGCAACCGGCGTCGCCTGCCGCCAACCCGACGGCACCTGGCGCATCGTCAGCGGTCAGTAATTGGCCGCCCCGCCGAAAACCGTTCTTGAGGTGCCGGCGGACGAAGAAGCCGCGATCCGCGAGGCGGTAAGCACCGCGGATCCGGCAACGATGGGTCCCGGCCGCGTCCTCGCGGCCGCGGCCCACGCCGAGGCGACGTTCGAC
>CXWJ01009904.1_pt1 | contig 9980 bp, 10 predicted proteins | sample 590841 | NCBI WGS metagenome assembly CXWJ01 (sample SAMEA3498367, study PRJEB10139) | wastewater metagenome | biome: wastewater treatment plant; material: activated sludge | place: Austria | collected 2015-01-21 | reverse complement strand
GAGTGGGAGTAGGGCACGGCGGCAACGGGTGATCGACGTTCGCTCCTGGTTTGCAGTAAAGCTGGGTTGCTGGCAAGATGCGCCGATGAAGACGACACTTGACCTGCCCGACGAGCTGGTACGGCGCATCAAGATCGAGGCCGCGCAATCCGATCGCAAGCTGAAGGACCTGGTGGCGCAGTTGCTCGAAGCCGGACTGCGCGCCAGCCGCGACGACGGTGCTGCTGCAGCGTTGCCCAAGCCGGTGAAGCGCCGGCGAGGTGGGCCGCTGACGGCCGAGGCGATCGAGGCCGCGATCGCCGCCGGCCGCGAATGATCGTCGTCGATACCAACGTCATCGCCTATCTGCTGATCGAGGGCGACCGCACCGCCGACGCGCAGGCGCTTCGTCTGGCCGATCCCGACTGGCGCAGCGAGCCGTTCCTGCTGGTCGAGTTCAGCAACTTGCTGGCGACGCAGGTGAGGGCCAAGGCGCTTTCGGCCGCGCAGGCGAAGTCGTTGCTCGAAGTGGCCGCGCAGCAGGTGTCGGCATGGGTCGAAGTCCCTCCTGCAGAGGCGCTGGCCGTGGCCTTCGACCACCAGGTCTCGGCCTACGACGCGCGGTTCGTCGCTTGCGCGCGCCGACTCTCGGTGCCGTTGGTGACCGAAGACTCGCGCCTGCGCGCGGCGACGCCAGGATCGTCAATGTCGATCGCCGAGGCAGTCTCGCGGTCGGCTGGATAGCGGCCAAGGTTCGAATCCGTGGGCGATCACCGTGGTGAGCCACGACCGTCTGGCGAAGGAGGTCGGCGCGCCGGCGCAGCGCATTGGCGAGATCGCCGCCATCACCGCGGACACCGGGCTGCGGCTGTGCCGCTTTTGCGGGATCTCGGATCGAGGGTGGCTGCGCCTGCAGGCGGACTACGATACCGAGGTGGCGAAAGCTGGCCTGACGGAGGCTCTCGCGAAGATCAGGCCGTGGAAGGAAGCAATGGAGGAGGCGGCGGATGCGCACCGATTGCGGCACCCGTTCGACAGCGACGTGACGGTAGGAATCTGCCGACGAAGGGAGTGGGAATGATGCCGCGCCCGCCGCATCGCCTGTTCTTCGCCGCACTGCCCGACGCAGCGGCCGGCGCGCAGGCGCACGAGCGGATCCACGCGCTGCAGGTCCGGCAGGGCCTGGCCGGTCATCCGACTGCGACCGACCGTCGGCACGTCACGCTGCACTGGCTCGGGGACCACGAGGCCTTTCCTGCCGACTTGGTCGCCGATGCCTGCGCCGCCTGCGCCGCCGGCGCCGCCGTCGGGCTCGCCCCCTTCGAGCCGGTGTTCGACCGCCTGGGCAGCATCGGCGACGTGCGACGGCCCGGCCCCGTGGTGCTGAGCGGTGGCGACGGCCTGCGCGGCCTGCGCGAGCTGCAGCGCGCGCTGGGCCGAGCACTGCAGGCGGCGCATCTTGGGTGCCAGGTGCGCGAGGCCTTCGTGCCGCACATGACGCAGCTGTATCCCCGTCCGATGGTGCACGTGCCGGTGCATGCCGTGGCACCGCTGTCCTGGACGCTGCGCGAATGGGTGCTGATCGATAGCCAGGCGCGCGGCAGCGTCGCCGAGTACCGCATCCTCGGCCGTTGGCCGCTGCGCAGCCGGCAGCCGGACCTGCTCGATGGCTGAGCAGCCCGCAGCCGACGAACAGGCACGGCGCGACGAGGCCGGCATGCGCCTGGCGCTGGACCAGGCGCACAACGCCTTGCTGGTCGGCGAGGTGCCGGTGGGCGCGGTGATCCTGCGCGAGGGGCAGGTGATCGCCACCGGCTACAACCGGCCGATCACCACGCACGACCCGACCGCGCATGCCGAGATCGTCGCGCTGCGCCATGCAGCGCAGCTGCTCGAGAACTACCGGCTGCCCGAGTGCGAGCTGTACGTGACGCTCGAGCCGTGCGCGATGTGCTCGATGGCGTTGCTGCACGCTCGCTTCAAGCGCGTGGTATTCGGCGCGCCCGACCCGAAGACCGGCGCCGCCGGCTCGGTGCTGAACCTGTTCACCGACGCGCAGCTGAACCACCAGACCGAGCTGGTCGGCGGGGTGATGGCGCCGGCCTGCGGCCNNGGGCCGAGCGCCAGGCCGCGCCGGCCGCCGACGAGCGCATTCCCACCGGCGAGGCGCTGGAGCTGAACCCGTCGACCGACACGGAGCCGCGGCGATGACGCGGCTGTGCCTCTTCAGCCCCGCCGGCGTCAGCGTCAAGGCCTCGCCGGTGCGGCTTGCCGTGCGCCGGCTGCGCGAGCTGGGCTTCGATGCCTATCTGGACGCCGATGCGCTGAAGCGTTTCCAGCGCTTCGGCGGCGACGACGCGACGCGGCTCGGTGCGCTGCATCGCATCGCGCGCGACGCGCCGGACATCGCCATGGCGGTGCGCGGTGGCTACGGCCTGACGCGGCTGCTCGACCGCATCGACTGGCCGTTGCTGGCGCGCAGCGTCGAGGCGGGTACACGCTGGGTCGGGTTGAGCGACGTCACCGCGCTGCACCTGGGGCTGCTGGCGCACGGCGGCAGCACCAGCTGGGCCGGGCCGACGGCGACCGAGGACTTCGGCCGCGACGACGAGGCCGGCGGTGTCGACGACGTCACCGCCGCCTGCTTCTGCGAGGCGATGAGCGGCGAGCTCGAGGCGGTCGGCTTTCGCACCGAGCCCGGCTTCGACGGCCTCGATCTGGCAGGGCGCCTGTGGGGCGGCAACCTGACGGTGCTGCTGTCGCTGCTGGGCACGCCGCACTGGCCGCGCATCCGCGGCGGCATCCTGTTCCTCGAAGACGTGAACGAGCAGCCCTACCGCGTCGAGCGCATGCTGCTGCAGCTGCACCAGGCCGGCGTGCTGGCTGCGCAGAAGGCGGTGCTGCTGGGCCAGTTCACCGTGCACACGAAGTCGCCGCTGGACCGCGGCTTCTCGCTGCGCGTGGCCGTGCAGCAGCTGCGTTCGGTGTGCCGCACGCCGATCCTCACCGGCCTGCCTTTCGGCCACGTGCCGGTCAAGGTGACGCTGCCGGTGGGCGCGCGCGTGCAGCTGGCGGTGCAAGGTCGAGAGGTGTTCGTTGGCTGGTGAACGCCGCTGGCTCGCGGTGCTGGCCACCACGCTGCTGCTCGGCGGCTGCAACAACAACCCGATGCCCAGTGGCCTGGCGGCCAGCAACACGGCGGTCAGCGCGATGATCGAAGGCTCGCCGCGCCACCTGGACCCGGTGGCGTCCTACTGGAGCAACGACACGCCGTTCACCTACCAGATCTACGAGCCGCCCTATGGCTACCACTACCTGTTGCGGCCGTTCCGGCTGGTGCCGAAGGCCGCGGTCGAGGTGGCGAAGCCAACCTACCTGGACAAGGACGGCCGTGTGCTGCCCGACGACGCGCCGGGCGAGCAGGTGGCCGAGAGCGTCTACGACATCGGCATCAAGCCGGGCATCCTGTTCCAGCCGCATCCGGCCTTCGCCACGGACGAGGCGGGCCGCCATCGCTATCACGCACTGCAGCCGGGCGAACTCGGCGACCGGCGCACGCCGCTCGACTTCGAGCACAGCGGCACGCGCGAGCTGGTGGCCGAGGACTATGTCTACGCGCTGAAGCGGCAGGCGACGACGCGCATCACCACGCCGATCCAGGGCATCTTCGCCGAGCACGTGCTGGGGCTCGGCGACTATGCCGCGCTGGTCAAGGCCGAGGACGCCAAGCTGCGCGCCGGCCTGGACGCGTCCAGCCAGGACCGGCCGTTCCTGGACTTCCGGCGCTGGCCGCTGGCCGGCGCCAGTGCGCCGGACAAGCACCTGCTGCGCCTGCGCATCAAGGGCAAGTACCCGCAGTGGAACTACTGGATGACGACGACCTTCATGGCGCCCGTGCCATGGGAGGCCGATGCCTTCTACGCGCAGCCGGGCATGGCGGCGGCGGGGCTGAGCCTGGACACCTGGCCGGTCGGCACGGGGCCGTACATGATGACGGAGTACGTCAAGGACCGCCGCCATGTGCTGCAGCGCAACCCGAACTACCGCGGCGAGCCTTATCCGTGCGACGGCATGCCCGGTGACCGGGAAGCGGGGCTGCTGGACGACTGCGGCAAGCCCACGCCCTTCATCGACCAGTACGTGTTCACGGTGGAACGCGAGGCGGTGCCGCAGCGCGCCAAGTTCCGCCAGGGCTATTACGACATCGAAGTCTTCGAGCGCACCGACACCGGCATGGACTACCTGGTGGCCATGCAGGACAGCGAGCAGGTGCGCCGCGAATACGAGGACAAGGGCTTCCGCCTGCCGCGTTTTTCCGACGTGACCAGCTGGTACCTCGGCTTCAACATGCTCGACCCGACGATCGGCATCGGCGATACGCCCGAGCAGCGCGAGCGCAACCGCAAGCTGCGCCAGGCGATCTCGATCGCCATCGACTGGGAGGAGTATTCGAGGATCTTCCCGAAGAGCGCCGGCGAGACCGCGATGAGCCCGCTGCCGCAAGGCATCTTCGGCTCGCGCCACGGCCGTGCCGACGGCGTCAACCCGGTGACGCACCGCTGGGTCGGCGGCAAGGCCGTGCGACGCCCGATCGCCGAGGCGAAGCAGCTGCTGGCCGAGGCCGGCTACCCCGACGGGCGCGATGCCTCGTCCGGCAAGCCGCTGGTCATCAACTACGATTTCTACGCCGCGCCGACGCCGGAGAACAAGGCGGCCACCGACTGGGTGGTGCGGCAGTTCGCCAAGCTCGGCATCCAGCTCGAGGTGCGCGCCACCGACAACAACCAGTTCCAGGACAAGGTGCGCCGCGGCAAGTACCAGGTGTTCTGGCTCGGCTGGCTGGCCGACTATCCGGATGCGGAGAACTTCCTGTTCCAGCTGTACGGCCCGAACGGCAAGACCCGGCACGACGGCGAGAACACCGCCAACTACGCCAACCCCGAGTTCGACGCGCTGTTCTCGAAGATGCGACTGCTGCCCGACGGGCCGGACAAGCAGGCGGTGATCGACCGCCTGCTGCACATCGTGCAGCAGGACGCACCGTGGAGCTTCGGCTACTTTCCCTATGCCTCGGGTGCGGCGCAGTCCTGGGTGCACAACTACAAGCCGGCGGTGCTGATCCGCGACCAGGGCCGCTACCTGCGGCTGGACGTGGCCGAGCGCGTGCGCCGGCTCGCCGCATGGAACCGGCCGGTGTGGTGGCCGCTGCTGCTGATGGGGGCGGCGCTGGCGGCGCTGGCCGCCTACGGCTGGCGTGCCGTGCGGCGCCGCGAGAGGGCCGACGCGCGCGGCGAGGTGCTGGCGTGACGCGCTACATCGTGCGTCGCACGCTGTACGGCGTGCTGGTGCTGCTGGGCGTGAACCTGGCGACCTTCTTCCTGTTCTTCACCGTCAACACGCCCGACGACATGGCGCGGCTGAACATCGGCGGCAAGCGTGTCAACCAGCAGGTCATCGACAAGTGGAAGGCCGAGCGCGGCTACGACAAGCCGCTGTATGTCAACGCGGCGAAGCAGGGCACCGGGCGCTTCACCGACACCATCTTCTGGCAGCGCTCGGTGTCGTTGTTCGCGCTGGACTTCGGCCGCAGCGATGCCGAGAGCGCCGGTGACATCGGCCACGAGCTGGCCTCGCGCATGTGGGTCAGCGTGCAGCTGGCGCTGCCGCTGCTCGTGCTGCAGCTGATCGCCAGCGTCGCCTTCGCGCTGTTGCTGGCGCTGGTGCGCCATACGCGGCTCGACTTCTGGGGCGTGGTCGCCTGCGTGCTGATGCTGTCGATCAGCAGCCTGTTCTACATCATCGTCGGCCAGTTCTTCTTCTCGCGCGTGCTCAAGCTGGCGCCGATCTCGGGCTACGTGCCCGGCTGGGACGTGCTGAAGTTCCTGGTGCTGCCGATCGGGCTGTCGCTGCTGGCGCGGCTGGGCGGCGAGGCGCGGCTGTACCGCGCGATGCTGCTCGAGGAGATGGGCAAGGACTACGTGCGCAGCGCACGTGCGAAGGGACTGTCGGAGACGGCGGTGCTGTACCGCCACGTGCTGCGCAACGCGCTGATCCCGATCGTCACCAGCGCCGGGGCGTACCTGCCCTACGTGTTCCTCGGCAGCCTGGTGTTCGAGAGCTTCTTCGGCCTGCCGGGTCTGGGCGCCTACGTCATCGAGGCCATCGGCAAGCAGGACTTCGCGGTGGTGCGCACGATGGTCTTCGTCGGCTCGCTGCTGACCATCGTGTCCTACATCCTGATCGACGTGGCCTACACCTGGGCCGACCCCCGGGTCCGCCTTGCCTGAGATGCCCAAGCTCGTCCTGCTGTGGACTGACGCCGCGATGTGGGCGATGGCGCTGGCCCTGGCCGCCTACGTCGTGGTCGTGCTGCGCCGGCCAGGCCTGCGCGCCGACTGGAGCCGCGTGTTCGCCGACCCGGCGGCGCTGGCCTCGTCGGTGGTGCTGCTGCTGTGCCTGGGCATCACGCTGCTGGACAGCGTGCACTACCGCCGCAGCCTGCCGGCGGCCGCCGGCGCGGCAACCGCCTACGACACGCGCACGCAGTCGCTGCTCGATGCGCTGCTGGTGCGCCTGGTCGATTCGCGCGAGGCCACCTATTCGCGGCCGCTGTCCTACGTCGGCTTCACGAAGGAGTCGGTCGAACGTGAGGGCGGCATCGAGCGCATCGCGCCGCGGCTGCAGTTCGGCGGCGCGCATCTGCAGGATGCCCCGCGCGACTGGCTGCCCGACCTGGCCTGGCGCGGGGTGCTGGGCGTGCTGCTCGGCGTGGCGCTGGCCGGCGCGGCGTCGCTGCTGCTGCTGACCGCCGTGGCGCGTGCGCGCCGCCAGCCGTGGCGCCAGGGCGTGGCCGCCGCGTGGCACGGCGACGCCGGCATACNNTACCAGGCGCTGAAGAGCATCCGCACCGCCTTCGTCATCGGCACGCTGGCGACGGTGGCCACGCTGCCGCTGGCCGTGGGGCTGGGCATCCTGGCCGGCTACTTCCGCGGCTGGGTCGACGAGCTGATCCAGTACCTGTACACCGTGCTGTCGTCGGTGCCGAACGTGCTGCTGATCGCCGCCTGCGTGCTGATGGTGCAGGTGTTCATCGATCAGCACCCGGAGGTCTTCGAGACCGGCGCCGAGCGCGCCGACATCAAGCTGTTCCTGCTGTGCGCGGTGCTCGGGCTGACCGGCTGGGCGGGGCTGTGCCGGCTGCTGCGCGCCGAGACGCTGAAGCTGCGCGAACTGGAATACGTGCAGGCGGCCAAGGCCTTCGGCGTCGGCGAGCTGCGCATCATGCGCCGCCATGTCTTCCCCAACGTCGCGCACCTGATGCTCATCGTCACCGTGCTCGACTTCAGTGCGCTGATCCTCTACGAGGCGGTGCTGTCCTACGTGGGCGTCGGCGTCGATCCGTCGATGCACAGCTTCGGCGGCATGATCAACCTGGCGCGCAGCGAGATGAGCCGCGACCCGGTGGTCTGGTGGAGCTTCGCCGCGGCCTTCGCCTTCATGGTGACGCTGGTGCTGGCGGCCAACCTGTTTGCCGACGGCGTGCGCGACGCCTTCGACCCGCGCAGTGCGCGGCTGCTGCGGCCGCGGCTGCGCAAGGCACGCGCATGAGTGCCGCCGCGCTGCAGGCGCTGCAACTGCGCGTCGAGCTCGACGCCGACGCCGGCCTGGTGCGCGCGCTCGACGGTGTCCGGCTGTCGATCGAGCGCGGCGAGACCTTCGCGCTGGTCGGCGAGAGCGGTTGCGGCAAGAGCATGACGGCGCTGGCNNCGATGCGCGGCGTGCGCGGCGCACGCATCGGCATGATCTTCCAGGAGCCGGCCACCAGCCTGGACCCGGTGATGCGCATCGGCGCGCAGATCGTCGAGGCGATCGAGCTGCACACGCGGTTGCGCGGCCAGCCGGCACGCGAGCAGGCGCTGCAATGGCTGCGGCGCGTCGGCATCGCCGAGCCCGAACGGCGTTTCGACGACTACCCGTTCCAGCTGTCCGGCGGCCAGAAGCAGCGCGTGATGATCGCGGTGGCGCTGGCTGCCGAGCCCGACTTCCTCATCGCCGACGAGCCGACGACCGCGCTGGACGCGACGACGCAGGCGCAGGTGCTCGAACTGCTGCGCCAGCTGCAGCGCGAACGGCGCATGGGCCTGCTGCTGATCACGCACGACCTGGGGCTGGTCGCCGGGCTGGCGCAGCGCGTGGCGCTGATGTACGCCGGCCAGATCGTCGAAGTGGCGCCGAGCGAGGACTTCTTCCGCGAACCGCAGCATCCGTATGCACGCGCGCTGCTGCGCGCCTTGCCCGACACGGCGCGGCGCGGCCGGCCGCTGCNNGCTGTACGCGCCGGGCATCGAAGCCCCAGCGCCGCCGCCGGTGGCCGTCGCCGCGGCGTCGGTGGCGGCACCCGTCGTCGAGCCGTCGCCGCCGTTGTTGCAGGTGCGGCGGCTGGGCGTGCGCTTCTTCGCGCGGCGGGGCCCGTGGCGCCGCGGCCGCGGCGTGCAGGCGGTGCGCGCGCTCGATTTCGACGTGGCGCGCGGCCGCACGCTGGCGCTGGTCGGCGAGTCGGGTTGCGGCAAGACGACCACCGGCAAGGCCATCGTGCAGCTGCTGCGCGGCCAGGCCGACGTGTCCGGCGAAGCGCTGCTCGAGGGCCGCAACCTGCTCGAGCTGCAGGGCCGGGCGCTGCACGCCGCGCGCCGCGACGTGCAGATCGTGTTCCAGGACCCGTTCGCATCGCTGAACCCGCGGCTGCGCGTGCACGAGCTGCTCGAGGAAGGGCTGCAGGCACTGCAGCCGCAGCTGCAGGCAGCGCAACGCCGCGGGCGCATCGAGCAGTTCAGCGAGCGTGTCGGGCTGCCGCGCGACGCGCTGCAGCGTTTCCCGCACGAATTCTCCGGCGGACAGCGCCAGCGCATCGCCATCGCGCGCGCGCTGGTGGTGCAGCCGAAGCTGCTGGTGCTGGACGAGCCGACCTCGGCGCTGGACGTGTCGGTGCAGGCGCAGATCCTGAACCTGCTGCGCGAACTGCAGCGCGACCTGGGCTTGAGCTACCTGTTCATCACGCACAACATCGGCGTCGTCGAGTACCTGGCCGACGACGTGCTGGTGATGCGCGACGGTGCGGTCGTCGAGCAGGGCCGCTGCGACGCGGTGCTGGGCCATCCGCAGCAGGCCTACACGCGCGAGCTGCTGGCGGCGGTGCCGCGCATCGGCCGTGCGGCATAGCCCTTTTTGTCGCCGCGTCGCAACACGCCAGCGCACGCCGAAGCGTGTTCGTGCCGGGCTAAGGGATGCCCCCAGGGGGGCTGACGGTGGGCCGCACCGGAGAATGAAGCCGCGGGCTGTCCAGCGCAGCGCCGAATTCATCGTCATCGTCGACCCGAGGAGCCAGCATGTTCCACAAGACCCGGATCAGCAAGGCAGCGGTGCTGGCCGTGGGCGGTGCCGTCGTGCTCGGCAGCGGGTCGGATCAGGCACTGGCGCAGCGGGTCGAGATCACCGGCACGTCGATCAAGCGGGTCGAGGCCGAAGGGGCGCTGCCGGTGCAGACGCTGACGCGCACCGACATCGAGCGCACCGGAGCGCAGAGCACCGAGCAGCTGCTGCAGTCGATCTCGGCGATGTCGTCGTCGGGCCAGAGGCAGACCTCGACGACCGGTGGTTCTACGTACGGCGGCTCCGGCGTCTCGCTGCGCGGGCTGGGCGAGGAACGCACGCTGGTGCTGCTGAACGGGCGCAGGCTGGCGGCCTTCGCGGGCGGTGGCGGCGCGATGGTCAACGTCAACAACATCCCGTTGGCGGCCATCGAGAGGGTCGAGGTGCTGAAGGATGGCGCATCGGCGATCTACGGCTCCGACGCGGTGGCCGGCGTCGTCAACTTCATCCTGCGCAAGGACATGCAGGGCTACGAGGCCAGTGCCACCTACGGCTCGCCGACACAAAGCGGCGGCGGCCAGGAGTACCAGGCCAGCCTCGTCGCCGGCTGGGGCGACAGCGCCAACCAGAGC
>CXWJ01020812.1_pt1 | contig 9982 bp, 10 predicted proteins | sample 590841 | NCBI WGS metagenome assembly CXWJ01 (sample SAMEA3498367, study PRJEB10139) | wastewater metagenome | biome: wastewater treatment plant; material: activated sludge | place: Austria | collected 2015-01-21 | reverse complement strand
GGCGTGATCGCCACCATCAGTGCCTTGACCACGTCGAGCACGTAGGTGCCGAGAATCGCGTCGAGCTGCGCGCCGACCCAGTTAAACATGTGTGGGCTCCGAGGGGGCTACTGGACCGCAGGGAAGGGCAGGTTCGACGGGGGCCGCGCGAACATGTCGACGCACTTGCTGCCCAAGTCGGGCAGCTGGCACTGCAGCCATTTGCCGCCGGAGCGGACGACCCACAGCCGCATCAGCTTGGTCTTGCCGAAGCTCGACTCGCGGCAGGTGCTCGGTCGAGCATAGGCTTCGGTGCATTCGACGAGGCCATCGGCCGTCTCGACCATCAGCCAGGCGCCGCCGTGGCAGTTGTCGGCGGCCGCGCAGGGCTTGGTGCTGCGGATCGGGCCCGTCGCTGGCAGCGGCGGCGTCTCCACCCGCTTGCTGCCGTCCGCCAACAGCTTGACCGCCTCGTTGCCCTTCACGTACTGCGCCAGCGCGGCGCCCGAGCCTGACACAAGCAGGGCAGTCGAGACGATGAGCAAGTTGAACTTCATGCCGGTCCTCCCGAGTTTCTGGACCTTCGATCCTGAACCTCGCGCAGCAAGACGGGAAGCCATTGACACGGATCGTCACCATGTCGTTCGCGGATGCGGTCGAGCAGCGCCACGTTGTCGGTCGTGGCCGACAGCACGGTCACGAAGTCGTACATGCCGGCCAGGTCGAGCTCGCAGATTGCGCTGCCGTGCCCCTGCTTGACGAGGAAGCGCCGGCCGCCCTGCGCGCCCAGGCTGCGCACGATCTCGTACTCGGCTTCGCTGAGCCCGAAACCTTCGACGTACTCGTCGCGCAGCGCTTCCGGGTTGGCGAGAAAGATCTTGGTGACGCTCTGCTCGACCATCGTGCGGCCGATCGGATGGCGCAGCACGTCCGACGGGCTCTGCGTGTCGAAGATACCCAGCCCGTTCTGCTTGCGGATGGTCTTCTGCTTCTGCTTGGCAAAGTCGCTGAAGACCTCGTGGTCCAGCGCCTTCCAGAACTCTGGAATGACGTAGATCAGGCGCCGGCCGTCGACCAGCCCTTCCATCAGCTGCAGTAGCACCATCATCAGCGGCGTGCGCACTTCGGGCAGCTCCAGGAAGTCGGTGGTGTCGAATCCGATCAGCGCCGAGCCCTGCAGGTCGCCGAGCCGGTCGTCGGCCTCGTCGAAGACCCAGCCGAGCGCGCCGCCCCGGCACCAGCGACCGAGCCGCTCGTAGAGACTGTTCTCGCCGGTCTTCGGCAGGTTCTGCCGAATGGTGGAGAAACGGCGCAACGCCGGCGGCATCATCGCCACGGCCTTCACCGCATCGGCAATGGCGCGTTCATCTGCGGGCAGCAAGGGCAGGGCGCTGGTCGTGATGCAGGTGCGCAGCAACTGCTCCCAGAACTGCATGCGCGCCGGCGTGGCCTCGTGCTGCAGCGGGTTGCAACCTGTCGGCTTGCCTGCTTCCAGCGCCAGGTAGCGGCCACCCAGTGCCCGCAGCGCGATCTCGCAACCGCGATCCAGGTCGAACAGCACCAGGCGCGGCGGTGGGTCCCACTTGCGCGTCAGTGTCAGCAGGAACATTTCCAGCGTCGTCTTGCCGACGCCGGTGGAGCCGATGATCAGCGTGTTGCCCGGCAGCTTCTGGTCGCCGGAGTCCTCGCCCTCGGGGCTGCTGTGCAGGTTCAGGTAGAAGGGCTGGCCCGAGGGCGTGCGCAGCAACGCCAGCGCCTCGCCCCAGGGATTGCCGTCGCGCTTGCCGCGCGAAAAGTTGTGTCCGCTGGCCAGCGCGGCGAAGGCGCGTGACGACAGCTTGGCTTCGCGAGGGCGCCACTGCCAGTTGCCCGGCATCTGCGCAAACCAGGCGGCATCGGCCACCAGGTCGACCGGCGCCATCTGCAGGCTGGAGGCTTCGCCGACCGCGCCGATGGCCTGCGCCGCGCGCCTCCCGGCATCGGCCACCGAGTCGCCGAATACCACCAGGCTGTAGTGGTACTCGCCCATGCAGAACTGGCCGTCGCCCAATTCGTTCAGCGCCACGTCCATCTCGGCCACCTGGCTGGCGACCACGTCGTCGCTGGCGATCAACTGGTCGCGCTGCAGCTCGAGCGCGCGCGTCGCCTCGCGCCGCGGCAGGATCGAGAAGCTCTGCGTCTCGATGAACTCGCTGGCTTCGTAGAGCAGCGCATTCAGGACGCCGGGCTCGACCGCGTCGGCGTACTCGCGGATGTCCACCAGCGCGGCATAGCGCCGCTCTTCACCGTGGCGAAGTTCCAGCTTGTCGCCGCCGAAGGACAGGCGCGTGTCGGGCAGCGTGCGATACAGCGGGCCGGCCGTGTGCGGCACCGGCCGCCAGCGGCCGTTGACCAGGTAGCCCAGGAACTCGGCGAGTTCGGAGTAGTCGCGCTGATGGTGTCGGCGTGTGCCCAGCAGCTGCGGGCAGAAGCCGCGCAGCACGCGCTCAACCAGCGCCGACTTCTCGACCATGACGCGCAGTGCTTCGGCCTGGGCGGCGGCGATCGCGGCGCGCGAGCGCTGGGTCGACTGAAGCGCACGGCTGATGCGCGAGAGGTTCGGCCGGTAGAGCAGCGTCAGGTACAGCTCGCTGCTCATCATCGGTCGGCCGGCCAGGCGGGCGTAGTAGGCACGGGACAGGTCGCGCGCGAAGCCCGGTTGCGGCGGATCGCGCAACGCGTCTTCGACAAAGCGGTGCACCCGGTGCGTCCACACCGCCCATTGGCCGCCGGCCAGGTTGCGCAGCAGGCTGCATAGCGCCTCGTGGCGATCGGCGACCAAGTGCTCGTCGGCGCACTCGAAAGGCACACCGTCGAGCCGCCAGACGCGCAGGTAGTCGCCACCGCGCGTGATCACGTCGTGCGGGCTGACCAGCGACGAGAACGGTACGAAGCGCGCCAGCGGGTTCTCGGCCTTGGCCTGCGCCCAGTGCCGCGGCCTGAACAGGCTGCGCGCGGCGCGCGCCCGGCCGGCGAAGGGATCAGGCATGCCGAGCATCGCTGGCTCCCAGGTACAAGTGGGGCGCGTAGCTGCGCGCCCGCCAGAGGCGCCGGTTGCGGTCGTGCATGCGCAGCTTGCCGCCGACGAACATCTGATGGAAGCGCTGGTCGTCGCGGCGTGTGACCAGGTTCATCCAGATCAGCGCCGGGACGATGGACACGAGCACGGCGACGGCGATCCAGCCGCTGAGCAGCACGCCGCCCCACAGCATCAACAGCGCGCCACTGCCAATGAGCACGACCAGCGGCGCCAGCGGGATGCCGAAGCGCATCGCCGGGCGTGTCGCGCCTTTGTAGATCGGCTCACGCGGGACCATGGCTTCAGGCGACGATGTAGCTGGCGAACGCTGCCGCGCCGCCGATCAGCGTTCCGCCGATCAGCACATTGGCCACATCGGCGAGGCGGGCGCCCTGGAAGATCATCTTGAAGCCCGCCCAGATGATCGCGATCGTCACCACGGCGATCGAGATCGTTACCAGGATCGCCTGAACGTTAACGACGGTGGTGTTGATCTTGTCGAAGCCGCCGCCGCCGACCTGCGCAAGAGCGACAGGCGGCAATGCCGCAAGCAGCGCGAGGGCGACGATGGCCGGGCGCTTGGAGTGGATGAGTCGCATGGATCCTCCGGCGTGGTCAGTGGTTAGGTCGGTCGGGACAATGGGTCAGGTCAGCGCTGGCTGCGCGCTTGCAGGGCGACCCGGCGCACGTAGCCGTGTTCGAAGCCGGTGGCGAAATCGCCGCTGTAGTAGCAGGACAGGGCCTGGCGCAGCGCAATCTGCCCGGAGACCGCGGCGCGCGGCGCAGCACCTGCGGAGCGCTCGAAGCATTCGATGAGCACGGTCTGCATCGCGGCCAGGTTGCGGCAGGGTTCGAGTGCCGATTCCAGACTCAGCTGCAAACGGTCGAGGTTGCGCACGTTGATCTGCGCCAGGCCGACGCTGAAGTTCCAGCCGGCATTGCGCAGTGCCCGTGCCGTCGCGAGCGCCTCGCGCCGGTTGCGAGGTTGCCGTTCGAGCGTGCCGCCGACGACACCGATCGCGTGCGGATTCAGGCTGCTCTCCACCGCGACGAGCGCGTGGGCGGTGCCGGGGTCGACCTGCGGCGCGCAGCTCAGCAGCAGCGCCAGGAGGGTGGCCGATTCCATCGTTTCAGGGCGCGTCAAAGGGCTGGACGACAGGCGCGACCTGCGCGGCGGACCACACCGCGTAGTCGTCGTCGTACTTCGTGTTCCAGGTGCCCATGCGTGCCTTGGCCACCGGACTGAAGTCGGTCACGGTCCGGCCTCCCATCGACCACCAGGTGCGAGACCAAGGGACCCCATCAATCTGGATCGAGACCACGCCCGAATAGCCGCAGCCGTAGGCCACACCGCTCTCCAGTTCGGTGGCGTAGGTGTATTGCGCCGGGCAGTTGCCAGGCGCGCTGGCCCACTGGTGAGTGCCGGAGTTGCCGGCACCGGACATCGCGCAGGTAGGGAATGGCCGGCCCCGAGCCAGGTCGCGCAGCACTTGTGTCACCGGTGGCACGCATTGCGGGATGGCCGACCAGCTCGGCGCCGCTAGGCAAAGCAGTACCAGGCAACCATCGACGGCCATTGCCGGCGATACCGCCAGCGCGAGAGCCGACGCCAGGGCCGGCGTCGTCCGCCGACGGCGGTACAGAAGTCCCTTTTCACTAGGCGGCGCTTTGATTACATTGGTCCGTAGAGACACGGCAGGCTCCTGAATCTGCACCGGAGAGATCGCTCGATAGGCAGCGCCGGTGCGTGAGTCAATGTAGGAGCGAGCAAGGTCCGCAGCTGCGATGATTTCCTTCGCAGAATCATCAAACCGACATCACCGCGAACATGTCTTCCGCCATCGAGACAACGACGTGTCTGGTCCACCCCCATCAACTGGAAGTGCAGGACTTCGCGTCCTACTCGCTGGTGATCGACGCGCGGTCACCGCACGAGTACGCCGAAGACCACATCCCCGGGGCCGTGAACCTGCCGGTGGTGGATGACGGCGAGTTCGCTGAGGTCGGCATCAAGCACAAGACCGACAAGCACGCGGCGTATCTGGTGGGCGTCGAGTACTCGCTGCGCAACATCGCCGACCAGATCAAGCCGCTGATCTCGCGCTACACGCCGCGCGACCGGTTCCTGGTGTATTGCTTTCGCGGCGGCAAACGCAGCCGCCTGTGGGCCGACAACCTGCGCACGATCGGCTTCGACGTGGACGTGCTTGCGGGCGGCTGGAAGAACTACCGCCGCTGGGTGCGGGCAGGGCTCGAGGTGCTGCCACGCGCGTTCAGCTACCGGGTGCTGTGCGGGCCCACCGGGTGCGGCAAGACCCGCGTGCTGCACGCGCTGCGCGAGGCGGGCGAACAAGTCCTCGAACTGGAAGAACTCGCCCATCACCGCGGATCCTTGCTCGGAGATCTGCCGGGCGACGCGCAGCCGACGCAGAAGCTGTTCGACAGCGCCTTGCTCGACGAGATGCGCAGGTTCGATGTCAATCGAACCGTGTGGGTGGAGGCCGAGAGCAAGAAGATCGGTGACCTGCAGCTGCCCGAAGCGCTTTGCGAGGCGATGCACCGTTCCCCGACGATCACCATCGAGACGCCGATGTCCGAGCGGGTGCGGCTATGGCGCGAGGACTATCCACACTTTGCGGCGGACCCGCAGGCGATGGTGCGCAAGCTCGAACCACTGAAGCCGCTGGTCGGCAAGGAGACGCTGTCGCATTGGCTGGCGCTGGCGGCCGAGGGCAGGACCGACGAACTGTTCGAGAGCGTTATGACGCGGCATTACGATCCTTGCTATGCGCGTTCGACACGACGCAACTTCGGGCTGGAGTGCGCGTCTATGCACTTAGGGCTTGCGTCGCTGGCGCCCGAACGGCTTTCTGCCGCGATGGAACGACTGATCGGTGCGGAGGCGCGGTAGGCGACCGTGATGTGGCGCTGCGACACCAGGGCAGAGTGGAGGTTCGGGCGAATGCCGACCTGGGCTTGAACATCGAACGGCACAGATGCTTAGCCAAATCAAGTCACCAGCGCTATGGCGAGCAGCATTCGGCCGCCGTACTGGCCGAGTAGCGCGAGGTGCGTCGTCGCGACTACGCCGACGGGGATGAACAAGGGCGCGAGGTGAGCAAGCAAGAAGCCGCACACACGGGCATCGGTTTGCGCACGGCGATGAAGCAAAGACCGGCGAGCAGCAGCACCAAGCCGAGTACCGGGCCAGGCAAGCGAGGTCACACGCTGCGCGAGAGCGCCTTGCCGATCGACTGGAACCGCAGCAACCAGGCCGTGCCGCGCAGGCGGTTCAAGGCGTCGTCGTGCGGGGCGGCAACGTCAACCGGCTGCGATCACGACATGCATGTAGCGCGGCCCGTGTGCCCCGAGCACCAGGCTGCCTTCGATGTCGGTCGTGCCGCTGGCCCCGGTGATCAGGTTCACGTTGCGCGGCATCGGCTGGCCCGCAGCCGCAGCCGCATAGTCTTCGAGGTAGGCCACGATGTCGGCAGCGCGCAGCACGACGATGTGATGCAGCGGCAGGAAGTTCGCCAGCACGGGCGAGTCGGCGCCGGAGTGGAACACCAGCGATCCCGTCTCCGCGATGCCCCACTTCGCCATGCCCACCGCAGCGGCCTCGTCCGCAGCGACCTGCGTGTGCACTTCGAATGCCGACCAGTCGAGCGCGCGCAGCAGCGCGTGCGGCTGCAGCGCGACCACCGCCGGCAGCTTGCGATGCTCCAGGTACGCGGCCACGGCAGCCGGCACGTCCGCCAGCGATGCGACCTGTTCTGCCGACGCCGCGACCTTCGGCGACGTGACGCGCGCGATGAAGGCGTCCACGAGCGAGGTGGCGAGCAGGTCGGGGCGTGTCGCCGGCAGGTCGGCCAGCAGCGCCGCGGCGGCGCCTTGCACGGTAGTCGGATCGATGCTGCGCCGCCCGAGCGCGGCGCGCACGCGGCCCATGATGTCGTCGCGCGCCGTCACTTGCGCTGCCCCTCGCCGCTGGCGTAGCGGGCCATGAAGGTGCGGCCCTCGGGCGCCGGGAAGTCGCGGTGCTGCGTCCACGCACCGAGCCCGGGCATGCTGCGGATCCAGCCGCCGCGGCTGAACAGGCGCATCGCCCGCACCGCCACCGACGCCCCGAGCCGGTACACCCATGGGCGCGAGGCGACGAAGGTGAAGACGCCCATGCCGAAGCGCATCGCCGCCGGTTCCAGCCCTTCGCGCCACGAGCGGTCGCGCCAGCCGCGCAGCAGCGTCGGCAGCGGAATGTCCACCGGGCAGACCTCCTGGCACTTGCCGTTGAGGGTGCAGGCATGCGGCAGATCGCGGGACTGCTCCAGGCCGTCGAGGACCGGCGTCAGCACCGCCCCCATCGGCCCGGGGTAGGTTCCGCCGTAGGCATGCCCGCCCATCTGCCGGAACACCACGCAGTGGTTCATGCAGGCACCACAACGCAGGCAGCGCAGCATGTCGCGCAGGCCGCCGGCCTCGGCAAGCATCTTCGTGCGGCCGTTGTCGACCAGCACGATGTGGAACTCCTCGGGGCCGTCCAGGTCGCCGGGGCGTTTCGGCCCGCAGTGGAAGGTCGTGTACTGCGTGACATCGGCGCCGGTGGCCGAGCGCACCAGCAGGCGCAGCAGCGCGAACGCATGCGGCAGGCTCGGCACCAGCTTTTCGATGCCGGCGGTCACGATGTGCACGCGCGGCGGCGAGGTCGTCAGCTCGGCGTTGCCCTCGTTGGTCACGGTGCATGTCGCGCCGCTGTCGGCGATCAGGAAGTTGGCGCCCGAGATCGACACATCGGCGCCGAGGAACTTGTCGCGCAGCTCGCGCCGCGCGCTGTCGACCATCGCCTCGATCGTCTCCTCGCGGTGCGGGACGCGGTGCGCCTGCTTGAACATCTCCGACACCTGCTCGCGCGTGCGGTGCATCGACGGCCAGACGATGTGCGACGGCCGGTCGCCGCCGAGCTGCACGATGTGCTCGGCCAGATCGGTTTCGACGCGCTCGATGCCGGCCGCGTCCAGCGCATGCGGCAGGCCGATCTCTTCGCCGAGCATCGACTTCACCCGCGTCACGCGCTTGGCATTGGCCTTGCGGCACAGCTCGACGACGATGCGCGAGGCTTCGTCGGCCGTCGACGCCCAGTGCACGGTCGCGCCCGAGGCGATGGCGTTGCGTTCGAACTCGAGCAGGTAGTGGTCGAAGTGCTCGATCACGTGGTCCTTGATCCGCTTGCCGCGCTCGCGCGCGGCATCGAACTGCGGGAAGGCCGCCAACGCGGCGGCGCGCTTGCGCTCGGCGGTGCCGGTGGTGCGGTCGATCGCCAGCTTCAGCCTCGGATCGCTCAGCGCGACGTCGGCACGCGCGCGGAAGGACAGGACGGAGGTCTGCATGGTTACGCTCATCCCTTCTCGCTATTTCTGGCCGATGGCAGGCGCATCGGCCATGCCCGCCAGCACCTCGGCGGCGTGGTAGACGCGCACCGGTGAACCGTTGCGCTGCAGCTTGCCGGCCATGTTCACCAGGCAGCCCAGGTCGCCGCCGAGCAGCAGGCGCGCGCCGCTGCGCTCGATCGCAGCGGCCTTCTCCGCCACGACGGCGTTGGAGATCGCCGGGTACTTGACGCAGAAGGTGCCGCCGAAGCCGCAGCACACTTCGTTGCCTTCGAGCGGCTTCATCTCCAGGCCGGCGACCGTGCCGAGCAGCGCGCGCGGCTGTTCGTAGACCCCCAGTTCACGCAGGCCGGAACAGCTGTCGTGGTAGGTGGCGGTGGTCGCCAGCGTCACGCCGCTGGGCTGGTAGTGCATGACATCGACGAGGAAGCTCATCAGCTCGAAGCTGCGTTCGCCCAGACGGCGCGCGCGCTCGGCCCACGCCGGGTCGTCGGCCAGCGCCTCGGGGTAATGGGCACGCGTCATGCCGACGCAGGAGCCCGAAGGCGCGACCACGTAGTCGTAGGGTTCGAAGATCTCGATGAAGCGGCGCGCCAGCCTGGCCGCGTCGCGGGTGTCACCGCTGTTGAACGCGGGCTGCCCGCAGCAGGTCTGCTGCGTCGGCACTTCGACCTTGCAGCCGGCGTCCTGCAGCAGCTTCAGGGCCGCGAAACCGACGCTGGGGCGGATCGCGTCGGCCAGGCAGGTGACGAACAGCGCCACGCGGGGCATCGATGACCGGGCCGACGAAACTGGGGTATTGCTCATGGGCGCACCTTCTTTCGAGAGGTGGCGATACGCCACCGCCTCGACCATCTCCTACACGACCTTCGTTGCCTTGCGCAGCACAGGTCTCGGCTTCGTCGTTCCACTGTACCCTCCGGCTCAGGCCTTCAGCGCCACCAGCACCTCGTCGAGCATCTTCTTCGCGTCGCCGAAGAGCATGCGGTTGTTGTCCTTGTAGAACAGCGGGTTGTCCACCCCGGCGTAGCCCGAGGCCATGCTGCGCTTCATCACGATCGAGGTCTTCGCCTTCCACACCTCGAGCACCGGCATGCCGGCGATCGGACTGGTCGGGTCTTCCTGCGCCGCCGGGTTGACGATGTCGTTGGCGCCGATGACCATCGACACGTCGGTGGCCGGGAAGTCCTCGTTGATCTCGTCCATCTCGAGCACGATGTCGTAGGGCACCTTGGCCTCTGCCAGCAGCACGTTCATGTGCCCCGGCATGCGGCCGGCCACCGGGTGGATGCCGAAGCGCACGTTGACGCCCTTGTCGCGCAGGATCTTCGTGATCTCGCACACCATGTGCTGCGCCTGGGCCACCGCCATGCCGTAACCGGGCACGATGACCACGTTCCTCGCTTCGCGCAGCAACTCGGCGGTCTCCACCGCGCTCACCGGCACGACTTCACCCGCCGGTTGTGCGCCGCCCGCCGCAGGCGCCGGCGCGCCGCCGCCGGTGCCGAAGCCGCCGGCGATGACGCTGATGAAGTTGCGGTTCATCGCCCGGCACATGATG
>CXWJ01001701.1_pt2 | contig 9985 bp, 5 predicted proteins | sample 590841 | NCBI WGS metagenome assembly CXWJ01 (sample SAMEA3498367, study PRJEB10139) | wastewater metagenome | biome: wastewater treatment plant; material: activated sludge | place: Austria | collected 2015-01-21 | reverse complement strand
CGCCACCGCACCCGCGTCGCGAGCACACCGTGCGGCGAAAGCCGGACATCGACGCTGGCGAGCGAAAAGCGAAGCGAGAATCCCTCATCCAACGCATCGACGCCCTCAAACACCCAACGATGCTGATACGAAGGCTCGACCGCGGGCATCCCAAAATACCCGGCCTCCGCACCCGGCAGCACGCAAGGCGGGCAGGGCTTGTCCATCCGCGCGCCCCACAAGGCCCGCGGCCGCGTCGCCACCGCTTCAAAATCCGGCGCGCTGCCAAGGTCCGCACCGAAATGCACGGCGCGCGGCAGCGCATCGCCGCCGGGCGCCGCATCGATCAGCAGCGAAACCTCGCCGCCGCGCAAGTAAAGCCACCGCTGCATTCTCAAGCGTCCTTGTACGCCGGCGGACGCTTCTCCAGAAACGCGCGGATCCCCTCGCCGAAGTCGGCGGTCTGCGCGCAAAGAATCTGGTTGCGATCCTCCATCGCGATCGCCGCCTCAAGGCTCCCCGCATCGACGCTCATGTTGAGACACTCTTTCGTCATGCGAAGGCCCAAGGGCGACGTCGTCAGCATTTCGTCGAGATACGGCCGCACAGCCTCCTCCATCTTGTCGTCGGCAACGACGTCGCTCACGAGCCCGACCCGCAGCGCCCGCTCCGCATTGATGAAGCGCCCGGTCAGCATCAACTCCGACGCCACCGAAACACCGACAAGCCGCGGCAAGAAATACGACACACCGATATCGCAAGCGGACAACCCGATCCGAATGAAAGCCGCATTCATCCGCGCACTCGCTCCGGCGAGCCGGATATCGCTGGCCAGCGCAAACGCAAACCCGCCGCCGCACGCCGGCCCATGCACCAGCGAAATGATCGGCTGCGGACAGCGCCGCATACGCATGACGATCTCGCTGATCCGTCGCTGCGAGGTAAGCCCGTTCTGCGGCGAGCGCGGGCTATTGTCCCGCTCCTTGAGGTCGAGCCCCGCGCAATAGCCGCGCCCCGCACCGCGCATCACCACAACGCGCACCGACTTGTTCCAATAGAGCGCACCGAAATAGTCGAGCAACTCGTCGATCAGCCGCTTATTTAAAGCATTCAAACTCTCCGGTCGATTGAGCGTCAGCCAATCGACAGCCCCGTCCTTGCGCACCTGAATCGTCTCGTACATCTGATCCTCACTGGCGNNTGCGCCGACCAGCTCGCGCTCGCGCTCGTCGACCGCGCCCGCATCCTCTCCGTGTCGCGTATGGCAATCGAGCCCGAAATCTCGAACCTCGCCCAAGAAGCCCGCGGCATCCGCATCAACAACGCCCGCGCCGAGGAAATCGTCGAACTCAAACCCGATCTGATCCTGGGCGACATCTACACCGGCAAGGGCGCGAACCGCTTGGCCAGCACGATCGGCGTTCCCGTCCACATCGTGGGCATCGCGTCTTCGCTCGACGACGTCCGCAAAGTCATCCGCGACGCGGCAGCGGCCTTGGGCGAACCCGAACGCGGCGAACAACTGGTCGCGCAAATGAACTTGAAAATCGGAAAGCCCGAACCCCGCGCCACCATCACCGCCCTCGTCTACGAACCGAACGGCCTCACCTCCGGCGCCGGCACGCTGACGAACGACATCCTCGACGCTGCCGGCCTCACGAACCTCGCGCCGAAACTCACCGGCCAAACCTACGCGACCGTCGCGCTCGAAACCGTCGTCGCCGCAGCACCGCAGCTCCTCATCCTCGACGACTCGTACGGCGCAACCGCCAGCCGCGCGCAAAGCATCCTGCGCCACCCGGCGTTCCGCGCGCTCGAAGGTAAGACCACTCTTTACAAAATCCCCTCGCGCCTCTGGCTCTGCCCCGGCCCCTGGGTCGGCGAAGCGGTCGAGCGCCTGAGCGCGGAACGCGCCCGCTTCACGCGCGCGGGCAAACGGGAGTAGTCGGCGATCTCCTCGATCAACGCGGTGAGCCTCTATCGGCGCGCGGCGGCACGAACACTCATCCCCGCGAGTTCAACATGAAGCTCGCAATTCACCGCACGCGCCGCGCGCGTCAAAGTTTCGAGTTGGACGTCGGCGTTTTCCGGGTCAAGCAGTCGGTCGAGTTGGCTGCGGCTGGTTTCCATGCGCTTGGCCATGGCGCTCTTGGTCAGCTTCTGTTTCTTCATTTCCTCTCCCAACTGCCAAGCAAGCACCCGTTTGATGGCCACCGCTTGCGTCTGCGCATAGGTGCCCTGCTCACGCAGAAAATCGTCGAAGCGCGAACCGATCCTGCCCTTCGCCGGAGTCTTCCTTGCAGCCGTGCTCATTCTTCAATCTCCTTCATGCGTTTCTTCGCCAGCGCAAGGTCGCTCGCCGGCGTTTTCCGCGTCTTCTTTTCNNCCTGCACAAGGGCATACCGATCGGCCAGCCGAATTCGAGCGTTGCGATATCTTCGCCCAGTATCTTGCGATCCTCGTCGCGCAATTGCAGAAGCCACTCGCGGACGGGTTCAGACCCCGATGCGGTTTGATAGAATGCCGCACCGAGCTTCTTCGGTCGCCGATCTGCTTTCGGAATCTTGACCATTCCGCCTCATTGTTGAGGATGTACCACGAAAGGTACACTTGTGTCAAGCGAAAATCAACGCACTATCTCCCGCCGCAGTGGCCTGGTGCAGCGAAGTGGCGTGGTGCGGTGGAACGCCTCGCCGCCGAACGCATCCGCGTCACGCGCGCGGAGTAACGTCGTCAACGCTCATGTCGTTCCGCAACCGTACGACCTGCAGCGGTGCGCCCATCGCCGTGTAGGACTGCAACGCCTCATCGAACGCGCGTCTGGCCGACGTGGCGTCCCCGCGCAGGAGCGCCAGACGGCCTCTGCACTCGTGCACGTCGGCGTGGAAGGCCATGGCACCGGTTTCGTCGATCAGTGCCTGCGCCGCGGTCAACGCCCCGTCGATGCGCGCCAGCGCGGGCGCACCCGGGCGGCTGAGCAACACCTGAGCCAGCGCCAACGCGCCCCGCGCTTCCTCGTATCTGGAGTGCTGTGCGCGAGAGATGGTGACCGCAGCTTGCGCTTCTTGCTCCGCGCGGTCCCATTCGCCGCGTCCAAGTAACGCCCTCGCGAGTTCGGATCTCAACCACCCTTCGATCATGCGATTGGCACCGCTGACCGCCGCGTCGAGGCCATCTTGCAGCACCCGCACGGCGTCGTCCCATTCGCCGTTCAGCCGATGCGCCGTCCCGAGCGTAATGAGGCCGACAAAGCGCGCTTGTGGAGTCGCCGACTTCTCGCCCCCCTGCAGCGCGCGGCGCGCATGACTTCGCGCCGCTGCCGCATCGCCGCGACAGCTGTCGACCTCCAGCCGCGGCAACTGCAGCCAGGTCTGCACTTCATTGTCGCCATGCTGCCGCGCCAAGTCTTCGGCGCGATCGCACACGTCCAGCGCTTCATCGAAACGGCCAAGCCTGGACAGAATCCACGCCTGCGCATTCAGTACCGCAAGATAGGGGCTGTAACCGGTGAACGCGATACCCAAGGCCGGATCTGGCGGAAACCGTCCCACCGTTGCGACGCAACACTCCAGTCCTTCGATGAGGAGGCCCGCAAACAGATAGCCCCAGGCCAGATATGCACGCTGTGCGATCTGAAGGCCCCGGTTGTCAGTCATGTCCGCGAGCCGGCTCGATTCTCGTGCGTGGGTCCAATAGGAATCGCTCTGCCCACCGACGAGCGCGGAAACGCCCGCATAGTGGCCAATCAACGCCGCAAGTGTGGCGGCGTCGCCATCGGCCAATTGCTTGCCTTCTTCGAAGGCGTTCTCCGCCTCGGTCATTGAAGTCCCGAGGCGCCATGCGAGGCCAAGCACGCCCTGGCACGCCATGATGCCGAGTTGGCGCGTTTCTTCGTTGCGCGCCAACGCCCGCGTCAGATGCCGCACACGTTCCCAGTGGCGAAGACTCTCGGCGGCGTTCGTGATCCCCGCCCACTCAGCCGCCCGTTTGTGCCAGCGCGCCGCGATGAGTGCCTCACCGGCCTCCTCCCAGTGATGCGCGAGCAGGGCCGCGCTCTCGTCCGGCCTGTTCGCCGTCGCCGCTTCAATCGCCAGCGCCACGGCGGCATGCAGCTTGCGGCGGCGTTCCTGCAGAAGCGAGCCGAGCGCGACCTCCTGGGTCAGGGGATGCTTGAAGGCGTATTCCACGGCGGGATAGAGCGCCTGCTCGTGCACGAATTCGGCGCGGCGCAGGCTCGCGAGCCCCGCCTTCAACTCATCCGCCGGCAGTACCGCCACGGTCGCGAGCAGCGATTCCGGAAAGTCCTTCCCGATCACCGACGCCGTCTGCAGCAAACGCTTCTCGCGTTCGGCCAGACGATCGATACGGGCGGCGAGTACGGACTTTACGTTGGACGGCACATCCAGGTGCTCAATCGCAGTCACCAACCTGAAGTTCCCACGTTCGCCTTCAAGTTGGCCCGTTTCCAGAAGGTTCTGCGCCACCTCTTCGATGAAAAACGGATTGCCGCTGGTTCGCGCGTGAATGGGCCGTGTCAACGCCCCGATGCTGGGATCGCTGCCCAACAGGCTAGCGAGTAGTTCGCCCGACGCCCGCTCGTCGAGCGGCGTCAGCGGAATCTGGCGATACCAGGACTTCTGCATCCACTCGGCGCGGTACTCAGGCCGGAAGTTGAGCAGCAGCAAACTGTGCGCACCTTCCCGCGCCTCGACCATATGCTCCAGGAACTCGGCACTCGCCGCATCCAGCCAGTGCAGATCCTCGATCATCGTGACGGTCGGCTGCTGCGCGCTCGCACTGCGGATGATCTGGCGAATGACGCCGATGAGTTGGCGCTGGCGGGCTTCAGGGTCAAGCCGTGGTGCCGGATTCTGGGGGTCGCCGACGCCAAGGAATTCGCAAACCAGCGCAATGGTCTCGGCAAATTTGGGTCCCAGCAACGCCATTTCGCTCGCGATCTTCATCCGCGCGGCGTTGTCGTTGTCCTCGCTGGTGATCCCGAAGTAAGAACGAAACACGTCGAGGATCGGCAGAAACGGAATGTTGCGCCCGTGCGCCACGGCGCGGCCTTCGAACACGCGCATGCCCTTGGCGCGGCAGCGTTCAAGGAACTCGAAGCACAGTCGCGATTTGCCGGTGCCCGCTTCGGCGACCACGCCGATCACCTGGCCGTTGCCGGCCGCCGTTTGTTCGAGCGCATCTTCAAGCGTGCGCAGATCGGACGCGCGACCGACGAAACGGCTGAGACCGCGGGAGCGCGAGACGTCGAAGCGGTTGCGCGAAGCGCCGGCGCCATTTAGGCGATGCACGCGCATGGGGTTGGTCACGCCCTTGACGCGGAACTCGCCCAAGTCCTCGACGTCGAAATACCCGCGCACGAGGGCGGCCGTATTAGCGCTGACAAAACAAGTGTTCGGCTCGGCGAGGTTCTCCATCCGCTGCGCCAGACCCACGGTGTGCCCTTGCGCGGTGTAGTCCATGCGCAGATCTTCACTGATGTTCCCGACGACGACCTCGCCCGAGTTCAATCCCATCCGCGTCGAGAAGCTCAAGCCATGCTCGCGCTTCAGTTCGGTGGCGTAGCGGGCGATTTCGTCCTTCAGATGCAGCGCCGCATAGCAGGCGCGCTGCGCATGGTCCTCGTGCGCGATCGGCGCACCGAACAGCGCCATAATCCCGTCGCCGGTGAACTTGTCGACGAAACCCTCGAAGCGTTCGACACCTTCGGTGAGGATGGCGAAGAAGCGGGACATGATCTTCGAAAACGCCTCTGGGTCGAGGCTCTCGGCGAGTTCCATCGAACCTTTCACGTCGGCGAACAGTACCGTGACCTGCTTCCGCTCGCCCTCGACCGCCGCTTTCGATTGGCGGATCTTGTCGGCGAGATGCTTCGGGGTTTCGCGCGACGGTAGCGACAGGGTTGGCGTCGGCGTCTGAGCGCCAATCTTGGCACCACACTCTCCGCAAAATGCTTCGCCAACTTCGTTGGCTGCGCTGCATGAAGGGCACGTGACCGCCAAACGCGCGCCGCATCCGGAACAGAATTTCCGCCCCTCGCGATTGTCCGTGCTGCAGGATTGGCATTTCATCGGATCATGCCGCCACATCTTTCCGCAGTCGCGCGGCCTGGCGCGGTGCGCCGATGGCATCAAATCCTTCCGCAGCCAGCTTGAGCAGCGACGTGCGCCCCGCTTCATCTCCCAGCACAGCGGCGAGCTCGGCGCGCCATTCGAGGAGGTGGGGTGACAGCACTTTGGCGCCGGTGCTTTCGATCAGCGCGGCAGCGCGCGCGAGCGCGCGCTCTGCGGCCGCTCGCGCGGCAGCGCCGTCGCGGCGCAGCAACGCCCGCGCCAGGATGCCGTTTGCTTCGGCCTCAAGATTGCCCTTAAGCGAATGACGCGCGAGCTGAATGGCATGTTCGGATTCCGCTATGGCCGCGGATAGGTCGCCCGTTTCCAACAGGGCTTCTGCAAGTAGCCGCGGGCCCATGGCGATCACCACTTGCTCCGCCCGCGCGAGCATCGCCTTGGACTGGCGTGCCGGTTCGATGGCGTCCGCCGGCCGTCCCGCCGCGAGGTGCGCATATGCGACCGCCATCTGCGCGTAGCCGGCTGTGTGGGGCGGATCGCCGACGTTGCGGCTGATCTGCTGCGATTGGATGGCGCTTGCTTGAGCCTTGTCCGGTTCGCACATGTGATAGAACGCCTCGGCCTGCCAGGCGAAAAGGAAGGGGAGCGCTTCCGGCGTGTTGTCTTCCGCCGCCCACCGGCGGGTGCGCTCGAACTCAGTGAAGCCTTCTTGCAGGCGGCCCGCCCAAAGGAGGCAGACGGCCCGCCAGAAGCTGAAAGCTGTGGTGGGATTGAAGCCCCAGGTCCACTCCTCACGAGGGATGGCTCTCGGGTACTTTGTCATCCCCAGCTCCGAAAGCGATAGAACCTCCGAAATTTGCACGGCATGGCCCAGGGCGTCGGTGAGAAGCCCGGCCGCGTTCGCCGGCAAGGCAACATCGTCCATCTGGAGAGCGATCTGATAGTTCTCCCTCGCCACCTCAACGTATTCGGCGGAGTCACCCTCGCCACCTCTGGCTTTGCTGTAGATCATTGCCAATGTGAGATGCATTCGCTGGTCGCCAATGGCGTTCGCAAACGCTTGACCTTCCTCAAGAACTGCACGCGAGTTCTCCGCCCCATTGCCGACGCGCCAAGTGAAGTTGAGAACTTGTTTGCAGGCGATAATCCCTAGGGTGGCCGCTTCGCGGTCCTTGGGCAACTGGCCAACGAGCGTGCGCACCTTTCTCCAATGCCTCGCCGCGGAATTCATGTCGGTAGCCGACACCCATTCGGCAGCGCGTCGATGCCAGCGTGCGGCGACCAGCGCGTCGCCGCTTTCTTCCCAATGATGAGCGAGCAGCGGCGCGCGTTCGTCGAGATGATCGGAATTCTGGCGTTCGATGGTTTCGGCGAGCGTGCGATGGATCTTGCGGCGGCGTTCGGTGAGCAGTGTTCCAAGCGCTACCTCTTGGGTGAGAGGGTGCTTGAAGGCGTATTCGACCGTAGGGTAGAGCGAGAGGTCGTAGATGAACTCCGCGCGACGGAGGTTGGCGATCGCCGTTTTCAGTTCGTCGGCCGGCAATCCGGCGACTTCGGCCAGAAGCGATTCCGGAAAGTCCTTGCCGATCACCGACGCGGTTTGCAGCAGGCGCCTTTCGCGCTCCGCCAGGCGATCGATACGGGAGGCCAGGATCGACTTGACTGTGGCGGGGACTTCAAGCCGGTCGAGTGCGGTGACGAGCTTGTAATTGCCGGACGCTCCTTCGACGTGTTTCGTCTCGATCAGGTTTTGGGCCACTTCCTCGATGAAGAAGGGGTTGCCGCCGGTGCGTGCATGAACGGGTGCGGCCAATGAAGCGATTGTCGCGTGGCTCCCGAGCAGGCTGGTCAGCAGTTCGGTCGTGGACTTCTCGTCGAGTGGCGTCAGCGGGATTTGGCGGTACCAGGACTTTTGCATCCACTCCGCACGATACTCAGGCCGGAAGTTCAGGAGCAGCAGGCTGTGCGCGCCTTGCCTGGCATCGACCATGTGCTCGAGGAACTCGGCGCTGGCGGGGTCGAGCCAGTGCAGGTCCTCTACCATCGTGACCGTCGGCTGTTTCTCGCTCGCGCTGCGGATGATCTGGCGTATGACGCCGATCAGTTGGCGTTGGCGAATTTCGGGATCGAGGCGCGGCGCGGGGTTTTGTGGGTCGGCGACGCCCAGGAAGTCATAAACCAGCGGCAGTGTGTCGGCGAATTTCTGATCGAGGACCATCATGTGGCCCGCGATCTTTACGCGGGCGGCGTTGTCGTTGTCCTCACCGGTGATACCGAAATACGAACGAAATACATCGAGGATCGGCAAGAACGGAATATTGCGGCCGTGGGCGACCGCGCGGCCCTCGAACACCCGCATGCCCTTGGCGCGGCAGCGTTCAAGAAACTCGAAGCAGAGGCGGCTCTTGCCGGTGCCGGCTTCGGCGACCACGCCGATGACCTGGCCGTTGCCGGCGGCGGTCTGCTCAAGCGCGTCTTCCAATGTGCGCAAGTCTGAAGTGCGGCCAACAAAGCGGCTGAGGCCGCGCGAGCGCGAGACGTCGAAGCGGTTGCGCGAGGTGCCCATGCCGTTCAGGCGGTGGACGTGCATCGGGTTGGCGACACCTTTCACGCGGAACTCGCCGAGATCTTCGAGGTCGAAGTAACCGCGGGCGAGCGCCGCCGTGTTGGCGCTGACGAAGCAAGTGTTCGGTTCGGCGAGATTCTCCATGCGCTGCGCCAGGCCGACCGTGTGGCCTTGGGCGGTGTAATCCATGCGCAAGTCGTCGCTGATCGATCCCACCACGACCTCGCCCGAGTTCAGACCCATGCGAGTGGAGAAGCTCAAGCCGTGCTCGCGCTTCAGTTCCGTCGCATAACGCGCAATCTCGTCCTTCAGATGCAGCGCCGCATAACACGCCCGCTGCGCATGGTCCTCGTGCGCGATCGGCGCGCCGAACAGCGCCATTATGCCGTCGCCGGTGAACTTGTCGACAAAGCCTTCGAACCGCTCCACGCCTTCAGTCAGGATCGCAAAGAAGCGCGACATGATCCGCGAGAACGCCTCTGGGTCGAGGCTCTCGGCGAGTTCCATCGAGCCCTTCACGTCGGCGAAGAGGACCGTGACCTGCTTGCGCTCGCCTTCGACCGCTGCCTTCGACTGGCGGATCTTGTCGGCGAGGTGTTTTGGCGTTTCACGGGGAGAAGGCGCGACGGGCGCGCCCGCTGCCGGGTCCACCTTCGTGCCGCATTCCAGACAGAACTTCGACCCCGCGGGCAGTTCGGCCCGGCATGACGTACAGCGCGCGGCGAGCGGCCCGCCGCACTCGATGCAGAATTTAGCCCGGTCGGGATTCTCGCCCCCGCATTTGACGCACTTCAAGTCCCCGGACTCCTGTCACCGCGATTGGCGTTCGCCGCTAACCCCTTATCGAGCGAAAGCTACCGCGTGGCAACGCCGCTTCCAAGCCGCGCCCGCCTTGCACCCGCCGCCGAACGGGAGTAACTCTGAACCACGTATCCGGAAAGGGAACGCGGTCAAAACCGCGGCTGCCCCCGCAACTGTGAGCGGCAAGCTCGTCACCAAAGACGCCACTGAGGAAACTCGGGAAGGCCGGTGAGGAGCGCTCGAGCCGCAAGCCAGGAAACCTGCCGGATGCTGTCGTCCTTCCTGCGCCGGGGTGTGCGCACGGAAAGCGGGCAACCGTCGCGGCGACTTGACGAACGCGACGTGAGGCTATGGACGACAAGGCAACCCGACTTCCGATCTTACTCGCGGCGGCGACACTTCTCGCGGCAGTCGCGTCGCTGTTCATCGGCTACGCACCGCTGAACGCCTCGACCGTCATCGACGGCCTCGTGAACGATACCGGGACGGCGGGCGTGATTATGCGCGACATCCGCTTGCCGCGCATGTTGCTCGCGCTCATCGCCGGCGC
>CXWJ01001123.1_pt1 | contig 9989 bp, 6 predicted proteins | sample 590841 | NCBI WGS metagenome assembly CXWJ01 (sample SAMEA3498367, study PRJEB10139) | wastewater metagenome | biome: wastewater treatment plant; material: activated sludge | place: Austria | collected 2015-01-21 | reverse complement strand
TCATGACTTGTGTAAAGTCGTAAAGATCTTAACGCGAATGCCGCAAATGAGCGAATTGCGCGAATTTTTTTGGGTTTTATTCGCGTCATCCGCCGATTGGCGTAATTCGCGTTAAATTTTCATGATGTAGCCGCAATCCGGTCCGCGAACTTTGCTGCAACCATATTCAAAATGGGAGTCGCGTTGTTTCGGCTTCAACCAAAAGTACCACTTGAAAGCATTCGAGCCTGAAACATTCATCTTCCGCACAGTACCAACGGATAAATTTTCAGAACTGTAATCAAGAATCGTTCATCGAGCATTTGTAGATTGGAACGAGCCTTCTACAATTCTGAGCATGAGCCATCCGCGCCGAGTCTTGCAAAGCCTGCTTCTGTTATTTGCGATTACCCTCCTTGCTTTCCCGTCGCCTGCGCGCGCGTGGGAGGGGAGNNGGCAAAATCGAGACCTACATCGTGCGGGAGTTCATGCGCTTTCAAGCGTTGGACTCGAACAGCCTCACCAGCGATTTTGTAGACCTCGAAAGCGGCGAGCGGATATCGTCAACCCGCCTCTTCTTCCAAGTGTTCAATCGTCCGGGCGGTCTAACACTGCAAACCTGCATAAACGCCGACGGAAATTTATCGTGGGGTAGGTTGTTTATCATTGCCGAGCCGCTCAACGACGACGCGCCCATTTCCATGCCGCATCGGTTGAAGTTTTACTAGCCCGATTTGCCCCACTTTGTTCGTTCGCAGTTGCACTGCGAACGGGATGCGCGATTTGCCAAGCAAATCGAACTGCATCCCAACAGAGTCGTATATTTTTACGAACTCTTAACCCGATTCGATCCTCTCGAACAACCGACTCGCCGCGCCGCTATAATTTTCATCTTCATTGGATGCGTCAATGCGCAGGATTTTCTCCGGTGAAATTGACTCCAGCCACTCGCGGATGAATCCATCCATCAATTCCGCATCTTGCGCGGACGCGATGTTGATTCGCCTGCGGGAAGCGAGTCTCCCTTCGATCGTTATCTGCGACGCGCTCAACACGACGATGAGATCGGGTGGGGGAAGCAGTTCGCGGAGGAGCGTGTAAAGCCGCAGGCACAGATCAAATTCGGGGTGGGTGAGCAAGCCGCGGTGGCGAAAGAGGCGGGTGAATCCGTGGAAGTCTAAGTCGAGTCCGCCGTCCATTAATCCAATTTTGTCCGAAGCCCGCAGTTGCTTTTCCTGTTCCGCGCGCAACAGCAAATAATCCATTTGGTTGGCGAGCGCGTATTGTTTATCCTGCTTGAACAGCGATTGGAACGGACGTTCCGCGTGTTGCTCGAATGCCGTTGCAAACCTTCCTGTTTTTGCAAGCGTGTTGACGAATGTTGTTTTCCCGACGCCGCTCGCGCCAACTATGCTGATCAATTTCCGCATTATGGAAAACGCCCGTAATACAGCGTGGGGCTTTCATAGGGAGTCATGAAGAAAACAAACTCGATGATATCCGCGCGGTTGAAGCCAACCACCGACCATTTAACAGAAGGGCTGGCGTCAAATGAGAAACTGCCCGGGGGCGAAGCGAACAGAACAGGGTTGTTCCAACTCGCGCCGCTTTTTCGGATGGTGCAAATATCGTCCATGGAGGTGCAGGTTGCATTTAACGGATGCCCGTGCCCGATGATGTAAACCTGCCCACTGCTGTTGATGGCGACAGCTGGATCATGCGTGAACGCCGCGAGCGGTTGGTCCACCCAGCCTGAGCCGTTGTTGCTCACATAGTGGATGCGCCCATAATCGCCGACCGACGCGTCGAATTCCTGGATGTATGCCATGTGCTTGGCGCCTGAGGAGTCGATGATGAGACTTGGTCCCTGGTCGATGTTGAGTCCGTTTGATGGACTCGTCCACACCGGGGATGTGCTGGCTGTTTCAATGGAGCCCCATGTTCCGTTTGATTGGCGCGCGCGGGTAAGGATGACAGGCGGGTTGACCGCTTGCGAAATCCACGCCACGGTGAGGGAGTTGTTCGCCGGTGAGATGGCCAGCGAAGGGTGATTTGCGCTCCCTGCCGTATCCACTTGGGTGAAGCCGCCTGTGGGGGTGAGTGTGTTCGATCCGCTGTTGTAGGTGTAAGCGCGGTGAAGGATGTGGTTATTGTTTGTCCAATAGCCGACGTGTAACGTTCCGCCCGGCTCCATCATCCCACTGATGCCGCTCGTCCCAACATACGGAGACCCGCTCACCGATCCGCTATCGGAGGCGAGGGTGATGGCAGATTTGAACGAATTGGTGGATGTGTCGAATGGATAATCTTTGAACTCGCCGTTGCGCAAATTGATCAACACGTGGATGATCGTCCCGCCGTTGTACACCGCGTCTACAGAGAGAATACTGCTGGATTCGTTGAAGGTGATGGGGGCGGCAAAGTCGCTGGCTGAGTTGGGGAAGCCGGCGCTGTTGGTGCGATAGACGCGCAGGAGCGAGGATGAATCCTGACTGGAAAACAGGTAAAGGAAATTATTGGCAGTGCGCACGACCTGGTGAGGAATCACATCCGCGCCACCGGGTCCCACTGCGAAAACGGCAGATCCAACAGGCGCGCTTGTTGTGTTGGTCGGCGTTGGCGTAAATGTTTCAGTCGATGCGGCAGAGGTTACTGTGGGCGTGTGCGATGCGGTCGATGTGGCGGTAGGCGCGTTCGAGGTCAGCGTGGGCGTATTGGTAATGGACGGCGTTAAAGTTGGACCGCCCGGTGTAATCGTNNGGGGTTTTGGTCAACGTGGGCGTCGACGATGGTCCGCTCGGAGATTTTGTGCGGGAGGATACCGGCACGGCGGTAAATGTGCGAGTCGGTTTTTTGATCGTGCCGGGAGGCAGGACAACAATGGTAAAGGTCGGGAAGGGCGTGGAGGTTGGGAAAAAAGTGGGCCGGGCTGTCAGGGTATCTGTGAACGCCGGCGCGGATGTTGATGTGAAAGTGAGCGTGTTGGTTGCGGTGGGAGCGCTGGCGTTTCTGTGCCTGAACAGAATGCCAAGCAAGATCGCCGCGCCGCACACGAACAGCAAAAGGATCAACGCGATGGTGGCGACCTGTGTCGAGCGTTTGTTGAAGTTGACGTTCATCGGAGTTGAGCCTTTCCTGTTCTGTACAGTACGGCAAGGTTCACCTTGCGAGCGGATGGGTCGCCGCCACACCCTGCGCAAAATCGATTTTGCGGCGCTACGGAATATTTCCAATATTAATTGCAAAACGCCGGCGCGTCAAAAAAATTCACCGAGGTGATGAACCAGCCCGCGTTCAGTTTTTGAATCGTGATCGTCTGCGGCAGCAACGCGGGAGCGGCGCTCGACACGATCTGCCCATCCGCGCGGAGGTAGACGGTGGTCGCCCACACTTCGCAGGTGTCTACTTCCAAATGAGCGTCGCTGATCACGCGGATGTCGTTGATGTAACTGTTGTAATAATCGACCTCCGAGATCGACGCCAGCCCCTGTTGGTTGAGCGCATCGATCTCAGCGAATAGATTTTCGAGAATATCGCCCGCCATGATCGACGACGCGATCGACGCGTCGCCGTTTCGATACGCCAGGATTTGCAAATCAATGGCTTCGGTCAGAAAGTCGCTGACTTCCTCTTCAAGTTCAGGCGACACATCCGCCTGTTCGGGGAAGAGCGGATTCGCGCCGTTGGCAACCTCCTGCCCGTCGGTCACGCCGTCGCGATCCATATCCGCATCCAGCGGGTTCATGCGGTTGACCACTTCCACGCCGTCGCTCAAGCCATCGTTGTCGCTATCTTTATTATTGGGATCGGTGCCGGTGACGAGGACTTCGTCGCGGTCGGAGATTCCATCCTGGTCTGAATCATCCTCCGCGCTGGGAGGCGGCGCATCCTCCGCAGGGACATCTGGCGCAGGCGGTGGGGCGCTTGCCACACCGTACAGACTTTGGGCGCCGGCGATATCGTCATTCCCGAGGAAGCGATGTGGTCCTGAATAACTCGGGAACATCAACGCATTCGAGTCGTTGCTGTGACCCAGCCCCAATGTATGCCCGATCTCATGCGCGGCGACGGTGAGCAAATCGACGTTGCGCGTGTCGCTGTTCACCCAGCGTTCCGCATCGTCGAAATGGAGGAAAACCTGCCGGTCTTCGTAGGGGTTGGGGAAGGACGCGTGCGCCAACACATCGCCAGACCCGTCAAACGGATCGCCGTCCCCGTGCTCGGCTTCCGCCCAGCCGATGATGATGTCTGCCTGGGAATTGCTGGCAACTTCGGAAAACGTAAGCGGTGTTGATTGCGCCCACACTGCAAATGCCTGCCGCACCACCTCTTGTTCCTCGTTGCCCGATAGCGCGCCTGTCCCGTTTACGAAGAAATAGGCGATCTCAAGTTTGTTCCACTGTGAGATGGCGCGATATTCAGAGAATGCCGCGCTTTCATTTCCGGGGGCGGGCAGATCGTCGTAGCGATATTCAGGCTCGGATGTGGGGGCAGTGGTGAAGTTTCCGCAGGCAATGGAAACAAGAGCAAGAACGATCATCGCCTTGAAAAAATGCAGGCGTTTGGGCAGGCGCATGAGGGTACCTCCGTAAAAGATTGTCCTTTTATAGCACATGCCCATCGGCATATCAAGATAACGATTCTCCTTATGTAACTTTCTCAAAATCTCCCGAATAAACAACTCCCCGCTGGTTGTGCCGCAAAGTTCACTTTGCGCTTGCGGCGTTATTTCAAATATCGATCAAGGAACTCGATCGTCCTCCGCATTGCCGCGCTGAAGTAGTTCGAGATATTGTGGTTGTCGCCCTCGTATTTGTAGAGTTCCACGAACTGACCGGCGTCGAGCATTTGAAAGAACAGGTTTTCAGAAAATAGCAGGGGCACGTCTGTGTCGTTCGTGCCGTGATGCAATTGGATCGGACCGGAGATATCCGCGAGGTACGAATTTGACGAGATGGAGTTCCAGAACTCGGGGTTTTCCTCCGGCGAGCCGAATTGATCCACAAACGTAGAACGCCACGAGCCGGGGCGTGGCGACGAGTCAGGAGACGCGCCTGTGCCGCGCCGCCAATTGTATAAAAGATCCGGGTAGGAAGCGACCACGCCTGCCCAGATCACGCCAACTTTTACATCATCCGTGATGACCATTGAGCGCAGGGTGATGTATCCGCCCATGGAGTGCCCCCACATGCCGATGCGGTTTGGGTCGGCATCGGGATAGCGTTTCATCGAAGCGACTGCGTTCAAGATGTCTATGGTGTAATCGGGTCGGCTGTATCCGCCTAGCGCTTCGCCTTCGGAGTTGCCATGCCCGCGATAATCGGAGCGGAAGACGATATATCCGCTTCGGGCGATGAGATCGACGTAGGCAACGTAACGTTCGGTAGTCACATATACATCAGGCGGAATGTATCCGTGATTGAAGATGACGACGGGCCAGCCGCTGGCGGGTTTTTCTCCGTTGGGCACGGTCATCAGCGCGTAGATTTTGAGTCCCTCGGAGAGATACGAAACGATATAGCGGTTGTAGTTCGCGCCGGGGTCGAGCGTCGTTTCGATGACCGCATCACTGCCGGGGTATTCGCGCGCGCGCATGGCGTCGATCGATAGTGGGTGCGGAATGGGCGTGGCAGTTGGGGAGGCGGTGAATGTGTAGGTCGGCGCGGTTGTCTGTGTGGGCGGCGGAGGGGTCCGAGTAGCCGATACAGCCTCGCTCGTCGGAGAGGATGCGTTGCTTGTTATCCCGCAAGAGTGCAAGAGGAGGATTCCCGCCAGGAGTGTGAAGTTGGCGGCGCGTAATTTTTTCATGGAATTACGACGCTGTTTTTCGGCAGGTTATTACTCCTTGATGGTTTGGTTGAATCAAAAAGCCCTCGACATGGCGAGGGCTTTTGTGTAGATCGCGCGTGATTATTGTCCTTTGAGTTTCCAGAGTTCCACGCCGGCGTTGTCGTTGCCGTTCGCCTGGAAGAGCAGTTCGTTGTTGAACACGATCAGATAGGCGGGGCCGTCGTTGCCTGCCGGGTTCACATCACCGACGAGTTTCGGGGAAGCGCCGTCGAACTTCCACAACTCGATCCCTTTCCCGTCGTTGCTGATGGCGCTGAAATATAACGAGCCATTGAACACGGTGAGGAAGGTTGGGTTGGCGTCGCCGGCTTCGGGGTTGATATCGGTCACGCGGATGGGGGCGTTTGTCCCGTCGTATTTCCACAATTCGACGCCTTTGGCGTCGTTGCTGATGGCGCTGAAATACAAGGCGTTGTTGAATACCGCGAGGTGGGCGGGGTTGGCGTTGCCTGCTTCTGGATTGATATCGCTCACGCGGACGGGGGCGGTTGTGCCGTCGAACTTATACAACTCTACGCCCTTGCCGTCTGTGCTGACGGCGCTGAAATATAAGGCGTTGTTGAATACTGCCAGATACGAGGGATTCGAATCGCCCGATCCGTTGATGTCTGCGATCAACTGGGTGGAGGTGCCATCCGTTCGCCATAGTTCATTTCCCTTGCCCTCGGAACCCGTTGCGCTGAAATATAGGAAGTTATTGAACACGGTCAGGTAGGCTGGGTTTGCATCCGCCGCGCCGGCGTTGATCTCCGCGACCCTGCCGGAGTCGGAGCCGTTCCAGCGCCAGAGTTCCGCGCCGTTGCCGTCTCCGCCGTTCGCCCTGAAATATAACGCGCCGTTATACGAGGCGAGGTGTGCCGGGTCGGAGCCGGTGGGACCCGGGTTGATATCGTCTGCAATGCTGGGGAGCTTTGTGGTGGGGTCGTATCTCCATAACTCTGCGCCGGCGTTATTATTCCCTGTGGCGCGCAAGAATAACTGCCCGTTGAAATTCGCGAAGTACGCCGGGTCGGAATTTGGGGGTCCGGGGTTGATATCTGCCACGCGCTCGAAGGTGGTTGTTGACGGGCTCACTGCCGATACCTCAAGCGAGAACTGTTTGGTGGAGGCTTCTATGCCGATCACTGTGATGACGACATCGCCCGAAGTGGGAACGGTCCCTGTGAAGGTGAGGTTGGTATCCTGTGCCTTGAGCGCGCTTCCGCCCGCGGCGGTGATTCCAAGCGTGAGGGTGTTTGCGGGTCCCGTAAGTTTTATGGTGAGGGTTTGCCCTTGTGAGACCGCCGCCAAGTAACGGACTGTCGCTGTGCCGGTGACTGAACCCACGACGTTTGTGCCGGTGCTTCCAATGGGGAATGTGATTCGAATATCACTTGTTCCGGGCTGGGGCGTGACCGGTGAGGTGGAGGGGCAGGCTGTCACGGCGGTTTGAGCCGGCGTGGCTCCCCCGGCGGAATTCAGCGGGATCTTGAGGCAGTTCCCCAGGGAGGGAGAAACGATGGTTCGATTTGCCGCTTTTAAGACGATCACATCCGCGTTGAATCTCGTGGCGATGTTTTCCCACGTGTCGCCAATTTGCGCCACGTAGTATCCTGCGCAGGGAGGTCCGAAGATGGTCCCTTTTGAGCCGATGTTGGGGACGTTCACGGTCATTGCGGGCAGGATGTAATGCAGGTTTGGAATCTGCGGGTTGGCGGCAAGCGTCGCGTTGATATCCGCGCCATAGCAACGGGCGATCTGGTACAGCCATTCGCCGCTGACGACCGTGTGTGAAATGTTCGAGCCCTTGGCGTAATTGCCGCCGGTGATGACGCCTTTTGTGACCACGCCGTTAACTGCCGGGGAGGTAACGCCTCCGCCTGTGGCGGTGACGGTGTTGGTGATGTTTGCCGCGTCCAAGTCTGCCTGTGTGACGGTGTATTGCGCCGAGCAAGGGATGGATTCGCCGGGACCCAGAGTGCGGTTGGCAACGTCGCAGTTGATCACCGCGGTTTGTTTGCTGTCCGTCACTTTGAATTGGTCAGGACCGATCGGGGCAGCGCCGGTATTTTTGACGCCGTACGAGTAGGTGATGATTTGCCCCACCGCGTTGTACGTGGTCGTACTCGGTGTGACCGTCACAGTAAGCGCCTTGTTCACCGCCGCCATCGGCACGGTGGTCGTGGCAGTATTCGAGGTAATTCCGCCGATCTGCGCTGTGGCAGTGCTTGCCACCGAACCGGCATTGAGATCGTTCTGCGTGATCGTATACGCCGATGCGCAGGTGACGGTCTCGTCTTTATCGAGGTTGTTATCTAGGTTCCCCACGGTGTTGACTGCATTGCAAACGGGCGGAGTCGTTCGGTTATCCGCAACCGTGACGGGACCGGTGAGCGTTGGGTTGCCGGTGTTTTTCACCGAATACGAATAGTTAATCGTTTGCCCGACCGTGTTGAACACGGTTGTGCCGTTAACCGCCACAACCGCCAGGCTGACCGACGGAATATCGCCTGAGAAGTTAGATGGTGTTACATCATCCTCAGGTGTTGCCGTTGGACGCGCGATACAACCATAAAGAAATAATGAAGTAGCGACCCCCAATGTGATAAATCTCTTGAATGTGGTCATCCTCAGTACCCTTTCCCTTTCTGCCAGTAAAACGGGAGATACCCTGTTCGTTGGTTTAGTATAGCCATTTTGACGGGATTTTACAACCGGGCGTTCCAGACGTTTCATGGCTTTCTCAAAGCCTAGATTGCCGACTCTTTAGTACACGGACTTCTCGGAACTGACGGATTTTTTTCCGTTTTTCACGGAGAGCCCCGTGTTGTCCGCGCGATCTGTGTACAACAAAAGATTTGTCAAGAGATAATGAGAAAGCCATACCAGACTTTTCTGAATGGGGCGAGGAAATACTACGATCGCAGCCACAGAGTCCGCAGAGATTTTGAGTTTTCCTCGGCGACCTCTGTGAACTCTGCGACAAAGAAAGGATTAGCCCGACATTTTCACTGCTCCCTGTGAGCGTCAAGTTGAATGTCAGTCGCGGTCAGTTGGTATAATTCCGTCCATCTTTCTTTCGGAGCAACCTCACGCATGTCAAAAAAACTCACCGGCAACGAAATCCGCCAGAACTTCATAGACTTTTTCGTCGAACACGGACATACCGCCGTGCCTTCGATGTCGCTTGTGCCGGGCGGGGATGCCACGCTTCTCTTCACCAATTCCGGCATGGTTCAGTTTAAGGACGTCTTTATCGGCACCGACAAAAAACCCTACACCCGCGCCGTCGATTCGCAAAAGTGTATGCGCGTGGCGGGCAAACACAACGACCTCGAAGATGTGGGGCGCGACGATACGCATCACACCTTCTTTGAAATGCTCGGCAACTGGTCGTTTGGCGATTACTACAAAAAGGAAGCCATCACATGGTCGTGGCAACTGCTCACCGAAGTGTGGGGTTTGCCCAAGGACAAAATTTATGCCACCTGCTTTGAGGACGATCAGGGTAACGTTCCGCGCGACGACGAAGCGGCTGACGCATGGAAAGCGCAACCCGGCTTCGACCCCGATCACGTTTTATTTTTCGGACGCAAAGATAATTTCTGGCAGATGGCAGAGACCGGTCCGTGCGGTCCCTGCTCCGAAATCCATTTGGATCGCGGCGAAGAACACGATAATCTGCGCGGCAAGCCTCATCGCTGCGGCGTGAACGGCGAATGTACGCGCTACCTCGAACTCTGGAACAACGTCTTCATTCAATACAATCTCTTCGACGACGGCCGCCTCGAACCGCTCCCGCAAAAACATGTGGATACCGGCATGGGCTTTGAGCGCATCGTCTCTGTTTTGCAAGGCGTTGATTCGAATTACAAGACCGATCTCTTCGCCGGCTCCCTCGAAGTTTTACGCAGCCTCACCGGTCAGAGTGAAAAAGAAATGCTCGATAACTTCACGCCGTATCGCGTTGTTTGCGATCACGTCCGCTCTGCCGCGTTCCTCATCGCGGATGGAGTCGTGCCGGGCAACGCCGGTCGCAATTATGTGGCGCGCATGATCATCCGTCGCGCCGCGCGTTTCGGCTCCAAGATCGGATTGAACGATCCCTTCCTCGCCAAAGTCGCCCAAGCGGTCATCAATTATTACGGCGATTTTTATCCCGAACTCAAAAAGGCACAGCC
>CXWJ01011061.1_pt1 | contig 9992 bp, 5 predicted proteins | sample 590841 | NCBI WGS metagenome assembly CXWJ01 (sample SAMEA3498367, study PRJEB10139) | wastewater metagenome | biome: wastewater treatment plant; material: activated sludge | place: Austria | collected 2015-01-21 | reverse complement strand
AGCCAGGTAGAGCCGCGTGACTCACCCTCCGATTGCGGGGGGATAGAGGGTATAATGGTGTCCCGAAAGGCTCCCTAACCCCAAATTCCCATAGCGCGAGCTGAGACGGCATCTCACCTTTTGATTTAGTATCTGGCCGATTGTACCCTTTTCTTGGGGGGACGGCTTGGTACGCCAAGTTTTCAGTCGGCCTTCTTTTCAGGCGAATATCCTGCGGAAACTAGCTTAAAAACTTTTGGCTTTCTCCACAGAGTGACTTGCGAAAATCTTCTACGGCAGATAAATTATCGTTATTGATTCTGAATCTCATTAGTGATAGCGACTAGTTACTCGCCAGCCTGCGGCTATCGTTTACCGCCACCCCTCGGACCAGCAAACCTGCGTGGCTAACAACTTCGGCCCATGCGTTTGGTTTAAGTCGTCTTGGAATAGAGAAGAATGCATTGGAGGCAGGCTCAACGCAGCGCCGTGTTCCTGGCATATAGCCTGGTTGTGTGCTCGTGCGCAGTACCAGCGGTGGACGCGTCCACGGCACAATGGCCACTAAATACCGAGGATACAGCTAGCATCTCGGATTCGTGGTTTTACACTCATGCCACTTCGCCGGGCATGCGCGCGTTGTCTCCGACGTTCGTTAATGAGTTTGAGGTCAACGCAAACACCCACGAGTTCGAACCGATGTCGGCCAATACTCCAGCCCGGTTCGCGACCGCATTATTCGCATTTGACACTTCCACTCAGATTACGACTGGATTGCCTACTGGTCGCTACAAAATCAACTCGGTGACAATGAAAGCCACCTGGACCTATGACGGCGATCTACGCGAATTGAAGTACCAGAGTCAGCCTGTCAGTCAATCGCAAATTCTTTCAGAGCACGATCCAGATACTCCCGCCACTCCTATTCCTAAACCGATCGAACTCTATGGTGCTGGTCTACGCGCCGGCTACACCGGTTACGAGTTCGGCGAAGGAGGAACGTCTGGGCCGCCTCTATTGGACGAAAGCGTCCACTCATATTCCGCTCCGGATGGGGGCTACATCGCCTATCCAATCGTCCGAACCGTAACTCAATCTGGCACATTTTCAGATGTCGACGTGATGAATAGCATCACCGGCGGTTACAGCGACACCGAACCATCGCACACCACCTCCCCCTTCACACCCGTACCCTGGTCGCTTGGCAAAGCCTATCATCCGTCGCAAAATCCGAATGATCCGCCAATCGAACTGACGACAGGGGACGTAATCGATGACAACACCACGTTCACATTCAACCTCGATCTAGATTTGCCCGGCGTTGAATTATATATCCAGGAAGGACTGTCCACGGGCGCGCTCGGCTTCTTTCTCTCGTCGGCGCACAGTACGGGCGAGTTAGGCGCTAGCGGAGGGGGATACCCACGTTGGTATAATCGAGAGGCCGCAGGATTTCCGTATTCCGTTCCGCTTGGGTACGTGCCTCAATTGGTAGTTGACTATGAGATCCTGCCTGCAGGAGTTGCGGGCGACTACAACGGCAATGGCGTCGTAGATGCGGCGGATTACGTGTTGTGGCGCAATGGAGGGCCGCTGCAGAATCAGGTAAACGATCCGGAGCAAGTTAATCAACAAGATTACATTGAATGGCGAGCCAGGTTCGGAAACATTGCGGGTAGTGGCGGCGGCCTGGGCAGCGCAAGTTCGGTTCCTGAGCCGTCGGAAATTGCTTTCGTGCTGACGGCGATTCCGCTACTCGGATGGTCAATCTTCGGAAGGATTCGCACATGATGCCATCATGTTGCAAAATCAATGCTGCGGACGCGAAACGCCGGGGGTTCACCCTGGTTGAATTGCTGGTCGTGATCGCGATCATTGGCATCTTGATCGCACTATTACTTCCAGCAATTCAAGCTGCCCGCGAATCTGCCCGGCGGATGAGTTGCCAGAACAATCTCAAGCAGATTGGTTTGGCCACGCAGAACTATTGTCAGGCACAGCACCACTTACCACCGCCAAAGCTTGGCGGTGGACAGTTCAATGCTTTGGGCGGTACGTTTGTGGCGTTGCTTCCATATCTTGAAGAGGCCAGCCTATTCGCGGCCTACAATCCGACCAAGAATGTGGATGACCCCCTCAATCTCCCGATCACAAGTAAACCAATTTCCGTGTACATGTGTCCTTCCATGGCGCTCAATCGCGTCGTACCTGAGACGGCCGCCGGCGAAAAGCTCGGGCCTTGCAGTTACATTATTTCGACTCGCACCGATTACGCTTTATTCACGAACCTGGACGGCGCTTTTGACAACCCGTCTGAAGATGGACACTACTCGCTTGGAATTCAACATATTCTTGACGGCACCTCGAAAACGCTGTTAGTGGGCGAGACTAATTTCAACCACCGCAAATGGCTCTGGTCCAATGTCGCAGCCTTAAATGGAACTCCTATGTGGGGCGACCAAACCTGGGCTCACGGTTATTGGGCACGTTCATGGGGGCATATGGCGGCCCAATACCCATCCGTTTACAACAACTCGGCAGAGTATGCATCGCCCATTAGCGACCGTTGTTTCCGCAGCGATCACGCGGGCGGCGTTCAATTCGTGATGCTAGATGGCTCAGTCCGGTTCCTGGGGNNGGTTCCTGGGGAACGAATCCGACCCCAACGTCCGTCGTGCCTTGGTAACGCGTGCAGGCGATGAAACGGATTCCACGGCAAACTAATCGACCCGTTGAGCTTTAATCGTCCTTCGCTCCTTCAACACCATTTTAAACAAATCATGTATCGCTCAATTTCTAAGTTCTGTTTAACCGTGGCTTGCGGTTCGATCGTCTTCTGCCTTTCCTCTTCGGCGTCTGCCCACTTCCTTTGGGTCAAGACGATTGAGCAGGATGGCAAGACGCAAGCCTTCCTGATGTTTGGCGAGAACACGGCCGACGAGGCCTACCACTTTCCGGACAAATTGACGGGCGTGAAATTGTCGCGGCGCACTCCCGATGGGAAAATCACTCCATTGCCGACAGAGAAAATCGAGACGGAAGAACGGATCGGTTTCGTCGCCCCAATCCCAGCCGACGAGCCCTGCGTGCTGGAAACCACAGCACGGTACGGCATTTACGGCAATTCGCTGCTCACTTATTACACAAAGCATGTCCATGCCACGTCTAACGACGGCTTGAAAGATGCCGGCCCCTCGAAGGAGCTAAAGCTTGATATTGTGCCGCGCAGCGTAGATGGCAAGCTGCAACTTACGGTGCTATGGGAGGGTAAACCGCTGGCGGACGCTGCGGTCACGCTGACCGTTCCTGACGGGGAGCCAATCGAACAACAGACGGATGCCAATGGCGTTGTCACGCTGACACCGGAAGAGAGTGGTACATTGGGAATCCTGGCTAACTTCGTGGAAAAAGAGGCCAAGGGTGATTTCAACGGGAAGTCATACACGAGTGCCGCTAACTATGCCTCCCTGACGCTCAACTGGAAAGCTGACAAGGCAGCTTCGGGTAGCGCGGACCAGGACAAAAAAGAGGCGGCCGACAAATCCACGTCCGCTGCGGAACCGGCCGCCGATCAATCCGCGGCGCGTGTGCCGCCGTTGCCGGAGCCTTTGTCCAGTTTCGGCGGCGCGGTGGCCGATGGCTGGCTTTATGTCTACGGCGGTCACACTGGTAAGGAACACGATCACTCGCTCGCCAATCTTTCCGCCCACTTCCGCCGCATCAAGTTGGATGGCGGGCGGGAATGGGAAGAGCTGCCGATGGAAACGCCGCTACAAGGCATTCCGTTGGTTACGCACGGTGGCCGGCTCTATCGCATCGGCGGCCTGAGCGCCCGCAACGCCACGGCCAAAGACAAGGAAGACATGCATTCAATGGCCGAATTCGCTGGCTACGATCCGGCCAACGGCAAGTGGACTGCGCTTGCGGCGTTACCCGCCGGTCGCTCTTCTCACGATGCGGTCGTCATAGGCGACAAGCTGTATGTGGTTGGCGGCTGGACGCTCACCGGCCCGCGCAAAGGCGAGTGGCACGATCAGGCGGTCGTCTATGATTTCAACAATCCGGACGCCGGCTGGACGAAGCTAGCGGCGCAACCTTTCCGTCGTCGCGCGTTGGCAGCCGGCGAATGGCACGGCAAGCTGGTGGCGATGGGGGGCATGGACGAAGACACGGCTATTTCGCAACAAGTCGATATTTTCGATCCAGCCACTGGCCAATGGTCGCAAGGGCCGGAATTGCCAGGCGAGGGAATGGCGGGGTTTGGTCTGTCGGCCTGGAATTTGGGTGGCGAACTGTATGTATGCGGCTGCGAAGGCACCGTGTACCGCCTAACAACCGACGGGGCCAAATGGGAAGAGGTAGCCAAGCTCGACAAACCCCGCTTTTTCCATCGCCTGCTGCCGGGCGGGCAGAATGAGTTGATCGTGGTGGGTGGCGCCACCGAAGATGGGCATGTTGCCGGTACGGAGTGGATCGCCCTCGATAAGCAGGCTAGCTCCGCGGCTGGCGGCAATTGAGTGGGGATTCAAGCTGAACGTCTGCCCAGCCCGGTTTGAGACACGTGATCACACTGTGCTTCAAACGTGCGCTTTCGCGCGGCGGCGACGTTCTGACAGCAATCCCCAGGCGAACGGCAGCAGCGACACGGCCACGATTCCGATGACGACGAACTCGAAGTTCGCCTTCACGAACGGAACATTGCCGAAGGCGTAGCCGGCGCCAACGCACGAAACGACCCAGAGCAAACCTCCGAGGACGTTGTAGAGTGCAAATTGCGGGTAGGACATCGATCCGCACCCGGCCACGAACGGCACGAACGTGCGAATGATGGGGACGAAGCGGCCGAGCACGATCGCCTTTCCGCCGTAGCGCTCGAAGAAATCGTGCGATTTATGTAAATGGTCGTGATTCAGCATCCGGTGCCAGAATCCACGGCGATCTTCCGCGCGGAAGATGCGCGGTCCCGCATAATGGCCGATGGCGTAATTCACTGCATCGCCGGCAATGGCGGCGACGACGAGCAGTAGAACAGACAGTCTCACGTCCAGGATGCCCGTCGCTGCTAAGGCGCCTATCGCGAACAACAACGAATCACCCGGGAGAAACGGCATCACCACGAGCCCGGTCTCGATGAAGACCACCAGGAACATTAGACCGTAAACCCATGCACCATGAAGACTGACAAATTCCGCCAGTTTCTCGTCCAGGTGAAGAAAGATATCGAGTAACTGGTCCATCAAGTCTTCACCGAGTCTTCCGGGCAATTGAGAGAGGCCACTTACCAAAGGTACGTCGCGCGAGGCAGCCCATCGCGGCAACCTGACAAACCCCTCTGAAGGACTACTCTAATTACCCATGCCGAAATCTGATAGTATGGGCTCTTCGATTTTAACCGCTTGCAACGCTGGCAGCGAGTTTTCCGACCTATTCGTCATGAGCTTAAGCAGAATTAGCTGTAAGGCTATTCAGCAAAAGAAGTTATGGAGTTATTCGGCGATTTGCCACCTGCATGGAGTCGCGGCCGCTTGACAGCATCCTGATGGATGGGTACTCTACTATTCGGATTTTAGATTCTGCTTCAGACTAATATTCATTTCATTAATTGACGAGGCGGATTCCAATCTCGTCACCCTCTCTATCTTTTCTGGAGTAGAACCTTGGCCCCAATTGCGTCCGTACTGAGTGCCGCCGCGTCGGAATGACGTTCAGAGTGGGCCGACATTAGGTCAGCGCGGAGGGGCTGCTCCTGCCACAAATCTCGATGCGTTTTTCGAGCTGTTGACGGCGCGCCCAAAGCTTATGCATATCCGTTGGTTAACAATCTTCTGCGATGTAGTAGACATGGGGAGTTTTTCGCGCGCTGCGGAAGCCCACGGCGTCTCGCAATCGAATGCCAGCCAGGTCGTACATCAATTGGAAGAGCGGTTGGGTGTGCAATTGATCGATCGCTCGGTTCGGCCGTTTGTGCTTACGCCGGAAGGGCAACGGTTCCTAGAAGGATCGCGCGTGATTGTGCAGCGTTATGACGATTTGGAGCGTGAAGTTCGCGCCCTGCACGAAGCCGTCGCGGCAAGGCTCACCGTGGCCTCGATCTACTCGGTCGGCCTCGCGCACATGAGCGGTTACCTGCGTCAATTTCTGGCCGCGAACCCGCAGGCCGACGTGCGCCTCGAATATCTCCATCCCCATCGCGTCTACGAGGCAGTTGATAGTGGTCAGGCCGACCTCGGGCTCGTGAGCTATCCAGAAGAATCGCAGAGCCTGGCAACTATTCCTTGGCGCACCGAACCTTTAGTCGTGGTCAGCCATCCAGACCATCGGCTAGCACGCCAGCGTAGCACATCCCTCGATTCGCTTCGGGGCGAATCGTTCGTGGCTTTCCAAAGTGGCTTGAAAATCCGTGAGGAGATCGATCTGGCACTAGCGCAGCACAAGGTTATGGTTCGCGTCGCACTGGAGTTTGACAACATCGAAACAATCAAGCGAGCGATCGAAATAGGAGCTGGCGTCAGCCTGTTGCCGGGACCAACTATCGCACGTGAAATTGAGTCAGGAACACTGGTCGAAATTCCGCTCGATGATGTTTCGCTCGTTCGGCCGTTGGGCATTATCCATCGCCGCGACCGCAAGCTTAGCGACACGGCCAAGAAATTTGTCCAGTTGTTACAATCGCATACTGCCCCGCCTAAGGAAACCGTTCTGCCGGAAACCAACGGACATGCGGTGGCCGAACCGATGCATTCACACGCTGTTGGCTGAGGGGAGGAAAGCCCCCAAAAGGAAAGAAGGCATGTTCGAAGAAAAACACGATCCGCCGCGCCTGATCTCGTTGCCACCGAAGCAGGGACTGTACGACCCGGCGTTCGAGCACGATTCCTGCGGTGTTGGCTTTGTGGCCCACGTCAAGGGGAAGCGGAGCCATCAGATTTTGATCGATGCGGAGGAAGTGCTGCGCAATATGGATCACCGCGGCGCCTGCGGCTGCGAGCCAAACACGGGCGACGGAGCCGGAGTTCTCACCGCGCTGCCGCATGAATTTCTGCAACGGGTGGCGCGCAAAGAACTTCATGCCGAATTGCCTCCGCCAGGAGAATTCGCCGCCGGGAACGTCTTTTTGCCGACGGATAAGAAAGAGCGCGAACACTGTAAGCAAGTCGTCGAAAAATTGATCACTCAGCAAGGGCAACGTCTGGTCGGCTGGCGCCAAGTGCCGACAGAAACAAAGAAAGCTGATATCGGCCCCAGCGCGAAGGCCGGCGAACCACGCATCGAGCAGTTGATCGTCGCCGCGGGTCAGGGCCTCTCAGGCGACGCGTTTGAGCGCCAACTCTACATCATCCGTAAATCGGCCAGCCGCATCCTGCGCGGTGATTCGTCGCTCAAGCAAGCTCACATGTTTTACGTTTGCTCGTTGTCTACGAAAGTGCTCATTTACAAGGGGATGCTCACTACAGAGCAATTGTTCAAATACTATCCTGACTTGGCCGCCCCTGATTACACCAGTCATTTGGCGATGGTCCATTCGCGGTTCTCCACAAACACATTCCCCTCTTGGGACCGCGCTCAGCCATTGCGGTTCATGAGCCACAACGGCGAAATTAACACGCTCCGCGGCAATATCAATTGGATGAAAGCCCGCGAAGGGGTGGTCGAAAGCAAGCTCTTTGGCCAAGAGCTTAAGAAATTGTTCCCGATCACGGAGCCCGATTGTAGCGACTCCGGCACGTTCGATAACGTGCTCGAATTCCTATTGCTATCGGGTCGCTCGCTGCCAGAATCGGTCATGATGATGATTCCGGAGGCGTGGCAAAATCATGATACCATGCCCGAGGAAAAGCGGGCCTTCTACGAATACAACTCCTGTTTGATGGAACCTTGGGACGGGCCTGCGTCGATCGTCTTCACCGACGGAAAATGCATTGGAGCGGTGCTCGACCGTAATGGCCTGCGCCCTTCGCGCTATTACCTCACGCACGATGACCGCGTGATCATGGCCAGCGAAGTAGGCGTGCTGCGCATCGAACCACAAAACATCAAGGCTAAAGGCCGCTTACAGCCTGGCCGTATGTTCCTGGTCGATTTCGAGCAGGGCCGATTGATTCCGGACGAGGAAATCAAGCACGAATACGCCAGCCGCCGGCCGTATGCTCAGTGGCTATCGAACCAACGAATCGACCTCAATGAGTTGGAAACAAGCAAGGAGCCACAAGGCTTCGACCCCAAAACACTGCTCGAACGTTTGCAAGCCTTTGGTTACACCATTGAAACGATGCAGTTCATGCTGTTGCCGCTCGTGCGCGAGCTGCGCGACCCGGTCGGCTCGATGGNNATGGGAAACGACTCCTGCCTAGCCTGCCTCTCCGACAAGCCGCGGATGCTCTACGACTACTTCAAGCAGCTCTTTGCGCAGGTCACCAATCCGGCCATCGATTCGATCCGGGAAGAAGTGGTGATGTCGCTCGAATGCTACATCGGCCCCGAGCGAAATCTGCTGGAAACCACGGAGGAACATGCCCATCGGCTCCGCCTGCCCCACCCGATTCTTTCCAACGAACAGCTCTCCGCGTTGGAGCACATGGACCATCGCGGTTGGCGCACGAAAACCATCGACATCACGTTCCCGCGCGGCGAGGGGGCGGCCGGCATGACGGCGGCGCTCGATCGCATTTGTTCCGAATCTGAGGCCGCTATCGACGCGGGTTATTCACTCGTCGTTCTCTCGGATCGCAATATTGGCCGCGACCGGGTGCCGCTCAGTTCCCTGCTGGCGACCGGTGCCGTCCATCACCATCTCGTGCGGCAAACCAAACGCAAGCGAATCGGGATCATCGTCGAATCGGGCGAGGCCCGCGAAGTGCATCACCACTGCCTGCTCGTCGGCTATGGGGCCGACGCCATCAATCCGTACTTGGCGTTCGAAGCGCTGTGGCACGCCCGCCGCGAAGGCTTGCTGCTGCGACCGGAAGGCTCTGACAAGAGCGACCAGGGGGGCGAAGGCCGCGCCCACCCGGCTATCGAAGCGGGCGCGAACGGCGAAGCGTACGATCCCGTCACCAAGGAAGATCACGAATTGGTTGCGTCCTACCGGAAGGGAGTGGCCAAAGGCCTACTGAAGGTGATGGCCAAGATGGGCATCTCCACGCTACAAAGCTACAAGGGGGCCCAGATCTTCGAGGCGGTCGGCCTACGGGATGAAGTCATCGAGCGCTGCTTCGACGGCACCGCCAGCCGCATCCAGGGCTGCGATTTCAGTATCCTTGCCGAAGAGGCGCTGCGGCGACACGCGCTCGGCTATCCATTGCAGGCCGTCGATCGCCTGCCGATTCTCCCAAACCCGGGCGAGTTTCATTGGCGGCCCGATGGCGAGCGCCACATGTGGGATCCGCCTGCGATTGCCGATCTTCAAGTCGCCGCGCGAAACAACAGCTCGGGCGCGTACCGCCGCTTCGCCGACCACGCGAACCGCGACGCCCAGACCCGCTGCGCCCTACGCGGATTGCTCGCTTTTAAGCCGAATGCCAACGGCGGCCCCATTCCGATTGAAGAAGTGATGCCGGCGGCGGAAATCGTCAAACGATTCTGCACCGGTGCGATGAGTTTCGGCTCAATCTCGGCCGAGGCACACGAAACACTGGCCATCGCCATGAACCGCCTTGGCGGCAAGAGCAACACGGGCGAAGGGGGTGAAGACCCGGAGCGTTTTCAGGTCATGCCGAACGGCGATTCGAAGCGGTCGGCCATTAAGCAGGTGGCCTCCGGCCGTTTCGGCGTCACCATTTGGTATCTCACCAATGCCGACGAATTACAGATCAAGATTTCGCAAGGTGCAAAGCCCGGTGAAGGAGGCGAGTTGCCGGGCCGCAAGGTGGATGAGAATATCGCCCGCATCCGCTATTCGACGCCGGGCGTAGGTCTTATCAGTCCACCGCCACATCACGATATCTACTCGATAGAAGATCTCAAGCAACTAATCCACGATCTCAAGAATAGCAACCCCTCGGCCCGCGTCAGTG
>CXWJ01004857.1_pt1 | contig 9992 bp, 9 predicted proteins | sample 590841 | NCBI WGS metagenome assembly CXWJ01 (sample SAMEA3498367, study PRJEB10139) | wastewater metagenome | biome: wastewater treatment plant; material: activated sludge | place: Austria | collected 2015-01-21 | reverse complement strand
TTGCAGCGCTGCTGCTCTATTTCTACATGGGTTTGCAGGTTGGCGGCGCTCGCCAGAAGTACGGGGTCAAAGCACCAGCCACCTCTGGCAATCCGGACTTCGAGCGCGTGTTCCGCGTCCAGATGAACACGCTTGAATGGCTGCCGATCTTCCTGCCGTCGCTCTGGATATGCGCCGGCTACTGGAACCCCACCTACGTCGCCGTCATCGGGCTTGTCTGGATCACCGGCCGCGTGATGTACATGGAGGGCTATAAGAGAGCCCCCGACCAACGCTCGATGGGCTTCTTGGTTCAAGCCCTCGCGGCGCTGGCTCTTATCATCGGCAGCGTCATTGGCGCCGTTATGGCGCTGTTGCCGGCCGCGACGTAGTAAACGCGCTAATTTTGCTGCTCTAGCGTTGATTGGGGCGCGTGGTGTACCCATGCGCCCCTATTTGCCGGGAGCACAAAATGGCAGCCGTTCATCTGAAGCGCTGGAACATCTCGCTGGGCGCGGGCCATCCGCTACTCGTCATCGCCGGATTGAACGTGCTTGAGAACTTGGACCTCGCGCTCACCGTCGGCCGCCATCTGAAAGAGACGGCGGCGAAGCTCGGTTTGTCCTACGTGTTCAAGGCGAGCTTCGACAAGGCGAACCGGTCGTCGATCAAGAGCTACCGTGGACCGGGCTTGAAAGATGGCCTAGCGATGCTGACCGAAGTGAAAAAGCAGCTGAACGTTCCGATCGCGACCGACATCCACGAAATCGATCAGGCCGCCCCCGTCGCCGCCGTCGCCGATCTCGTGCAGATCCCGGCCTTCCTCGTCCGCCAAACCGATCTTGTGGTCGCTGCCGCCCGCGCGACGGAAGCAGCGGGCGGCTGGCTGCATGTGAAGAAGGCGCAGTTCCTCGCGCCCTGGGACTGCAAGAACATCATCACCAAAACCCGCGAGGTCGCACCGAACCTCGACATCGTCCTCTGCGAGCGCGGCACGTCGTTCGGCTACAACAACCTCGTCGTCGACATGTTGGGCATCGGCGAAATGCAAAAGCTCAACGTGCCTGTCACCATCGACGCCACCCACGCCGTCCAACTGCCCGGCGCGGACCCGCGCACCGGAGGTGCCTCGACAGGCGGCCGCCGCGAAGGTGTTTCCGTCATCGCCAAATCGGCGATCGCCGCAGGCGCCGACGGCGTGTTCCTTGAGTTCCACACCGATCCCGACAAGGCGCTGTGCGACGCCCCAAGCTGCCTGCCGCTCAGTGGCGCCGAAAAGCTGCTGACGACCTTAAAGGCCGTGCACCACGCCGTGCGTTAGACCAACCGCGATTGCGCGATCGCCGCTTTGATGAAGCTCGCGAACAACGGGTGAGGTTCGAAGGGACGTGACTTCAGCTCCGGATGATACTGCACACCGATGAACCACGGATGGTCGTTGCGCTCGCAGATTTCCGGTAATAGCCCGTCCGGCGACATGCCCGAGAAAATGAAACCCACCTTCTCGAGTGCATCGCGATATTCTAGGTTCACCTCGTAGCGGTGGCGGTGGCGTTCTTCGATTTCGGTCGTGCCGTAAATTTCGGCAACCTTGCTACCGCGCTTCAGCAGCGCCTGATACTTGCCAAGCCGCATCGTCCCGCCCAAGTCCCCGCCTGAGCGGCGCTTCTCTAGTTGATTGCCTTTCATCCACTCCGTCATCAGGCCGACGAGCATATGCTTGCACGGCCCGAACTCGGTCGAACTTGCGTCTTCGATGTTGAGCAGGTTGCGTGCCGCCTCAAGCACCGCCATCTGCAGTCCGAAACAGATACCGAAATACGGCACCTTGCGCGTGCGCGCGAATTTCGCCGCCTCGATCTTGCCCTTTGTCCCGCGCTCGCCGAAGCCGCCAGGCACCAGGATCGCGTGCACGTCTTCAAGCGCTTGTATGTGTCCAGGCTGCTCGAAGATCTCAGACTCGATCCACTCCGCCTTCACGCGCACATTGTTCGCAATACCGCCATGTGTGAGCGCTTCGTTGAGCGACTTGTAAGCGTCTAGCAGACCCGTGTACTTGCCGACGATCGCGACTTTGACCTCGCCCTCCGGATCCTTGATCCGCTTTACGACAGTCTTCCAGCGATCGAGCTTCGGCGCAGCCGAGTCGTTGATCCCGAAGATCGACAACACTTCGTCGTCGAGCCCCTGCGCGTGATAGCTGAGCGGCACTTCGTAGATCGTCTTGACGTCCAAAGCTTGAATCACACTCGACGGACGCACGTTGCAGAACAGTGCGATCTTGCTGCGCTCATCGGGCGGAACCTCGCGGTCAGCCCGGCACAGCACGATGTCCGGCTGAATGCCGATCGAGCGAAGCTCCTTCACTGAGTGCTGCGTCGGCTTCGTTTTGAGTTCACCAGACGCCGCGATGAACGGCACGAGCGTCACATGAATGTAAAGCGCTTGCCCGCGCCCCAAGTCGTTCTTGAGCTGACGGATCGCCTCAAAGAACGGCAAGCCCTCGATGTCGCCGACCGTCCCGCCGATCTCACAGAGCACGAAGTCGACGTCGTCGGTGTTGTCGACTACGAACGCCTTGATCGCGTTCGTCACGTGCGGGATCACTTGGATGGTCGCACCCAGGTAATCCCCACGCCGCTCGCGCGTCAGAATGTCGAGATAGAGTCTGCCCGTCGTAATGTTGTCGCCCCGGGTCGCCGAAACGCCAGTGAAGCGCTCGTAGTGACCGAGGTCGAGATCGGTTTCCGCTCCGTCGTCGGTCACGAACACCTCGCCGTGCTGATACGGCGACATCGTGCCTGGATCGACGTTCAGATACGGATCCAGTTTACGAAGACGAACCTTGAACCCGCGCGCTTGAAGAAGCGAGCCGAGTGCCGCAGAAGCGAGACCTTTTCCTAAGGAGGAGACCACGCCGCCGGTGATGAAGATGAACCGCGCCATGGGCTTGCACCATAACCAGCTAGAGAAAACGCAAACAAGGAAAATTCTCACGCGTCTGTGGAACGCGTTTCACAGGCATGCACGGCACGTTAACGAGCGCGGATTTCCGCTATTGGCTTCCACTACCCGGCTGTGACGGCGGTGTCGCAGGTGCCGGTTGTCCACCGGCAGGAGCCGGTGACGCAGGTGCTGCGGGGACCGGAACCGTCGGTGGATTCGCCGGTTGCGGAGTCGGTGACGGCTGTGTCGGCACTGGCGCACCTGGCAACGTCGTCAACGGGCCATCGGTTCCGGGCGTCAACGGCCCGGACGAACGCGATGCTTTCGCAACCAGAGCCAACGCAATCGACGTGGCGATGAAAATCGCGCCAAGTATCACCGTTGTGCGCGTCAGCACGTTCGCAGTGCCGCGCCCCGTCATCAGGCCGCCGGCTCCGCCCCCCGTACCAAGACCCAACCCACCACCTTCGGAACGCTGCAAAAGTATGACCCCGATCATCGCTGCGCACACAACGAGTTGGATCGTCAACAAGATAGGAAATACGGCAGACATGGGCGGCTTCGGCTCGCAATTTCGTAGGGCACGCAGGGTGCCGGAAGCCGCGGGTTGTACCGGAACCGCCCGTCGATAGCCACCCCTGGTTTCTGCGGCAAAGTCGGACAAATCCCAAGCATGCGGCCTAGCTTCTGCCATGAACCGGGTCGATATTTCGTACATCGGGAATCGCCGGAAGCGCCCATGCCCCCCGCCGTTCGCACGCACATCCTGTGTATTGTCCTTGCCCTCGCCGCTTGCGAGAGCAAGCAACCTGTTACGCCGTCACCGTCTGCAACGTCACCCGAGGCGCCGTTTCCTCTCGTCGAAGATGCACCTGCGTCGCGCCATTTCAGCGCCGTTCGCACAGCCTCGTCGAGCGCGCCAGCGGTGTTCGGCTCCTACACGCGCGGATGCCTTTCGGGCGCGGCGCAGCTGCCGATCGACGGCCCGCACTGGCAAGTCCTGAATCCGTCGCGCAACCGTGCATGGGGACACCCTGAACTGGTCGCATTCGTGAAATCGCTCGCCGAGCGTGTCGCGGACGACGGCCATCGCGGCCTTTTGATCGGCGATCTCGCGCAACCGCGCGGCGGCCCGATGCCGTCTGGCCACACCTCGCATCAGGTTGGCCTCGATGCGGACATTTGGCTGACTGCATTGCCGGCACGCCGCTTGAGCGTCAAGGACCTCGAAGACTACGAGCCGCCGTCCCTCGTCGACTTCACTGCTCTGCGCGTGACGAGCGGATTTGGCGACGCGCAATATTCGATGCTTCGCCGCGCAGCGGAAACACCCGGCGTCGAGCGGATCTTCATCTCGCCACCGATCAAACGCGCGATGTGCGATCGCACGTCCGGCGGCGATCGGTCGTGGCTGCGCAAGCTCCGCCCCTGGACGGGGCACGCTGCGCACATGCACGTCCGTCTCACCTGTCCGGCCGGCAGCGACAATTGCAAAGCCCAGGACGAACCTCCGCAAGGCGACGGCTGCGGCGCGGAACTTCAGTCCTGGTTCACGGATCGCTCGTGGATGCGCCCACCGACCGGTACTTATGTGCCGCGCGAGCCAATGAAGCTGGATGCGCTCCCGGCCGCGTGCCGCCAAGTGCTAACCGACCGCGGCTGATCCTGGCCAACGCCAAGTCTACTCGCCACCCATGATCATGCGTCGCTCCTTCGCATNNTTGCCGCGGTGCCCGTCACGATCGACGCAACAGCACCACCCGTGGTGAACCTGCGCCAAAAGATCGAAAGCACGAGCGCGGGGAAGTTCCCTGACGCGGCAACAGCGAACGCAAGTCCCACCATGAACGCGACATTTTGCCCTTTGAATAGAATCCCGAGCAGGATGGCGACGATTCCCAACACGATCGTCGCAATGCGCGCGACCATCAGTTGCTCCTCGCGCGGCGCGCTGCCCTTGCGATGCACGGAGACCCAGAGATCGTGGCTTAGCGCAGCCGCACCCGACAGCGTCAGCCCAGCAACGACGGCAAGGATCGTCGCGAACGCGACGGCGGCGATAAAGCCAAGCAACCCCGTTCCGCCCAGCACCTCGGCAAGCAACGGCGCCGCCATATTGCCCCCCTTATCAATGGCGACGATCGCTTCGCGGCCGACAAGAACCATCGCCCCGAAACCTAAGATGAACGTCATCAGATAAAAGGCGCCGATCAGGCCGGTCGCCCAGAACACGGACTGTCGCGCAGCCTTTGCATCCGGCACCGTGTAGAAGCGCATCAAAATATGAGGCAACCCCGCCGTGCCGAACATCAGCGCGAGACCCAGCGAAATCGCGTCCCAGGGGTTGGCGACCTGCTTACCCGGAGCAAGCACCTCCGCGCCGTACAGTTCCGCAGCCTTCGCAAACAGCACGCTCGGGTTGAACGAAAACTGCGCAAGCGTCAGCACACACAATAACGCAGCGCCGCCCAGCAACAACACGGCTTTGACGATTTGCACCCACGTCGTCGCAATCATGCCGCCGAACAGCACGTAAGCAAGCATCACGACCCCGACCGCAAGAACCGCGACCTCGTAAGAAACGCCGAACATCAGCTTGATCAGATTCCCGGCACCGACCATCTGAGCGATCAGATAGAATGCGACCACGGCAAGCGTGCCGATCGCCGCTGCAACGCGCACCGGAGTCTGCTTCAGCCGAAAGCTCACTACGTCGGCGAACGTATACTTCCCAAGATTCCGCAACGGTTCGGCAATCAGAAACAACACGACAGGCCAGCCGACCAGCCACCCCGTCGAGTAGATCAAGCCGTCGAAGCCCGAGAGCGACACCAGCCCGGCGATTCCAAGAAAGCTTGCCGCACTCATATAGTCGCCGGCCAGGGCGAACCCATTCTGACGCCCGCTGATCGAGCGTCCCGCGGCGAAATACTCCTCCGTCGTCTTCGTCTTGCGCGCAGCCCAGTACGTGATCGCGAGTGTTGCCCCGATGAACACGAAGAAGAAAAGAATCGCGGTGACGTTCGGCTCGCCGAGGCTGGTCGCGGGCGTCGAGTTCATGAGCCGTCCTTGTCGCGGATCGCCTTCAAACTTGTATCGAAGTGCCGGTTTGCCCAGACGACATAGAGCCAGGTCGTAAGCCACGCCCCTACGATCACGAGCGCGCCCGCAAGAATGCCGACACTGACGCCCGGCACGACCGGTTCCGCCATTGCCTCTTTTGCGAACGCAACCGCAAAGATGAAGCCAAAATAGAGCGCAAACACGACGGCAGAAAGCCCGATCGCGATGCGCCACCTGGCCCGCGCCAACGCCCGGATATCATCACTCATGCGGAGAGCCCCTTTGGCACTTCGACCACGGCCGCAGCTTGTCGCAGTCCTTGCCGGTGCACAACCGCATGGCGGCAGGAAATTTCCGTGCTATCGATGATCCTCATTAACGCTTCGAGGACTAGAGTGGCTCAACGCATCGTCTGCTTCGGCGAGATTCTGCTGCGCCTCGCACCGCCGGGACGCGAACTACTGTTGCAATCGGCAAATCTGCAAGCGACGTTCGCGGGTGCTGAGGCCAATGTCGGCGTTGCTCTCGCGACCTTCGGGCATGCGGTCGATATGCTAACCGTCGTTCCTGAGGGACAGCTCGGCAACGCCGTCATCTCCGAGTTGCGCCGCCACGGCGTTAACATCCAGCGCATCAAACGCGGACCCGGCCGGCTTGGCCTATTCTTTTACACGCCGGGCGCCGTGCGGAGGCCCTCGGAGATTTTCTACGACCGCGCCGAGTCCGCCTTCGCCTTGGACCCAGCCCTTTGTGCCGACGTGCCCGCGCTCGACGGCGCGGCCTGGTTTCACGTTTCCGGCGTGACCCCGGCACTCGGCCGCAACTGCGCCGATGCCGCGATCGCTATGGCACAGGCCGCTCGCACCCGCGGCGCCCGCGTTTCGTTCGACGGCAACTACCGTTCAAGACTGTGGGAGAACTGGCGCGACCAAGGCCCCTCCATTCTGCGTCAATTGTTCGAAACCGCTGACATCGTCTTCGGCGACCAACGCGACATCGGACTCGTGCTCGGAAAGTCATTCACCACCATCGGAGACGCAGTTGACGCCGCGTTCACCGCGTTCCCGCAGTTGCAGCGCGTCGCCTACACGATACGTTCGCAGCACACCGTCGAGAGGCTAAACTACAGCGCCAAATTGCATTCCCGGAGCACCACTCACGATTCCGCCGGCGTCGAACTCTCCGGCATCGTCGATCGTGTGGGCACAGGCGACGCGTTCGCGGCCGGCGTCATCCATGGTTTGCTGACCGGCATGAATGACGGCGAAGCGCTGCGGTTCGCTCACGCCGCGGCGTGTCTGAAACACTCGATCCCTGGCGACTTCCTGACACTTGGTGTCGACGCCGTGCGCGACGCCCTAAGGGATGGCTCACTCGACGTGCGGCGTTAGCTCGGGCTCTCGCCCGGCTCTTTGAAGTAAGGCTCTACAACGCCCTTCAGCTTGATCGTCATCGGATTGCCTTTGCGGTCCCGCGCGGTGCCGGCTGCGAGCCTGACCCACCCTTCGCTCACGCAGTATTCCTCGACGTTCGTTTTCTCCACGCCATTGAAACGAATCCCGACGCCTCGGGCCAAAAGCGCCTCGTTGTAATAGGGGCTGTTGGGAGTGGCGGAAAGCCGGTCGGGCGGTGTGTCTGTCATGGCGTCATCCTTAACGTTTCGCGCTCTATACCGGCCTTGGCGTTGACTTTGAAGCACCCCCTCGGGCGATATGAGGGCTGGGGACTCAAAGTTTCGAGGGGCACGAGTGCTGGCATCTCTGATCGCCGTGTGCACAAGGCTTTGCGTTCGCATCGCCCCCATCGTCGCATTTCTCGCCCTGGCGACGACCGCCTATGCGGCATTCTTCGCGGCGACGCACTTTGCAATCAACACCGACACGACGAAGCTCGTCTCGCCAGAAGTACCCTGGCGCAAACAAGAAGCCGCGTTCAAAGAGATATTCCCTCAGCCCGCGAACATGATTCTGATCGTGATCGACGGCGCCACACCGGAGCTGGCGCAACAGGCCGCAGCGACCCTGACCGCCGAACTCGCCGAGCAACCGAATCTCTTCCGCGCCTTGCGCCAACCCGGCGGTGGTCCGTTCTTCGAGCGCAACGGTCTCCTCTATCCGCCGCTCGCTCAAACACAGTCCGCGACCGAGCAAATCATCGCCGCCCAGCCATTCTTGGGAGCCCTCGCGGCCGACCCCACGCTGCGTGGCGCCATGGACGCGCTCTCGACGGCCCTCTTGGGGGTTGAACGCGGCGCCATCACGCTCGACCGTCTTGAACGCCCGATTGGCGAGTTCGATGCCGTGCTTAAGACCCACTTCGGCGCAAGTCCCGCGCCACTCTCCTGGCGCAAGATGATGATGGAGGGCGAACCGGACCTGCGCGAAACGCGCCGCGTGATCGAAGCGCTGGTTACGCTAAACTTCGGCACACTCAAGCCGGGCGCAAAGCCAACGCTTGCGATCCGCCAAGCCGCGCATGACCTCGGCCTCACGCCCCAAAACGGCATCACGTTGCGGCTGACCGGTCCCGTTCCCATCTTCGACGAAGAATTTGCGACGCTGACCGAGAACGCCGCCCAAATCGCCGCCGCCACCATAGGCGTCATTGTTCTCATGCTCTGGTTTGCGCTCAAGTCCTGGCGCCTCATTCTTTGCGTTGTGGCGACAATCTTGAGCGGCCTGGTGATCACGACCGCGCTGGGCCTGCACCTCGTCGGCGCCTTCAACATCATGTCCGTCGCATTCGTGGCCTTGTTTGTGGGCCTCGGCGTGGACTTCGGCATCCAGTTCTGCGTCCGTTACCGGGCCGAACGCCACGACCGCAGCGACCTCGAACCCGCCATCGTCGAGGCCGCGCGCGCCATCGGCCCATCGCTGACGCTGGCAGCGCTTGCGATCGCCGCCGGATTCTTCGGCTTTCTGCCCACGACCTACCGTGGCGTCGCCGAGCTCGGCGTCATTGCCGGCACGGGCATGCTGATCACGTACGTCCTCAGCCTGACCCTTCTTCCCGCGCTGATCCGGCTCGCGAAACCGGGCGGTGAGGCGCAAGAAGCGGGTTTCGCATCGCTCGGCATTCTCGATCATGTCCTTCTGCGCGGCGCCGGTGTGTTCGCCGGCATTGCACTCTTGCTAGGCATCGCCGCGGTGGCGCTGCTGCCGAGCCTGACCTTCGACTACAACCTCCTGAACCTCCGTTCGCGGCAGGCCGAGTCGATTTCGACCCTGCTCGATCTCGCGCACGATCCAGACCGCTCGCCGAACGCGATGGACGCGCTTGGTAAGACCCGCGAAGAGGCGACGGCACTGGCCGCACGCCTCCGTCCGCTGCCTAACGTTGCCAAAGTCGTCACGATCGACGATCTCATCCCAAAAGATCAGGAACAAAAGCTCGCGCTGATCGCCGATGCGCAACTGCTGCTCGATCTGACGCTCAATCCCGTCGTCACCAAACCCGCACCCACCGACGCCGAAACCATCGCCGCCATTTCCGCGACCGCAACCGCCCTCCGCAAAGCCGCGGCGTCCGCCGCGAACCCNNAAGGTCGCCGCTCTTGTGACCGCAGGCCTACCCACACTCCTCGGCAACGTCCGCAGCCTCTTGCAGGCCGAGCCGGTGACGCTCAAGACGCTGCCCACGGACATAGCCCGCGACTTCATCGCGCCTACGGGCGAGGTTCGCGTGCGAATCTACCCGAAAGGCGATCCCACCGACAACGCCGTCCTCTCGCGGTTCGTAGCCGAAGTGAAGTCTGTGGCACCTGAGGCCGTCGGCGTTCCCCTCTCACTTGAGCAGTCCGGGCGCACGATCACCGGGGCGTTCACCGACGCCGGAGTCTACTCGTTCCTCGTTATCGCAATTATCCTCGCTGTCGCGCTTGGCAACGTCAGGGATGTCCTTCTCGCTCTCATCCCGCTCGTTCTAGCAGGCGCCCTCACCCTCGCAACCTGCGTGGCGCTCGGAATGAAACTCAACTACGCCAACATCATTGCCCTGCCATTGCT
>CXWJ01006737.1_pt2 | contig 9994 bp, 6 predicted proteins | sample 590841 | NCBI WGS metagenome assembly CXWJ01 (sample SAMEA3498367, study PRJEB10139) | wastewater metagenome | biome: wastewater treatment plant; material: activated sludge | place: Austria | collected 2015-01-21 | reverse complement strand
GGCAACGCCGTCGAGGAACACACCGACGGCGCGGCTCTCGTGCCCGTCATCTGCGACAAGTGCGACACGCTCTACCATAAAGCGTGCTGGGATCGCAGCGGCGGCAAGTGCGCCGTGCTCGGTTGCGGCAGCGACAAGTTCCATATCCACGGCCAGGACACCCGGCCGGTGCTGAAGGTTCGCTATACCGACTTGCCCGCGCCCTCGGCCAACGGCCGCCCCTCCCCCAGCGCCCAGAACCGGCGGCTGAAGGAAGAACAGCGGCGGCAGGTGCGCAACATGACCCTCTTCGAGCGCTTCTGGCGCTGGCTGCTGGATCAGATCAAGATCAACCCCTAGCCTCGCCCGTGGCGGCCATGATTCGCGCCCACCGCATCGACGATACCTCGGTCTTCCTGGAGCAGACGTGCGCGCTCTGCAAGCAGGCGTTCGTGGCCGGGGATGAGATCATCGTCTGCCCGGCCGACGGCAGCCGCCACCACGTCCATTGCTGGCAGGCCAACGACAACAAATGCACCGCCTATGGCTGCACCGGCGCGGGGGTTGTCGGCGCGCCATCCGTGGGAACCCCTGCCGTACCGCGACCCAGGAATCAACTCCCCCGGGAGCGCTCTCGCCGGCCGCGGGTCGTCACCATGCCGGCCGAATCGCCCTCCCCCACGCCGGCCGCCGCCCGGCCCATCCCCAACGCCCCCGGCTCCAAAGTGCGCACGCTGCCGGCCGGCAGCTTCGGCTGCGGCCGAAGTTGCCTGGTGTTCGCCATCATTCTGGCGATCCTGATCCTGGTCGGTGGTTGCTTTGGCCTGTGGGCTATCGCTGATTATTTGATGACGCAGGTGGGGGATTTATCGTATCTCGCGCCGTTGGCTCCTGGGTTGATGCTAACGGCTATGTTCTTGCGCCTCTAGACGGTAATAGCAGATTACGGTACTATGAGATGATGACGATTAAAGAACGAATTACTGATTATGTAAATCAATCACCTCCGTCATTTCAAATTGAAGCGTTGGATTACGTGGAGTACTTATTCATAAAAGCCCAAAAAGATGCTTCTGAATCCAGCGTTGACGAAGATCGAAATTGGCTTGAATTCTCTTTAGCCTCGGCTTTGCGTGACATGGAAGAAGAGGATGAGCCGGCATACAATCTCGATGATTTAAAGGTTGTTTTTGAGGCATGATTATGTCCGCCTATCATTCTTTATTGGAAAAAGTTCACGAACTCGACGACCTCAACAAAGCCGCCGCCCTGCTCTCATGGGATCGCGAGGTCAACATGCCCCGCGCCGGCGCGCCGGAGCGCATCGCCCAGATGACCACCATGAGCAGCCTCATCCACCGCCTGTCCACCTCGGACGAGATGGGCGAGATGATCGAGAGCGCCGCGGCCGAACTGGACGGCGCGCCCTACGACAGCAACGAGGCCGCCCTCATCCGCCTGCTGCGCCGTACCTACGCCGACGTCCGCAAGTTGCCGCCGGAATACGTCGCCCGCTCGGCGGCCGTCAGTGGCCAGGCCCGCGAAGCGTGGGTGCGGGCGCGGGCCGAGGACGACTTCGCCCATTTCCAGCCGTGGCTGGAGCAGATCGTCGGGCTGTGCCAGGAGATGGCCGACTACTACGGCTACGAGGACGAACGCTACGACGCCCTACTGGACAAGTACGAGACCAACATGAAAACGGCCGAGGTGCGGGCCATCTTCGAGGCCGTGAAGGCCGAACTGCTGCCCCTGCGCGAGGCCATCGACCGCAGCCCGGTCGCCCTCGACGACGCGCTGACCCATCAGCCCTACGACGTTGACCAGCAGAAAGCGTTCGCCCGCACCATCGCCACGGCCATCGGCTACGATCTGGAGCGCGGCCATCTGGGCACGGTCATCCACCCCTTCGCCACCAGCTTCAGCCGCAACGACGCCCGCATCACCACCCGCTGGTATCCCGACTTCCTGAACCCGTCTCTCTTCGGCACGCTGCACGAATGCGGCCACGCCATGTATGAGCAGGGAACCCACGCCGATCTGGCGCGCACGCCGCTGGCCCGCGGCACGTCGATGGGCATCCACGAATCCCAGTCGCGGATGATGGAGAACATTGTCGGCCGCAGTCGCGACTTCTGGCAGGCCCACTTTCCCACGCTGCAACGCCACTTCCCCGAGGCATTGGGCGGGAGCACGGCCGAGGATTTCTACCGGGCCATCAACAAGACCCAGGCGTCGTTCATTCGCGTCGAGGCCGACGAACTGACCTACAACTTCCACATCATATTGCGCTTTGAACTGGAGCAGGCGCTGCTGAAGGGCGATCTGGCCGTGGCCGACCTGCCTGCCGCCTGGAACGACAAGATGCGCGACCTGCTGGGCATCACCCCGCCCAACGACCGCGAGGGCTGCCTGCAGGACGTGCACTGGTCGCGGCCGAGCTTCGGCTACTTCCCCACCTACGCCCTGGGCAACCTATACGCGGCCCAGTTCTACGAGACGGCCGTGGCCCAGAACCCGACTATCGCGGAACAGATGGCCCAGGGCCGGACGGACGGGCTGGTGGCCTGGCTACGGGAGAACATCCACCAGCACGGCAAGAAGTTCACTCCCGGCGAACTGGTGGTGCGCGTCACCGGGCAGCCGTTGGGCCACGCGGCGTTCATGCGCTACGCCTGGGCCAAGTTTGGGGATCTGTATTCTCTGGCGTAAGAATAGTGGGCAGTGGACAGTGGGCAGTGGGCAGTGGGCAGTTACTGACCACTGCCCACTGTCCACTTCTTCAAACTAAAACATGAAGCTGCCACGCAGGCGGAAGACGCCCAGGAAAACGAGCGCCAGGGCCAGCAGCACCAGCAACAGTTGATTGCGGTATTTGGTGGGCGAATCGGTTGAACGGCGCCAGATGGCCGTCATGTGGGCGGCCACGGCCGCCAGCAGCATCGTCGTGGCGTGCTCCAGCCGCGGGCCGCTAAACCCGCCGTTGAAGAAGAGCAGAATCAACCCCAACAGGACGTTGATGTCCAGCACAATCGTTAAGATAGTCAGCAAGGTACGATCCAGCGCGGTATAGTCGCGTTTGCCGAGCCAGCCGATCAGGAACTTGACGACGACGACGAGGGCCGCCAGGGCCACCAGCCATCTCAATTCGCCGTGGATCGTCGTTAATAATGCCATCGAAAAATCTCTCCTTTGCTTGCGGGAATGGGTGACCGCCGGGCCGTCTCACTCCTCTTCTTTATCGTCGTCACGCGCCGGCCCGGCAGCCTGGCCCGCCGAAGGATATTCGACGCGGGCGCGCATGACGGCCAGATTATCCGTATCCAGAATGGTGAACCGGATGTTGTTCTGGAAAATGACTATATCACCATTCACCGGCGGCCGCCCCAATAAGGCCACGATCAGGCCGCCGACTGTTTCCACGTCCGGCAGTTCGTCATCCTCGCCCAGATAGACGTCATCGGACAGGTCGTCCAGCAGATAATCGCCGGAGACTTCCAGATGGCCGGGGCCTTTCTTGTCGTATGGCTCGCGCTCCACGTCGAATTCGTCGCGCACCTCGCCGACGACCTCTTCCACGAGGTCTTCCAGCGTGACCACGCCGGCCAGCCCGCCAAACTCGTCGCGCACGATCGCCATGTGGAGGCGCTCTTTCTTGAAGGCGGCCAGCAGCCGGTCGACGCGATAATCCTCCGGCACTTCCGGCGCGGTACGCAGGATGAGGCGCAAATCGAACGGGCCGTTCGGCCGCAGCGTCAGTCGCAAGAGATCCTTCAGGTGCAAAATACCGACGATGTGGTCGAAGTCGGAGGCATAGACCGGGAAGCGGCTATGGCGGCTTTCGGTCACCACGCGGATGAGTTCCGCCTGCTCGCAGTTGACGGCCAGCGCCTGGACGCGGCGGCGGGGGGTCATCACCTGCCCCACAATCCGCTCGCTGAAATCGAAAATATTGCGGATGATCTTCTGCTCGTCGGCTTCGATCAAACCGCCCTCGGTGCTCTCGGCGACGATCAGTTCCAGCTCCTCGGCGGCCATCAGGCGCTCGTGGCCCTGGGCGGGCGGGATGCGGAACAGGCGCAACAGCAGGTTGCCAACATGATTCAGAAAACGCACCGGATAGCCGAACAGGCTGCCCGTCAGGCGCATCATCCGGTCGAGGGACAGGGCCATGGCCGATGGGTTCGCCAGGGCCAGCGCCTTAGGCACCATCTCGCCGAGGACGACGTGGAGATAGGTCAGCAGGGCCAGGGCGATGATATAGCTGATGGTGGCCGCCGTGGCCGGGCGCACGCCGCCCAGCGTCTCCAGATACGGCTCGACGAAATGGCCGATGGCCGGCTCGCCATACATCGCCAGCCCCAGCGAGGCCAGGGTGATGCCCAGTTGGGCGGTGGCGATGTAGTGATCGAGTTGCGGCCGTATCTCCAAAATGCGCAGCACGTTGCCGGCCACGGCGTTGCCTTCGTCGGCCATCTGCTCCATCTGCGTATCACGCACGCCGATGATGGCGAATTCGGCGGCCACAAACACGCCATTGATGATGACTAATAACAGGATAATCAGCATCGGGACGATCAGATCGACCACCGACGGCAGCGACTCGGCTGCCGCCAGCGAGGCCATGAACAGACCGATTCCGGGCAACCCCAGCCCCAGCAGCACGAGCTTAATCATGGTCGGCCATATCCCATTCGGTGAAGTAGGAATCGGCATCGCTGGGCGGCAACAGCAGCGACAACTCGCCCACGCCCAGGTCTTCCATGTTCTCCACGCGGATCGCCACGTCGCCGATGCGTGTCTCGTCGCCGGCCAGCGGCGGGCGGCCCAGCAGGCTGAAGACCAGGCCGCTCAATGTGTCGGCCGTGTCCTCCGGCAATTCCAGGTCGAGGTACTCGTTCACGTCGGTAATCAACAGGTCGCCGCGCAGATAGATGCGCCCTTCCTTATCGCGGGCGATCATGGCCGCCTCGTCGTCGAATTCGTCCTGTAGCTCGCCGAAGATCTCCTCGATGAGGTCTTCCAGCGTCAGCAGCCCGGCCGTGCCGCCGAACTCATCGAAGACCATCGCCAGATAGCGGTGGCGCGCGTTGAGTTGCTCCCACACGTCGGTAATCGGCAGCGTTTCGGGCACGTACACCACATCGCGCACGACGCTTTCCACTTCATGGATGCCCTGATTGTGCAGCCGGAAGACATCCTTGACGTGGACAAAGCCGACGATCTCATCAATGGAATCGCGATAGAGGGGGATGCGCGAGTAGCCCGCCTCGAGCGCCAACTGGATCAGGTCGTTGGTCGTGGCGCTGACCGGCGCGGCGACGATCCGGGTGCGATGCACCATCACCTGGCGGGCCGTCAGGTCGCGCAGGCGCAAGGCGTTGCGCAACAGGCGGCGCTCGTTGTCGTCGAGCAGGCCGCCCTCGTGGCTCTCGGTCACCAGCAGCTCGATCTCCTCCGGGGAATGGGCGCGGCCGACGGCGACGTGGGTGTTGCGCCCGGCCAGGCGCAATAAAATGTTGGCGCTGCCGTTGAAAAACCAGATCGGGATGGCGAATAAGAACTGGGAGATGCGCATCGGCCAGACGACGGCGCGGGCGATGTCCTCCGGATACTGGATAGCCAGCGACTTGGGGAACAACTCGCCCAAAATGACCTGTAGGGCGGTAATGAAGATGAGCACGCCGATGACCGAGACGGATTGGGCCACGCGGCCGGCGGCCTGCACCGACAGCCACGAGCCGAACAATTGCGCCAGCGGCTCGACCAGGCGGGTGGCGATGGCTTCCTGCGCATAAGCGCCCAGAATCAGCGAGGAGATGGTGATGCCCACCTGGCAGGCGGCCACGTAGCGATCCAGCTTACGGTTGTCTTCCAGGATGGGCAACAACATCCTGGCCAATGAATCGTTCTGGGCGGCCATCTGGCTGACCTTCGTTCGCCGCGCCGAGACGGTGGCGAACTCGGCCCCCACGTAGAGGGCCGTCAACAGGATCATCAGGCCGATGGTGACGAAAGAGACCAGGAAGATCATCATGCCGCGCTCTCCCCCCTGTTCGTCAGGCAGGATCGTTCGACCCCGGCGGCCGGACACGCGGCCACATTCGCCCGGCGCCGGTCGCCTGACCGGGTGGACGAAAGCCGACATGGGTTAGCCATCCGTTGGAGAGGTAGGGGGCAAGGACTCGGAGGTTCCGAGCGCGGGGCGGACAAGACTAATGCACCCCCCGGTCAGGCCCCGTCGCCTGACGCGCGTCTGTCAAGGAAATTATCACCGGTATCGTTCTATTGCTCAGTTATGACGCTGATGACGGTTCCCATCAGCATGAAACAGTGGCTAGTTGACCAATGGATTATAGTAATGCCCGGTTAAATGTCAATCACCGCCCCGGGCCATAGTTATCGATGTGGAGGCCGAAGTAATCGACCGCCAGTCGCCAGCGCGCACCCTCCGGCCGGATAGCCCGGAAGCGCGGCGTGGCCCCCCACGACGAACCATAGCGCTCGTGGGCCGACCATTTGTGCGGCCGAAGCTGGGCGAAGTGATGGCGAAAGCCGGGCGACTCGCGATTGTTCCACAACACCAGCAAGTGCGGCTCGGCCCGGTCGGCCACGTAGTGCGCCCCGACACCCTGGGTCGTCTCCAGCAAGGCCCGCATCTGGGCCGGCGCGGCGTCGACGCCGAAATCGGCCAGGCGTTCCGGCGCGGCGGCCAGTTCGTCCAGCCGTGACACCAGCCACAGCTTAGCCAGCGAATCCATGCGGAAGGCTTTCACCAGTTGCTTGGCCTTCTCCGCCGTGCGGTCGCGCCGGGCGGCCAATGGCGCGGCCCCGGCGGTGATGGTGATGCGGGCCGTCGCCGAGGCGCTCAACGACAGCGCCGCCAGATGAACCACCTCCCGCCCTTCGTCCACCTCGAACGCCAGGGGGCGGGAGAGGCCATCGATCATCACCGCCGCCTCGCCCGGCGCGGCCAGACCATGCAGGTGGAGGTGATAGACGCGCTCGGCGGGTACGACAGTGGCGTCGCCGCTCGGCGGAGAGATGGTCAGGCGCAGGCGGTTCTCCTCCCAGCGCTGCTCAAAGCGCGACAGGGCAAACGCGCCCTCACGATAGGCCAACGACTGGCCGTCATCCTCATAGAGGGCAAAGCGGCCGTCGGCCCCGGCAAAGACGTGGAGATGCAGTTCAGCCGGGTTATCCAGCCCGCCCCAGCCCACCCGCGGCCCCAGCGGCACGATGGCCCCGGCGCGGGCAAAGACGGGCACGTCGTCCAGCCCGCCGTAGCAGGCGTACCAGGCATCGCCCGGATAATACTCGCCGCTAAAGAAATGATACCAGTCGCCCGGCGGCAGCCAGACGACCTGCCGCGCCAGTCGCGTATCCGGGTCGGCCGGGGCGGTATAGGGGGCGACGATGAGATCGGCCCCGAACAGGTATTGCTGCGGGCAGGCGTAGGCGGCCTCGTGGTCGGGGTAGTCGTGGTACATCGGCCGTACCGGGGCGATGCCGTCGCTCTCGTTCAGGCGCGACATGGTGTAGAGATACGGGATCAGGGCGTGGCGCAGTTGCATGACCTCGCGAGTAATATGCAGCACCTCGGCGTCGTAGCCCCACGGCCGCCGCTCATGGAACGGGTTCTTGGTGCTGTGCAGCCGGAAGATAGGGCTGAAGACGCCGAACTGCACCCAGCGGGTGTACAGCTCGCGGTCTTCGATGCCCTGCATGTGGCCGCCGATGTCGTGGCTCCACCAGCCATAACCGACGTTGGCCGCCGTGGCCGTGAAGTAGGGCTGGAAGTCGAGCGACTCCCACGAGACAACCGTGTCGCCGGAAAAGCCGATGGGGTAGCGGTGATTGCCCAGCCCGCCCCAGCGCGAGAAGATGAACGGCCGCTTGCCGTCGCGCCCCAGATCGTGGAAATGCAGATGGTTCAACTGCCATAACGGATCCAATCCGGCCAGGGCGGTCTGGGTGCCCTGCTGCCAGTCAATCCACCAGAAATCGACGCCCAGTGCCTCCTGCGGGTGGTGCAATACCTGAAAGTAGGCATCGGCAAAGCGGCGGTTGGCGATGTCGAACGGGATGCTGGCCCCGGCCAATGGGTCAAGCCCCAGGCGCTCGGCCATCGCCGCGTAATCCGCCTCGTAGGGGCGGATACCCAGCGCCGGGTGCAGATTGAGCGCCGTGCGCAACCCCTGCTCGTGGAGGCGGGCGATGAACCCGGCCGGGTCGGGAAAGAGGGCGGTGTTCCAGGTGTAGCCCGTCCAACCGCTGATGCCCTGGCCGACGTTGACCAGATGCCAATCCATATCCACGATACACACTGCCAGCGGCACGTCGTTGGCCCGAAATTCGTCCATCAGGGCCAGCAATTCGCCGTCGCCATACTCCCAATAGCGGCTCCACCAGTTGCCCAGCACCCAGCGCGGCAGAAGCGGCACACCGCCGCTGATCGTCTCGTAGTCGCGCAGGGCATCGCCATAGCGCCGGCCGTAGCCGAAAAAGTAGAGGTCGCGGACGCGCGGGTCGGCCGCCCGATCGACCGGCCAGTTGGACTCGTCGAACACCAGCGTGCGGCTATCATCGACCACTGCCCAGCCGTCGCGCGACAGCAGACCCGGCTCCAACTGCGTCGCGCCGCTGACCCGATCCAGCGTGCGCGCCGTGCCCAACAGGTTGCCGGTGTCCGCATCGCCATAGCGCCACGTCGGGCCGTCGGGCAGCAGAGTTATCGACAGCGTGGTCGCGGCGAATGGCGCGTCATTTCCGGCGTATTCCAGCCGCAGGTGATCGGTCGTCAGGATCAGGCGCTCCCCGTCCCTCTCGACGTTGAAGGCCGGCACCGGGCGGCGGCGGAACCAGAAGACCTGGCTGGGCCGATCCTCGAAGCGGCCGGCGGGGTCATATTCCAGGCGGATCAGGCGCGAGGCCAGCACGGTGAAGCGGGCCGCGCCGGCCACGATCACGGCCGCCGGATCGGCCAGGGGATCAAACGTCAGGCGAGTATAGGCAGGTTGCTCGGTCAAGGACGAACCTCGTTGATTGATTGGTAGAAAGCGCCGGCCGGATAAGTCCGCGGCTCATCAATAGATTATAGCGCAGCCCGCGCCGGGCGATTAGTTCATGCCCATCGGTCAAACCGGGTTATAATGAGGCGCGAGAAGGAACCCATCATGGACACTGCTCTTCTGCTAATCGACGCCCAGGTGAATATGTTTGAGCCGGAGCCGGTTTATCAGGCGGCCGAACTGCTGGCGACGTTACGCGAGCTGCTCGACCGCGCCCGCGCCGCCGCCGCGCCGGTCATCTTCGTGCGCCACAACGGCGGCGCGGGCGAACCGGATGAGGCCCACAGCCCCGGCTGGGCCATCCACCCTCACCTGGCCCCGTTGCCGTCGGAACTCATCATCGACAAATACCGGCCCGATGCCTTTTATCGCACCGGTCTGGACGGGGTGCTGGCCGAGCGCGGCATCCGGCGGCTGATCATCGCCGGGATGCAAACCGAGTGTTGTATCGACACCACCACGCGCCGGGCCAACAGTCTCGATTACGACGTGACGCTCGTCGCCGACGGCCATAGCACGTTGCCCGGCAGCCTCCCGGCCGAGCAAATCATCGCCCACCACAATCAGATATTGAGCGTTTTCGCCGACGTGCGCCCCGCGGCCCAGGTCGAGTTTACCAGCCAACCGCTGCCGCGCGTCGAACTCGACGCGCTGACCACGGTCGATCAGGCGGGCATCCGGCGTGGCCTGGCCGAGTGGCCGGTCTATGACGGCTGGCTGTCTACCGGCCAGGGGCGGCCGTTCTGGCCCCATACCCACCCCAACCGCATCGCCGACACGTTGCGCCGCCTGTGGGAGCCGGCCTATCACCCGCGCGACCGCTATCTTGATCCGCCACGCTGGGAAGCCGGTCTGTCCCACGCCTTCCTGCAACCGTTGGAGAACATCCCCGCCGCCTTTCGCAAGGGCAACCTGCAAGCGGTGAAAGCGGCCGTCGATCACCTGTT
>CXWJ01001017.1_pt1 | contig 9996 bp, 7 predicted proteins | sample 590841 | NCBI WGS metagenome assembly CXWJ01 (sample SAMEA3498367, study PRJEB10139) | wastewater metagenome | biome: wastewater treatment plant; material: activated sludge | place: Austria | collected 2015-01-21 | reverse complement strand
CCTGGAACGTCAACTCCCTCGCGGTGCGCTTGCCGCAGTTGCTCGCCTGGCTCGCCGAGCACCCGGTCGATACGATCGTCCTGCAGGAAACCAAGCTCACCGACGACAAGTTCCCGCACGCCGAGATCGCCGCCGCGGGCTACCGCGCCGAGTGGTTCGGCCAGCGCACCTACAACGGCGTCGCACTGCTGTCGCGCAGCGAAGCCGGCAAGGTGGTGAAGAACATCCCCGGCCTCGCCGACGAACAGGCGCGCGTCATCTCCGCGACGGTGGACGGCGTGCGCGTGATCGGCGCGTACTTCCCGAACGGCCAGGCGCCCGCGAGCGACAAGTTCGCCTACAAGATGCGCTGGCTCGACGCGCTGCGCGCCTGGGTGCGCGACGAGATCGCCGCATTCCCGAAACTCGTGCTGCTGGGCGACTACAACATCGCGCCCGAAGACCGCGATGTCCACGACCCGGTCGCCTGGGCCGGGCAGATCCACTGCACGCCCGAAGAACGCGCCCAGTTCCGCGAGCTGCTCGTACTCGGCCTGCACGACGCCTTCCGCCTCTTCGAGCAGCCGCCGAAGAGCTGGAGCTGGTGGGACTACCGCAACCTGGCGTTCCGTCGCAACCAGGGGCTGCGCATCGACCACATCCTGGTGAGCGAGGCGCTGAAACCCGCGGTCACCGCGTGCACGATCGACAAGGCACCGCGCAAGAACGAGCGGCCGAGCGACCATGCGCCGGTGGTGGTCGAGTTGGCCTCCTGAGCGCTCACGCCGGCGTTGCCATCGTTCGTGTGAACTCGGCCTGCAACTTGAGGTGCGTGCGGTTGCGGTGGACGAAGCCCTCCCGGTAAGCCTCCGGAAGGTTCGGCAACGCGACCGAATGGACCCAGTACATCGCTTCCGTCAGGCAACGTCGGGCCGAGTCGATGTCGCCTTTGGCTGCCCAGGCATTCGCGCAGGTCAGCAGCAGCCCCGGGAATGAGACCGACGGATAGCGGTAGCGTCGCGCCAGGACTTCGAGGGCGGGCAGCGCCGCGATGGCATGGCCGAGACGTTGCTCGCGCAGCGCGGACTGCACGAAGGCTTGTTCGGCCAGAAGCACCAGTGGGTAGTAGCCGCGCCGGCGCGCCTCGGCGGACAGCTCCGCGCACCGTTCGGACGCTTCTTCGCGGCGCGCCGCGAGTTCGATGTCGGCCCACAGGTATTCGAAGCGGTTCGACGGGCGTCGCGCCGCGTCACGCGCCTGTTCCAGCAATTGCGCGTCGTCGCGTCCCGAGGCGCGCGCAAGCGCAGCGCGCACGAGCAGGCGCTTGTGCGCCGGCATGCCGGCGGGCGGCGATGCGTCGCTGTCGAGCAGCCGATGCGCACGAGTGAGCTGGCCGAGGACGATCATCACGTCGGCGAGCCACAGCTCTTGCAGCGCACGCAAGGCCCCGGCGGTTCCCTGCGACGCCTCAAGTTCCGCCTCGAGGACGGTCAGCCCCTCGCGGAAGCGGCCGAGGCCGCAGAGCATGTAGCCCAGGCCATTGCGGTTCCAGCGCGCCAGCCCTCGCGCCTGCGCGTCGGCGGGAGCGATCGCCTCCGCACGCTGCGCGTGGTCGATCGCGGTCTCGAGCTCGCCGGTCCGCAGGTAATACGCACCGAGGTTCATCCGGGCCGTCACCTGTGACAGGAGATCGTCGGCGGCCAGCGCAAAGTCCAGGTGCTTGAGAGTCCAGGCAAGCGATTCGAGCGGACGATCGGCCTGGATCATCAGGTTTTCGTACGCCGAACAATGGCCGATGCGTTGTTCGACAGCATCGAGATGCTCGATGCGCTCATCCCAAGGTCGCATCAGCAACAGGCCCTCGTCGGCATGCCCCTGCAACCCACAAGCCTGCGCCGCCAGCAGCGTCGCATCGAGGCGCACCAGTTCGTCGGCGGCGGGTGCGATCGCGATGGCGTGGCGCGCCGCCCGTTCGCAGTCGGCGGCACGCCCGGCCCACAACAGGGCATTCGCATGGCGCATCCAGCACAGCGCGATGTGCGGGCCTTCGCGCACGGATTCGACCAGCGCCTCGCTGACCGCGAGCGCAGCCGAGCAGCCCTCGGAGGTCAACAGATGGCCGACCGCATCGGCGCGTGCCCGAATGGCGGCCTGCGGCTCGGACGCCGCGTCGAACGCCTGCGCCCCCTGCAACAACAGCCGTGCCTGTTCGCGCGGCCGGCCCAGCCCCTGGGCGCGCCGTGCCGCGTCGAGAAACGCCGCGCCCGCCTTGCCGTGTGCGCCCGCCTCGACCCAGTGCGCCGCGACCCGCGCGGGCTCGGCACCCTGGGCTTCGAGGAACACCGCGATCTGGCCATGCGCGTGCGCGGCGATCGGTTGTGGCGTCGCGCGCAACATGCCGTCGCGCACCAGGTCGTGCGCGAAGGCGTTGCCGCGCAGCACGTCGGCCGCTTCGAGTTCTGCCCAGGCACCCGCGAGCAGCAGGGCCGGCGTGGCCAAGGCCTGCTCGGCCAGGGCGGGGCCGAAGTCGGCGCCGGCGATCGCCGCCACCCGGCCGAGCGCGAGCGCGCGCTCGGACAAGCGCTGCAAGCGCCGGTCGATCATGTGGGCGATGCTCTGCGGGCGCGGCAGCATGAGAGCACCATTGCCTGGCGCACCCGGCGCATACGCGGCGCGCAGCGTCTCGAGCGCGTACAGCGGGTTGCCGCCGGTGTGGCGCCACAAGGACGCGGCCAGGCCGGCCCGGTCGGCGCCGGGCAGGCGCAGGCTGTCGACGAGTTCGCCCAGTTCGGCTTCGGCCAGCGGCGGCAAGGCGATCCAGGCGGCGTCTTCGGCCTCGGCCAGCGAGGTCAGCAGCGCAGCGTCCTCGTCGGCCGCATCCAGGGGACGGTGCGCGAACACCCAGTGCAGCGCAGCGAGCCCGTCGTCGTCGACCAGCGAGCGCAAGCACTCAATGCTCGCGCGGTCGGCGAAGTGCAGGTCGTCGAAGACCAGCGTCGTCACGCCGCGCGCCGGCGCCGCGGCGAGTGCGGCGCGCGCCGCCGCGGGCGCCGCCGGAGCGAGCGCGGGCGACGCGGCGTCGAGCGCCGCCAGCAGGCGCTGCAACGCCCCGTACGGCACGCCGGCATCGCCCGGCCGCGCCTGCGCGTAGGCGACGCCGGCCGGCGCGTTGCCCGCGACAAAGTCTTGCAGCAGCCGCGTCTTGCCGATGCCGGCTTCGCCGACCATGAGCGCGATGCGCGGGCCGCCACCTGCGCCGCGCAGTTGCTGCATCGCCGCCTCGCGGCCGACGGTGCGCGGCGGCCGCAGCAGGCTCGTCGGCAAGGCCGGCGGCCGCGTGGCCAGCGCCGCGGCGGCGCTGCGTTCGAAGGTGTCGAGCAGCGCCAGCGTCTCGGCGTCGGGTTTCAGGCCGAGCTCGTCCTTGAGCACCCGCTCGCAGGCCTCGAACGCCGCGACCGCCGCGGCGCGGTCGCCGCGCAGATAGTGCAGGCGCATCAGGCGGCGGTGGGCGTGCTCGGACAGGGGGTCGTGGGCGAGCAGGCGCTGGGCGTAGGCGAGTGCCCGAGCGATCTCGCCGGCAGCCTCGCTGCGTGAAGCGATCGCCGCGTGCGCATCGCGGCGGCGTTCGTGCCAGGCGCGCCGGCATTCGGCCAGCCAGGCGCCGAGCTCGGTCGACGCATCGAGGTCGACGCTCGCGAGGAACTCCTGGTCCCAGGCAGCAGCGTCGGCCTCGATCTCCGCTTCGGCCGGCGGCGCCGGCACCTGCAGGTCCGACGCGACCGCCAGGGTTTCGCCGGTGTCGACGAGCCGCGCGCCGGTCGCCTTGCGCAAGCGGAACAGGCGCTGGCGCAGGCTGTTCTGGGCGCGCACGCCGGGCACCTCGGGCCACACCAGGCTCGCCACCCGCGCACTGCCCACCGGCGCGTTCGAGACCACGTAGGCGAGCCACAACGCGTCGTTGTGCACGAGCGGCACCGAAACGCCGCCGTCGCGGCCGGTGACCCGCGGCACGCCCCACAGATGCAGGCACCAGCGATCGGTGGTCATCGCCCTCCCTTGTCGGGCCCGCATCGCGCGGTCCCGTGGCGGCATTGCAGCATCGGAACGATCCCGTGGTCAACACCGACGCCAAGCGCTCACCAGGTGCCGCCGAGCGGGTTCGCACGGCGTCGCTGCCACAGCAGCGCGGCCAGGCCGATCGGCAGCAGCCAGGCCGTCGCAGGTTCCGGCACGCTGGTGATCGCAACGCCGAAGTTGTCGAAGCGGCGCGTCACGGTGTGCGCCACGGTGCCGGTGCTGGTCCAGCCGTCGACGAAACCGAACCTCAGCGTTCCCGAAGCGAAGTCCGGATGCGAGTTCGGATCGACGCTGCGCGTCGCGAGATCGACGACCCGCACGAAGTCCTCGGCTTCGAGATCGTCTTCGGACGCGGTCAGGTAGCGGTCCGGCACGGTCGTCAACGGCGAGCTGTACCAGTAGGTCGAGCCGCCTTGCATGACCAGAAAGTTCACGCCGTTGCGGTTGAAGTTGATCGCGGGCTCGAACGCGGTGTAGACGTCGATGTGCAGGTCGATCGCGGTGATCGCGCCCGACGAGGCCGTGTCGTGCTCGAAGCTCGGGTTGATGAAGTAGTGGGTCGAACGGTGTGCGCCCGCGGGCCGCTCGGTCTGCACTTCGAGANNCGCCGGTGGCGATGTGGCGGATGAGGGTGGTGTCGCGCGCGCCCGGAAAGCTCGACACCGCGTAGCCGGCGAGATCGAACTCGGTGTCGATGAACGAACCATCCTGTGCGGATGCCGGGGCCGCAGCCGCGCCGATGGCAGCGGCGAGAACGAAGCGCCCGGCGAAGTGGCGGAGGTCTTGCATGTCGATTCCTTCGAGAGTCGGCGGCACGGCCCAGGCGCCGCGCCGCGAAAGGGGTGAAACGACCGGCAGCTCGCAAGAGACGGCCGGCCTTCGGGTTCAGTCGAGCGCAACGCCCGCCGCCTGCACCGGCGCACAGCGCTGCTGCGTGCTGCCGTCGCCGAGTTGCGCGCCCTGGTTCGCTCCCCAGCCCCACAGGCTGCCGTCGGCCAGACGAACGGCCGCATGCTGCCAACCTGCGGCGACCTGCGTCGCCTTGGCGCGCAGCGTCAGAACCTTCGGCACGAGCTGGTCGTCGGTGCCGCAGTGACCGTTGCCGCCGCGGTCGCCCCAGGTCCACACCTTGCCGTCTGCCGTGATCGCGACCGACGCTGCCCCCATCGCCGCCACCCCGCTGACGCCGCCGAGCGCATCCACAGCCGTGGGTGTCGCGACCGTGCCGTCCGAGGCGGTGCCGTTGCCGAACTGGCCGCGGCGGTTCATGCCCCAGGCGAGCACCGTAGCTGTCTTCGTCAACGCCAGGCAGTGCGAGAAGCTGCAGGAGATGCTGGCGATGTCGGCCAAACCGTCCACTTTGCGTGCGCTGCCCGTGTGCGTCTGCACCGGGCCGTTCGCGCCCATCACCGTCTGGGCATCCCAGCGCAGCTCCCATACCGAGCCGTCGTCCTTGATGGCCACGGGGCGGAGTTTGTTGCCGGCTGTCGTCGCCGACAGCGCGGCCAGCGCCACCACCCCCTGCAAGCCGCCGATTGCCAGCGGCTCGCTCTTCGCGCGCGCCCCTCCGAACGTGAGCGTGCCCGGCCAGTGCCAGACACGACCGTCGGTGCCCAGGGCCAACGAATAGGCCGATGTGGCCAGCGCCTGCTTCACGCCGGACACGCCGTCCATCTCGCGAGACGCGTCGACCGGGCCATTGCCCTCGTCGCCGCCGAGCTTGCCGCCCTCGTTGATGCCCCAGCCGTAGAGCTTGCCGTCGCGGCCCACGGCCAGCGCGTACAGGCGTTCGAGGTTCACCGAACTCGCCGACAAGCCCGTGATCCGGCGCGCGGAACTACCCGCCACGGCCGTGGAAGGCAAGCGCGTCCAAGGTACTTCGGTGGACAACTGCACTACGCTGCCGTCATCGCGCACCGCCAGCGTGACGTCGAAGCCGGCGGCCAGGCCCGAGCCGTCGGTGCCGCCGCCCGCGCCGGAATCGGTCACCGTGAGCAGTGCCGACGCACTCGTCACCGACCCCGCGCTGTCGCTCACACGCACGGCAAAGCGCGATCCGTGGTCCGCCAGCGTCAGCGGCCCGACCTTCAGGCTTGCCGACGTGGCTTGCGGCACCACGGTCCCATTGCGCAACCACTGGTAGCTCAAGGGTGCGNNCCGTTGCGCAACCACTGGTAGCTCAACGGCGCGGCGCCGCTGGCCCTGACGGAGAAGGTCACCGAGGCTCCGACCTCCGCGCTCGTCGCTTTCGGCGCGACGTCGATCACCGGTGGCGCGGGCGGCAAGGGATCGTCGCCGTCGTCACCTCCACCTCCGCCGCACGCGACCAAGATGCCCAAGATCGCTGCCGCGAGCCCGCAGCGCCACAGCCCATGTCGATTCATCGTTGCGCTCCCCGAGGACGGGGCGGCCGGAGTGGCAGCCCCACGCAAACGTTGTATCGACGCGGCCGTTACCGGCGCGTTACCGCGCCCGGTGCGCGCGCATCACTCGTCCAGCCCCAGCTCCTGGATCTTGCGCGTGATCGTGTTGCGCCCGATGCCGAGCTTCTGTGCGGCTTCGATGCGGCGGCCGCGGGTGATCTCGAGTGCGGTGTGGATCAGTTGGGCTTCGAACTGTTTGGTCAGCGTGTCCCAGACCTCGGGCTCGCCGCCTTGCAGCATGCGGCGCGCGTCGCGCTCCAGCCCGGCGAGCCAGGGGGTCGCGGCCGGGCCCGCGTCGGCGGCAACGCCGGCACGCGGCGCATCGAACGGCAGCGGCGCGGCCGGTGCAAACGGCACCGGCAGCGCGGACGCGGGGCTGGTCGCGGAGACGACCAGCGCCGCCGGCGCATCGGCGGGCGCCGCGGGCATCGGCGTCACCGGTGCCAGGCCGTTGGCCGAGGCGCTTCCTGACAGCAGTTCCGGCGGCAGGTCCTTGTCCTCGATCACCAGGGCCGGCGCCATCACCGTGAGCCAGTGGCAGATGTTCTCCAACTGGCGCACGTTGCCGGGGTAGTCGAACCTCGTCAGCCGGGCGAGCGCGGCATCGCTGATGCGCTTGGCCTCGACGCCGAGTTCGCGCGCGCTCTTCTGCAGGAAGAAGCGCGCCAGGCCGGCAACGTCCTCGCGGCGTTCGCGCAGCGCCGGCAGACGCAGGCGGATGACGTTCAGGCGGTGGAACAGGTCTTCGCGAAAGGCGCCCTGCTTGACGCGGTCTTCGAGGTTCTGGTGCGTCGCGGCGATCACGCGCACGTTGGCGCGCATCGGGTTGTGGCCGCCGACGCGGTAGAACTGACCGTCCGACAACACGCGCAGCAGACGCGTCTGCAAGTCGAACGGCATGTCGCCGATCTCGTCGAGGAACAGCGTGCCGCCGTCGGCCTGCTCGAAGCGCCCGCGGCGCGTCGTCTGCGCGCCGGTGAAGGCGCCGCGCTCGTGGCCGAAGAGTTCGGACTCGAGCAAGTCCTTCGGGATCGCCGCGGTGTTGATCGCGACGAACGGGCCGCTCGAACGCGGGCTGTGCTTGTGCAGGGCATGCGCGACGAGTTCCTTGCCCGATCCCGACTCGCCGGTGATGAGCACGGTGACGTTGCTCTGGCTCAGCCGGCCGATGGCACGGAACACGTCCTGCATCGCCGGCGCCTGGCCGAGCATCTCGGGCATTTGTGCGCCGGCGACGTCGCGCACTTCCTCGCGCAGGCTTTCGTCGAGCGCGCGGCGGATCAGCTCGACCGCCTTGGGCACGTCGAAGGGCTTGGGCAGGTACTCGAACGCGCCGCCCTGGAAGGCGCTGACGGCGCTGTCGAGGTCGGAATACGCCGTCATCACGATCACCGGCAGGCCGGGCAGGCGCTCCTTGACCTTGCCGAGCAGCTCGATGCCCGAACCGCCGGGCATGCGGATGTCGGACACCAGCACCTGCGGTTCGTCGTGCTCGTCGAGCGCAGCGAGCACGTCGCGCGGGTTCGTGAAGCTGCGCACGGCCAGGTCTTCGCGCGCCAGCGCCTTCTCCAGCACGAAGCGGATGGATTGGTCGTCGTCTACGATCCAGATGGGTTTCATGCCCTGCCTGTTCCTGTGTCCCCCCGGGGCGTCCCGGCTGCCGGGCCTACGGCAGCGGGATCACGATCTTGAAATGCGTCCGGCCGGGTTCGCTCTCGCACTCGATCGTGCCCAGGTGTTGCTGCACGAAAGTCTGCGCCAGCGTCAACCCGAGCCCGGAGCCGCCTTCGCGCCCCGAGACCAGCGGGTAGAAGATGCGATCGCGGATCGATTCGGGAACGCCCGGTCCGTTGTCCTGGATATGCAATTCCAGTGCCAGACGCCAGCGTTGTTTGCCCAGCGTCACCTGGCGCGCGATGCGCGTTTGCAGCGCGATGCGCGCGTCGCCGGCGGCGATGCGTTCGGCCAGCGCCTGCGCGGCGTTGTGGGCGATGTTCAGCACCGCCTGGATGAGCTGCTCGCGGTCGCCGCGGAACTCGGGGATCGAGATGTCGTAGTCGCGTTCGACCTCGAGGCCGCGCGGGAACTCGGCCAGGATCAACGCGCGCACGCGCTCGCAGACCTCGTGGATGTTGACGTCGCCGACCACGTGCGGCCGGCGGTGCGGCGCCAGCAGCCGGTCGACGAGCGCTTGCAGCCGGTCGGCCTCGGCGATGATGACCTGGGTGTACTCGGTCAGCGCCTTGCTCTGGCCCTCCATCTCGAGCAGCTGCGCGGCGCCGCGGATGCCGCCGAGCGGGTTCTTGATCTCGTGCGCGAGGTTGCGGATCAGCTCCTTGGTCGCGCGCGCCTGGCCGAGCGCACGTTCCTCGCGGTCCTGGCGCGTCTGGGCCTCGATCTCGACGAGTTCGACGACCAGGTGCGGCAAGCCGTCCATCTGGTTGACGATCACGTGCACCGGCAGCGGCTCGCCCGCCGCCGAGCCCGTGCGCTTGAGCTGCGCCTCGAGCCGGCTGGTCGAGAACTCGTTGCGCGCAACCGCGGCGACCGTGTCGCGCAGGATCTGCGCGTCGACGAACCAGTCGAACAGCGTCGCGCGCAGCATCGCGCGCCGCGACAGGCCGAGCACGTTCTCGAACGACGCGTTGGCGAACACGCAGCGGCCCTCGGCGTCGACCACGGCGACCATGGTCGCGAGGTGATCGAAGGCCGCGAAGGCCTGCGGCGACAGCGCGGCGTCGCGCTCGGCCTGGGTCTCGCGCGGTTTCAGGCCGAACCTCATGCCACGTATTTCCAGCTCACGACACTAGAGTTTGGACAGCTCGCGCTTGATGGCCGCGATGTCGCTTTCCTTGCGCGCGATCGCGGCCTTCATGTCGGCCACGCGCTCGGCGTACTTCTGGTAGTTGCGCTCGTCGCCGCGGCGTTCGGGTTCGCCGTTGTTGTAGTCCTTCTTCATCGCCGCGAGCGATTCTTCTTCCTTCTTCAACTCGTCCTCGAGGATGCGCCGGGCGTCGTTGTCGCGCGCGCGCTGCTGCGACGGGTCGACCCTCGCTTCGGCCGGCCGCGCTGCGCTCGCCGCCGGCACCGGCGTGCCGTTGCGCGGCCGCGGCGCCTGGATCACCGTGACCGGCGCGCCTTCGATCACCTTGCAACCCTTCTGCTCGGCCTGCTTGGCACTCAGCTCGCGGTCGCTGGTGTAGACGTTGCCGGGGCAGCGGTAGACGATCGTGCCGGATTCGGACTGCGCCGCCGCCGGCAACGGCCCTGTCGCCGCAGCGGCGATCACCATGCCCAGCACGGTTTGCATTCGGTTCATTCGCTTCACTCCTGGTCCGTCGAACGCCGCGCGCCACCGCGCGGCCGACAACCAGGCCCGATTGTCGTGCAGCAAAGAAAAAGGGACGGCTCACGCCGCCCCTTCCTTGCCCTGCTTCGCCGACGAAGTCACAGGCTGTAGTACATGTCGAACTCGATCGGGTGCGTGGTCATGCGGAAACGCGTGACCTCGGCCATC
>CXWJ01020823.1_pt1 | contig 9999 bp, 6 predicted proteins | sample 590841 | NCBI WGS metagenome assembly CXWJ01 (sample SAMEA3498367, study PRJEB10139) | wastewater metagenome | biome: wastewater treatment plant; material: activated sludge | place: Austria | collected 2015-01-21 | reverse complement strand
TCGACCACCGGCCGCCGCGGGCGTAGGCCGCCGAACGCTTATGTTTTTTGGCGTTCATGCGCCGCCGATAGAACGGCTGCTTCTTCTTCTCGACGACGGCGCGGATGGCCGCGAAGCCGTCGCAATTGACTAACCCGAGTGCGGCCAATTCACAGAGCGCGTCTTCCAATTGCGTGGGGAGGAGCGACGTGGCCGCCAGCAGGTCATCGAAGAAGAGCGCGCCATGGCTGGCGAGCGCTTCGTACACTTGCTGGGCATCGTGTCGCGCCAGGGTCGGGTCAACTACTCGCTCCGTCGGCAAGAGCCACGCTAAATCGGCACGCGGCGCAAGCGAAATGGGCGCGGCCTTCGTTAACACTTGCGCGCGACGTTCCTCATTCTGACGCGGCGGCTGCAATCGGCCCCAAATGATTTCGCCACTTGCGCACAGCTCGTCCAGCCATTGTGGCTCATACTCTCCCACGCGCGCGGGCAACAGATCGCTTTCCCAGGCCCCGGCCGGCGCTTCGAATCCCGCGGTGAGGGCGAGCACGCGCTTCAGCACGTGGACATTCCCCGCGGGCAGGTTCGTTCGCATGCCATGCCGGGCGAACAAGTAGCGAAAATAATCGCTCGATTCGACCGGCTTCACTCGTTGCCGCAAGCCGTCCAGCGTGAGGCGATGAATTCTCGACAATAGCCGGCGCTCGCACCATTCCGTCACGGCCGTGCCGTTCGCGTCGCCCGTGAATTGCCCGCGCAGGACGAAGCCGGCCCCCTCCAGCAGTTCCAGCGCCGTATCGACGGCCAATGGGTCCATGCCGAGCTCGTCGACAATCCGCGCCACCGTCGTTGGTCCGCTGATTTCCAGGCGGCCGCGCACCAAGAGCTTGCGGCCTTCATCTTTATCCACGTCACGCTGCAACACGTCTGGCAGGACGATCGCCGGCGTTGCCTGGACGCCCGGCAGAGCCACCTGCACGGCCGGCCAATTCTCCGCCGCGCACCACAGCAGCGGGCCGCCCGGCGCTCGGCATCGCGCGGCCCGTCCATCGGCTACCAATTGCTCGAAAAACTCGGTCCACTCCGCGGCCTCGACTTCCGCCAGCGCGCCCACACTCAGCAGCGTATCGTGCAGTTCCTCCACGTCGCGCACCAGCGGCCAGGCGTCGCCGCGGACCTGCGCAATTGCTTCCGGATCGAGCCGCCCCAAATCGCGCACATCTTCGGGACGAATGGACCGCCGCATCGAAACGGCTCGCGCTCGGCGCTCCTCTAGCGGCGCATCATCCAGGAACGCATAGACGTTCGCATTCACCAACTGCTGGCTGAAGGGGGAGGGTTCGCGAGTCTCCCGCGCCAACAATTCCACGCGGCCCGCCTTGATGTCTCGCAGCACCTCCATCCAACCGGGCAGGTCCATCACTTCATGCAGGCAATCGTAAACGCTCTGCTGCGCGATGGGATGATCGGGCACTTCCAAATCGCCCGTGCGATGCTCGAAGCAGGCCGTCTGCTGCGGAAAGACGGCAGTCAGCAAATCGTCCGCCCGAAACCGCTGCAAATGAGGTGGCACTTTCTTTCCGGCGCGAAACCGCAGCACGGCGAGCGCCCGCGTCACGTTCCAGCGCCAGCGCGTCTGAAACATCGGTACGGCCAGCAGGGCTTGCACGAGCAGCACTTTGCCGTTTTCTTCGTCCAGCATGTTGAACAAGCGATCAATCGGAAAGCTCTGCTCGGGGCCAATCGAAAGCACGATGCCGTTATCGTCCGCGCTCGCCTGCAGCTCGAAATCGAACGTGCGGCAAAAGCATTTTCGCAGTGCCAGGCCCCAGGCTCGGTTGATCCGCGCACCATAGGGCGCGTGAATCACCAGTTGCATGCCGCCCGTCTCGTCGAAGAATCTTTCGAAGACGACTTGCTGTTGCGTGGGGATGAGCCCGATCGCCGCGGCCTGCGCCTCGACATAATTGACCGCCTGCCTGGCTGCCCATTCGTTGGCTCCGCAGCGTTCCTGTAGCCAGGCGACCGCCAGATCGGGCGACTCGCCGCGCAGCTTTTCCAGCTTAGTCCGCAGATCGGAAACCTCGGCCGAAAGTTCCGCCGTGCGCGCCGGGGCTTCGCCCAGCCAGAAGGGGACCGTCGCGGGGGCCCCGTGGGCATCGCGGACGGTCACTTCGCCGCCACGCACGTGGAGTACCTGCCAAGAGGTGTTGCCGAGTTGAAAGATGACGCCGATTTGCGTTTCGATCGCAAAATCTTCGTTCAGCGTGCCGACGAACGTCCGCGTCCCTTCCATCACGACGCGGTAATCGGCCGCCTCGGGAATCGCGCCGCCGGAGGTGATCGCCGCCAACCGCGCGCTTCGCCGCGCGCGCAGTCGCCGGTGAATGCGATCGCGATGCAAGTACGCCCCCGTGCGATTGCCGGGCGCAATCCCCTCGCTCACGATTTGCAGCACCGCGTCAAAATCTGCCCGCTCTAAATTCCGGAATGGCCAGGCTTCGCGGCACATATCGAAGAGGGCATCCTCTTCCCAATCGTCGCAGGCCACCGCGGCCACGATTTGCTGGGCCAAAATATCGAGCGGCGCGACGGGGATTTCGACTTTGTCTAGCCGCCCTTCGTTGACCGCTCCGACGAGCGCCATTGCTTCCAGCATTTCATCGCGCGTCAGCGCGAAGAGCCGCCCCTTCGGCACCTTGCCGAGCGCGTGCCCGGCTCGGCCGACGCGCTGTAAGAACGTGGCGATTGAGCGCGGGGAGCCGATTTGGCAGACCAAATCGATGTAGCCGATATCGATGCCGAGCTCTAGCGAGGCGGTCGCCACGATCGCTTTCAGCTCGCCCCGCTTCAGTTTTTCCTCGGCCAACAGCCGCGTCTCGCGCGAGAGGCTGCCGTGATGGCTGGTCACGTGCCCTTCGCCCAATTGCTCTTCCAGATAATGGCAGACTCGCTCCGCCATTCGTCGCGTGTTGACGAACACGAGCGTGCTGCGGTGGGCTAGAATCAGCTCCGCCATCCGCGCGTACGCTTCTTGCCACGTTTCGATTGGGCAGACGGCCGACAGCTCGCTCGGCGGAACTTCGATGGCCAGATCTAGTTGCCGCACATGCCCCGTGTCGATGATGCGGCAACGGGCCTCGGCTTTGGCATTTACATTCGCCGTGCCGACCAGGAATCGCGCAATCTGGTCAATCGGCCGCTGCGTGGCGGAGAGGCCGATTCGCGTTGGGCGCACGTTGCAGAGCCGATCGAGCCGCGCCAGCGAGAGCGTCAGGTGCGAGCCGCGCTTGTCGCGCGCCAGGGCGTGAATTTCGTCCACGATCACCGTCCGCACGTTCCGCAAAATCTCGCGGCTTTTGGCCCCCGTCAGCAGCAGATAGAGCGATTCCGGCGTCGTCACCAAGATATGGGGCGGCTTGCGGACCATCGCCTGCCGCTCATTGGCGGGCGTGTCTCCCGTTCGGACGGCGATGCGAACTGGTTCCGGCGTGTAGCCGGCTGATTCTGCCGCGGCGCGGATTTCTTCCAGTGGCACTTCCAGGTTGCGACGGATGTCGTTGCTGAGTGCTTTCAGCGGCGAGACATAGATCACCTGGGTCTCGTTGGCCAGTGTTCCGTCGATTGCCTGGCGCATCAGCCGGTCGATGGCCGCCAAAAATGCCGCCAGCGTTTTGCCGGAGCCGGTGGGCGCGGCCACGAGCGTGTGCTCGCCCGCCACAATGGCCGGCCAGCTTTGCAGTTGCGCATCGGTCGGCGCGCCGAACCGCCCTTCGAACCAGCCGGCCACGACCGGGTGAAACAGTGGCAATTTCATAACCGGGAATTATACCCATTCGGCTGGCGGGGAGGAGCGAGGGGCTAGGAGNNCTCCCTTGCCTCCGCGAGAATGACGATGGAGTTTCTGGGGTGAGAAACCGCGAGAGAGAATGCGCCATCTACTCGGCTGACGCGTCGGGCTTCCATGTTGGTAACCGCTGACGCTAAAGGTTGATGTGGTGTGGTGCTGTAGTGCGCAGAAAAAAAGCCGGGCCGTATCGTTAGGGGAAATACGGCCCGGCATCACGTGTTCCTCTCAGATGGGGAATCTGAGAAGAAGTTTCCGCGGCCCGTGATTGGGGGGGAGAANNTTTCTGGAGTCAGCAGGTGCTTCTGAAGTTCCTCCATTTGTTTTTCCATCGCCTCGAGCCGGGCTCGGAGGCCGCCATCGTCACCGCGTCCGCCCATGCGGCCGCCGAAGCGCGGCATCAGCACATCGTGCGAACCTTGGCCGTTCAACAAGCCGGCGACGAAGGGTTGCAGGTCGGCGGGGAGTTGTTCCAGCGACTTTGGATCGTCGCCGACAATATCCCACGACTCTTCACCACGCTTCACGCTGATGTGAGCCGGCTGGCCTTCCTGCTTGCTGATACTTACGGACACACCGCTCGGCATGTTCGCGGTTCCGCCCGGAAAAGGCTGAACCATCACGCCCGGTCCGAAGTTGCGGAACTGGAACTGGCTGTCATCACCGCCAAAGTTTTGGAAGAACTGCCCTACGCCGGGAGGAAGCTGCCCACCGGCAATCGCTCCGCCGCCACCACCGAAGCCGCCCGAGCTGGCGACATGGTCTGGCCGCGCTTCCGGGGTCACGCTTACGTTCTCGCGGCCACCTTTGCGCAAGACTTCGAGCGTGATCTGGCCTTGCTTGTCTCCTTCGGTCCGCACGATATCGACCATATCGCGCATGTCTTTCAAGGTCGTCTCGTTGGCGCGGAGGACGATATCAAACTTCTTCAAACCGGCCTTGGCGGCGGGGCTCTCCGGCACGACTTCGCGAATCATCACGCCTTGGTCCTCAGGAATATCGAGGTAGGCGCGCAACTCCGGCGACACGGGGCCGCCGAGCAGGCCGATCCAATATTTCGGCATTTCAACTGGTTGGCCGCCGCCCGGTACGCCAATCTGAACGCCTTCTTCTTCCGCGGGGGCCGGGAGCGCGGGGGTGCCTTGTTCATCTTCCGGTCCGATCCGAATCACCCGGCCTTCGGCCGGAGCATTTTCATCATTCGCTTGGGCCATCACGCCCGAGCCGGCGACCAGCGCCACCATCAGCGCCCATTCCACGGCGCCTCGAAAACGATTCATCGACATAATTTCTTCTCCTTTCGTAGACTCAAAATAATCTGACTAGAATCAATCCTTGAAAAACAAATTTCACCACAAAGGCACGAAGGACACTAAGAATAATATTTGACAGGATTTACAGGATCGACAGGATCAGTGGTGAAGAAAACATTCTAATCAGCGATTTGCCGATCCCATATTGTCCATTCCGTTAATCCTGTCCACAACCTTGTCTTGTCTTTGTGCTCTTCGTGTCTTTGTGGTTCATACATTAACAATTTGTCAAAGGCTCAATACACTCGCTGGCTTACCGGCACGATTTTCGTGTCCTCGACCGGCACGACCAACGGCCGGCCATTTTCCAACCACAGCGGCGCGTACCGCCGCTGCGAGTGCACGTCGTAACCCTTCTCTTGCAACTGACTCCGCATTTCATCCGACATTCCCGGCTGGAATTCCATGCCCAGTTGGCGATCCAGCGAATTGGCATCCACTAACGGCACGCGCAAGGGCCGCGTCTGGCCTGTGTCGTCGCGGACCCACAAGGTCATGGCATCACTCGCGGGGGACACATCAGGCGCGCTTGCCCCCGCCGGCGGCTTCACGACCGCCACGGGAGTATTTACAACTGCTGCGCCGCTGCGCCCCGGCCAGAGCCGATCATGCAACACGGCGCCCAGCGTGACGACGAGTAACAGCCCGGTGGCAATCGTCATCCAACTACTCTGCCACCAATGCATACGATGCTTGCCCCGCGATTTCACGGTCACCGTACGCTCCGCCAACGAAACCGGTTCGGCCATGTGTTCAGCGGATTGGGCCACGCGACCCAAGTCTTGCCGCCAAGACTGCGCTTCCAAAAACGCGAGCGCACAGCGCCGCCAGCCATCTGGCTGCGAATCGAGCGACGATAGCAAAGTACGCCGCTCGGCCGCGGAGAGTTCGCCGTCGACCAACCGGTCGAAGAGTGCGTCGTCGTTAAGATTCAGTTCGTGGTCCATCGTAAATGATTTAACTATTGTGCCCCGGCTGAGAGGCTAGGATCCAAAACCGCCAATGCGAGGCGCATCCTCGCCCGCGCCCGGTGGAGCCGCGCCTCGACGGCGCTGGCGCTCAATCCCAAACGCTCGGCCAATTGTCGGTAGGTCCAATCCTCGGTGTACTTAAGGAGCAATATCTCCGCATCGCGACGCGATAAATGTTCCAGCGCTTGCCGTACTAGCGTCGCCCGTTCTTTCGTTAGCAACCAGCCGAGCGGATCGAGCTCGCGAGAGTCTGCCTCGCTCGGCCGACAGCGTTCGCCATAGCGTTCAACCAACTTCCCTTGCCGGCCCTCTCGCCTCCGATACTGCAACGCGGCCACGAGCGCCACGCGATACAACCACGGTCCGACCTTGGTCGAATCACGTAGCTGGTCGCCTTGTCGCAGTGCCGTGGCCGCAACGTCTTGCATCACATCGTCCACTGCCAGCGGGTCGCCGACCCTTGCCAGCAACACCGTGCGCAGCCAACGACCATGCTCCGCCAATGCCGCCGTCCAATCGACGCGGTTGGCCTCAGGCATCATCGGCCGAGGCGTCGGCCGGGGAGTCGAGTCGTCGAATGCCATGGCTGGGAGATAGTTACCGCCGGAGTGGCGCGTCTTGCGGGAAAAATTTCCCGCCCGCCCAAAAAAGTTCGCAACTCAAACAAGCGTAAGAAGTTGTGGACTACTGAACCGACTGCCTCAGCGGCCCGTCGCCAGAGCCCGGCCGCCAATAGGCCGCTGCCCCGCTGCCCCAACTTCCCACGTCACCCCCCGCGGCTGGCGGCTTAAATACCACCAGAGCCCCATAGCGAATACGAAAATGGCCACGCTGATGTTTTGAGAAATACTCATTCCGGTGCCAAAAACGGCTGGTTCATCGATCCGAATAATTTCCAGCAGGAACCGCGTAATTGGGTGAATCGTCAGCAGGAGGGCGATTACCTCGCCGTCGCGGCGGCGGAATGGATAAAAAGCCCAGGCCAGCCAACCGAGAAGGCCCGCATCGATGGCGCTGTAGATTTGCGCCGGATGGACGGGCTGGCTCCGCGCGGGGGGCGTGATTGCCGGCAGTGCGACGTCTTTACCCGTGGTTAGCTTAAGCGTGAGCGGCTGACGCGAGGCAAACGCTTCCAAGACGAGCGCCTTGGCCTCGTCGAGTTGCGTTACTGCGTGGCCATTGATCTGAGCGAGTTGATCGCCGGCCGTCAGTCCGGCCGTTGCACCTTCAGCTACATGGGCTGCGACGCGCGCGATGATGGGGCGCCCTTGTTCGTCTCCCTCCAGGTGAAACCCATACAAATCGCCTTGGGTCACTTCGTCTTCGTACGCCGGGCTGCCGGCGGGAAACGTTACGGCCCAAGGCAAATCGGTTGGCCCGCCGTAACAGCAGCCGTTCAGCAAGCAGCCGATCCGCCCCAATGCCAAGCCGAACGCCAGGCTGGGCGCAATCAGATCGGCCAGCGGCAAGATCGGCAGACGGTTCTTCCGCGCGAACATCACGAACGCGATCCCCGCGCCGAAGAGCGCGCCGTATACCACCAACCCCCCTTGCGGGAAATTGAGAATTTCGAAAATGCGCTGGCGGAAATCGTAGTGCGAGAATCGTTGCTCCCAATACTCGACCACGTAAAAGAGCCGCGCGCCCAGGATGCCGCCGATGAACAACCAGAACGCGAGGGAAAAAATAATTTCCGGGTCGAGCCCTACCTGCCGCGCGCGAAGGGCAGCCATCGCCACGCCTACGCCTCCCCCGGCGAGCAACATCACGCCATAACCGCGAATCGGCAGTCCGCCTGGAAAGACTCGCGGCAAAAAAATGATCGCCGCGCCCACCAGCAAGATCACCGGCACGAAGCCCCATGTCTCGCCGTTCCAACCATGACGACGCACCAATCCCGCAAGCATGAAGGCGCTGGCAACCGCCCACAACGCCAGCAGCACGCCGAACCCAAAGATGGGCACGCCGCCCCAGACATACGGAATGCGTAATAGTTCGCTGCACATTAAGGGAAATTAACCACGAAGACACCAAGGACACGAAGACAGGAAAAAGTTATGGACAGGATTAACGGGATGAACAGGAGGATCAGATCGTTGAATGAATTGCCGACTGAGATTTTTGTCTTTATTCAATTCATTCTGTAAATCCTGTCAAAAGCTTCTTCGTGTCCTTTGTGCCTTGGTGGTTCAAAGTCTTTTTGTTTCCGGTTCCACCGTCAAGTTATCAATCAGCCGCGTTTTGCCCACCTTGGCCGCGAGCGCGATCGTCGTTGGCCCCGTGACGCGCTCGACGGTGGTCACGGTCCCCTCGGCCAGAAAGGCGATGTACTGAATTTCCACACCGCCCGCCAGTTCGATCTCGGCGCGCATTTGCTGGCGAACGCTTTCGACCTCGCGCTCCCCTTTCGCGACCAGTTTTTCGGCTAGGCGCAATGATTGCGATAGCACGAGCGCGCGCCGGCGTTCGTCCGGCGTGAGATACGCATTGCGGGAGCTCATCGCCAAGCCATCCGGCTCGCGAACAATCGGGCAGCCACGAATTTCAATCGGCACGTTCAAGTCGCGCACCATCTGCCGCACGACCAACAGTTGCTGATAATCCTTGCGGCCGAAATAGGCCCGGTCGGCCGGCGCGAGTTGGAACAACTTCAACACCACCGTCGCCACGCCGCGGAAATGGGTCGGCCGAAACTCGCCTTCGAGCACCTGCCCGATCGGACCGACGTCGATGAACGTGGCATGATCGGGCCCGTACATTGCCTCTTGAGGCGGCGCGAATACCACGTTGCAACCAGGACCACTCAGGAGCGCCAAGTCGCGATCCAGATCGCGCGGATAGCGGCGAAAATCTTCGGTCGGCGAAAACTGCGTGGGATTCACGAAAATCGTGACCACGGTCAGGTCGCATTCCGCCCGCGCCGCCTCGACCAGGCTGAGATGGCCCGCGTGGAGCGCGCCCATCGTGGGCACCAGGCCAACCGTTTGGCCCGCTTGCCGCGCGCGGGCGATCCATTGCCGCAACGTCTCGCCATCGGTAACCAGTTGTGGACGCGCCGGCACCCCAGCGGGCGGTCCGCCCCGCTCGACCGAACCAAGCGCCCGCGATTTTGCCGGTGTTGCTTTGCCGCCCATCTTTGTCTCAGAATCCTCACGCTGGAAGTGGCCGGCGACGCCAGTCAACCGTGCTCCGCCATTGTCATTTTAGGCGTTATCCGCCCTTGGGGCCTAGACGAGGCCAAACCGCTCCAATTGCTGCGAAAACGTCCGCGCGGCGTAGGCTTAGGGCGGACAGGCGATCGATAGAAGATCAGCCGTGGTGGATCGAAGGCTCGCCGCGGTGAGGTAAGGAAACACGAGCCTCGGCGAGCGTTTTCGTCACTCCGGAGTATTACCACATTTCGTTCCTCGTCCGAGGCGACAGCGCGAAGTTCCGGCGAATCGTTAACAAGGACGAAAGCAAACTTGGCGAATCTCAACTTCGATCATGCCCCTGTCGGCAGTTGTCGCGTACAGCTTTCAATCGCACTCGATTTCACCGTTCGGGTGCATCGGACTGCTATGCAGCATTTACGTTGTTTGTAAAGAAAGTTCTCCGCGGAATGTTAGATCGTCGGATGATATCAGGAACAGATATGCGTAGCCACCGGCGCACCACGTTGCACGGTCGCAGAGCCGCCAATCGAGTTGACCGATGAAATAGCTACGTTCGCGATCACGAACTTGTGGTGGTTCGGGATTTTGCACCCAAGTAGGCCAACCACCGACCTTCCGTCTTGCGATATGAATAATGCCAGGATAAATATTTTCATCAAGATCGTCAGCCCCTTGCGGGTAATCATCTGGGATCGAGGACAGGTTGAACGAATTAATCGTATCTTCGTATC
>CXWJ01006036.1_pt1 | contig 10000 bp, 5 predicted proteins | sample 590841 | NCBI WGS metagenome assembly CXWJ01 (sample SAMEA3498367, study PRJEB10139) | wastewater metagenome | biome: wastewater treatment plant; material: activated sludge | place: Austria | collected 2015-01-21 | reverse complement strand
AATCTGGCCTTATGCAAGCCTCGATGAGCGCCATGCCGTGCGCGGCAAATCGGTTGCGGAAGGCGCGTGGCCGCCCAAGGGCGGGCCGGACTGGCTCACCACCGACATGCGCTCGACCATCGCGCTGCCGATGGCTTTCTCTCCGCTCAAATAAAGCGCGACCATGCGACATCCCATCTCCCTCGCCTTTCTCACGCTGTTCGATGTCTCCGCGCTCGATGCCATCCGCATTGCGGCCGAAACCGGCTTCGACAAGATCGGCCTGCGCCTTTTGCCTGCTGCGGCAACGGGCGAAGCGCCCTATCCTCTGATGACGGATGATGCGTTCGCGCGCGAGGCGGCCGCGATTCTCAAAGACACCGGCCTTCAGACGGCGGACATCGAAATCGCGCGGCTCAAACCCGACACCGACATTCGTACCTTCGAGCCATTTCTCGCGCGCGGCGCCATGTTGGGCGCACAGAACATCCTCGTCGCCGGCGACGACACCGATCATCACCGCCTCACCGAGACATTCGGCGCCTTTTGCCGCCTCGCCAAGACCTACAACATGACCGCCGATCTCGAATTCATGCCATGGACTGCGGTGCGCGATCTTGTTGCCGCGCGCGCCATCGTGGACGCCGCGGGCGAGGACAATGGCGGCGTGCTGATCGATGCGCTTCATATGGATCGCTCCGGCACCACTCCCGCGCAGGTCGCGACGCTGCCCGCCTCGCGCATTCATTATGTGCAATTCTGCGATGGTTTCGCCGATTATGACCGCAGCGACGAAGGGTTGATCAAGATTGCCCGCTCTGCGCGGCTTTTCCCCGGCGAAGGCGCCATCGACCTTGTCGGCCTCGCGCGCGCCATTCCCGAAGGTGTTACCATCAGCGTCGAGGTGCCCAATCACGCATTGGCCAAAACCCTCGATCCCGNNCCGCCACGCCATCGCCACGACACGCGAGATCCTCGCAAGAGCGGGACGCGCATAGCTCACCCTTGCGCTGACGCATTGACGCCGCACCCCAGAATGCTAAGCATCGCCAGACACAGAGGCTTTGGCGATGCTCAGCAAAAAGGAAAAGGTTGCGGCCGTCTCGATCCTCGCCAGCGGCGGCACCGCGCTGGCGAAGTTCGTGGTTGGCGTGGCCATCGGCAGCCTTGCGCTGATTTCCGACGCGCTTCACTCGACCATCGACCTCATCGCCACCATCATCACCTGGATCGTGGTGCGTATCGCCGACCGCCCGGCGGATGCCGAACACCATTACGGCCACGGCAAACTCGAAAGCCTGTCGGCGCTCGGCGTCACGGCCATGCTCTATGTGCTCGCCGGCGGTATCCTCGTCGAAGCCTATAGCCGCCTGAGCGAAGGCGCCCCGCCCGTCACGCTCTCCGCCATCCCGTTCGTCGTGTTGATCGTCGAAATGGCGGTGAATTTCTGGCGCGCGCGCGTGCTTCATCGCACCGCCATGGAAACCAAGAGCCATGCGCTCGAAGCCGACTCGCTGCATTTCGCCAGCGATATGTATGGTTCGGTTGCCGTCATGATCGGATTGATCCTCACCGGCTTTGGCTTCTCGTGGGGCGACGCTGCGGCAGCGATTGCGGTCGCGCTTATCATTTCCATTCTCGGCCTCAAGCTGGCGCGCAGCACTATCGAAGCGCTGCTCGATCGCGCGCCCGAAGGGGCTGGCGATCTTGCGCAAGCCGCGCTGATCAAAGTGCCCGGCATTCTTGCGGTTGAGCGCCTGCGCGTGCGCAATGTCGGCCCCAAGCATTTTGTCGATGCCATCGTGCATGTGCCGCGCACTTTCGCAATCAGCCGCATCGACGCCATCAAGAAGCAGGCGGACGAAGCCCTCGACAAGGCTCTGGGCGATGCCGACCTCACCCTCACCGCAACGCCGATTGCCCACGACAACGAGAGCGTGCGCGACCGCATCATGGTCGTTGCCCGCAACCGCTCGCTCGCGATTCATCATGTCACTGTCCATAATCTCGGCGACAAGCTGACCATCGGCATCGACCTCGAAGTCGATGGCAAGATGCCGCTTCGGGATGCCCACGAAAAAACCCGCGAGCTGGAAACCGCCATTCGCATGGAGTTCGGGGAAAACACCGAGGTCGATACACATATCGAACCGCTCCAGCCGGACATGCTGCACGGCACGGAAGCCAGCGCCGACAAAATCCGGCACGTCGCGCAGGCGCTCATCGAACTCGCGGCGCAGATCGGCGCGGTTCAGGACGTGCATAATGTCCGCGTGCGCGACACCGAAGACGGCGAAGTCATCAACTTCCATTGCCGCGTCGATCCGGCTTTGCCTGTGAGCGCCGTCCACGACCGCGTCGATGAAATCGAACGCGGCCTGCGCGCGCGCCTGCCCAGCATCAAGCGCGTCATCAGCCACGCCGAACCGCGCCGTAATTAAGCCTGCGCCACAGCCATTACTGCCCTTCATGCACATTGCAGCGATGCAAGGAACCTGTTTTGCGGGGTCTTGCGGCTTCGCATTGCAAAATTACTTGAGGATGAAAATTTTTTCGCATTAACGAATCGTTGACTCTCGACAAGCCGCGACAAGTGGATTCAAATGGAAGTGATTCGGGGGAGATGCGGCACATCCTTCCCGACAAGGATGAGGGGACATTCCGAGGGGGGCCAAGCATGGCGCGCGCTCATGCAGCGAGCACGTGCGTCCAATCCGATTCTATCAAGGGTTTGGCGCAAACGCTTGCGAAACCAGCTTACACGCGCTTAATCAGCGCCGAGCCTGCCCTGCGGCGCGCTGTTCCGCTGCTGATCGTTGCCTTTCTCATTACAATTTTCGTGGGCGCATTCGTTCAGGTCGTTACCCTGCATCGTCAGGACATTCTCACGACCAAACGCGACATGATTTCGCTCGGCGAACTGATTGCCGAGCGTCTCGATTCCCACCCCACTGTCCGCCGCAATACGCGCAACGGCGAGCGTGTTCATCATGTGCTGGCGAGCATCATGCCCACCTGGGGCGCTGTGAAGGGCCGCCATGTCATCCTGACCGATCTTGAAGGTCATATTCTCGATCGCATCCCTCTTGTCGAAAACACCCAAGAACTCACGATCAATGACATTCTGAGCGCGGCGCATCCGATCCTGACATTCGGCGCGCGTGCTGGCGTCATGGATGTCACCCTCACCAATGGCAAAAGCGCGATGGCCATGGCCATCGCCGTCAAATCGCTGCCCGGTCAGTTGATCCTCGTGCAGGAGCAGACCCGCCCGATCTGGCAATCGGATGCCGCCCTCACCGTCACGCTCACCACCACGGCCGGCTTCGTGGTGCTCATCCTCGGCTTTGCCTTTCACTGGCAATCGACCCGCGCGCGCGAAACCGATTTCATCAACGATGCCGTCCGCTCCCGTATCGATACCGCGCTCAATCGCGGCCGCTGTGGATTGTGGGATTGGGATTTGGCGCGCGGACGAATTTTCTGGTCGCATTCGATGTTCGAATTGCTTGGCCTCGCGCATCGCAACGAACTTCTCACCTATGGCGAGATCAGCGCGCTGGTCCATCCCGAAGATGTCGATCTTTATCAACTTGCCAACGACGTGCTGCAGCGCCGCCTCGATCATATCGACCACAGCTTCCGGATGCGTCATGCGAATGGGCACTGGATCTGGCTGCGCGCGCGCTGCGAACTCGCGCCGCTCAGCGAAGGTCATGCGCCGCACCTCATCGGCATCGCGATCGACATCACTGAGCAAAAAAGCCTTGCCCGCAAATCGGTAGAAGCGGATTTGCGCCTGCGCGACGCCATCGAGACCATTCCCGAAGCTTTCGTGCTCTGGGACGCCGACAATCGTCTGGTGCTTTGCAATTCGCACTTTCAGCGCCTGCATCAACTGCCCGAGAACGCCATCAAACCCGGCACACCATATGAAACGCTGATCGAAGTTGGCCAGATGCCGCTCATCCGCACTCACCTTGTCGAGGACAATACCGATCAGCCCGGCGCGCGCACCTTCGAAGCCGAACTTGCCGAGAGCCGATGGCTGCATATCAGCGAACGCCGCACCAAGGATGGCGGATATGTCTCGGTCGGCACGGACATCACCAACATTAAACAACACGAGAAAAAACTTCTCGATAACGAAACCCGCCTGCGCGCAACCGTCGCGGATTTGCGTAAAACCCAGATTCAGCTCGAGATGCAAGCAGAGCAGCTCACCGAACTGGCGCTCAAATATGCAGAGGAAAAGCAGCGTGCCGAGGAAGCCAATGCGACAAAATCCAAGTTTCTCGCCAATATGAGCCATGAATTGCGCACGCCCCTCAACGCCATCATCGGCTTCTCCGAAGTCATGAGCAGCGGCATGTTCGGCGCGCTTGGCTCCGAGAAATATATGGAATATTGCGGCGACATTCTTGCCAGCGGCAAATATCTTCTCGATGTCATCAACGATATTCTCGACATGTCGAAAATCGAAGCAGGTCGCGTACAACTCGATTTCGAGGATGTGGACTTTGAACAGGTGTTGTCCGAATCTATCCGCGTCGTATCCGGCCGCGTGCAGCAAAAAAGCATTTCGCTGGATGCTCACATAGATCCAAGCATCACACTCACCGCCGATCGCCGCGCCATCAAACAAATCGCCATCAACCTGCTTTCGAACGCCGTCAAATTCACACCCGATGGCGGCGCCGTCAAAGTCACCGGCAAGAATTGCGGCGATTGCGTCGTCCTGATGATTACCGACAACGGAATTGGAATTGACCGCGAGGCCATGGGGAAAATCGGCCGACCCTTCGAACAGGTCGAAAGCCAGTTGTCGAAGACCTATCATGGCTCCGGCCTCGGCCTCGCCATCGCCAAATCACTTGCCGGCTTGCACGGCGGAACGATCCGCTTGCGCTCGAAACCCGGAAAAGGCACCGCAGTGCATGTGCGCCTGCCCCGCGCTCCCAGCGTGAAGTGCCGCGCCGCCTAAATATCGACTTTCAAAATACGATTGAAGATCGCGTGCACTTCCATCTGCCGGTCACGCAACAATGCCTCCAGCGTCGCGAAATCAGGCACTCCGCCAGCAAGAGCCAATCGCCGCAACAGATCATGCCCCGCACGCGCTGGATCGAACTTGTCGCTCAGGCAAAGCCGGAAGATTTGCATCAGGTCGTGATAAAGACGCCCGGCCGCACGCAAGACTTCGCTATCTCCCTGTGAAAGAAATCCAAGTTCTTGCGCGACAAGAAACACTTTCAGTGTATTGACTTGCAAAATGTCCGGCACTTGCGCGGCATGAACAAGTTGAATGTATTGAGCGATAAAGTCGAGATCGATCATCCCGCCAGAATTATGCTTGAGATCCCACACATCGCCGCTGCCCTTTTCCGCAGCAAGAGCCTCGCGCATGTCGCGCACATCACGCGCCACGACATTGGAATCGCGCGGAGTACATAAAACATCGCGGATGATTGTGTCGATCCTGTCTTTGAATTCCGGCGAAGCAGAGACAACGCGTGCGCGCGTCAACGCCATGTGCTCCCACGTCCACGCTTCTTGATGCTGATAATCCTTAAAGGCGTCGATATGCGTCGCGACGGGTCCGGCGCGGCCGGAGGGACGCAGCCGCATGTCGACATCGTAAAGCGCGCCGTAATTCGTGCGCGTCGTGAACGCTCCAATCAGGCGATGCGTCAAACGCGCAAAATATTCAGCGCCATGAAGCGATTTCTCGCCATCGGAATCCAGATGCTCTTTGTCGAAATCGTAAATGCAAATGAGATCAAGATCGGACGTTGCAGTCATTTCAGATGAACCAAGCCGACCGAGCGCGATGATTGCCGTTTCCTGGCCTTGCATTCGCCCATGACGCTCGGCAAATATCTCTTCGATGCGCCGATGGACAACGCGCACAATGCCTTCCGCGACGTTGGCAAACGCTTCTCCCGCCTGCTGCGCCGTCACCGTTCCTGACAGAATGCGCGAGCCAATCAGAAAAAGGCTCTCCTGTCCGAACATTCGCAAACGATCGAGAAATTCTTCGTATGAATGCGCATCTTGCAAGGATAAAGCCAAACGTTCGGCGATTTCATCGCGCGCAGGCATGGCGCCAAAAAAGCGAGGATCCACCAGACCATCGAGCAATTGCGGGCGACGCGCCAACATGTCCCCTAATCGCGGAGAAGCGCCAAGAACAAGCGCGAGCAATGAAACAAGATCGGGGTTTTGCTTGAGCAATTGAAAGAGACGGATGGCGCCGCGCAATTCCTGCAAGAAACGATCGAATGTGATAATTGCACTATCGGGGCTTTCACCACGCGCGAGGAATGTAACACNNCCACAAGGCCATCCAGCAACCTCGTATCATCGGGTCCGTTATCGAAATTCAATTGCTTGAGAACGCCCGCTGGCTCGGCGTGCGATTCGAACAAATTCGCATAATGTTTTTGTACGCATCCTAGATGAGTCGCAAGATCGCGAGCGAATGCGTCGCGGTCCTCATAACCGAGAAACTTTGCCAACGCATCCACGCCCTGCGTCGATTCCGGAAGCGCATGGGTTTGCTCATCGGCAATCATTTGAATGCGATGCTCGACCCGGCGCAAATAAACATACGCATCGTTTAAATCATCATGCGCCTCCGCCTCAATCCACTTTCGCTCATACAGGCGATCAAGGGTCATCAGCGTTTGACGCGCTCGCAAGTACGGCGCACGTCCACCCGCAATCAATTGCTGCGTTTGAACAAAAAACTCGATTTCTCGAATGCCGCCGCGTCCAAGTTTAATATTGTGTCCTTCGATGGCGATTTCATTGTGCCCTTTGTAAGCGTGCATTTGACGCTTCATGTCGTGAACGTCAGCCAGCGCCGCAAAATCGAGATGCTTGCGCCAGACAAAAGGCGTCAGCTCGCGCAAAAATCGTTCGCCTGATTCGATGTCGCCCGCGCAAGGGCGGGCCTTTATCATCGCCGCGCGCTCCCATGTGCGCCCCTCGCGTTCGTAATAATCAAGCGCCGCATCCGTCGCGATCGCGACCGGCGTCGAACCTGGATCGGGCCGTAAGCGATAATCCACGCGAAACACATAACCATCGCCGGTCCGCTGCTGCATCAGGCGCGACAACCCCTGACCGATACGCACGAAAAACGGCTGCGCTTCGACATCGGTCGCCAGAACATGCGTGTCGCGGTCGAAAAATAGAATAAGATCGATATCGCTTGAGAAGTTGAGTTCGCCCGCGCCCATCTTGCCCATCGCAAGAACGAACAAGCCACATCCGATCTCCGGCTGCGATGGGTTGGCAGGTTTCATGCGCTCGCGCCGCACCTCTTGCAGCAGCAGAAATCGCAACGCCGCCTGCACGCCGGCATCAGCGATATCCGTCAACGCCTGCGTTACTTTCATGACCGGCCACACAGCGGCGATATCGCAAAGGGCGATCAGCAAAGCCGCTTCATTTTTGAACGCACGCAAAGCCGTCATCGCTTCGCTTTCATGGCCTGCATGTTCAAGCGCATGGCGGACCGATGCGATCAAGCGTTCGAGATGCGTTTCCGGCGTGTTTCTCAGAACGCGAACAACGCGGCTTGCATCCATGCGCATGAGGTCGAGCAGATAAGGTGAGCCTTGGGAAATGCCGCGCAGAAAAGGAAGGGCTTTCGGATATGCGTTAACGAGTTTCGTGAACTCCTGGCGCTGCTCCTTCGGCAAGTCTTCGACCCAGAAATCGAACAGCTGCACCCGCTCGTGATCTTTGTCGAGATAAGGCGCAGCGGCGACACGCGCGATCAACGCGTCGTGGGGAACTGCGCTCGCATCATCAGCGCTTGCCGTATGACTCATTGCACGTTTCTTCCGGCTATTTTGCCGGCAGCAATAGCATGATGCGAAGCCCCGGCTTGTTGTCTTCCATTTTTAGACTGCCGCCATGGAGCGTGGCAACAGCGGAAACGAGGCTGAGACCAAGGCCGGAGCCGGGCTGCGAGCGGCTTTTCTCGAGCCGCACGAATCGATCCTTGACGCGCTCGCGATCTTCCTGGGCGATTCCCGGCCCGTGATCGGCGACGGCAAGCACAATATGATCGCTGTCCTGATGCGCCGAGATCACGATTTGATTGCGCGTATCGGCGCCTTCTTCCGGCAGCGCAGGATTGTCCGCGGCAGATGCGTGCTTGATGGCATTATCGACGAGATTGGCCAGCGCTTGCGACACCAATTCGCGATGACCAAAGACATGAGCGGTTTCGTCGGCCTCGATTTGCAAACGCAAGTGTTTCTCTTCGGCCAGTGGCTCGTAGAGTTCCTGAATGTCGCGAGCGACAGACGCCGCATCGAACAAGGCCATGCCGTCGCGCGCCTGCCCCGATTCAGCGCGGGCAATGATGAGCAGCGCATTGAACGTGGCGATCAGCGCATCCGATTCCTCGATGGTGCGCTCCAGCGCAGCGCGGTAATCGGCTTCGCTGCCGCTGGATGCCAGCACCTGCTCAGCGCGATTGCGCAAGCGCGTGAGCGGTGTTTTCAAATCGTGCGCGATATTGTCGGACACTTCCTTGACGCCGCGCATCAAGGCTTCGATACGTTCCAACATCGCGTTGAGATTGGCGGCGAGGCGATCAAGCTCGTCGCCGCTGCGCCCCACTGGCAGACGCTCGCTCAAATCGCCCGCCATAATGCGCTGGGTCGATCCGGTCATCGCATCGATACGACGCAACACACGGCGCGACACGAAAACGCCGCCCGCCAAGCCCAGCACGATGACGATCGCGAACGACCAGCGCGCCGCGCGTGCGATAATGCCATAGAGTCGCGTGCGTTCTTCAAGATCGCGCCCCACCAGCAGCCGAAAACCGCCGGGCAGCACAAAGTNNAGCAGCACAAACACGCGCACCAGCGCGCGATGCTCGCCGCCGCCCTGCTCGTCGAGACGTTGATAAAGCCCTTCGCTCCAGCCTTCCTGCGCCATGACCGCCGGCGCGATCGAACCGACATTGCCGGCAAGGGCCTGACCTTGCGCGCTGGTGACGAGATAAAGACTTGAGCCTGGACGCAGCGAACGGCTCTCGACAGCCAGCACCAATTGCCGGATGCCGCCTTGCTGATATTGCTCGCGCAAACCGCCGATATCCGCATCGACCGTCGCGACGATCTGCTCGGTAATCATGCGCCGCGTATTCCACGCGAAGTAGCCGAGCAACGAAATCGCGAACAGCACGAATATCGTGAGATACACCAGCGTCAGACGAAACGCGGTCGTGCGAAACAATTTACCGAGCGCTGTCACGGATCATGTATCCAGCGCCGCGAATCGTATGCAACAAGGGCCGCGTGAATCCCTTGTCGATCTTGGCGCGCAGTCGCGAAATATGCACATCGATCACATTGGTCTGCGGATCGAAATGATAATCCCAGACATTTTCCAGAAGCATGGTGCGCGTCACCACCTGCCCGGCATGTTTCATCAGATATTCGAGCAGGCGAAATTCGCGCGGCTGAAGCAGGATTTCCTCGCCGCTGCGCGTGACACGGTGCGAAAGCCGGTCGAGCTCAAGATCGGCGACCTTGTAATTCATATCCTCGCCGCGCCCGCCATTGCGGCGCGAGAGCACTTCGATGCGCGCCAGCAATTCGCTGAACGAATAAGGCTTGGGCAGATAATCGTCACCGCCGGCACGCAGGCCCTTCACACGGTCATCGACCTGCCCCAGCGCGGACAGGATGAGCGCGGGCGTTGCGTCGCCTTCGGTGCGCAGCGTACCGATGAGCGAAAGACCATCGCGCTTGGGCAACATGCGATCGACGATCAGCACATCGTAACCGCCATTGCGCGCCATCGCCAATCCGGTCTCGCCATCGGCCGCATGGTCGGCAATATGGCCGACCTCGCGAAAGGCTTTCACGAGATAATCGGCCGAGTCGCGGTCGTCTTCGATAATCAACAGGCGCATGGAAGGAATGTGCTGCGATCGCGACGGATTGCAAGCCTCAATGTTGCGTTGTGATGAACTTTTGCCGTCGGCGGC
>CXWJ01012758.1_pt1 | contig 10002 bp, 8 predicted proteins | sample 590841 | NCBI WGS metagenome assembly CXWJ01 (sample SAMEA3498367, study PRJEB10139) | wastewater metagenome | biome: wastewater treatment plant; material: activated sludge | place: Austria | collected 2015-01-21 | reverse complement strand
ATCGAGATTATGGGTGTCGTAAGAATAACGGATCAGAGGCCAGACGACCGTGCCCCCCTTGTCGGCAATGAGCTTTTGCAAAAACGGATCGCGATAATCGGCTGCGGTTTCGAAATCACCGCCAAAATCCGTTTCCGAATAGGTCACGATAGCAGGAACATAAAGCTTGCCCTGCATCGCGATCAGCAACGGTCTATCGTTTGCGATAAATTCCGCAAATAGCGAGACGACGAAAAGCACGAGAAAGATCCAGAACGACCAATAGCCACGCCGATTGGCTTTGAAATTCTGCCATCGCCGCCGGTTAATGGGCGAAAGCGACCAGCGCGAACGATGGCCGGACACATTTGCATTTTCAATCACGGCCGCGCTGTCCACCATCAAACCTCGCGCGCTTCGAAATCAATGCGCGGATCGACCCACATATAGGTGAGATCCGAGATCAGGTTCACGATGAGGCCAACAAGCGAGAAAATAAACAACGTTCCGAAGACAACCGGATAATCGCGATTGAGCACGCTCTCAAAACCAAGCAGCCCCAATCCGTCGAGCGAGAAAATGGTTTCGATCAGCAATGATCCCGAAAAGAACGCGTGAATGAATGCGCTGGGAAAGCCGGCAATCACGATCAGCATCGCGTTTCGGAAAATGTGGCCATAAAGCACCTGATACTCGGTGCAGCCCTTAGCTCGCGCGGTGAGAACATATTGCTTGCGGATCTCGTCCAGAAAAGAATTTTTGGTCAGCAGCGTCATGGTTGCAAACGCGCCGATCGACATCGAGATCAACGGTAACGCCAGATGCCAGAAATAATCGAGGATCTTTTTCCACCATGGAAATTGCGACCACCCTTCCGACCACAGCCCGCGTAATGGAAAGAAATCGAAGAACGAGCCGCCCGCGAACAAAATGATCAGAAGAATGGCGAACAAAAAACCGGGGATCGCATAACCGACGATCACAATGCTCGATGTCCACACATCGAAAGCCGCACCATCGCTGACTGCTTTGCGAATACCCAGCGGAATGGAGATCAGGTATGTCAGAAGCGTCATCCAGATGCCGAGCGACATCGAAACGGGCAGCTTCTCCTTAATGAGCTGAAGCACACTCACGTCGCGAAAATAACTCTTACCAAATTCAAATCGCGCGTAATTCCACAGCATGATGAAGAATCGCTCATGCGCAGGCTTATCAAAACCGAATTGCTTTTCGAGACTCTTGATAAATTGCGGATCGAGTCCGCGCGCGCCGCGATATTTGGAATTGACCGCATCCGCCGCCGCGCCGCCGACCTGCCCGCGCGCGCCGAAATCACCTCCGCTCGAACCGGAGATGCGTGACGTCGCTCCTGTATCGGAGCCGGTCAATTGCGCGATGACGCGCTCGACCGGCCCGCCAGGCGCAAATTGAATCACGACAAACGATACCAGCATGATCCCCAGCAATGTCGGGATCATCAGCAACAAGCGCCGCGCGATGTAAGCTGCCATCAATCTTATCCCGCCTGTTTGCCGCCAGCGGCCTTTGACGCATCAAGCCACCACGTCTCCGGCACGCCGCGCGCATATCGCGGCTTGCGCGCAGGATGCGCGAAGACATCCCAATACGCAATATTGTGGCTCCCCTTGAACCAATGTGGAATCCAGTATCGGCCCGACCGGAAAACGCGATCGAAGGCGCGGCAAGCTGTTTGCAACTCCTCGCGCGTCTGCGCCGCAACGATCATATCAATCAGGCGGTCGAGCACCGGATCGGCAATCCCGCTCAGATTATTCGAGCCCTTGAGCGACGCCGATTGCGACGAAAAGAACGAACGCATCTCTTCGCCTGGCGTCGACGACATGCTGAAGCGCTTCACCGTGATATCGAAATCGAAATCATTGACGCGCGCCTGATATTGCGTCGGATCGACGATTCGCAAATTCGCATCAATGCCGAGCGTCGCCAGATTTTTGATGTAAGGCATGTGGTGTGGCTTGAAAGTCGGTTCGTCGATCAGAAATTCGACCTGCATCGGCTCGCCGCGCGGCGTCATGCGCTTGCCCTCGCGAATCATGCACCCCGCTTCATTGAGCAAGTGATTGGCCTTGCGTAGCAAGACGCGATCCTGCCCCGAACCATCCGAAACCGGCGGGCTGAAAGGCGCCGCGAAAACTTCCGCCGGCAGTTGAGCGCGAAATGGCTCCAGCAGCGCCAGTTCCTGCGCCGACGGTGCGCCTTGCGCCATCAGATCGGAATTTTGGAAAGGCGACGAAGTGCGCTCATAAGCGCCGTACATGACCGTCTTGCGCGTCCACTCGAAATCGAACGCATTGATAAACGCTTCGCGCACCCGTGCATCAGAAAATTGCGGGCGACGCAAATTCATGAACCAACCTTGCGCGCCGGACGGCGTATCGTCGGGCATCGTTTCGCGCTTAACACGACCATCCTTGATGGCCGGAAAATCATAACGCGTCGCCCATACCCGCGCGGTGAATTCTTCGCGGAAGAGATAGCTTTTGCCAGTGAACCCTTCGAAGGCAACGTCGCGATCACGGTAAAATTCGTAACGCACGACATCGAAATTATGTTGTCCGCGCATGCAGGGAAGTCTTTTTCCCCACCAATCCTTGACGCGATTATATTCGATGTGATGACCCGGCTCGAAATTTCCGACCCGATAAGGACCGGACCCAAGCGGAATATCGAGGCTCGATTCCTCAAAATTCTTCTTGCTGTAATAGACTTGCGAAAAGATCGGCAACGCTGCAACGAAAAGCGGCACATCGCGCGCGCGTTTGGGCGTAAATGCAATCTCAAGCACCCGGTCATCGAGCGCTTTGGCAGACAGCACATCGCGCATTAATTGACGAATGATCGGATGGCCCTTCTCCTTCAACAATTCCAACGAGAACGCAGCATCTTGCGCACGCAATCGCGTGCCGTCATGAAACGATGCCTCCGACCGCATGTGGAAACGATAGAGCGTGCCATCATCCGAGATTTCGACATGCGATGCGGCAAGGCCGTACATCGCATCGGGCGAGTCGCCATCGCGCGCCATCAGACTTGCAAAGGTCAATTCCATGCCGAGCGCGGCATCGCCTTTGAGGATATAGGAATTGAGGGTGTTGAAAGTCTGGAACGATTGATTGTACTGGCGCGTCGCGCCGATCTGCGAAAACAGGCCGCCTTTTGGTGCATCGGGATTGACGTAAGCAAAGTGCGTAAAGTCAGGCCCGTAGGCGAGATCGCCAAAGGCCGAGATGCCATGCGTTCGGCGAAAACGCGGCGTAACGGGTGAGCCGCCCGCAGCGCTCTGCGCCAACACATGAAACGGGCCAAGAGGAACCGATGCCAACGCACCGCCAAGAAACAACATCGCGCGGCGCGTCATGGGCAGCGCGCAAGATTTCGTCTCCGTAAGTTGAGGCTGATTGCTGCGTTTCAAATCTTCAACCCGCCTTCGAAGCGCGCACTGCTTTCTGCTCGTCCCACCACCATAATGCCGGGAAACCAGACATCGCATATTTAGGCAACGGCTCTGGCCGCGCGAATCGGTCCCACCGCGCCAAGCGCACCTTGCCATAGGTCCATTGCGGGATAACATAAAAATTCCACAGCAGCACACGGTCCAGCGCATGGGTTGCCGCGATGAGTTCGGCACGATCCTTGGCAAAGATCACGCGCTCGATCAAAGCATCCACCGCCGCATCCTTGATGCCAACCAAATTCCGCGAGCCGGGTTGATCCGCCGCATCCGAACCCCAGAAATCCCGCTGCTCGTTACCCGGCGACAACGACTGCCCCCACACCTGCGTCGTGATATCGAAATCGCGGTTGCGCAGACGATTTTCGTATTGTGCGTCATCCACGGTGCGCACCCGCACCTCGATGCCAAGCCGCTCCAACGCCGGCTTGAAGAACAATGTGTAGCGCTCACTCGATGGGTCGGACGAGAGAAATTCAACCAAAACCGGCGCGCCTTTAGGGTCTCGCAATTTGCGATCCTGAATGTCGTAGCCGGCCTCTTTGAGTAATTTCAATGCCTCGCGCAGATTGTTGCGCACCGCTTGCGGATCGCCATTCACCGGATTGAGATAAGGCGTTGTGAAAACCTCATCGGGAATCTTGCCGCGCAATGGCTCAAGGATCGCCAGTTCCTGTCCAGTCGGCAACCCCGATGCGGCCAGCTCCGTGCCCTCGAAATACGAATTGATGCGCTTGTACTGGCCGTAGAACAATTGCTTGTTCATTTCCTCGAAATCGAACGCATAATTGAGCGCCCGGCGGAAGCGAACGTCCTTGAACAGATCGCGGCGCAGATTGAAAGCAAAACCCTGCATCCGGCCGATATTGTTGATGTCGAATTCCTCAAGCACAACGCGCTTGTCCACAACCGCCGGGAAATCATATCCCGTCGCCCAGCTTTTCGCGCTGTTCTCATTGATGACATCGACCTGATCGGCCTTGAACGCCTCGCGCCCCACCGTCGTGTCGCGAAAATATTCGAAGCGCTGCTCGTCGAAATTGTTGCGCCCGATATTCACATTGAGATCGCGGCCCCAATAATCCTTGACCCGCTCAAGCACCACCGAGCGGCCCGCAACGAAATCCCGAATGCGATAGGCCCCGCACCCCAATGGCGGTTCAAGCGTGGTTGCGCTGATATCGCGCGCTTTGCCGCTTGCGTCCTTGCCTTCCCACCAATGTTTGGGAAGCACATTCAACTGGCCGACGATCTGCGGCAATTCGCGATTGCCGGGCTTGTCGAACACGAACGTGACGTCACGCTCGCCTGTCTTCTCGGCCTTGACGACATGGCGATAATAGGCGGCATAAATCGGGTTGTGTGCTTTGAACGCATTAAGCGAGAAGATGACATCTTCCGGCGTCACCGGCTTGCCGTCGTGCCAGCGCGCTTCGGCCCGCAACCGATAAACGACATAGGAAANNGCCTTTGATGCCTGACACTACGAGATTAAAATTATCGAATGAACCGTAAGCAATCTGCCGCACGGTGCCGCCCTTCGGAGCGTTAGCGTTGACATAATCAAAGCGCGCAAAGTTTGCCGGATATTTGAGATCGCCGAACAGAGACAAACCGTGCCGCCATTGCAGCGGCGCCGCCCCGCTTTGTGCCTGCGCTACGCCAACCAGCCCGCCCTGCGCAACCATGCGGCTGGCACGATCGAGCATCGGCAACGTCAGAGCCGCAGAAGCCGAATACATCAAATGCCGGCGTGTCAGTTTCAAATCTCAATCCCTCCGTTTGCAATCGCTCGCGATCCTGAATGGACGATGCCGCCGAATTTAAGACGCATTGAACACATCACCGCGAGCATTCGCGCAACGAACTTAGCCCACCCCGCCAGTCAACCCAAGGCCTGCTCGCCGAATCAAAACCCGCCGCAGGCATCGGGCCGTCCGCGCGCGTCCGGCGGCCACGCGGCCAGCAAAAAGCCCGGCACAAGGCCGGGCTTTGAGAGAGGTCAGGATCGCCAACGTTACTGCTTCGGCGCAGCGGCAGGAGCCGCGGGAGCTGGAGCAGCAGCCGGCGCGGCAGCAGCTTGCGGCAGCGGTGCAGGGCTGTCGGAAAGCGAGCGCAGATAGGCGATCACGTCGGCGCGCTCGCTGCCTTTGGCAATGCCGGCAAAGCCCATCGTGGTTCCCGCCACGGCGGCTTTGGGATTCTCAAGGAAGGCGTTCAGCATGTCATACGACCACTTGCCGCCCTTGCCCTTCAGCCCAGCCGAATAATTGAAACCCGCAACCGAGCCCACATCACGATTGACAACATTATAAAGGTTCGGACCAACCTTGTTGGCGCCGCCCTTTTCAAAGGTGTGGCAGGCCGCGCACTTCTTGGCCGAACCCAAGCCTTTTTCAACATTGGCGCTGGCGAGGAGAACCGCGATGGGTTTTTCCGGTTCGGCTGAAGCTGCCTTGTGGCCGCCGCCGGCTTCTTCCTTCACGACAATGTCGAAACCGGGCTTGGCCGGTTTTTCCGGAGCAAAAATTGCGCTGGCCGTGAAATTCATCACCAAAAGGCCGAGGCAGGTGGCAAGAATCGCACCGAGAATCTTGTTGAGTTCAAAGGAGTCCATATCGCTTCAGGCTCCGGGCCACAGGCGGGAAAACCGCCGGAATGAAAGGGAGTCGCACCTGATAAAGGTGCTGTGTCGAGATAACGGTTTGCCATGGTTCTGGCAACCCGTATAAAAGCACCGACCATCAAAAGTCCCTTAAAAACACCCCCTTTATGGGGACTGGAAGCCACCTCCAGCCGTCTCTTGCGACCATTTACCGATGCCCCAGCCCCAACCCCTCGTCATTATTCCGGCCCGCATGGCCTCGACCCGTCTGCCGGGCAAGCCGCTCGCCATGATCGCCGGTGTGCCGATGATCGTGCAGGTGATGCGCCGGGCCATGGAAGCGGCCATCGGGCGGGTGATTGTCGCGACCGATACGAACGAGATTGCCGAAGCGGTGACAAGCGCTGGCGGCGAAGCCGTCATGACCCGCGCGGATCACCCCTCCGGCTCCGACCGGATTTTCGAAGCCCTCAACCACGCCGACCCGAACGGTAAAGCCGGCATCATTGTCAATGTTCAGGGCGACCTGCCCACCATCGCCCCTGATACGATCCGGGCGGCGCTCACTCCGCTGGACGATCCCGCCGTGGACATCGCCACGCTGGCGACCCAGATCACCGATCCGCACGAGCGCGAAAATCCGAATGTTGTCAAAGTCGTAGGAACGCCCTTAACCGCCTCCCGGCTTCGCGCCCTGTACTTTACCCGCGCGACTGCTCCCTACGGCGAGGGGCCGCTCTATCATCATATCGGCCTCTATGCCTATCGCCGGGCCGCGCTGGCGCACTTCGTCGCGCTGCCGCCCTCCCCGCTGGAAATGCGGGAGAAGCTGGAGCAATTGCGCGCCCTCGAAGCCGGGATGCGAATTGACGTGGCATTGGTGGGCGGCGTTCCATTGGGCGTGGATACGCCCGAAGATCTCGAAAAAGCGCGTCGAATCCTCGGCGGCTAGGAGCGCGCCGCCCATAGCTTGCGCATCCTTCTTCACCGGACGATTGACGGCGCGGCAAGCCCCACGTAACCCATGGACCCGAAACCCGTTTTCGGGCAAAGGCGGATCAAGATCATGAAAGTCGCATTCCAGGGCGAACCGGGTGCCAATTCCCATATCGCCATCACCGAAGCATACCCCCACGCCGAGGCTCTGCCTTGCCCGACCTTCGAGGATGCTTTTGCCGCGGTCGCCTCCGGCGAGGCTATGCTTGGCATGATTCCGATTGAAAATTCGGTCGCGGGCCGCGTTGCCGATATTCATCACCTCATGCCGCGCGCGGGCCTGCATATTGTCGGCGAATATTTTCTGCCCATCCGCCATCAATTGATGGCGCCCAAAGGCGCAACGCTCGAAACCATCAAGAGCGTCGAAAGTCATGTCCATGCGCTTGGCCAGTGCCGCAATATCATCCGCAAACTGGGCATCAAGCCCCTCGTCGCCGCCGATACGGCCGGCTCCGCCCGCGAAGTGGCCGAACGCAACGACATCACCCGTGCGGCTATCGCATCGCGCCTTGCCGCCGACATTTACNNACCCGCCGCACTGTACAAGGCGCTGGGCGGCTTTGCGACCAACGGCGTCAACATGACCAAGCTCGAAAGCTACATGATCGACGGCAATTTCTTCGCCACGCAATTCTACGCCGACGTCGATGGTCACCCCCACGACCGCAGCGTGGCGCTGGCGCTGGAGGAATTGAATTTCTTCAGCAAGGAGTTTCGTATCGTCGGCGTCTACCCCGCCCACCCATTCCGCGAAACATTTCTGGAACAGTCCGAATAAGCGGGCCGCGTGCAGCGAACCGCCACAATCAGCGGGTTTGATGATATCCGCGCGGCGGGTCGCTCATCCGCATAGTTCGCGGCGGGCGGGGGATTGGCCACGTCCGTTTCGGCACATGGCCGCAGCCCCTGCACGCGCCTCACCGCAACTCGCTGTCAGGCCAAGCCCGTGCGTGGGCAGAACGTCATTAAAGCTATACGTAACTTCCGCGAGTCCCACAATTCCATAATTGAAGCGATGGCGCGTAAATAATATTTTTATTAATATTTATAATAGCTTAATTATAGCACAGATCCATCGGCCTCGCCCATCTCTAAAATATATTCCGCCCACTACGCCGATATAATGGGCTATTTCCCACTATCTAAAATGATATTTTGGGCTATCGCCCCACAAAATTTCATGTATACGTCTTGCGAATGATTGCCCTGTAGGGTGCCCCGGCCGACTTGCGGCCAGCGCCTCATAAGGTGCGTGCGCGCCAACCGATGGCGCGCCCCTATTTCTGGAGTTTTGCGTGACCACCACCCCTCCCGCNNCCGACTGTTTCCTTCGAGTTCTTCCCACCCAAAACGGAGGAGATGGAGCGCACATTGTGGGATGCGATTGGCCGCCTCGCGCCGCTGGATCCCTCTTTCGTATCCGTGACCTATGGCGCTGGCGGCTCGACTCGCGAGCGCACCCACGCCACGATCGCGCGCATTCTCAAGGAAACCAACCTCACCCCCGCCGCGCATCTCACCTGCGTCGATGCTTCGCGCGCCGACATCGACGACGTTATCGCCCGCTATCACGCGACGGGCGTGCGCCACATCGTTGCCTTGCGCGGCGATCCGGCCGGCGGCATCGGCACTGCCTATCGCCCGCATCCTGAGGGCTATCAGCAATCGGCCGACCTCGTTGCCGCCATCGCAAAATATGGCGATATGGAAATCACCGTGTCCGCCTATCCCGAGAAGCATCCCGAAAGCGCATCGCTCGACGCCGACATCGACGTACTGCAAGCCAAGGTCGATGCCGGCGCGACGCGCGCCATCACGCAATTCTTTTTCGATAACGACGTGTTCCTGCGCTATGTGGATCGCGTGCGGGCGCGCGGCATTCAGATCCCCATCGTGCCCGGCATATTGCCCGTGCAGAATTTCAAGCAGACGCGCAATTTCGCCGAACGCGCAGGCGCCAGCATCCCCGCATGGTTCGCCGATCGCTTCGATGGCCTCGACGACGATGCCGCCACACGCAAATTGATTGCTGCCACGGTCGCCGCCGAACAGGTGTCCGATCTGATGGCGCGCGGGGTCGATGTCTTCCATTTTTATACGATGAACCGCGCCGATCTCGTGTTTGCGATTTGCCATCTCATGGGCATACGCCACCGCGCGCCTGCCCGTCAGCATGCGGCATCCGCAGCGGAGGCGTCATGACCCGGCAGGATTACGGCGCGCGCGAAAGTCTTTTGCGCGAACAAGCGCGCCAGCGCATCCTCGTGCTCGACGGTGCGATGGGCACCATGATTCAGGCGCTCAACCTGGACGAAGCCGCTTTTCGCGGACCGCGCTTTGCCAATTTCCATCGCGATCTGCGCGGCAACAACGACCTGCTCAATCTCACGCAAGCCGAAGCGATCGAACGTATTCATGCGCAATATTTGCGTGCGGGCGCCGACATTGTCGCGACGAATACGTTTTCGTCCACGTCCATCGCGCAGGCCGATTACGATCTGTCCGACATCGCTTATGAACTGAATTTTGAGGGCGCGCGCCTTGCCCGCGCCGCCGCCAATCTTGTCGAAGCCGAAGATCGTATTCCGCGCTTCGTCGCAGGCGCCATCGGCCCAACCAATCGCACCGCCTCGATCTCTCCCGACGTGTCCAATCCCGGCTTTCGCGCTGTCACGTTCGATGAACTGCGCATCGCTTATGCCGAACAGGCCCGCGGGCTGATCGAAGGCGGCGTCGATCTGCTTTTGATCGAGACGATTTTCGATACGCTGAATGCGAAAGCCGCGCTCTATGCGATTGCCGAAATTTGCGAGGAGCGCGGGCTGCATGTACCGGTGATGATCTCCGGCACGATCACCGACAAATCCGGACGCTTGTTGTCCGGCCAGACCCCGGCTGCGTTCTGGCATTCCGTGCGTCATGC
>CXWJ01002727.1_pt1 | contig 10002 bp, 6 predicted proteins | sample 590841 | NCBI WGS metagenome assembly CXWJ01 (sample SAMEA3498367, study PRJEB10139) | wastewater metagenome | biome: wastewater treatment plant; material: activated sludge | place: Austria | collected 2015-01-21 | reverse complement strand
AGATGAGCGGTCGCTGTCTAACCCGTGAGCAAGCCGCGGAGTACTGCGGTCTGAGCCTTGACGGTTTCGACGATTGGCGCCGGCGCAAGCTGATCCCGGGGCCTATCGATGGAACGCGCCGCTGGGACCGGAAAGCGCTGGACCTTGCTTTGGATAAGGCGTCGGGGATTCATGTGCCCGCGATAGAGGAAGGGAGCGGCCTTGATGAGTGGCGAGCAAGCCAAGCCGAGAAAGTACAAGCACGTCAACACGATACGAAAGACGCTAGCTGACGGGACCATCAAGGTCTACCGCTACCATCGCAAAGCACTGAAGCCGCTCAAGGGCGCGCCAGGCTCCAAGGCATTCGACGAGAGCATGAGGGCCGCACTTATCAAAGCCCCACCCGAGGCGAAGACGTTCGGCGGGCTGATCGATCTCTTTATGCGTGCAGCTGAGTACACAACCAAAGCCGAGAAGACCCGCGCCGATTACGATTGGTATCTGGACGAACTGAGAACCCGGTTCGGGGACTTGCCGCTTAAGGCGGTGCAGGACGTGCGGGTGAAGGAAGACTTCTACGCCTGGCGGGATGAGCGGGCGAGCTCGCCGCGGGCAGCTGACTACGCCTGGTCGGTGCTGCGGCGGGTGCTCAGTGTCGCCGAGAAGCGGGGCAGGATCACGATCAACCACGCCCGCAATCCAGGAACGCTCTACACCGTCAACCGGTCGGACAAGATCCTCGAGCCAGAAGAGTTCATGCGGGTGCTGGCCGTCTCGCCGGCCGAGTTCCAGGATGTGCTGATGGGCGCGGTGTGCACTATGCTGCGCCAAAGCGACCTTTGCCTACTCAGCTGGGGCCACCTCAAAGGCGACCTGATCCGCTTCCGAACGGCCAAGCGCAAACGCACCGCCCTGATCCCTGTGCATAAGTACACCAAGGCGTGGCTCGACAGCGTGCGCCGACGGGGAACGCTCGTGCTCCTGACCAAGACCGGGGTGCCGTGGCAACCCGACTACGTGAAGGATCAATGGCGGGATGCGCGGGCGCTGGCAGGGCTCGCAGACAGCGACCTACATTTCCACGATCTCAGAGGGCTTGGGATGACCATTGCGTCAGAGGCTGGGTGCACGTCCCAGATGATCGCAGGCGCCACGGGCTTGAGTCTGAAGCAGGTTGATGCCGTGCTCGATCGCTACAGCGCCAGAACGTCACGCTTGGCCCTCGCGATGCGCTCCCTAATCGAGAACGGAGGTGGACCTTTTCTGCAAACTATCGCTGACTTTTCTGCAAACCGTGACAAGTGATACGCTAAAAAACCTTGGTGAGCCCAGCTGGGATCGAACCAGCGACCCTCTGATTAAAAGTCAGATGCTCTACCGCTGAGCTATGGGCCCTTTACGCCGGGCCAAGAACAGCCCCACGAAAGAGCGCGGAAACTACGGATCTGCCCCCTCGGGGTCAATGCGGTGTTTTTGGCGATTTGCCGCCAAGGCCACCCGCGGCAAATCTGGGCAAAACGCGGCCGCGAGCTGCCGCCCCTCCTCCGTTGCACCTAATCTCACGACTCGCGAAGAGGTGATTCATGCAACCCGCCCAAGCAGCACGCCAAGTCAAGCAACTCGAACCCTTCACGATCGAGACTGCAAACTTCGTCATCCGCTTCCTGCGCCCCGAGGATGCGACGGACCGCTGGTCGGCGTGGTTCGAGTCGGCATACGTGCGCGAAGCACTCAACATGGACAGCCGCCCGCGCACAAAGGCGGAGATGCAGTCCTACATCGCGAGTTTCGACCAACGCGATCGCTTGCTCTTGGGCGTATTCGACAAGACGAACAGTCTTCTCGTATGCATTGGCAGCGCGCAGATCGACTGGAACGCCGGCAACTACCTGATCAACACCGTGGTCGGCGAGCCGGACTACCGCAACGCCGGGGTCATGAGCGAATTGACCCCACCGTTCCGTGACTACTTCTTCGACGTCCTCGGTTTGAAGTCGTCCACGGCCACCGCACTCGGCACAAACACGGTCATCCGAAAATTCCTTGAGAGCACCGGCTGGACGCTCATTCAGGTGCTCAAGAACCATCAGCGCAGCCATGCGGACGGCTCGATGATCGACCTCTATCTCTACAAACTCACGCGCGAGGCTTGGGCCGACTGGCGCCGTGCGCATCCGGACCTGCCGCGGGCCACGCTCACGCATACAGTGCCAAGGCCCTGAGGCCCTCTGCCCACACAGTCACAGTCTGCGATGACCGCGAGCGAGCGCCAGCAAAAAAAACGCCCGGCGTCTCCGCCGGGCGTCTCAATCAATTCGCTAACAAGCTCTACGGGCCACCAACGCCGATAGAGTTATATGCCACCGGCCCGGTGAACTCAGGCGCAAGGCCGAACCGCGGTGTATTGAGCTCCGCCCCAGAACGGTTGTTCGTCTTCAAGCTCGCCTGATCGAGATAGAATTTGACACCGATCGAAGCCGCTGTCGTCTCGGCGGTGCTGCTAAAGAAGCCATCAGCGTCGACCGATTGGTGCGACAAGGTGATGAAGCCTGAGAACGGCGATCCCTCGAAGCGATGCTCCGCACCAAGGTTCCATTGCGACGATTGAACGCGAACCGATTTCCCGCTGAACACATCGTCGTCCACACCGCCCCACATCTGAACCGCCTCAAGACTCAGCGCAGTGTTGTCCGACAGGAAGTATTTCACCTCGCCGCGCAGGAACGTGCCGTCCTCGAGAATCAGCGGACAGCCCTCGCCGCCATCGCAGTCGAACTCCGTGAAAATGCCGGCCTGGCCCATCAACGTCCAGTCGGTACCGAAGAACTGCCCTTCGACCGCGACCAACCCGTAGGTGTTGTCAGCCTGACCGTCGCCGGCCGGCACAAGCACTTCGTTGCTCCAAATCGAGCCGGCTAGACCGAACCGCGCACGGTTTTCGAACGGGTGCAGCAGGTGAACAGCGCCGCCGAACGCGGTAGCTTCATCGGTACCACCCCAGTCGTCAGCGATGTCGTTCACTTGCTCGGCGAACAGATCGACCTGGAGATGCACGCTCGGGCTCAACGGCCAAAGCCCGCGAGCCTCGCCTGAATAGAAGAACGGATCGTCGAGCGGATCGGACGGACCGGCGAAGAAGAGTGCGCTATCGGTCGTGCCGCCGCCGAGCGACAACTGCGCAACACCCGTGAATCCGTCGCCCGCGCTAACCGGACCGGCGAACGCCAGCAACGCAACGGCAGACGCCGTCGAATACAAAACTGCTCTCATGTCATTCCCCTCGTGAAGTGAATCAACAACGCAATCGAATCACGAGGGGATGTTAGGCAACCTCATCACGCCTGCGAATAGTGGCAGACTGGTTTTGTGACGGCACGGGGCGGCATTACGTTTGCTGCAAAACTGTGTCCCCGCAACGCTTGCTTGAGCGACGGGTTCTTGGCACCGCGTTGATTCGTTCGGACGCCCGTTACCGCCGAAAGATGCGGTAGTACCGCAGCGGCCGATCGTACAAAAAACGCGTATCCTGGTAGCGAAAACCGCATTTTTCCGCGACTCGGCGAGAGGCGGTGTTGTCGGGCCGGAGATAGCAGTCGAGGGCCTCCAAGTCAGAGTTCGCGAAGGTAAAGGCGATCGCCGCCCGTGCCGCTTCACTTGCATATCCCTTGCCCCACGCATCGCGCGTCGTGGACCATGCAATTTCAATACGGCCCGTTTCGGGTGTGGTCATTGCGCCAACGCGTGCCACAAATCGATCGCTCGCCTTTTCCAGCACGGCGAACATCCCGTACCCGCGCTCGGCCCAAACCTGCTCGTGAATGTTGCTGCGCACGTCCACCTGCTCGCGCGTAGGCGGACCGGTGAGGAACAGCCAGTCCGCCACCTCGGGCTCGTTGAACAACTTGAAGAGGTCGTCGTTGAACCGCGCGTTGAGCGGCACGAGTTTGAGTCGTGCCGTCTCAACGACGCTCACGAACTAAAGCCCTGGAACGGGAAAGCGCGAGCACAACACGCGCGTCTCCTGACGCAAGCCTTCCAACCGCTTCGGATCGGCGTGGTTCTTCATCGCCTCGATCATGATGCGGGCGATCTGCTTCATCTCGCCCTCCTTCATGCCGCGCGTGGTCGCAGCCGGCGTGCCCAGACGCACGCCCGAGGGCTTGAGCGGCGGGTTCGGATCGTCGGGGATCACCTGCTTGTTTGTGGTGATGCCTGCGTGGTCCAGTGCCTTCTCCGCGACCGTGCCATTGATGTCGAAGCTCTTCACGACGTCGATCACCATCAGGTGGTTGTCCGTCCCGCCGGTCACGAGCTCGACTCCCTGATCCATGAGGGCTGCAGCGAGCGCCTTCGCGTTCTTCAACACTTGCGCTGCGTAGACCTTAAACGGCTGCTCCGACGCGAGCTTCAGCGTCACCGCCGTCGCGGCAACCTGGTTCATATGCGGCCCGCCTTGCAGACCTGGGAACACCGACTGGTCGATGCCTTTCGCGTGATCCTTCTTGCACAGGATCATGCCACCGCGCGGGCCGCGCAGCGACTTGTGCGTCGTCGTCGTCATGAAGTCGAAGTCGGCATCCATCGGATTGCGCATCACGCCGCCCGCGATCAACCCGCCAATGTGGCTAACGTCGGCCATAGTCAGCGCACCGACTTCATCAGCCACCTGTTTGAACAGCTTGTAGTCGTAGTCGCGCGGGTATGACGAGTACCCGCAGATAACCAATTTCGGCTTCTCTTTCCGCGCCACGTCGCGCAGCTGGTCGAAGTCGATCGCGCCGTTCGACGGGTCTGTCTTGTACCGCACGAACCGATAGATCTTGCCCATATGCGAAACNNCACCGCCTGGTTCATCGGCGAACCTGAGAGCGGCTGTAAATTTGCGTGCTCGGCCCGGAACAGAGCCTTCGCGCGGTCGCGGCCGATGTTCTCCATCGCGTCGACGAACTCGGTGCCGCCGTAGTAGCGTCGGCCCGGATAGCCTTCCGCGTACTTGTTCGTGAATGCGGACCCCAGCGCCGCGTACACTTCCGGAAACGTGTAGTTCTCGGACGGGATCATCTCGACCCCTTCACGCTGCCTGCGCTCTTCGCCGATCAGCGTTTCGTAGATGTCGGGATCCGACGCCTTCAGTGCTGCGCGATGGTCGTTCATGACGAGGCCTCCTTCAAGTTTGCGATGACGCAAGCGGATGGCCCAGGCGCGCGGCTTGAAGACCCCGCCTGTTGCGCTTCCCCGTGGTCGAAACCCACGCGTACGCCAGTAACGCAAAAGCGGCTTGCAGATCGGTCTTCCAGGGCGAAGTGCTCGCGCGGCACGCCGCTCCAGTCAAGGGGACAAACTGGTGGTTTGGCTCAGCTTGGCGGCCCGGGCGCCAACGGCTCCGCCAGACGGTGTGGAAAAACGTAGCGCTGGTACAGGAACCCTATCCCCAAGAGCGTCAGCCCGAGCCCGAAGAAGGACGCCACGCGCCACAATCCGGTGAGCGAGCCCATGTCGGATAAGAACACTTTGGCGACCGTCAAGGCCAACACTACCAACGACGCCCAGCGCAACGCCTGCGAGCCTTGGTTGATCGCAAGCGTCAGTAGCGCCCCAGCGTAGAGGAGCCAGACGACCGAATAGGCATAAATCTCCGCATCGCTCGCCGCCCCGCCCGACAGATCGGACCCCTGGAAGAACCGACGCGTCTCGAGCGAAACCCACACGAAGACCAACACAAGACATGTAACCCAGGCCGTGTTCTGGCCCGACAGCGGCACCTGCCACGCCTCGCGCTCGCGGAAGCGCAATGCGAACGCAAAGGCAAGTGCCGCCGGTGCTGCGTAAGCCGGGAACAACAAATTGATCAGCGGTACGTCACCGACGCCCTCGCTGGTGAACAATGGGTTCTGTGCAAGCAGGTGCACGAACACGACGTTCAGTGCGGCAAGCGCGAGCAACACTTTCCACCCGACTGCGATGACCGTATTGCGCGACCGCGCCTCCACGCGCTCAAGCCCGTACGCCGCAACGCCCCACGTCAGCGTATGCAGCGAAGCCTCGAACAGGCTGTAGCCCGTAGTGGCGATGCTCCCCGTCGCCAGCGCGCGGATTTCGAAGAACGCGGTCAGCGTCGCAAACAGCAGCGCCGCGGCCTCCAAGATCGTCACCGTCTGGTCGCGCTTCGTCTGCGCGAACAGCCATGCCGCCGCCGCGCACGCAGCCGCAGGAATGCCGTACCCGTAAAGCACCCAACTCGAGCGCCCGAACGCATCCGCCTCGTAGCTGAGGATATCCGGGTTCAGTATGAGGCGCACGATGACGATGCCCGCAACGACAAGCGCGATCATCCGCTGCGCCGGTATGTTGAGCTTGCGGTCGGTCCACGCGAGCGCCGGCAAAAGCAGGCTCAGCGCCACCGTCAGCCACGCTTCCTCAAGCAGCATCACGAGCGCAAGACCGAGCGCCGCGATCACCGCCGTCGAATAGGCACCCGCCGCTTCGACCATGCCGGGCCGTTCGCGGAACTTCAGGCACCGCTCCACGGCGATGAGAGCAACAAACGCAAGACCAACGGCAGCCGCGGCCCAGGTCGCATCGTTTGTAAAATTGAGCACACGCGCATAGGCAAGCGCGAACAGCACAAGCGGGGTCGCCGCCGACAACCACGCCCAAAGCAACGGCCGCTGCCCGCGCCAGATCTGCGCGAAGCCGGTAGCGGAAAAAATCGCGCCGAATCCACCGATCGCCCACAAGAACACCTCGACCGCACTCGGCGGCCCGGCCACGATGGACGGATTGAGGTCCTGCACAACCCGCAGCGACGGCCACCCATAGAACGTCGCAATCGCAAGCAACGCCGCGGTCAGGCCAAGGCTCGCCAAGCGCGGCGACCACATCGCCACGATGAGCTGCAGCCCTGTCAATCCGGCGAGCACCACGATGGTACCGGTCCCGTAGTTGTCGAGATCGAACGCCGCCAGCGCCCCGACGAAAACGACGGCAAGCGAAGCCAACAACGTCATTGGCAAGTCGAGCGGCGGCCAAGGCGGCGTCTGCCCCGCGACAGTCGCCTTCACGGGCATGTCCCAGAACGCGGCGCAGAACGTCGCCGCGGTCACGACCAGAAAAAGCCCAACCGCCGCGATGTCGCCCGGCGTCCAAGCCGCATCCAGCCAGAGCACCATCCAGAAGGCGATGCCGCCAAGCACGGGCCACAACAGCTCGAACCAACTCATGAAACGGACAAGCGTCACGAGCGCAATCACGAGTGCGCCGAGATAGAGAAAGAGCGTCCACGCCGATGGCTGATCCGAGGGGATCAGAAGCGGCGTTAGGAAACCGCCGAGAAGTCCAAGCAGCGCCACGCCGCGCCCGTGCCAGATCGAGAGCACGATCGCGACACCAACGAGAGCCGCCAATGCAACGAAACTCGCGATCGGCGAGAGCATTTGATAGAGCGCGAACGCCGCGTAGGTGCTCGCAAATGCGATGAAAAGGCCGGCAGCGGTCAGCGCGTGCGGCACATAGCTCCCGCGCAAGGCAGCAATGTTCATGCTCGCGCCGCGCCGCCGCAGCCAGTCGCCGCCTGCAACCAAAGCCGCGCCGAACAGAAAACCGAAGATCACGCGCATCTCTGGCGTGATGAGACCGTAGTCGATCGAGAACTTGACCAAAAACACGCCGCCGAGCGCAATCGTGCCCGCACCCAGCCACACGAGCCAGCGCGACGTCAGTTGCTCCTCGAAACTCGGCTGCGGCGGCTTGGGCGGTGGAGGCACCGACTGCGTCTTCGCAACCGGCTGCGAAATAGTCACTGGCTGTGGCGTTGCCGCAGGGTTCGCGGTCTCGATCCTGACCGGTTCCGGCTTCACCGGCTCAGGTCTTGGCGGTTCGTCCTTGCGCAGCTGTATGTCGAGCGGCGGCTCGCCCGCGGTCGCCTTCTGCAATCGGTCTATGGCGAGCGCTTGCCGATGCAGCGTCATCCGCTGCTCATCCAATTCGCGCCGCAATCCCGACAACGAAATGAACGCTATCAGCCCGAACAAAGACCCGAGCACGAGCAACAGAGCGCCAATGATCAGAAGACCTTCCACGGCGCGCCAACGCTCCCCGTGCGGCGGCACGACGCCGCCAGAAACCCCGCCTCACAACATGATCGGGATTCGCGCGGGAAGTCCAGCCGCTAAGGAAGTTCCGGCGCGGGCCGTCTTGTTAGCCAAGGCGTCACCAAGATCGCAATCGCCACCGTGCCGAACCGCACGCCGTTCCCGAACCAGCACTGACGGGCGTGACGCCCTCAACCTATGTCCACCGAAAGCGTGACGCGGAAGACAGGGTTGTGCGCTCCGTCGCTGTCGAAGGCATAGCCGCGCCTGACCGCAGCTAGCGTTCTACTTGCCGATGATCTTCTGCAGGAACAGCACCGTGGCCTCTTGCTGAGCGTTCTGGTTGCTCTTCTTGGCGAAGCCGTGGCCCTCGTCCTTCGCCATCATGAACCAAACTTCCTGCCCATTCGCCCGGATGGCTTTCAGCATCTGCTCCGCCTCCGTGTACGGCACGCGCGGATCGTTCAGCCCCTGCACGATGAACATCGGCTTCTTGATCTTCTGTGCATTGTTCAACGGCGAGATCGCCTGTAGGAACTTCGCCATCTCCGGATCGCGTTCGTCGCCGTATTCGACGCGGCGCAAATCCTTGCGATAGCCGCTCGTGTTGTTCAGGAAGGTCACAAAATTCGAGATCCCGACGACCGAGATACCCGCCGCGAGCCTGTCGCTGTAATGCGTCATCACCGCGTAGGACATGTACCCGCCGTATGAGCCGCCGGCCACGACAACGCGGTTCTTGTCCAAGATCGGCTGCGTCGCAATCCAGTCGAGAAGCGCACCGATGTCTTTGACCGAGTCTTCGCGCAAACGCCCGTTGTCCAGATTGACGAACGTCTTGCCATAGCCCGTAGACCCGCGGACGTTCGGCAAGATCACCGCCATGCCGAGCTTCTTCACCAGCATCTGCACGTTCGACGAGAACCCGGGCTGCGACTGCGATTCAGGTCCGCCGTGAATGCTGATGTAAACCGGATGCGGTCCGGGCCCCGGCGGCAGATACTGGAACCCGGTGATCGCCCGCGGCTTCCCGCCCACCTGATCGAATGTCGGCCACGAGATCAGCGTCGGTTGCAGGAACGTTGAGGGATCGATGCCCCCAACCTCGCTCTCCGTCCACCGCGTGAGCTTCTTCGCCTTCAAGTCCCACACCCACACGTCGCCCGACGTCTGCGCGTTGCTCAACGAAAGCGCGAGCTTCGTTCCATCCGGCGAGAATCCGGCGCCCGAAAACACCGACGTCGGCAGGTCCGGCGCGGGCATTTTCGCGCCGCTCGCCGCATCGATGATGGTGACGCGGCTGATGCCCGCTTCGTTCGTGGCATAAGCGATGGTCTTCTTGTCGCGCGTGATGTCGAAGCCGTCGACATCCCAATTGATCCCGCCCGACAACGTTGTCTTCGCGCTGTCCTGCAAGTTGATGCGAACGAGCCGCGAAAACTCGCTGTCCTCGTCCGACACCACATAGAGCGATTTCCCGTCCGCCGAGAACGCCACGCTGCCATAGGAAATCTGCTTGCTCGACGGATTGACTTGGGTTCGCGTGCCCGACTTCAGATCGATCAGATAGAGATAGCTCTCGTTCACCGACACCGACTTGCCCACTAGCAGCTTTGTGTTATCGGGTGAAAAGGCGCGCGGCGACCACGCCCCCTCCTCATCCAGCACCACACGCGGCTCTTTCGGCGCCCGACCGTTCGCGACGAGAATCTTGTACTTCTGGCTGTCTTTCGCGACGCTCGACCAAGCGATCAGCGATCCGTCGTCGGAGAACGTGGCGCCACCGTTGCGCGTCTTGCCGTCGGTAATCATGGTCGACGCGCCCTCGCGCTCGTCCATCAGATAGAGCTGGAAGTTCTCATCCCCGCCACGATCCTTGCCGTAAAGGATCGTGCGCGCACCATTGTCCGGCCGGTACGTGCCGCCGCCG
>CXWJ01037247.1_pt1 | contig 10004 bp, 8 predicted proteins | sample 590841 | NCBI WGS metagenome assembly CXWJ01 (sample SAMEA3498367, study PRJEB10139) | wastewater metagenome | biome: wastewater treatment plant; material: activated sludge | place: Austria | collected 2015-01-21 | reverse complement strand
GTTGATGGCACCCAATTCAATCTCCATTCCGTAACGGGGATTCCCGTCGTGCTCTACTCGGATATCGGCCGTGAGGCTGCCACCGTAGGCGTCCGCGGTGACGCATCTTGGCGCGATGCCCTGCTGAGCGCACGCCGGCCGACCGAACAAGCAGAGCGAGGAATCAATCCACAGCGGGCCATGCACATGGGTAAATTGCGCATCTTTGATAATCAACGACTGAACATCGAGTTCGCCGGCGGTGTAAGAAGCGGCACCATCGTCACGCCCCACGAGATGAACCTGGCCAAATACGTTTTCGACTGGGATGCCGCCGTGGAGTGTGGCTTGGTGACAGTCCAGGTTAATATCCCAAGCTGCAGCAATCCGCTCATTCTCGGATCGTTTTGTAATGCTCAACGCGCTGTTGTAGAGGGCGAATGTGCCATCCGGCTGCAATCGCTCCAGAATCTTCTGCAGCCGCGGAGGCAACGCGGCCAGCAAGTCGCGATGGTAAGTGAGCCAGTCGGCGTTCAGACCACGAAGCGTGAATCCCCAGCCTCCTTCCGGTGCAATTTCCCAACTCCCCTCGGCCGCCGAGTAGGTGACCCGCCCATGTCGCGCGATGATGTTCTTCAAGTCAACCCTACCGTCGTGAAAATTGGCGATTCCTTCCAACTGCTCGAAGCGGTAAGGAAATCGCTTGCACTCGATCGATACCGAGTTTTCGCACGGCCGGAGCGCCACTTCGATCGCTGGCTTTGGTTGTCTAGGCTCGATCAATACGTGCGCCGTGAAATCGACCTGCCCTTGTGGCGTTAGTTCGGTCCATGCCTTTTGAGCGCCGGCCGGCAGCGCCTGTTTCAGATTGTCATCTAGCGGCACATTGAAGGCCTGGAACATTATGTCCCAACGGCTCCCATCGCCGACGGGCGTCGATTGCCCGTTGCATTTGACGACCGCCCCATTGCTGCCGTGACCTTCGAGGCTTTGCAACGTCCAGAGTTGATCGCGTTGCATTACTATCCCGTGTACGTGCTGCAGAGGGTAAGAGAACGCGTCGTATTGAATTGAGCAGTCCTTGAGCTGAATGTCGGTGGAAACTTCCGCTTTGGCTTGCGCGGCTTCTTTCCATTCCGTCCGGAAGACAAAGTCGACGGTTCCCTGAGCATGCAATGCACGGACAAGTTTGCCTCCTTTTGGTGGTAGCGCCGCAACTAGCGATTCGTGCAGGGGAATGTCCGTGCCTGAAACTTGGATCCAACCGACGGGGTGATTCGGTTGTGGGGCCGCAGGATCTCGAGCAACCACACCGCGATAGCCAGCCTCCCGTACCGCGCGAGTTGCTGCCGAGGGTAAGGCTGCAACTGCCGTGCGGCCGCCGCCAGAGGTCGGTGTGGGGGGCGAAAGGTGCGAGAACTGCGCCTGAATTTTTACCGGTCGGCCACCACCGCTGGCCGTCAGATCGAGCTTCAACTCGCATGGCCCATCGGCCGTCGTCGGCTTATATTCGATCGTGCCGGTCGCCTGTTCGAGCGGGTAGGCAAACTTTTCGGCATCGGTCAACGAGACGCCGCGACAGGTGGCTACGAGTTGAGGCTTCCATTGATGGCCGTCGTATGCCAACCTCACGTCCACGTCTGCTTTGCCGGCCGGCTGAAATCGCTGCCACAACGCGGAACATGAGACGGGCAGGGCCGCTTGTAAATGAGCATCGAGTGGTAGGCCGATGACGCGGGCCGCCAAGCCCATGGGTGCATCGGCGTACCAACCATTACGGTCACAGGCTAGCACCAAATCAGCTGTGCCACACTTACCCGTCAATTGCTTGACCGAGCAATGTTGTCGATCGGCTTCAATCGTTAGCGATAGGTCGGAGAGGGGTTGCGGCAGCAACGCATTTTCCACGCGACCCCGGTCCAGCGTCATGCTAGCGGACCAATCGATCTCGGCCCCCGGCACGGCCGCCCGCGTTATTTCTAGTGATAGATTGGCCCGACCGGAAACTTGCGATTGCCGCAACTGCTCCATCGAGATGCCTGGCAGCGTGGCCAAAAGTTCGGGAGTGATTTCCAGGGCGATCGCTTTAATTGTCAGGGCGAGCATCCCGTCGGTAGCACCAATTTCGCCGATCAGGCACAACTCGCGCGCCGGCAGTCCGCCGACGGTCCCTTCGACGTGATAGTGTGCGCAGGTTGAGCCCGGGGCTAACTCCATCGGCATCAACTTCATGTTTACGTTGTTTATCGTCAGCGGTGCTCCACCCGCACGTTCGGCTTCCTGGAAGGCGACCGTGGAATCCTCTATCTCAATCTTTGGGGCTTGATCGCTGAAGTGAGGCAGCGGGAGCAAAGTGCGTATGTTCCACAGGCCATCCGGCTGGCGAACTGCCCGCAAATGGGCGCTGCGGACGGTGATCTTGTCGATCCGTGGTTTGCCCGTGAGTAACTCCTCAATGCGGATGTTGCCGTTGAGGGACATTTCGTCGATCGAAATCAACGGCTGCTGTACGGCGGCAGAATTGGGTTCGTGTATCGATAGGTCATAAACGGTAATTCCGCGTCCTTTTTCGTAACGCGCTCCGCCGACGTGGACTTTGAGTTGGGAATAGTGGCCGGCGAGCTTGTATTCAACCTGGCGGCGAATCTCGTCGTCCAAGCGAAAGTACAGATAACCGCCCAGCGTAAGCGCAATCGCCACCGCGAGGAACAATCCCCATTTGAATAGCGACCAACAGAAGTTCACGAGATGGGTAAAGATTGCGGCGTTCCTTGTCCGCGCGATTTGGGCGCAGCCCACCAGGCTCACAGCGCAGGCAATCGTGCGGGCGGCGCAGCTGGCCGCCCTGCTGTTTAACTTGCTGTGACTGCGCAGTTTAGGGCGCGTATAGTAGGAGCCGACGAAGCAAAAGGTCAAGGGAAACCGCAGCTATCGATTTGCTAGCAACACGGCCCGGAGTTAAGTAGAGGAAAGCAGGTCAGCCGAACGCTTCTAGGATGAGGAAATTGGCTTCGCGTCGGGCGCAAATATTGCCCGGCAAGTTGATAGGTAACAGACTCTCCTTTGATAGCACCCGCTCCGCCAGTTGTTGCCATTCGTCGAAACCCATAGCCTGCAGAGGCCAATTAGCGCTTGACCATGCCACCTTGCAGACCTCGCGAACCAGCAGAGGCGATTCGTCCGCAAGAGCGCGGCAATCGATTTTAACAATCGCGGCTGCACGCGACGTCCTGGAATCGGCACCGTTACGAACATCGATTTGGGTGCAACGCTTGGTCAGATCCGCTGCCAGCGTGCTGATCACCTGCTGCGATTCCTCCGCCTGCAACGCGATGCGTAGTAGTGCTTCGTCCGCTTCGGCGTTGTAGTACTTGCGAAGAGAGGGAAGCAATTCATGCCGCAGTCGATTCCGCGTGTATTGCAGATCGGTGTTGGTAGCGTCGATACGAAAGTCCTGGCCGATCGCACTGAGATACTCGATCACTTCTCCTCGCCGGATATGTAGTAGCGGGCGCACCAAAGTAACGCTGGGTGAAAGTGGTCGAACGAACGGCATCCCCGCCAAGCCGACCAATCCTGTGCCACGAATCAGGCGGTGGAGTACAGTTTCCACCTGGTCGTCTGCCGTGTGGGCGACGGTGACGAACCGGGCCCCCAGTTTCTCGGCCGTCTCGCGGAGAAAGTCGTAGCGTGCCGACCGCGCTGCCGCCTCCCAGCCATCGCCTTGCTGGGCCGCCAAGGCAACCACATCACCAGTTCCCGCCGTGAAACGCACGTCGAGTTGACGGCAGACCGCTTCTAGCCACGCTTGATCGTGCTCCGCCTCCGGGCGGCGGCGATGGTTAAAATGGCCAACGTAGAGGTCGCCGCAGCCAGGATCGCGTCGTTTCCAAGCGACTAAGGCGCGCAGCATTGCCACGCTATCGGGTCCGCTCGACACAGCCAGCAAAACGTGTGAATCTCGCCAATCGCTAGGGGGCCAGGCAATGGCGACACTCGCCTCCAAGGCGTGTTCAGAGATTTGAGTCATTTAGCCATCAAGTACGCTCTGAGTATAATCGATCAATTCCTGGCCTTTGTCAGAGCAAGCCGCACCCTCCCAGCCTGGATAGGGACGTAAAACAGTCAAACTCTGACGGCGAATGGGCTGGCCGAGGCTTTCGCGGACTCCATCATCTCGACCCATCGGTCTTGCCCTCGCTCCGATCTCCCCTCCGCCGGGTTGCAGTCGCATGAACATTTGATACGATACACGGTCAGACGATTCGCACCACTTAACCTAACCGGCTGGGTGGGGCCATATCGAGTTATGGAATTGAACGTGTTTGGTTCGGCAGCCGTAACGCGCTGGCGAGCAGAACGCAACGCTACATAAGTTTGTTTGTGAATGAGTACTAGTCAGACCAAGACCACTTCTGATCTGTTCAAGTTTCACCCCTTCATGGCTTTGTTCGCGGTGATCAGTGCCGCAATGGGTTGGCTTCAAAGGGGATTGCGAAACTTGGCGTGCCATGATCCGCAGTTGGCTGTTGCGCCAAGCGTTGTCGGACGCCGCGCCGCAGTATCGACTCGCCCTGGCCTTCAGCCATGGACGGAGTTAATCCTGGCGCGGTGGATCGGTAATCCGGGGCATGGGGCCGTACTGTTTGCCCTGCCTGCTTGCCAGCACATGCCGAACGAATCTCGGTTCTCTCTCCATTGTGGGTTCCGCCCGTTTGATGATCAAGCGGGGGCAAGTGGCAGGAGTGGGATTCTGACATAGCTTGTTTTCTCAAACGCTTGCGTCGCGTTGCGCAAGTTGGGCAGCGGTTTCTTCGTCGCTGCATTTCGGGGAATTAGAGGTCTGCGGCCAGAACCCGCCTCTGTTTTTCCGCGCCATCTGCTCGTTGGTGTTGAAGTTGCCACCAGATCGCGCGTTCCAGGGCGGACTGTGCCTAGGCACTTATTTCGCTTGAAAGTTGCGTTGCCGGCCACGCCAGGATTGGTCTGCCTAAGGGACTCGTTGGAAGGAGTGGGACAGTGTCAGCGAACACATCTATTTTGCTAGTCGCCCAAGACGGAGGTACGAACCCGTTGCTTATCATCGGGGTGGCCGCAGTTGCCGCCTTTATGGGCATGGGCGCTGTCAAGCTGTTGGGACATTTGCGTAAGCGAGATGCGGAGAAAGAGGCCCGGCAGATCATCGAGAAAGCCGAAATTCAGGCTGGCGCACGCCGTAAAGAAATAGAAGTTGAAGCGAAGGAGTTCGCCCTTCGTGAGAAGACGAAAATTGAAGAGCAATTCAACGAACAGCGCCAAAAACTCTACGAGCGTGAACGCCAGCTCGGCAAGCAGCAGGACCAGATCGAGCAGCGCGGAGACCAGCTTCAAAAACAGGAGAAGATGGTCGAAAGCAATCAGCGCAAATTGAGCGAAAAGCTGGAAGACGCAAACCGCCGCCAAGCGGAGTTGAATGATTTACTGGACATCCAGCGACAGACGCTCCACCAAATCAGCGGCCTCAGTCCAGACGAGGCCAAGCGGCGACTTTTGGAGAGACTCGATCAAGATCTCAAGCATGAGCAAGGGGCATTAATTCTCCGGCATGAAAAAGAGACGGCGCAGATCTGTGACGCCAAAGCCAAAGAAATGCTCATCACGTCGCTGCAGCGATTTGCCGCCTCCCATACCGCCGAATCGACGACCAGCACCGTAGATATCCCGAACGACGAAATGAAGGGGCGAATAATCGGGCGGGAAGGCCGCAATATTCGCGCGTTCGAAAAGGCCACCGGCGTGGATGTGATAATCGACGATACGCCTGGTGTCGTGATCGTGAGTGCCTTCGATCCTGTGCGCCGCGAAGTGGCCCGCAGTTCGCTCAACAAGTTGATCGCAGACGGCCGCATCCATCCTTCACGGATCGAAGAGCTAGTCGCTGAAACACAGCAAGAGGTGGAACAGAACATCCGCCGCTACGGCGAAGAAGCCATTCAAGAGACTCAAATTCGCGGCCTTAAGGATCAAGTGTTAACACTTCTTGGCCGGTTGCATTACCGCACCAGCTACAGCCAAAACGTGCTGCGGCATTCGATCGAGGTCGCCTTCGTGGCCGGCATGATGGCCGAGGAAATGGGCATGGACGCGGTTCTCGCTCGCCGTGCAGGCCTGCTCCACGATATCGGCAAAGCGGCTGACCACGACATGGAAGGAGGACACCCGCAAATCGGCGCTGACTTGCTGAAGCGCTACGGCGAAGGACCGGAAGTCGTCCATGCAGCGCTTGGCCATCATGACGATATTCGCGCCGATATGCCGTACACAGTGCTCGTCGCCGCGGCCGACGCCTGTAGTGCATCGCGCCCTGGAGCGCGTCGTGAAACATTGGACCGCTACATCAAGCGGATGCAGGAATTAGAAACAATCGCTACTGGGTTCGAAGGCGTGGAGCAAGCATTCGCGATTCAGGCAGGGCGCGAGGTCCGTGTCATCGCCAGCACCAAACTAACCAGTGACGAATCGGCGGCCAAAATTTGCCGTGACATTGCCAAGGCGTTCGAAGAGCAGCTCACCTATCCGGGTGAAATCAAGGTCACGATGATTCGAGAAAGTCGGTTCACGGAGACGGCACGGTAAAAAGGGCGGTGGGACGTGCGAATTCTCTTCATCGGCGACATCGTTGGCAAGCCGGGCCGCGACATTGTTTGCAAATCGCTAGCCGGTTTGATCATCGAGCGGCAGCTTGATCTGGTCGTCGCTAATGCGGAGAACGCTGCGGGCGGTTCAGGTATTACTCCGGCCATTTATCGCGAGTTAACTAAGGCCGGCGTCGATGCGATCACGCTAGGCGATCATATCTATCGCCGTCGCGAAATATATTCGGTCCTAGAAAGTGAACCGAACATCGTGAAGCCTGCCAACTTGCCGACGGAAGCAGTCGGCCGTGACTGGTGTGTAGTCCAGGGACGCAACGGCGTACAAGTCGCTGTTGCCTGCATGTTGGGCCGGCTCTTCATGAAGCCGNNCTCATGAAGCCGGTCGATAGCCCGTGGGGGGCGGCCGACCGCGTAATTAAGGAAATCCCCAATGACGTTCACATTCGGCTCATCGATTTCCACGCCGAAGCCACCAGCGAAATGCAACTGATGGGTCGCCACTTGGACGGCCGCGTGACCGCCGTGCTCGGTACGCACACCCACGTGCCAACCGCCGATGAATGTATTTTTCCCGGTGGTACCGCGTTTCAATGCGACGTCGGTATGACGGGACCCTTCGAAAGCATCATCGGCCGGCGGATCGACCGCGTGATGGAAACCACACTCACCGGCCTGCCAACCGAATTCGAAGTAGCCACCAAAGACACGCGGCTTTGCGGCACCATCGTGGAAGCCGACCCGGCGACTGGCCGAGCCACCGCCATCGAACGGCTTTGCGTCACCGAGGCCGATTTGTCGCGGTTGGAAGCACTGCCGAAAACAACGTGATTCTGAAGATTTCGCTCCGTGGCGATCTCAAATCAGCCAAAAGTTTTGAATAAAACTTGACGAACATTCGCTGCGACCTCATGCTGAAAGAGCTTTGGTTGGTTCATTTATTCATTTGCTTAAGGAGTAGCTAATGTGCGATTTCGGCAAGACGGAACTCCAAATCGCCTTCTTCCTAGGACGCTCTGAACGCTCATCTCGTTTTTGAATGGAAGCTGGAACGTTCAATGAATGCGTGATGACAACGGTGATTTTCTGTCTTAAGTAGTATTGGTAGGCTCGTCTGTAGTGCCGGGACATCAAACGATGAATCGCAACTTGAATGTGGTAGTGCTTGGGATGCTTGTCTTGTGGACTGGTGGCGCGCGGGCCGATGTCGTGACCGATTGGAACATCACGCTCAATGAAGCCATCGTTGCGACGCCCTCGAAACATAATCCGGGCAACCCCACGCGCGCCATGGCGATGATGAATGGTGCGATCTACGACGTCTTTCAGGCTGTGAATCGCACGCATGCCCCATTCAAGGTCAATACTTATGCGCCCGGCGCCAACATTGATGCCGCCGTGGCGCAAGCCTCTTATCTTGTCCTTTCCAATACTTATGGCGAACAGCAGTCCACGCTGGATAGCGTTTTGACGACTCGGCTGAGTGCGATTGGCGATAGCCCAGCAAAAACGGCCGGCATTGCGCTCGGTAACCTGATCGGTCAGCACTACGTCGACGCACACGCGAACGACGGACACAATCTGCCAGACGCCTATACGCCTACCGATGGCCCCCGTCACTGGAGCCCAGATCCACTTATTACGCCGGAACAAAAGGGATGGGGTTCGGACTGGGGCTTCGTAACTCCTTGGGCAATGCCTAGTCCTGATTACTTCGACGGGCTAATCGGTTTGCCGGACATGAATAGCCAGGAATATGTCGACGCGTTCATTCAAGTGAAAGATTATGGTGCCCGCGATAGCGCCGTACGCTCTGCTGATCAGACAGCGATCGGTTTGTTCTGGGCCTATGATCGTCCCAACCTCCCTGGCAAACCGGGTGTCGGGCCGCCGCCCGTGTTGTTTGTGGAAAACATGATCGATATCGCCAACCAAGTGGGAAACTCGTCGGCCGACAATGCGCGAATGTTCGCCATGGCGTCGGTTGCCCAGGCGGACGCCGCGATTGCGTCGTGGGATGTCAAATACGAAACGGACCATTGGCGGCCGATTACGGCGATCCGTGCGGATGCGGACCATGATGATGATAATCCCAACACCGTCGAGGATCCAAACTGGGTCTATCTTGGTTCACCGGGCTTCGATCCGAATAGTTCTGACGACGACTTCACGCCGCCATTTCCCTCCTACACGTCTGGTCATGCCACAATGGGCGGGGCAATCTTCAAAGCCTTGGAGTTGTTCTATGGGACGAACGATTTCAGCGTGGCGGATAGTGCGATCGGCAACGACCCCGTGACGATGCAGTACGTGCTCGCCTCGAACGAACCAGGCGGCGGAGGCACGCGCAACTTCGTCAGGTTTACCCAAGTTGCTCCGTTAGGCCCTGATGCCGAAGACTCTCCTGAAGGCGAAAACGCTATGAGCCGGGTTTATCTCGGCGTCCACTGGATGTTCGATCAACAGGACGGCACGAGGCTAGGCAACGCGATTGCTGAATACGCGGCGAGCCGTTATTTCCAGGCCGTGCCGGAGCCGAGTTTTCTGACGCTAATATTGAGCGGTGGTGCCGGCGTTGGATGTTGGGTACGGCGACGACAATAATCCTCTCCGGGATATCTTCTCGCAGCAGCTAGAACAGCATTTTTCTATTACTTCGCCAGCTTGCCAACAAACCCGGCCTCGGCAAGGACCGACTCCTTCAGGGGAGCGGTGAATTTGACCGAATGGATCGTGTCGAATCCCATCAGGATAAATCGCGCGCCCAACGCGTCTGGATTGGATCGCTCCAACAGCAGCACGTCGTCTTTGAGAAAAAAACTCTTGAAGGGCATCGGCTCGTTGAGCGTATTGGTCAAGATACCCGCGCGCGGGAGGCCCGTCGGCCAGTTCGTGAAGACGTGCTTCCAGTTTTGATCAGGTGACATAGTGCTGCGATCCGTCCTGAATTCCAAGGTGCGACAATCTTGTACGTATGGTGTAGTAGTTCACCGAAATGCCCCAGCCCGGACAGGCTGACAGTCGCTAGAAAAGCATAGCACGTTGTCTGGGGCGGCGGACTCACGACGAGGCGGAAAAATCGAGCCTTTATCCGGCGGTAAACCGTGTATAATCATTGACTCGTAACGCCCCAATTAGGAAACCGCAGGAGGCCTAACATGACCTACAGAAGCGTATTCACACGCACGCTAATCGTTTGTGCCGGCACCCTCACCCTAGGCTGCCTCCTGGCCGCCAACTGGCCGCAATGGCGCGGGCCGGGGCGCGACGGCATCTCCAACGAGTCCGGTTTGCTGGCGGAATGGCCGGCCGATGGCCCGAAGCTGGTCTGGCACGCGGACAAAATCGGCGATGGGTATTCCACGCCCGCCGTCGTGGGCGATCGCATTTACT
>CXWJ01020607.1_pt1 | contig 10005 bp, 6 predicted proteins | sample 590841 | NCBI WGS metagenome assembly CXWJ01 (sample SAMEA3498367, study PRJEB10139) | wastewater metagenome | biome: wastewater treatment plant; material: activated sludge | place: Austria | collected 2015-01-21 | reverse complement strand
GAGCTAACTGAACCACAGGTTATCCAACCCCCCGACGTACTCCCCGATCCGGATGACAGTGGACCTCAAGGAGCGCCGCCGAAAATCGATCCGCAATCCAGCCAAAGGAACGAACCGAGCAAACTGAAGATCGGATTGAGTACCTACGTTTCTCCATTGGCCAAAGAGCCACCCAGTGTGCTGCCGCATTCAAATGACATTGACATGTCTCCTTTGGATGCTCATGTGACCCATGTCGTAGCTACCGGCTGGCTCAATTCAGTCTCTTCTGCGGATGATCCGGACAATCAGCCCGACTTGTTTGTGGTGATTGAACCGCGAAATCAGGACGGGATTCCAATCCTTCTGGCCGGCCCCATAGCAGTCGTCGTCTTAGATGGTAACTTTGCTGGCGAACAAGCCCGGGTTGGCCGCTGGGACTTTGATCCGGCAACTAGCCGACGGCTCATGAAATCGACTTCCTATGGCACGGGCATTCATCTCGATTTGCAATGGCCAAAGGAGGCTCCTGTGNNCTGACAAATTGCAACTCTTTGTCCGTTACACCACGGTCGAGGGAAAGAACTTGGAATATGACGTTCCCGTTCGTCAGAATCCACCGCGCGTCTCGGAGGCGTCGCTCCGTAACGCAAGACGAGGATCGCGAACGCTTGACGTTGACGATCGCGGCGATCCGGAAGCGGCATCAAGCCGTTCAGAGGACGAAGCATCGACGACAGGGGCTTGGCGTACGATTCGCTCAAAGAATGATATGAGCGAACTTGATGATTCAAAGCGATCTTCGGATGCTAGCTCGATCCCCCTTCAACCGATTCCGAACGAATAAGAGGGTTTCGTTGGAACAGATCTCGCAAGATCACGACGGTGCTAAGCACGCCGATCCATCCGTTGGGATGTCGTCGCTGGATCGCAGTCGTCGGATCGAAGCCGCGTTCTGCGAATCTAGCCAGAAGTAAACTTGTTTACGTTCCACAGCCCGAAATCGGACCCGTCAATCACGCCGTTTGTGTCAAAGTCGCCATTGCACCAGCTAGCCGTCATCGTGAATTTCGCAGCATTCCACAAGGCGAAATCGGAACCATCCACATGGCTGTCTAGGTCCGCGTCCCCTATCACGTAGGAGCGTCCTGGGCCGAGATTTCTTTCACCTGCCTGAGCCAGCCAAAACAATACGTCGGCAGGAGTCAACGCATCATCAGAATCTAGATCGAACTCCGAGACCGTTCCGCCAGAGACGATCGCCGATGTAAGGGCATCTATATCAGCGCAATCCAACACAGAATTGTCATCAAAATCTCCGTCGATTTCGACGACGATCGGTTCGATCCTAAGTGTATAAGCCCCTCTTCCCCCCTCCGATCCAACGCGGATGAGATAATCTCCCGCCACCGTTGCCGTAAACTCAAGGCGAGCATTCTTGCCATCCGCAGAATTTGCATCAGACATAATAACGGCATTCTCGGCCATCGGATCGTGAATGCTCAGATAGGGGTCTAGGGAGGACCTTGGGAGGTTGCCTGGGTCGTCGAAGGGGGTTTCGGTGCGAATGATGACCCCCTCCCCAGCCTCAAGGTGCAACGAATAGTAATCCGGACTAGCGTACGCCAAGTCAATATAGTCTCCATCTTGGATCGACGCGGCATTTAAGCTAAAGGTCGCCGCATACTGACCATCGGCCTGATACCCAATGGTGGCAGAACGCCCGTTATCGTACGCCACATCGCCAAAGTTGACATCTGCAAAGGCAAAGCGCGCAGCCACTGGGCCACTTTCAAAGACCTGAACCTGAAATGTGGCTGCCCCTAACGCCCCTCCCGATGTATATCGAGGTCGATTATCCCACTGCACTATCAGCGTCGGCACACCCTCAAGCGTCGTCTCTTGCCAGAACACATTCCCTATGTCGTCATCCAAATCATCCCAATACGGAATGAGCGCTCGGACTATCTCAATACTTGGTATCAACACATTCGCCGAGGACATCGTCCTGCCACTTCCGGCGAGCAGTCCACCATTGTTAGCGATGGTTACAGATCCGGCTGGAAAGAGAGGATTCCCAATCGTAGTTTGAAGCCATGCTTCGCCATCGTCCTGCAAATCGAGAGGAGTGCCCGTGCTCGCAATATCCACGAATTTGCTCGCGTCATTCTTCTTCGTGAAGGCGACGTCCGTGCCCACCAAGTTGCCAACCGCCCCCGTTCGATCGAGCAATGATAGGGGGGTTCCTTCCGAGGTCGGCTTGATTCCAAATACATCACCGTCCGTCACGACAATGGCAAAATTACCCGGTCGATTTAATGTCGCTCGAAGTTTGTAAACTCCACTGGCTGGAACGGTGAAACCAACGATTGCTAAGTCCAGATTCGTCGCTGAGAGGCCACTCGGGTTGACTACGGCCGTTGCAACCACCGTATCGCTAGAATCCAATAATTCCATTGTTGAAGAGGCAAATGTGCTCGTTCCCTGTCCATCCAGCACGATATCGAGCTGACGTCCCACATGCGATGTAAGGTCAAGCGAAAACTCATCAATGTCGATCGTAGGATCACTTATTAAGATATCAATCACATCGCCGTCGATTAGCGAAAGTGAGTTCATAGAGAATGCGGCACCGGCGACGGCAGACGTTTGATAGCCAATGGTTGCACTTAGGCCCCCACTGAATCGTTCGTCTCCAAAATCGACGTCTTGATAGGCAAACCTCGCGGCAACGCTTCCGGTGGCAAAGACCTGAACTTGGAATGTGGCGTTGCCAATCCCACCGCCATCGCTATAGCGTGGGCGTTGATCCCATTGAACGACGAGTGCATCATGCCCATCAATTGTCGTTTGTTGCCAATAAACACTCCCGGAATCTGCCCCTAAATCATCCCAAAATGGAAATAGAGCGATCCCGTATGCCGCATTGGGAAGAGATGTGTTCGTGGCTCCCAGATTGCCAAAGGGCGCAAATATCAGTCCTCCATTATTTCCTACCCGTACTGCACCCGCCGGAAACAAATTGTTGCCTACGGTGGATGTGATCGTTGTCGTCGTATCATCACCGAGCGTTAACGATGTTCCTGTCGAAGCGATATCGACAAAGCGATCTGGATCATTGGAGTGCTGAAAAAAGGGAATGCCCGGCGAACCCGAACTGTTACCAAGAACGCTGGCTCGTCCAGAAGTCGCAACCTGAGACAAATCTATGTCATATTGATTGTCCTCGAACAAGCCTNNGGGAAACATTCTTGTAAACGTCCACACGGAAGGTGGCAACTTCATCCCCTAGAATCGAGATCATCTGATCGCCGGTGTTCGCCACGAGCTGCGAGGGAATCAAAATGGGCTCTCCCGGCGCAGGCGCAACATACGGAACGGCATTACCTGGAATGAGGGCCGACAAGGTGACGGTAGGGATGGCGGGAGTTATCAGAACTGAATACGTCTCTCCCGCCTCGGCTCGAATAGGAAACATGTCGACATCACCGACAAAGGACAAACTTCCCAAGTTGGCCTTGCTCTCGACCGCCACACCGCCAATGGGGTTGATATCGGTGAAATCCTTCATTGTGATCGTGAATTCATGCTGATAAGCGCCCCCCGCATTTCCATCGACGTCACCGTCAAGCGCCGTATTGAAGAAGCTGCGTACTCCGTTGTCGAGTAAGCTCAGACGATACCTGCCGAAATCCAAAGGACCGCTATCGATGTTGAACTTGAGGAGATTTGTTCCCACGTAGTAATTGAGGTTGGTGTTGGAAAGGGGGAGCAGCAAATCGTCCATCGTATCGAGTAAAAGATCGGGGCCTGCATATCGCAACTCATAGTTGGCGACATCGCGGACAGAAGTCGCGTCCATCCATTGCGTAAACGCGAGCGAGAAGGAAGTGATGGACGGATCGCGAGCTGCTCGCTCCTGCGGCAACCCATGGAGGGCTTTCACCATGGGGGCTCCAGGCGTTTCCGTTAAGGCTCGATAGGAGTTAACTCGCCCTGCACCGAGTAATCCCGCATACTTCGGATTAAAGGCATCGATATTATCGCCCGTCGCGAGGAGTTGTGCGGCGACTTGGTCGCGAGTCCACGTTGGATTCGCAGACCAAATTAAGGCAGCAACCCCGGCGGCATTGGGCGTGGCCATGCTCGTTCCCGAAGAAATCAAGTAGTTGTTTCCTGGGACTGTGGAAAGGATCGATCCGCCTGGAGCGGCAATGTCGATCCCTAACCCATAGTTACTTGATCCGCTCCTAACATCCCCGGTCTGTGAATAGCTGGACTTGGAATTGCCGGTCTCGGTGCTTGCGACTAACAACGTCTGTTCGAAAACCTGTCGGGCGGGATTGAGTTGATTCCCATTTCCGGCCGAGTTCAGATGCAAGCGGCCATGGTCATGAATGTATTGAAAAGCGGAGGTAACCGTCGGGTCCCCGGCGAAGCTGTCAATGTTATAGCTGGTGTTAATGATCTTAGCGCCATTGTCCACAGCATATTGCATCGCTGCCAAGATTACGGACGAAGTCCACGCTACAGGATTTTGTCCATCGTAAAACTTGATGGGCATGATCGTTGCGTGTCCCGCCGTTCCCGCGATCCCGATGCCGTTGTCGATGTCTCCTGCGGCGATACCGGCAACATGCGTTCCATGATTATCGGACGGGCTTGGATTGGGATTGTTATCATTTTGGATGAAATCCCAGCCATGAAGATCGTCGATGTAGCCATTGTTGTCGTTATCGAGGCCATCGTCCGCGACTTCAAGAGGATTTGTCCAGATGTTATTCTCCAGGTCATCATGGGACAACGATATCCCATCGTCTGTAATCGCGATAATGATCGATGGATCACCCAACGTCGTATCCCATGCCAATTCATTTTGCATGAATTGATGATGCGATTGAGAAGCGTATTGCGGATCGCTAGGCGCAAAATCGCGAGGGTCGCTCCCCTCATAAACGTAGTTTGGCGAACTCCACAAGACGTCTGGATCCTCTTCCAAGTGTCGCATCACAGCGTCGACATCCGTTCCTGGATCAAACTGCAATTGCAATAAGTCTAATCGCGAACCGTCCGTCGTTTGATGATGCAACAATGGCGTTGCGATCGCCTCGCTACCTAAATTCCCCTTCACGGCCCAATCGATTTGAGAACTGTCTGACAATCGACCTTCACGGAAGGATCCGACGTCACGAGCCACGATAAGCTGTCCGGGAACATACGGTTGCTCAGTGACACGCTTCAACAACGGTTCGAGTTTTAGCGATCCCACCTTGAACGGATTGGCGACCGTCACAGCTTCGATGTTGGAAGGTAAACCTTCCAAGGGAGTGAGTACGGAATCCGTGGCCAGGAGCCGACGGTTCTCAAGATCCTCAAACTTAAACTTCGGCGAGGAAACTTGGCGATGGCTCCTTCGCCGAATATCACCCCCTAAAGCACTGTGAGCTAATCCAAACAAACGCATCGATGCCGCTTTCGTCAGGGTCCAAAATCGTGAGTTGATGATCGGCGCCGCAGTGCTAGGTCGAAGCGTTGCACCTTAGTCGCACAGGCCTCGACGTCGCGTGAGCTTTCATGTATTTGCCCCATGTTTTCAGTTTAAGCAGTCCAAAGCCAATCGTCACGTAATCCCTCCTAATAATTGCCAAATTGCCGTCGATTTCCACTAAAACCGGTTTAAATGCGGTCAAAGCACCCCCCCACGCCTCAAGGTCATCGGCATTCGTGCTATAAAAATCGGTTTTACCGTAACGCCATTCTGGAGTACGCCACGCACATGAAAGACATCCTACCGCTCGGATTGATCTTCCTTGTATTTGGTTGCGGTTCGCAAGCGCCGCCTGCGAATTCTTCGAGCCCCTTATCGGCAAACGCTGAGGACAAAAAGCCCCTGCGAATTGCCGTCGTTCCAAAAAGCACCGGAGGAGAGTTTTGGGAAACGGTAGAACAAGGTGCCAAAGAGGCTGGAGAACGACTCGAAGTTGAGGTCCTTTGGGAAGGGGCCGTATCCGAAACAGAAATTGCCGAGCAAAACAAGATCATCGAAAGCATGGTCAACCTCGGTGTCCAAGGCCTGGCTGTAGCTCCGCTAAATCCAAAGGCGAACCAGCGCAGCGTTCAAGCAGCGGTGGACGCCGGAATTCCAGCCGTTGTTTTTGATTCTGCACTCGATGGGAATGCTCATTTCAGTTACATCGCAACCAACAATTATCAAGGGGGAATTTTAGGTGTCGAAGGGTTGAAGGGCCTCTTAGGAGAAATGAAGGACAAGAAACTCGTTCTGTTTCGCTATATTCAGGGTACGGCAAGTACCGAAGATCGGTGTCGAGGATTTGTTGAGGGCGCCACGGCTGCAGGTGCCATTATTGTGGCGGATCCATACGCCGATGACGGACAGATTTCTGGATGCAAGAAAACCTCCGTTAACACGCTAGAATCCTTCATTGAAGATAAGCGACTTGAGGTGGACGGAATTTTCTGCGCCAACCTGACGGCGACCATTGCGACGGCTGATGCATTGGACGACTTAAGGAAAAGTGGCATTGAGGTGAATGTCAAGTTTATTGGCTTCGATACATCCCCCAAGCTGATTGAAGAATTACAGGCCGGAAACATTGATGGGTTGATTGCCCAAGATCCTCGGCGTATGGGGGGTTTGGCAGTGGAGTCCCTTGTAAAGCATCTTCGCGGCGAACACGTCGAATCGGTCATCGAAACACCCGCAATCCTTGTCACGAAAACAAATCTCGCGGAAGATCCCGCAATTCAACGCCTCGTCGGTGGAACCGCCAGCGGCTTACCCAAGTAGGCCAGTTATCAATTTGCTCCCTATTTATTTGTTCCGTTCCATCCCATTCATCGCCCGCAATCGATGGATCCTTTTTAGCACTTAAGCAGCGTCATGAGTCTTGGTTCTCCTACCCAAGTGAACTTGCCTCGCCTCCAAATGGAGAATATCAGTAAAACACTGGGCGGGACGCAAGCTGTACGAAGCGTTTCGTTATCGGTGGAGGCCGGTGATGTGCTTGGTCTGATTGGCGAGAACGGCGCTGGCAAAAGCACCCTCATGAAGATCCTGTCAGGTGCCCTCGTGCCAGATTCGGGTCTCATGTCGTTAGACGGTGTTTCATTTTCTCCCGTGAATCCCATACGGGCACGCCAAGCGGGCATTCGCATGATTTACCAGGAGCTTTCCCTGGCCCCTCAATTGTCGATTACGGACAATATTCTGCTTGGGTCGGAACCCTGTGTAGGTCCTTTGATTCGACAAAAGTCGGCAGAAGCTCAGGTGCGTTCGGCCCTCGAACTAGTCGGCCTGTCCCACTTGTCACCGAAGGCGCCGGTCTCACAGCTTTCCCCTGCTCAGCAGCAATTGATTGAAATTGCCCGCGCACTAAATTCCAGTCCAGATGATCGAGGAAAAAATGAGGCCTGCCGCGTCTTGGTGCTCGACGAACCGACCAGCAGTCTTTCTCGAGATGACGTGGAGCGGCTCTTTTCACTGATTCGCAAGTTGAGCGAGCGCGGTGTCGCCGTCATCTATATTTCCCATTTTCTCGAGGAGATCCACGCGATCTGCAATCGCTATGTAGTCCTTAGAGACGGAGAAGTTGTTGGCAAGGGATTTGTCAAAGGGACTACCGACCATGAACTCGTCGCCCTGATGATCGGCCGCAACGTCAAGCAGCTCTACCCAAGAAAGCCGCGACAACCGGGAGAACTCCTGCTAGACATCCATTCTTTGTCCGGAGATAAAGCTCCTAAAGCAGCGCAGCTTCGCTTATACCGGGGAGAAATCGTGGGGATTTTTGGTTTGATCGGCGCTGGAAGGACCGAACTCATCCGAGCGATCTTTGGGCTCGACCCAATCCGGGCCGGTAACCTAAAGGTGGCAAGCAACGTGACGCTGACTGCGACGAATAATCGGTGGCAACGCGGAATCGGCATGGTCAGCGAAGATCGCAAACGGGAAGGGTTGGCGCTTGGCCTTTCAATCACGGACAATATCGTCCTTCCCCGGCTTCAAGGCTTTGGTCGCTGGTGCATGGTTACTCCCAGAGCTGCTACGCGCAGCGCCGCTCCATGGATCGACCGATTGCGGGTGAAATGCCGGTCCGCTTCCGATTCTGTCCAAAGTCTTTCCGGCGGCAATCAACAGCGGGTTGCTCTCGCGAGGTTGTTACACGCAGAAGTCGATTTGTTTCTTCTAGATGAACCAACGCGCGGGGTCGACGTAGGATCGAAAGAGGAGATTTATCGATTGTTGGATGAAGTCACGCGTGAAGATTCCTCCCCACTTCACAAATCATGCGGAATCCTTCTGGTTTCCAGCTATTTGCCCGAACTCTTCGGGACGTGCGATCGCATGGCCGTTATGCACCGGGGCGAGCTAAGTAAACCTCGCAGCACGTCCGATTGGACGGAGGCCGAAATGTTGCGCGTCGCCATGGGGCAAGAAACTGACAAATCATGATGACCGAACCCACTTCAAAATCTCTGTCTCCAATCCGACCATCTTTCTTTCAATTCATCACGAAAGGGGGCTGGCTGACACTAGGCCGATTCCTGACATTCATCCTGGTCCTTGGTTTCTTCGCCTTCATGGTCGACGGAGGAAAATTCTATTCCGTTCGAAACCTCGAAAATATTGTCAGGCAAAGCGCCGTGTACGCCACCGCATCCCTGGGAATGACGATTGTGATCATCGCCGGCGGGATTGATCTCTCGATTGGATCGATCATTGCCTTGTCTGTGGTGATCACAGCATGGGTTTTAAATCTCTCCGACCCGTACGAAGGTGCTGACAATCGATACTGGATCGAATCGCATCCGGTCCTTGTGCCGTGGTGTGCTACTCTTTTAGCACTCTTGGTATCCTCCCTAGCAGGGATGTTGAATGGACTCCTCATCGTTTGGCTACGATTGGTTCCATTTATTATTACACTCGGGACGATGCTTATTTTTCGAGGGATCGCCAAGGGGTTGGCCCAAGAAAAAGACATCTATCCTCCGATTGATTCTTGGTTGACATTGCTCATGGACCCGACCCTCTCGAGCAAGGACCCCGCGCGACGATGGATGTTGTTCCCGACTGGCATTTGGGTCTTGATCTTCGCCGCCGTCGTGGCGGCAGCCCTCTTGCGATACACGCGCTTTGGACGACATGTATTTGCCATCGGATCCAACGAAGAAACGGCTCGACTTTGCGGCGTCGATGTGGGGAAGTCAAAGATCTGGGTCTATACCCTATCGGGCTTCTTCGCTGGACTCGCTGGTATTCTCGTCTTTTCGGATATCCGTATCGGCCAGCCAACCGCTGGAATCTCATACGAATTGTATGTGATTGCGGCCGTCGTGATCGGCGGCGGAAGCTTACGGGGGGGAGAAGGCTCGATCGTCGGGGCAATCACAGGAGCCCTGATTATTTCGACCCTCTACATGGGAGTAAAGCAAATGGGGTGGAGGACGTTCATACAAGAAATCGTCATCGGAGGAATCCTGATCGCCGCCGTTGCGATTGATCAAATTCGACATCGCTACGCAATCCACAGGCCCTGACCTGGATCGCGAATAAAGTAATATTCCTCTCCAAGCGAATCGACATGCCAGCCATCGACCATGTTGGCTGGCAGAAAGCGATCGGCAGCGTCCTCGTATCTTGCGTACTGAAACCCAACTCCTTCGATTTCATCCTGCGACAAACCTGGTCCGACCGCGTAGGTCACGTTGAATCTGCCTTCCGTGGAACCATGAATCAAATGGGCCGCCGACGATAGATTCCCGGCCAAACTCGGATCCGCATCGATCGCATCCATCGTCGCCGGAGTTCCACAATAGCCATAGCGACGGATCAAGGCATCGATATTGGCCTTTTCCCCAAATCGATTCACATTGGGTGCAAGGATTATCAGGTCTCCACCATCGGCCATAGCTCGCCGGGTACGATATATCCCCTTGTTCCCCACCCATGTCGTGGAGAACTCCTTAGGATCCAAATAAACAACACACCGGCGCAAGGGTTTGTCG
>CXWJ01006524.1_pt1 | contig 10007 bp, 9 predicted proteins | sample 590841 | NCBI WGS metagenome assembly CXWJ01 (sample SAMEA3498367, study PRJEB10139) | wastewater metagenome | biome: wastewater treatment plant; material: activated sludge | place: Austria | collected 2015-01-21 | reverse complement strand
GAGGAGCGAAATAGATGGCGGGTGCGCTGCATAGAGGCGGGATTTTACCCTATATTTCTGATATGATCGCCGCTATGTTGCTCTATTTGATCAGACATGCCCAATCGGCCAACAACGACCTCTACGCCCGTGGCGGGACCGCCAACGGCCGCACCGCCGACCCGCCTCTGACCGAGATTGGCCACCGGCAAGCGCAACTGCTGGCCCATTGCCTGGCCGGCGNNGCCGCCGCCACCGGTCTGCCCCTCACCGCCTGGCCGGAGATTCACGAGCGCGGCGGCTTGCACGAATGGGACGAAACGAGTGGGGCGGATATTGGCGTGGCCGGGCCGGGGCGCTCCTTCTTCGTCAGAGAGTACCCCCATCTCATCCTGCCCGAAACAATCGACGAGGTGGGATGGTGGAATAGGCCGCCGGAAACCGTGGCCGAATCGATTCCTCGCGCCAGGTTGGTCTGGGATCAACTGCTGGCGCGCCACGGCGGCACGGAAGATCGCGTGGGCCTCGTCCTGCACGGCGGCTTTTTCCAGGCGCTGTTGACGGTTCTGCTCAGCCAGGATGACGCCCTAACCCAACCGGATTGGGATTTGAATGCCCTGTGGTTCGGGATGAGTAATGCCTCGATCAGCCGGATGGAGTTTGACAATGGCAACGCCGTCATCCGCTACTTGAATAAAGTAGAACATCTGCCCAGCGAACTGATTACCGGCTGACGCGCCACCTCGGCCCCTTAGAACGTGTAGGTTGTCTATCCCCATCACGACTGCCATCCACTTGCCTTTTGCACTTTAGATATTGACAAAATATTGACAATAATTTGACATGCTGTATAATGTCCAGGTTGCAAGCGCTGGAGTTCATTCTACGCGCCTAACTGGGAGATAACAGCATGACTACGGGTCATATCGCCGTCCAAAATTTGGTAAAACGCTATCCGGGCGATGTCGTTGCCGTCGATGACATCACGCTAACCGTAGACGAGGGGCTTATCTTCGGCTTCCTGGGGCCGAACGGAGCGGGCAAAAGCACAACCATCAAGATTCTGACCACCTTTGCGCTGCCGACCAGCGGACGAGCCACGGTGGGCGGTTATGATGTCGTTACCGAGGCCGACAAGGTGCGACGCATCGCCGGGGTGGCACTGCAAGACATCGGCCTCGATCCACTGATGAAGCCCTATGAATTGCTCATGTTGCAGATTCGCATGTTTGGCGCAACCTCAGCGCAGGCGCGGGCACGAGCTACCGAATTACTGGAACTGGTGGGACTCAGCGAGGTCACCGACCGCCGGGTGGGAACCTATAGCGGCGGTATGCGGCGGCGTCTCGACCTGGCATTGGCCCTGGCCCACGAGCCGCGAGTGCTATTTCTCGATGAGCCGACAACCGGCCTCGATCCGGCCAGCCGCCGCGACGTCTGGGAGGAAGTGCGCCGCCTGAATCGCCAATTGGGCATGACCATCTTCCTGACCACGCAATATCTGGAAGAAGCCGATGAACTGGCCAACATCGTGGCAATTATCGATAAAGGGCGCATCGCCGTTCAGGGCACGCCGGCCAAGCTGAAGAGCGAGCTGGGCAACGAATCGATCAATCTGGCCTTTGAGGAGCGACAAACGGCCGAGTTAGCCCAGAAGCGTTTGACCGAACTATCGCCTAGAGTGCAGATCGACCGGGATATCGTGCGGCTCTATATGGACAACGCCGCCGAGGCAATTCCCGGTGTCATCAACCTGTTGCGCGAGGATCATATCGCCCCTCTGTCACTGACCCTGACCCAGCCCACGCTCGATGACGTATTCCTGCGTGTCACCGGCCAGCGATTGAAGGATGACTCGCCGGAAATGGCGCCTGCCCCGGCCAACGGGAATGGTCATAAAAGAAATCGCTAATCGGATCGACTTCGCCACAAGGAATAATAACATGGCTCAACTCTCCATTCCCCAGTCCGCCAAAGGCACCGCCAATCTCAATCTGTTGCAGCAGGTCATCTTGATCACGCGTCGCAACCTGACCGTCATCTTTCGCACGCCCCAGGCGCTCATCCCGCCGCTGGCGATCAGCGTCTTTTTCCTGCTCATCTACGAGTCAACGTTGGGCGAGGCGGCCGGCTATCTGCCGGGCCTAAGCGGAAATAGCTATCTGGGGTTCATCCTGCCCCTGTCATTGGTCAGCTCGGCGCTGTCCGGCTCAAGCCTGGCCGCCCAAAATTTGGTGCGGGACATCGAGAGCGGCTACTTCGACAAGCTACTGCTGACGCCGGTCAGTCGCACGGCGCTGCTGCTGGGGCCGATTATCGCCGGTGGGTTCATCCTGGGCATTCAGGCCTTGTTCGTCATCGCGGTGGGGTTGATTATGGGCCTGGTATCGGCCACGGGGGTGGCCGGGCTGTTGGCGGTGGTCGCTCTGGCGATCTTATTGGGCAGTGGTTTTGCCGGGTTCACCGTGTCGGCCGCGCTGGGCAGCGGCAATGCAGCGGTGACGCAGGCGGCCAGTTTTCTCTTCTTCCCGCTCACCTTTCTGACCGCCAGCTTTGTGCCCCTGGAACTCCTCAGCGGTTGGCTGAAAGTCGCGGCTCGTCTGAACCCTATCACCTACGTGCTGGAAGCCATGCGCTCACTGCTCAATGAAGGGTGGAACATGACCTTGCTGTGGCAGGGTGTGGCCGCCTGTCTCATCCTGGCGGTGGCGATGTACGCGCTGGCCGTGTATGCGCTGCGGATACGGACGCGGCGTAACTAGGGCAAAGAGGATGTGGGGGGATAGCAAGGTGCCAAGTGCCTAGGCCCTCGTTGTCCCCTCTGTTAGACGACTCTGAAACGGGCGGTTCGGTTAGGCAGGTCAACGCTCTCCACCGCCAGCGTCACTACACTGTCCAGCGGTCGCGACGGCCGCCGGTATAGCTCCGTCTCCCAGGCCAACGCCGGTATAACCACCACGTCGCGCCCCTGTTTCTGCTCCACGACGATGCCCTCGCCCTGCCAATCGGGATGCTGTAGCAGATAGACCAGCGTCCAATGCTGGTTCGATTGGCGCTCGGCGGCGCGCACGGCCCCGGCCACGGCGTCGGCCGTGCCGATGCGCAGCGTGACCGCCGTCGTGTCCAACAGCGGCGCGCCGCGCAGATGGGCGCGTAACTGTTGGTGGGCCAGCAGGTCGAGGTAGCGGCGTAGCGGGCTGGTGGCCTGCACATACACGTCCAGACCCAACCCGGCGTGGCGGCCGGGAGCGGTCGATGGCCGGCTGCGTTGCATGGAGCGGCGCTTGGCCCACATGACCGACATCCCGGCGTCGGTCAGATCGGCCGGCAAGCTGTCGTCGCTCTGCGGCGGATCCTGGACGGTGAAAGCCAGGGGGATGTTCTGGGCCATTGCCAGACGGCCGACGGCTTCCCCGGCCATCAGCATCGCCTCGCGCACCAGCGCCCGGCTGCCCAACGACGGCAGGAGGCGGATGGTGACCATGCCATCCAGCGCGGCCTTGATCTTGACTTCCGGCAGATCGATTTCCACCGCCCCGTTGGCAATGCGCCGGGCGCGATTGGCCGCGGCCACGGCGGCCAAGGCGCGATAGGGACTTTCGTCCAGCAGGGTCTCGGCCTGCTCGTAGGAGATGCGAGTGACGCGCACCCAACTGGGAACGATTTCCAGCAGCTCGAAATCGCCATCCGGTTGTGGCGCCAACAAAAGAGACAGCGCCGGGGAAATTGGCTGGAGGCCCAACGCCAGCCGGGCGGTCAGCTCCTCCGGCAGCATGTGGATCGTGCCGTCGGGCAGGTAGAGGTTGGCCGAGCGGCCACGGGCTTCGCGATCGACGGCATCGTCCGGCGTCACCAGAGCGGCCACGTCGGCGACGTGGACCCACAACCGGCCCTCATCCAGCGACAGGGCGTCGTCGGGGTCGCTGCTGCCCTCGTCGTCAATCGCCAGCGCCAGGAGATGGGTCAAATCCCGGCGCGGTTCGTCCGGCAGTTGGGCTAGTTGGGCTTCGGCGATAATCGTGTCAGCGACGGGTTCGGTCGGTACACCGAGGCGCGCCGGATACGGGTTATCGGCCGGCTGCCAGCGGCCGACGGCCAGCAGCAGGGTATGGGCCGATTCCGACGTTTGCGGCAGGCCCAGACGGCGCAGGGTGCGGCTGGCTTCGGCCCGCCCCACGGCCAGGGCGATCACGTCGGCCAAATAGCGTTCATCTTCGAGCACGACGCGGCCGTCGGCCACCCGGGCGGCGAAGGCATCCCAATCGCGCTCATCGGCGGCCTTGGCCTCGCGCGCAGCCCGGATTTTGGCAACTTCCTCAGCCGAGTGCGCCGTTATGGCGTCGGGGTGGCCGACGAAGTAAAGCCCGTCGGCCACCACGGTCCAGGCCGCCCAGGCTGTTGACGGTGTATAACTGCCGAAGGACAATTCGGCCAATTCCGGCAGCGTTGTCGCCTCGCCCTGGAGCAGTTCCCAGGCGGTCAGCGGGTCGCCGATTGCCGGCGGCAGTTGGCGGAGATGGGCTACGGGGCCGGGATGGAGCAGAGCCACATCCTTGGGCCGCACACTGACCCGTTCGCCGTCGGCCAGTTCGATGGTCAGCTTCTTGGCCGCCGCCTGCCGCACGACGGCCGGCTTATCCTTATAGAGCACCAGACTATCGACAGACGGATTCAAGCGGCCCTTTCCTTAGTGGTGGCAAGCGGTATAGCTCAGCCGCCGCGCCCGGTAAAGTCGTCCATCGACTTGCTGATGCCGACGAAATCGGCGATGCGGTCGAACAGCGGCAACGGCAGCAGGCGGCCGGGATAGGTGATCAGCGCGAACGGTGGCATAATGAGCCGCTGCTTGTCCTTCTCGATGGCGTGGACGATTTTGTTGGCCGCGTCGTCCGGTTCAAGGATGGGCAGCAAAAAGGGGAAGCGCGTTTTCACCCCCTTGAACATGCCGGTGTTGATGTAGAAGGGGCAGACGATGGTCGTGCGGATGCCGCGATAGCCCATCCGTTTCAACTCGACCCGCAGCGCGTCGTCAAAGCCGATGGCCGCCGATTTGCTGGCGCTGTAGTCGGTCATCCGGGGCACGCCGATGAGGCCGCCGGCCGAGGCGATGGTCACGATGTGGCCGGCGTTGCGGGCCATCATGCCCGGCAGAAAGGCGCGCGACGTCCAATAGAGCGACAGGGTATTGATGTCAAAGGTGCGCTGGATGGCCTCGTCGGTCAGTTCCAGCAGCGGCTTGCCGGAGACCACCCCGGCGTTGTTGATGACCACGTCCACCGTGCCGTGTTCGGCCAGCACGCGCTGGGCCGTCTCGCGAATTTCCTCGCGGTCGCTCATGTCGCATTGCTGGTAGACGGCGGCGCGGTAGCCCCAGCGTTCGATCTGTTCGCAGAGGGACTCCAGCCCGGCGAGGTTGATGTCCCACAGGATGACTTTGGCCCCGCGGGCGGCGATCTTCTGGGCCATCAGGCGGCCGATTCCGCTGGCGCTGCCGGTGATCAATACNNTTATAACCAACTGTTAACACTGCCCAATTGACGCAGCGCGGCAAATTCGGTCTAATAGGAGTATATGAACGCACAAGAAATAATGACTGACTATCACATGCACTCGACTTTCAGCGTGGATGGGCAGGATTCCATTGAAGCGCTTTGCTGGCGGGCGCTGGCGCTGGGGCTGACGGAAATCGCTGTCACCGAGCACGCCGAATGGCACGGCCGCTGGCATGGCGGCGCATTCGACGCCACGGCCTACTTCGCTGAACTGAATCGACTGAAAGACGAATTTGCGCCGCGCGGGCTGACGCTCTTGAGCGGCGTGGAACTAGGCAACCCGCACGAATTCGCGCGGCCGGCGGCGGCGCTGTTGGCCGCCCACCCGTTCGACGTGCGCATCGCCTCGCTGCACTGGCTGCACGGCGAAAATATCCACGATGCCTCCTGCTTCGCCGGGTGCGACCCGCAGGACGTGTACGCTGATTACTTCAGCGCGTTGGGCCACATGGCCGCCGACTTCTCATCGATCGACGTCGTCGCCCACTTCGACCGTATCCTGTGGCGCGGCACGATGCTGGGCGCGCCCTTACAGCCCCGGCGGCTGGAAGGCGTCATCCGCGATGCGCTGGCGACTATCGCCTGGCGCGGGCTGGCTCTGGAATTGAACACCCGCTTTCTGAATCATACGCCCGGCTGGCGGCCGGCGCTGACGACGATGTTGTGCTGGTATCGCGAAGAGGGCGGCACGCGCGTTGTGGTCAACTCCGACGCCCACCGTGTCAGCCAGATGGGCGCTAACCTGGAGATCGCCCGCGCCATACTGGATGAGGCCGGTCTGGAACCGACGACCCTCCAACCCGCGACCACCTTCGCCTGATAAAAGTTAACCTCAGAGGAGAAAAAGAGAAACCACAGATTACACAGATTTCACAGATAAGAGAAATAATCTGTGAAATCTGTGTAATCTGTGGTTTCTCTCTTCTTTATTCCACTGTCACGCTCTTAGCCAGGTTGCGCGGCTGGTCGACGTCGGCGCCACGGCGCACGGCGATGTGGTAGCTGAGCAGTTGCAGCGGCACGACGTTGACGATGGGGGCCAGCAGCGGCGGCGTATCCGGCACGTAGATGACGTGATCGGCTTCGGCGCGGATGGTCTCGTCCCCTTCGGTCGCCAGAGCGATGACCACCCCGCCGCGCGCCTTGGCCTGCTGCACCTGGCTGATCATCTTGTCGTAGAGCGCGTCTTTGGTCACAATCGCCAGCACCGGCATCGACTCGTCAATCAGGGCGATGGGGCCATGTTTCATCTCGCCCGCCGGGTAGCCTTCGGCGTGGATGTAGCTGATCTCCTTCAGCTTGAGCGCCCCTTCCAGCGCGATGGGATAGTTGATACCCCGACCCAGAAACAGGAAATTCTCGGCCTTGTGGAAGCGCTCGGCCAAGGCCTGATAGGCGGCGTCGTGCTCCAGCGCGCGGCCGACCAGCGCCGGCAAATGGGCCACGTCGTCGGCTAACTTTCGCCGGCGTTGGGGCGTCAATTGGCCGCGCATCTCCCCCAGCGCGCAGCCCAGCAGATAGAGATCGGCCAGCGAAGAGGTGAACGCCTTGGTGCTGGCGACGCCGATCTCCGGCCCGGCGTGCATGGGGATGGCCCCATCGGACAGGCGCATTGATTGGCTGCCGATGGCATTGACGATGGCCCACAGCGTCGCCCCCTGGCCGCGGGCCTGCTCGGCGGCGGCCAGCGTGTCGGCCGTCTCGCCGCTCTGGGTGATGGCCACCACCGCCGTGTGTTCGTCGATGATAGGATCATAGTAGCGAAATTCCGAGGCGTATTCGACCTCGACCGGCAGGCGGGCTATGGTTTCGATCATGAACTTGCCCACCAGCCCGGCGTAGTAGCTGGTGCCACAGGCGATGATGATGAGCTTGTTGAGGCGGGCCACCAGTTCCGGCGTCAGGTTCATCTCCGGCAGGGTGACGCAGCCGGTTTCGAAATCGACGCGGCCGCCCAGGGTGTCGATGAGCGCCCGCGGCTGCTCGAAGATCTCCTTTTGCATGAAGTGCTTGTATTCGCCCTTGACGGCGCTGACCGGGTCCCAGGCGATGGTGTGGCGTTGTGGGGTGACCGGGCGGCCGTCCAGATCGGTTACGCGATAGCCGCCGGCGGTGATGACCGCCATTTGCCGGCTCTCCAGGAAGATCATCTGCCGGGTGTATTCCAGGATGGCCGGGATGTCGGAGGCGATGAACATCTCCCCTTCGCCGAGGCCCAGGGTGATGCCGCCGGCGTTGCCGATGCGGGCGCAGACGATGCGGTCGGGCTGGTCGGCGCCCATCAGGACAACGGCGTTGGCCCCCTCCAGGTGGCCCAGCGTGTGCCGGGCGGCCTCTTCCAGCGATTGCCCGCCGGCCATGTAGCGCTCGGCCAACTGGACGATGACCTCGGTGTCCGTCTCCGAGCGAAACTCGACCCCCTCGGCGGTCAATTCATCGCGCAGGGCCTTGAAGTTTTCAACGATGCCGTTGTGGACGAGGACGACGCGGCCGTTCATGCTCAGATGGGGATGGGCGTTGCGTTGGGTNNGGCGATCCCGGCCGAGTCATAGCCGCGATACTCCAACCGCTTCAAGCCTTGCAAGACGATCTCGGGGGCCTGGCGCGGCCCGATGTAACCAACAATACCACACATGGTCAACCTCCACGGGTTGTGGGCGGTGATGGCTGCCGGCGCTCCGGCGCGAACGCTGCCCGGCGCAAGCGAGGCGCGTTCATCCGGCGGCCATGACCGGCCATGCAGGCGTTCCCAATTGTGGTTTGCGTAGGGACGCCCCTTCGATTGATCCTGTTCGTCGATCACTTGCCCGGCGATTTGTCGGCCGGTTACCCGCGCCGGTTTGTCGCCGCGCTCAGTTGAAGGGGCAAAAGCTCAGAGTGTGATCGACCCTGGGAGGCATCCGCTGATCGTTCGATTTTCGCCGGAAGGAAGCTCTGGTCTACTAGAACCATGTGGCCTCTAACCGGCTTGGCCTCGCGTCGCCGCGAGGAACCTCCACCTCGTCACCTGGATCAGTGGACAGTGGTCAGTGGAAAGTGGTCAGTAAAAAACTGTCCACTGCCCACTGTGGACTACCCACTATGCCAGGCCTTGCGCTGTCTCGCCCCTCGGGTAGCCGCGCCGGAGCGAGGGGGCTACCCGATATTCGGTTGTTGCCGCACAGAATAGCGGCCAAATAATCGCTTGTCAAGCGTGGCGGCGTGAATGTGGCTGGTTAGAGAGGTGTTAGATCGGGAACCTGCCTCTTGCGGTCGAGCGTCTGATAGACATATAATCAACAATGCTCGCGTTCGCTCGCCAAAGTTGACTGGAGAACGAACTGTCGTAGCGGGAAAAAATCATGATCGATTCAAATATCCTGTGGGCCATCGGTGGCTTTCTGATCATCCTCACGCCGATCGTGTTGATCCACGAATTCGGCCACTTCGCGGCGGCCAAGTTGGTGAAGGTTCAGGTCGAGGAATTCGGCTTCGGCCTGCCGCCGCGGGCCGTCAAGCTCTTTGAGCGCAACGGCACGATCTACTCCCTCAATTGGATCCCGGTCGGCGGCTTCGTGCGCCCGGCCGGCGAAGATAACCCCGGCGTGCCCGGCGGCCTGGCCGCCGCGTCCAAGAAGGCGCGCTTGTTCGTGCTGGCCGCCGGGTCGGGCATGAACTTTATCACGGCCGTCTTCTTCTTCTGGTTGGCGCTGGTGTTGGGCGCGCCGGCGGTGCAGGTGGGCGACGTCAACCCCGACTCCCCGGCGGCCGTCGGCGGCTTGCAGAGCGGCGACATCCTCCTGGAAGTCGAGGGGCGCATGGTCATGTCGGCCGGCACACTCATTAACACCGTGGCCGAACGGGCCGGGACGGAGATCGATCTGCTCATCCTGCGCGACGGCCAGGAGCAGACGGTGACAGTCATCCCCCGCCGCGCGGGCGAATATGACGCCGCTGTGGAAGGACCGTTGGGCATCGGCCTGGGCGAGGGGCCGCGTATCGGCCGCAACCCAATTGAGGCCCTGGTCGGTTCCGGCCAGTTCATGTGGGAATACATCTCGCTCTATGCCCGCCTGCCGTCCATGCTGATCAATGGCGAGATCACCCCGCAAGAGGCGCGCCCGGTCAGCATCGTCGGCATCAGCCAGATAGCCGGCGAGGCGGCCGAATCTTCCGCCTCCGGCCGGACGCTCTATCCCATCCTGACGATGGCTTCCTTCATCAGCATCGCCCTGGGTCTGACCAATCTGTTGCCCATCCCGGCGCTGGACGGCGGACGCATCCTGTTCGTGCTCATCGAGGCCGTTCGCGGCCGGCGCATCGAGCCGGAGCGCGAGGGCATGGTCCACGTCATCGGCATGTTGGTTCTGTTGGCCCTGATGTTTGTCTTGATCGTACAGGACATAATCAACCCGATTATCCCGATTCAATAAAACCATTTAGCTGGACTATGACCACACAAAAAGAGTTGCCCTTCGCCGCGGTATTGACGTCGCT
>CXWJ01029224.1_pt1 | contig 10008 bp, 14 predicted proteins | sample 590841 | NCBI WGS metagenome assembly CXWJ01 (sample SAMEA3498367, study PRJEB10139) | wastewater metagenome | biome: wastewater treatment plant; material: activated sludge | place: Austria | collected 2015-01-21 | reverse complement strand
CTCCGTCACATTCGGCTCCGGCCGCGGCGGTGCGCCCCTCCCCCGCCCCCCGACTCCCCTTCCCCCCTGCTCTTCCTGACTCGTCACTCGTCGCTCGTCACTCGTCACTTTCATAACGTCCTCAATCCTCTCTTAACATACACCGACTCCACCACTCCCCCCTTCGCCAACACCGCGCGGTGGTACCCCATCAACAACGAAATCATCCCATCGATCTTCTCGGTGCTCTTCGATTTATCCGGCTTCAGATTGCCGGCTGGGTCGCTTGTCGCCACCAGGTTGTCCGCCATCCACGCCAGAGGCGGGTTGCCGCCATGATTCAATCTTCGCTGCGCCACCGCCACCTCCAATGACTTCATAGCCGGATTCATACTCACAAACCCTTGCCGGAACTCCACCAGATTCGCCCCCTCATCGATGAGCTTATTGCTCGTGCTCGTCGCGTTCCACGGATCGAACGCCAGCTCCCGCACCCGAAACCGCGCCATATCCGCCCTCACCTGATTCAAGATGAAATCGTAGTCGATCACATTGCCCGGTGTGGTGCATATCCAGCCCTGCCGAATCCAGACGTCATAAGGAACCCTATCCCGCTTCACCCGCTCCAAAACATTCTCTTCCGGCATCCACAATCGGCAGAGCAAGTCATACCCCCCCTGCCCATCCGGGGCCGGAGGGAACACCCACACCAATGCCGACAGGTCCATCGTACTCGACAAATCCAACCCACCCCAACACTCCCGGCCGGCCAGTTGTTCCTCATCGATGACCCCCGAATTGCACGCCTGCCACGCCTCCGGGTCGATCCACCGGGTGCTCGCCTGCGTCCAGATATTCAACTCCTTCTGCAAAAACCCATTCAACCGCGCCGGCATCCCCTTCGCCACCCGCGCCTTGTCTCTCAAATCCTCGAGCTTCTTGCTAACCCCCAGATTCGGATTGCTCTTGTACCAGTTTCCCTCCACTTCCCAATCATCCAGCATCCCCTCCGCGTCCCTGTCCAGCGTGAAGATCATCCCGTGCCACGCATCATCCTGGAGCACCCCTAACAAAACCTTCTCCGTATAATCGTGGAACTGCCAACACAACGACTGCCGGTCGCTCCCCGCCGTTGTCACCGCATACAACAACGGCTGCCGCCTCGCCCCCGTCGCCGTCTGCAGTACGTCCCATACGTCACCGTTCGGGTGGGCATGCAGCTCATCGACGATTGCTCCATGCACATTCAGCCCATCGAGCGTCCCACTATCTCGTCCCAGCGGCTCGAACTTCGAGAATGACCGCTCCGAGTGAATATTGTCCTTAAACACCCGCAGCTCCCGCCCCAGCGCCGGCGACTGCTTCACCATCCGCACCGCCTCCTGGTGCACGATCCGCGCCTGATCCCGCTTCGTCGCCGCCGTATAAATCTCTGCCCCCGGTTCTCCATCGGCCGCTTGCAGATACAGACCGACCCCCGCCCCCATCGTCGACTTCCCGTTCTTTCTCCCTACCTCCAGGTAACTGATCCGAAATCGCCGTGTCCCGTCCTCTCTCTTCCACCCAAACAAATTCCAAAGGTGGAACTGCTGCCACGGCTGCAACTCCACCGGCCGGCCGGCCCACTCTCCCTTCGAGTGACGCAGCAGGCCGAAGAAGACGAGCACCAACTTCGCCGCCTGCTGGTCGAAGTACAACCCCCGCCCGGCCGCGCCATCCAGGTCGCGCCGATGCCGTTCGCAAGCCAGCCTCACCCACCGGCACTCCACCCGCCGCCCCCCCAGCACATCATCCACATAAGCCTCAGCCAAAAACTCACCCATATTCGCAACTTCCGCCCCACTTCATGCCTAAATACTTCGATGCCGGCGCAACCAGGTTAGGGACAGCGCCCCACCACCATGTTTCATCCTGTCAATCCTGTAAATCCTGTCCCCCCTTCCTCACTGCCCCACCGCCTCAAACAACAAATCCGCCAACGACGGCTCCTCCCCCCCCGCGTCGATGCTAATCCGGCTCCGCGCCGCTGGCGTCATCCCAAACTCCCTCGCCCAGCGCAGCACGTCGGCCCGCGCCCCAGTCATTAATGCCACTGAAGGATGCTGATACAAATTCCCCTTGTCGCTTCGCGCCAGCATCCCGTCTTGCTCCAGCCTCGCCTTCGCCGTCACATACTGCACGAACGCCTCGCACAGCATACCCAACGCCAGTTCATCTACCTCCGTTAGCAGTCCCACCTGCCACAACCGAGGCGCAATCCGCCGCCACTCCTTCCGCGCCTCCTCCGACAACCAGCGCGGCGCATTCGGCGCCCGCTCCTTCTTTCCCGGCCGCGGCTCACCCGCCGGCAGCGCGCGCTTTCCCGGATTCCCCTGTAGCACCCTTAGCGCCGTCGGCTTCGGCGCTGGCCCTCTTGCTCCCATCAGAACCTCCAATAACCCAATAGAACACGACTCAAAATCGTGCGTGCTTACTTCCTTGTCCACCACCGCGTCCGCCCCGCCTTCACCGGGTCCACCCGCTCCACCGGCAGACACCGACAGTTATAGTGCCGCAGCGGCGGCCGGTCGGCCGGCCGCGTCTCCTCCACCACCCTGATCAATGCCCACGCCTCCTCAACTGCCCGAATCGCCGCCTCCCCCACCGCTATGATCGCCTCCACCACCGGCCGAAACACCTCCACGATTGCCTCAACCAACTCCCCGATCTCCTGGCGCAGTGCCGCCAACGCCGACTCCATCGGCCCCACTGCCTCTGACAGCCGCACCCACCGCTCGGCCTCTTCCTCCCACCACCCATCCCGCACCCGCTCATCATCGAATCCAATCATCGGCATAGCTCACCTCTCCTTCCGAACGCATCGAAGTACCTCTGCAGCGTCACCGCCACATACCCCGGCTCCAGCTCCAACCCAAAGCACCTCCGCCCCGCGTTCTCCGCCGCCACGAACGTCGTCCCACTCCCCGCGAACGGCTCGTACACATCGCCGCGGTGGTTGGCCAACGGCCGCGCCATCGCCTCCACCGGCTTTTGCGTCGAGTGCCCCCCATCCACCGACTCATCGCCGGCGATCTCCCACACCGTTGACTGCCGGCGGTCGCCAATCCATCCCGCCGTCGCCCCAGCCCGCACCGCGTACCAGGCCACTTCGTGCCGCCAATGGTAGTGCCCCCTGCTGATGACGATCCTCGGCTTCACCCACACTATCTGGCTCCGAATCACAAACCCACACGCCTCCAGCGACCGCGCCGCGGCCGCGGCGTGCAGTGCCCCATGCCAAACGTAGGCCACATCACCAGGGAACAGCGCCCACGTCTGCCTCCAATCCGTTCGATCATCCTCCGCCACCTGGCCGAGCCGGTAATCCGCATCCGGGTCGAGCGACTCCTGCCTCCAGCCCGGGTCATACTCAACCCCGTATGGCTGATCAGTCACCATCAGCCCCGGCCGCTCCCCCACCAACACCCGCTCCACCAACTGCCTATCCCGATTGTCCCCACACCCCAACCGATGCGCCCCGGCCGCGCGCCTCGAAGGCAACTCCCACACTTGGCCAGGCTCCACTCCCCATTCCTCCGCCAACTCTGCGGCCCTATCCACCTGCGGCTGCGCGTCCCTCTCTTCCCCCTGCACCCCCTCCCCCCTGCTCCCCTGCAACAGCTCCTCCAACTCCTCCAACTCAAACCCCGTAAAAACGTCGTCCGGCAACGACTCGATCAACGTCCCCAGCACATCCACATCCCAGCCGCTCAACTCCCCCGTCCGATTGTCCGCAATCCCATACCCCGCTGCGGTGGTCGGGTCATCTTCAACCCACAGCACGGCCACGTGGCTCCACCCCAGTTGCTTCGCCGCCCTCAATGTCCCATTCCCTTTCTCCACCTTGCCGTTCTGGGCGCGGTTCGCCACCAGTGGCGTGCGCTGCCCATACTGGGCCAGCGACGCCGCAATCCGCTCGACCGCGTGCCCCGTCCGCGCATTGGCGGGGTCTTCGTGCAACTCACCTACCGGCACCGCCAGCCCCCGCAGCCCCTCCGCAATCCACTCGAATTCGCTCATCTTCTCTCCAAAAGCCCCTCAGAAGACACTCGATTGACCGTTGGCTTCCGCCCGGTTCTGAGTAGGATGTCAATCATGAACAACAACCGCACTACCAACCGCTTGAGCAAATACCAAACCTGGCAGCCCTGGATCATCGAATACAACCGCTTGACACTCGCCGGCCACAGCAACCGCCGCGCCGCCCAACTCGCCGACGCCTCGATCAAAAAATCACTCGACACCATACGCGCCGCCTTCGCCAACGCAAAAAATGAGGAATAACCATGATCAACCTGCTCGACCTCGACCACCTCCGCCCCACGACCCTGGCCCAGCTCATTGCCGAACTCATCGTCGACCACACCACCGAGGACGATACCGGCGCATTCAATTTCCACACCGAAGCCGCCGGCGCTGCATACGCCGACCTGCTGGCCGCCGGCCGCCGGCGCTGCGGCGAAGACGGATTCCACATCCTGGTCGAAATCGCCGTCGACCGCGAATTTGCCAAGGAGCGATAACCATGAACCTCAACCCTCTCATGACCCACGACGTCGACGATCTGCGCGACACCCTCCTCGACGCCCAGGAAGCACTCAACGAGGCCATCCGCCTCCTCGAGATCTACGTCCGCGAGACTGACGACCGCAACGCCGACGCCTACCTCGTCGACCAGCTCAAGGTTCACGCCAACCGCGATCACGGCTTTCTCTCCTCCGACCTCACCATCGACGACCTCATCGACCGCCTCGACGAAAATGACCCCGACGACGAATAACCCCGCCCGGATCGCCGGCGACCCCGCCGGCCCTCCCCCCCAGCCGGCCCCCCGCCGGCTCCTCTCTTCCACTGCCCACTATCCACTCACCACCCCCCTGATCCCAAACGCATCCAGATACCTTTGCAGCGCCACCGCCACATACCTTGCCTCCCGCTCCACCGCCGCGCACCGCCGCCTCAAGTTCTCACACGCCACAATCGTCGTCCCACTCCCCGCAAACGGCTCCAGCACCAGGTCATCCACGTCGCTATGCATCTTCACACACCGCTCCGGCAACTCCACCGGAAACATCGCCGGGTGTTGGTCATTGGCCCGCACCGTATTGATCCTCCACACCCCGCTATACCCCCACTCTCGTCGCTCATCCGGCGACAACCGCTTCACAAACCGATGACCGCGGCCGGCGAACCCAACTACCCATTCATACTCCCCGGCCGGCTCCTCCTCCCCCTCCTCCGCCAGCGCCGCGATCAACTCGTACTCCTGCACCGGCTTATTTGACACCAGGTGATACGGCCCCACCCCAAAATTCTGCCCTTCTTTCTGCCAAATTCGAATCCAGATCGGCCGAAATTGCTGCTCTCGAAACATGTTGATGGAGTACACCAGCGTTGGCTCGATGAACTGAGTCCCAGTCGAATACAAATCGCCAATTTGCCACACCACCAACCGCGCCGCCCGGCAGATCTCTCTGATCGCCGGCCTAATAGTTTCGAACCACGAGCCGACGCCTTTGGCCTCGTACTCTTTCCCCACACCGTAGGGCGGCGAAGTCACCGCCATCGCCGCCCGCTCCCCCTGCATGAGCAACCGCATCACGGCCGGGTCCGTACAATCCCCCACAACGAGGCGGTGGCTGCGCCCTGGTTCCCGGCCGGGCAACACCCAGACCTGGCCAGGCTCAACCCCCCACGCCTCCCGCAGCTCCTCCGCCTCCTCCCACCGCGCCGGCGCATCCCGCCTCTCCCCACCCCGCCCACCGAACAACTCATCCAGCTCCCCCGCCTCAAACCCCGTAAAAACATCATCCGGCAGAGCATCGATCACATCCCGCAGCGCCTCCACGTCCCACCGGCTCAAATCCCCCGTCCGGTTATCCGCAATAGCAAACCCCGCCGCCGTCGCCGCGTCGTCTTCAACCCACACCACCGCCACGTGGCTCCAACCGAGCGACCGCGCCGCCGCCAACGTCCCATTCCCCGCCTCGACCTTGCCGCCCTGCGACCTGTTAGCCACGATGGGCTTACGCTGGCCGTATTGCCGCAACGAAGCTGCTATCCGCTCCACGGCGTGCCCCACCCGCACATTCGCCGCGTCCTCATGCACCTGGTCAACCCCCACCGCCAACCCCCGCAACCCCTCCGCGATATAGCTCAACTCACCACTCATCGACCGCCTCCCCTTCCGGCACCCGGGTAAGCTCATACCCACAGCTCGGGCACCACACGATCACCCCCCAGCCGTGGCACTCCTCACAAAGCTCATATTCGCCGGGCGAGAAATTGATCGCATCATCGTACTCATACATATCGATCCACCCATCCTCACACCCCACCACCGAACACGTCTCACTCAGCATCACCTCGCCGCAAAATGGGCACAAGGCATCTTCATCCATCACCCCACCTCACCAACCGCCTCAAACAACAAATCCGCCAACGACGGCTCATCCAGCGGCTGCACCTTGATCTGGCTTCTCGCGCTCGGCGTCATCCCCAACTCCCTGGCCATCAACTGCATCTGCTTCATCGCCCTATTGGCGATGGAAAGATAAGGGTTCTGCATCACATTCCCCGCCGCCGTCTTCACCACCTCCCCATGCCGCGCCACCTGCCCCTCCGCCTTCACCCACCTGGCCCAGGCCTGGCAATAGATAGCCAACGCCGCCCGATCGATCTGCGTCAACAACCCCGACTCATGCAGCACCCTCGCCACTCTCCGCCACTCGGCCTTAGCCTCCCCAGTCAAATGGCTTGGACACCGCGGCATCGTCGCCACTGGCCGCGGCTCGCTATCATTGAGCCGTCTCTTGCCCGGGTTCCCCTGCAACCGTTTGAGTTCTGTTGGCTTCGGCGCCGGCCCTCTCCGTCCCATCGTCGCTATTCCACCCCCCTATCAAAACCTGCGGCCGTGTGAAGTTGGCTGGGGCGGCGGTCTAGCTGTGGGCGCTCGTAGAGATTCACAGCCCCCTCCCCCTCACCGCCGACCCCTCCCCCCCGCCTGTGGTCGTTGCAGTAATTCGGCTATGGCACGAGTGGCACAACGGCATGAGATTCTCTTCACGGTTCAGCTCACGACTCGAAGCGGCAGACGACAACGGCACGACATGATGCACGTCAGTCGCTAACACTACTTCTTGATTGCCTTCGTGAATCTTGAATGGATCAGAGCAAAGCGGTCGACGACCCAACACAATTCGTCGCAGCTTCCTCCAACGATGGTCATATCCACGACGAGCAGCACTCAACCGCTCGTCGCCACAACCACCCTGCCGCTGCGCCGCGTGCTCCTGGCAGAGACCACCCGCCGCGGCCAGCCCACTACAATTCGGAACCGAACATGCTCGAGGCGCTCGTTGTGGCATTGCTGATAGCTCGTCCAACCATGAATGCAAAACGGCCAACGCCACCCCAAGCATCGGCCGTTCCTGGTTTCTCTATCACAACGCCTTCCGCGCGAATCGTCAACCCATGGCGACGAACCAAAGCCTTCGCATCCTCGTAGGCCACCCGGTTCCGCCGCGCCACGTATGCCGCCAGCCGGTCAACTTGGCCCTGATGCAGACGCCCCACCGCCACATCATAGACCCAGGCCGGCCCGTCACGAAACTCCGCCCGCCGCGGCCGCACATCCAACACCGGCACCCTATCCGTGCCAAACACCCGCTCCCATTCCGCCCGCCGGCGCTGCGACTGTGCGACCGCAAACCCATAGCTCATGCGGTCTAGTATAGCACCAACTGCCCAATAATTGTTTCACAATGAAACACAATGATGATATACTTTGCTTACCCTGCTTCCGCGCAGGACTCCCCCCCAAACAAAAGCGCCCGTGGCTTCAAACCCACGGGCGCTTTTGCATTACTCAACCATCCTTCAAATCAGGCCAACCGCGCTTTACACCACTCCTCAAAAGTAGGCTGACCCCTCAATCCAATTTGTACCCCATCCGGCATAACTGTCCCAAATAGAGAGCTTGCCTGCTTCAGTTGTTCAATCTCAATACTGGCTCCAGTTAGGTTGGCGAATCTCAAGTCTGCTCGTGTGAAATTCGTCCGAAGTAATCCAGTGTTTTCTAAATGAGCATGGCAGAGATCCGCGTCTACAAGACTCGATTCTGAAATAATCGAGTTGCTAAGAGTTGCACCGTGTAAAATGACCCGATCTAACCTCGTACACTGCAATTGGCACCTTCTTAGAATCGTGGAAACCATCCGCGCGTCTTGAAGATCAGCTCTAAAGAGTTCGGCACCAGTAAGTACCGCGCCTGACAGGTCCGCCCCACGCAGGCAAGCGGATTCAAGATCGGCCTTGACCATTTGCGCCCAACTCAGATCGCAATTGTGAAGATCGGCCTTCCTGAAAGACTGACCATTCAAAGAACCATTTGAAAGCCATCCATGAGCTGCCAACTCTCTGACGGCCGATTCAGTAACTTCATTGTGCGGGCTTCCCATTTGCCTGATGAGCTGGCCCTTGAACTGCTCCTGCTGCCTATGCTCATTGAGAATATCCAATGTTACAGCGCCGATAAAGATACCCGCAAGCTCCGGCCCCACATTAGTCAGCGCAACTGTCAGCCACCCCAGCATTCCGCTACCATCTATCTTCAAGTAACTCAACGTGATTGAAATAATCGCTAATGCTAGAAAGCAAAGGATTAGCGCTCCCCGCCAGATATTGGCCCGCGTCAACTTCGATGGCGCTCCCCTCGGCGCATTCACCGCCATAAGTTTTGAGCAGTCTATTTGCCATGGCCTTGATGAGTTGGTAGGCCTTTCCTCCTTGACAAACGGCAGCTTACTAAACAAACCCCTTAACCTTTCAGACATGCCCTATCCCCCCAAAAAACCCCTCCAAAACTCATCCCCCAACGGCGACACACTCAACAACGTACAAGCCCCGCAGGCCAGCAACACCAGCAAGAGCACAATAATCACCCCCAACAGCCGCCGCGTCCTCTCATCACCCCCGCCCCCCCTATTTACGGCCATCGCAGCACCCATCCTCTCAACCCCGGCACCGGCAACGACTCACAAGCTACACCATTTCCATCTCCATCCAGTCCATGCACGTCATACCCCACCTGGTCAAAACAATAATCATGACACGCCTGCGCCTCCGCCTGAGTATCGAAATCTGAGCAGTTATACGTGTCCGCCGCGCACGTCGAACACCCCGGCGGCGCCGACCTGGTAGCCGTCACCGTGGGCGTCGGCGTCCTCGTCGGCGTCATCGTCTGTGTTGGAGTAACCGTCCTAGTGGGTGTTGCCGTCCTGGTAGGCGTTGCCGTGGGCGTCCCCGTCATCGTCACCGTGGGCGAACTAGTCGCCGTCCCCGTGCTCGTCGCCGTCATCGTCACCGTGGGCGTCCACACCGGCCCCGCCACATCCGCCATAACCACCGGCAACAGCGCCCCCACCGCCAACTCCTGCCCCGCCACCACAACCAACCCAGCCAACACCCCCACCAAAGCCATCAACACCCCGAACTTCCGCGCCATCCCGTCCTCCAATTCCCAAACTTTTAAGGTCAACCGCTTGACCTTTCCACCGCGGCCGATTACTATACCTGTTATGCCTGATTCACCTCTTAAAGAATGGTACACCGTTGCCGAAGCCGCCGACCTCCTGCAGGTCGATGAGTCAACCGTCCGCCGCTATATCCGAGACGGCCGGCTCCAAGGAACGCGAAAGGTCAACCTACGCGAGTACCGAATTCCAGCGGATGCGATTAGGCAATTTCAGGAAGAACTAGAGCAGAACTAAAACAACAGGAGCGCGCCTCCCTCTCACAGTTGACGCGCCCCTGCTTGCTGGCTGCACCTTAACAATAGAGTCTGCACCCCTTGCAAGGCGCCCCAGCGCCGGCCGCACCTCTCACCCTGGGTAGGGTGGGGGGAGAGCGGCATACGGGATTCGAACCCGTGATAACAGCTTGGGAAGCTGCTGTGATACCACTTCACCAATGCCGCTTATTCAGTGGGGA
>CXWJ01002773.1_pt1 | contig 10008 bp, 12 predicted proteins | sample 590841 | NCBI WGS metagenome assembly CXWJ01 (sample SAMEA3498367, study PRJEB10139) | wastewater metagenome | biome: wastewater treatment plant; material: activated sludge | place: Austria | collected 2015-01-21 | reverse complement strand
CCCCGAAGCGCCTTCGGCGCCTCCCCCTCGAGGGGGCGCCGCCAGCGGACCGGCAAAGCCGGATCCGCGGCGGCCGCTTGGCTGCACCGGTTCATGCGCGGGCGGCACTGAAGTGAAACTGTCTCGTCATTCACGCTGGCACGGCGGTCACTTGGCAGCCGATTTGCTGGTTGCGAATCAGCCGATTGGCGGTTTTGGTGGCGTCGGCGCGGTCGAAGTAGGCCGCTCCGAGTTCGTGCCATTCGGCGCCGTCGCGCAGCATGTGCCAAGCGGCAGTGAGCATCGAAGCGGCCACGGCGATGATGGCTTTCTTGGCGCCGCGGCGAGCGCGCAGCCGGTGGAACTGTGCCTGCAGATGGCTGCCCTTGACCTTGATGGCCGACCAGGCGGCCTGCACGAGCGTGGTCTTGAGCCACTTGCCGCCGCGGCGCAGCCGGGTGCTGCGGCGTTTGCCGGCGCTCTCATCGTTGCGCGGGCAGATGCAAGCCCAGGACAACAGGTGGGCCGGGCTCGCGAAGCGCGACATGTCGATGCCGATCTCGGCCACGACGACATTGGCGCTGACCGCACTCAAGCCCGGCATCGTGCTCAACAGCTTGGCGGCTTGTCGAAACGGCTCGAGCCCGAGGCCCACCTCCTGCTCGATGGCAGCGATGGCCTGATCCAGCGCATCGATGTGCCCCAAGTGCAGCCTGAGCATGAAGCGATGGTGCGCGCTGGCGTTGCCGCGCAGCGCCTCGATCAGTTCGCCGCGACTGGCCTTGACGCGGCCGATGCACGAGACCAGGCGTTCGGGGTCGGTCTGGCCGTCGATGAGTGCTTGCAGCACTGCGCGCCCGCTCTTGCCGGTGATGTCGCTGAGCAAGCTGGTGATCTTGATGTTTGCGTCTTCGAGCAGCTTCTCGATGCGTTGCACGTGCGAGGCGCGCTCGCGCACGAACTGCTTGCGGGTGCGGGTCAGCGTACGCAGCTCCTGCACTGCTTGCGGCGGCACGAAGCTGGCGCGGATCAGGCCGTGCGCCAGCAGGTCTGCCAGCCACATCGCGTCGTTGACGTCGGTCTTGCGGCCGGGCACGTTCTTGACGTGAGCAGCGTTGGCCAGGATCAGCTCGAAGTGTCCTTCCAGCACGTGCCACACCGGCTTCCAGTACACGCCGGCGGCTTCCATCGCCACGTGCCGCACGCCGAAGGACTCCAGCCAGTCGGCCAGCGCCAGCAGGCCCGAGGTCGTAGTCTCGAAGGTGCGCACCTGCTGCAAAGGCGCACCGTCGCCGCTGATGCGAACACAAGCCACGACCGTCTGCTTGTGCACGTCCAGTCCGGCGCAGCGCGGGTAGATGACATCCATGTCAGCCTCCATGTCGCGGCGACATCGGCGTGCGGCCCACGTCATCGAACTCTGAAGTGCGTGCTCAAGGGCGCGAGGCCCGAGGCGACAGTACGGGGTGCTCGTGGAGCCGCGGGTCCAACTGAGATACGGGTTCGAGGCACCAAGTACAAACCGACCTCTTTGCCGGACGCCGCAGCGCAATTACACGCCCGTTTCATGCGTCGCGGGTCGCGCGGAGCGCGGTGGAGCAACTGAGATGAACCACCCCCGAAGCGCCTTAGGCGCCTCCCCCTCGAGGGGGCCGAGGCCCGCGGCTCCAAGCCGACCTGCGTCGGCCTGGACGGGCCGAGGAGTGGCCGCGTCTCGCGGCCACGCGGCCTGCAAGGCCCGCCAGCGGACCGGCAAAGCCGGATCCGCGGCGGCCGCCGGGCTGCACCGGTTCATGTGCGGGCGGCACTGAGGGCCAGGGCCATGGTCGACACCCACGCGATGCAACTCACGCTCCAGGCACTGTGGCTGGTGCTGCTGCTGTCGGCGCCGCCGGTGGTCGTGGCCGCGCTCGTCGGGCTGTTGATCGCCTTCCTGCAAGCGGCCACGCAGATCCAGGAGCAGACCTTCCAGTACGTGGCCAAGTTCTTCGCCATCGTGCTGACGATCTTCGTCACCGCCTCGCTGCTCGGCGGCACGCTGTTCCACTACGCCGACCGCCTGTTCACCGAGTTCCCGGCGCTGGTGCTGAAGTAGGCGGCATGGACTCCCTCGCCGCGATCGGCTCGCTGCGCGACCTGGCGCTGCTGGTCGCCTTGTCGAGCACGCGCATCGCCGTGGCCTTCCTGCTGCTGCCGGTGTTCGCTCCCGAGACGTTTCCGGCGACCGTGCGCAACGCGATCTTCCTCGCGTTCGGCGTCGTCACGCTCGCCCTCCAGCCGACGGCGCCGGTGGCGAGCTGGAACACGCTGCACTGGATCGGCCTGTTCGCGAAGGAGGCAGTGCTCGGGGCCGGCTTCGGCTTCTTCATGGGCGCGCTGCTGTGGGCCTTCGAAACCGCCGGGCAGATCGTCGACACCAAGGTCGGCGCGACCATCGCCCAGATCGTCGACCCGTTGTCGGGCCACCAGACCTCGCTGTCCGGCGCCTTGCTCGGCCGGCTGGCGAGCTTCGTCTTCATGGCCGGGGGCGGCTTCATGCTGTTCGTCGGCGTGCTGCTCGAAAGTTTCGCCGTCTGGCCGGTAGCGCAGGCCGGGCTCGGTCTGGCACCGGCCGGGGTGCGCGGCTTCGAAGCCGCGTTCGCCGAGTTNNCGCGCTGCTGTCGCTGCTGCTGGCCGCGCCGGTGCTGCTCGTGCTGTACGTCGTCGACTTCGCGCTCGGCCTGGTGAACCGTTTCGCGCCGCAGGTCAACCTGATCTCGATCTCGATGTCGCTCAAGTCGGTCGCGGCGATGCTCGTCTGGATGCTGCTGTTCGGCGTGCTCGTCGACACGATCTCCACGCGCATCGGCGACAGCGTGCGCAAGGTGCTGCCTCGCATGCAGGCGGCGGCCACGCGCTGAGTGCGCCCGACGGCGCGCTTTTCGAGACCCACCCCCGGATCGTCCCCAGGCTGAGGTGCGATCCGCAGTGGCGCCTGCGGGCGCGGCGCGTTCGAATCGGTGCACGCAGTTGCGCTCTGGAGTACTCATGGGCACCGAAAGCGTCAATTCGTCGACCCCGCCGGCGACCGGCAGCGCGCGCACCACCCCGCACGACGATGCGCGCATCGTCGAAGCCCGGGCGCCGGGCGGCAGCGCGGCCACCGAGAAGCTCGCGTCGACGTCGAATGGCGTGACCGTCACGACCCGGCCCGGCGACAGCGTCGCCGACGTGCGCACGCGCGCCTTCACGCGCATGGCGCAGGAAGCCGGCCTGACGCCCAAGGCAACGCAGGAGTTCGTTGCCCGCGCGGCCACGCTCGACGCCGGCACCTTGAACGCGCCGGCGGCGAAGGACACCGATGAAGCGATGCCGCTGAGCGCGACGCAGGCGCAGCAGGCGATCACGCGCGGCCAGGTCACGGTCGCACCGACGCAGGCGCAGGCCGGGCTGCTGAAGCTGATCCAGGCGCACGACGATACGCCGACGATGTGCGTGGTTCCGTCGGGCGCGGCGATCGGCACGCAGATCACGGCGGGCAACCGGCTGCCCGGCGAACCCGGCCGCACCGGTGTGACGCCCGAGGTCGCGGCATCGATCCTGAAGAACGTCGCGGAAGGCAAACCGCCGTTCAAGCCCGAGCTCGGCACGGTCGGCGGGGTCTCGTGGTTCACGACGCAGGGCAATCCGTACGTCGGCGTCGCGGCGGACAAGAACGTCACCGTGCCGGTCGAGATCGGCAACACCAGCGGCAAGCCCGTGCTGCAGTTCGGCGAGAAGCAGTTGCTCGAAATCTACAACCGCCAGATGACCGGCGCGATGCAGGCCGCCGAGCAGGCGGTGCGTGCCGACAAGGGCAAGCTGAACGGCGAACCGCTGTCGAACACCAACCTGCGCCAGGTGACGCGTTACGCCAGCGCCATCGCCGAGCGCCAGATGTGGGCCGAGGTCGGCAACACGGTGCGCGCGAGCGAGAGCGGCGTCGGCAAGGTGACGCTCTCGAACAGCGTGTTCTCGCGCAGCGGCGACGGCGAATTCACGCTCACCAGCCGTGCCGAGAACGTCAAGCTCGCCAAGGGCGGGGCCGCGCAACTCGTCGAAGCCATCAAGGCGCAGGCCACACCGGCCGAACCCGGCGTGCTCGAGGCCGCCGAGAAGCTCGCCGCGCGCGAGAAGTGGGTCGGGCGCGTGCAAGGCGCCTTCCGCGTCGGCGGGCGGGTGCTGATCGTCGTCGGCGCCGCGGCCGACGGGTACCGCATTTACACCGCGACCGACAAGCTCAAGGCGAGCGTCGAGGTCGCCGGCGGCTGGGCGGGGGCGGCCGCTGCGAGCGGCGCATTCGCCGCGTGGTACACGCCGGCCGACGTCGCCGGGCCGTGGGCCTGGGTCGGCCACGGCGTAGGCACCCTGGTCGCGGGCGGTGTGGGTTACTTCGCCGGTTCGAACCTGGCGCGCGAAGTTTACGAACTCACGGTCGAAGGCAAGCCTCTCGAGATCGGAATGCAATGACGAGGCTGGCGCTCGACGCGCCGGCATGGCAGGCTCGCGCCATGAACCTCGATGACGAACGGGTGCGCGAGCGGCTGATGGTCAACGGCCCAGTCGGCACCTGGAAGACGCTGCCGGGCAGCCATTTGTTGCTGTTTGCAGACACGATCCGCTTCGACGCCGACGGCAGCGGTGAGCTGTGCCTGCACAGCGCCCTGCGCGGCGAGCAGCGGCTGCGCCTGCGCTGGGCAGTCGCCGGCTACGGCAAGATCGCCTGCCAGGTGATCTACGACGATCCGCTGACCCGGCCCGACGGCACGATCGAGGAGGACGACTGGTCCTACATCGCCTTCGTCTTCGAGCGCCAGGTCAACGACAGCGGCAGTTGCTGGGTCATGAAACAGCCCGAGCGTCACGGCTTCTGGGAGCTTGCGCTGCCGCTCGCGCCTGCGTAAGACCTCGATGGCGCACGCCACCTGGGGCCGATCCGCAGTGGCGCAAGGCGCGCGCCCGGCCTAATCTCGGCCAACCATGTTGCCCTTGTCCGCCTACCTGAGCGCCGCGGCGCCACCGGCCCCGGCCGGCCATGCCCCGGCCCCGCCCGAGGCCGGTCGCGACGCCGCCGTGTGGTTTGCCGATGGCCTGGGCGGCGCCGGCCGCACGCTGCACGCGCCGGCAGCCTTCGCGCCCGCGGGCGACGCCAACGCGCTGGCGCAGCGCTTCATCGCGAGCCTTTGCGAACCGGGCTGAAGCCATGGGCCTACTGCGCCAGGCGCCCGACTGGGACGCTGCGGCGTCGGCGCTGATCGACGCCTGCTGCACGCTGGCCGGCGACGAGCGCGTGCACTGGCTCGAACAAGCCTGCGCCGAACTCGGCGATGCGCTCTACCCGGCCTTTCTGCGCGTCCTGTGCCGCGTCGGCGAACACGGCGAAGACGCCGCGCGGCGTGGCGTGGCGACGACGTTGATGCGTGCGCTCCAGACCGGCCGCCTGCCGGCCGGGCGGCACGCCGCATGGGGCTCGCAGCGCATGTCGGCGACACGCTCGCACGGGCCGCTCGAGTTCCTGTGCGCCTGGTACCTGCATCCGAACGGCGGCGACTCGCTGCCCGCGCCGGTGTTCGACCGCGCCGCGCGCGCGCTGGTCGAGCTGCTCGCCAGCGATGCCGACACCCAACGGCTGTACCGCGCTCGCCTGGCCGCAGCCGCCGACGATCCGCTCGAAGGCGCCTGGTCGCGCCGCGACCGCGAGGCGCTGCGCGCGCTGGCGCGCACCTGGACGCCCGGCGCCGCCGCGGAGGTTCCGGTGAACGCCTTCCTGCGCAGCGCGCGCGACGGCGGCGAAAGCATCTGGTCCGCCGCGCCGCGAAGCGCCTGAATCCGGCGGGCACGATACTCGGGGCCGAAGCACAACACATTGCCCGGCAGCCGGCTCGCGGCGAATGCCTGGCGACCCGGAGAAACCGCATGCCCATCTACCGCCTCGGCGAGCACGCGCCGATCGTCCCCGCCAGCGCCTTCGTCGCGGCCGAAGCCGTGCTCATCGGCCGCGTCACCCTCGGTGAACACGCCAGCGTCTGGCCGGGCGCGGTGATCCGCGCCGATAACGAGCCGATCGTCATCGGCGAGGCGAGCAACGTGCAGGAAGGCGCGGTGCTGCACGTCGACCCGGGCTTCCCGCTGACCATCGCCGCACACGTGACCATCGGCCACCAGGCGATGCTGCACGGCTGCACGATCGGCGAAGGCGTGCTGATCGGCATCCAGGCGGTGGTGATGAACGGCGCGCTGATCGGCGCGGGATGCCTGGTCGGCGCCGGCGCGGTCGTCACCGAGCGCAAGGTGTTCGCGCCGCGCTCGCTGATCCTCGGCGCGCCGGCCAAGCTGGTGCGCGAACTCGGCGACGAAGACCTCGCGCGTTCACTCGCCAGCGCTGCGAACTACGCGCGCCGCGCCGAGACCTACCTCGCGCAACTGGTCCGCATCGGCTGACCACGGCACTCGCCGTCGCCGGGGGCTACATCGACTCGGCGAGCATGACGCGGTAATCGGCCGCGCTGGCCAGCCGCGGATTGGTCCGGTGGCAGTGGTCGGCAAGCGCGCCGGCAATGACCGCGTCGAACTGGTCCTCGCGCACGCCCAGCGCCGCCAGACCGGTGGGCAGGCCCAGACGCGCGTTCATCGCGCGCACCGCGTCGCCGATCTCGGCGGCGCCGCGCAGCCCCATCGCCGCGGCCAGACGCTCCAGTCGCCGGTCGCGCACGACGCTGTCGGCGACGGCGTTGAAACGCAGCACTGCAGGCAGGAACATCGCGTTCAGCGTGCCGTGGTGCAGCCGCGGGTCGACGCCGCCCAGGCTGTGGCTGAGCGAATGCACGCAGCCCAGCCCCTTCTGGAACGCGAGCGCACCCTGGAACGACGCGCTCATCATCATCAACCGCGCATCGAGGTCGCGACCGTCGTGCGTCGCGCGTTCGATGTGGCTCCAGCCGCGTGCCAGGCCGTCGAGCGCGATGCCGTCGGCCGGCGGGTTGAACGCCGGCGCCATGAAGGTTTCCATGCAATGCGCGATCGCGTCCATGCCGGTCGCCGCGGTCAGCCCCGGCGGCAGCCCGAGCGTCAGCTCGGGGTCGCAGATCGCCGCCTTGGGCACCAGGTGCCACGAATGGAAGCCGAGCTTGCGGCCGTCGTCGACGATGACGATCGCGCCGCGCGCGACCTCGCTGCCGGTGCCGGCGGTCGTCGGCACCGCGATCAGCGGCGCCACGTGCTCGCCGATGCGCCCGCTGCCGCCTTCGATGGTCGCGTAGCCGGCCAGCGGCCCGGCGTGGCGGCAGGCGATCGCGACGCCCTTGGCGCAGTCGATCGACGAACCGCCGCCGATGGCGACGATGCCGTCGCAGGCTTCGCCGACGAAAACCTCGGTCGCGGCGCGCACCGCGGCCTCGGTCGGGTTCGACGGCGTAGCGTCGAACACCGCTGCGCGCAGCGCGGGCGGCAGTGCATCGAGCACGAGATCGAGCACGCCGGCGGCGCGCACGCCGGCATCGGTGACGATCAGCGGCCGGCGCATGCCGATGCGTTCGCACTCGGCGCCGATCAGCCGGCGTGCGCCGGCTTCGATGTGGATCTGCGTGAGGTACTGGATCAGAGCCATCGGTCGCCCCCCGGCACCAGCCGTCGCGGCTCGCGCCGGAACGACTATAGGCCCTGCGCCTGGGCCGGCGGCAGCGCGCCCGCAGGCCCGGGCGCCGCCGCCGCGGCCGGCTGCGCGCTGGCGTGGATCTTCGCCATCCACTGCCGCGTGGCATCGACGACCAGACGCTGATGGTGCAGCGCCGAGAAGATGTGCTCGGCGCTCGCGTCGTAGATGACCTCGACGCGCTCGCGCATGTCGATCGTGCCGAAACACTCGCGGTACTGCGCGCCGTAGCTGATGTGTTCGGGCATGCCGCCGGAGAACACGCACAACATGCGCACGCCGCGGTCGAGCAGCGCACGCAGCTGCGCCTCGACCTGGGCTTTCGGCGGGAACTCGCGCGAGTAATGCGACACGACGACGTTCTCGCCGATGCCCTCGTCGCCCGCAGCCTTCTTCGACAGATGCAGCGGCCGCAGCACCAGGCGTTCGAGCCCTTCGTGCGAGAACACCTTGCGCCACAGGCGCTTGTCGAGCAGGCGGCGCGCCCAGCGGCGCAGCCCGTATTTCCAGGTGTGATAGATCCACGGGTCGAGCTGGACGACGGCGCTGACGCGCGCATCGGCGACCGCACTCAGGAAGGCCGCGTCGGCGCCCGAACACAACCCCCAGAGCGCGAAATCGCGCACCTTCCGGGTCTCGGCCAGGTAGTCCATCGCAGCCTGCACTTCGAGCACGGCGCTGTGCTCGAACGCCAGGCCGTCGCGGCGCACGTCGCTGTCGCCGATGCCGGAGAAATCGAAGCGCAGCACCTGGTAACCCAGCGGCGCGAGCGCGCGCGCCACCTGCACGTGCAGCCGCGAGGGGCCGACGCGGTGCAGCAGCCCGGCGTTCAGCAGCACGACGCCTCGGCCGTTCGGTGCGACGTTGGCGGGCGGCTCGGTCAGGATGCCCAGCAGCGGCTGGGTCTTGCCGATGCGAACGGCCTTTTCGCGGTAGTTCATGGGCTCGATCCTCCACCGAGGTGGGCAACGATGCCCTGGATGATCGCCTGCGGCAGCAGCACGGCGCCCATCTGCTCGGCATCGGCCCAGTTGCCGCCGCTCGGGATGTGCGCATGCCGGCTCGGCGTCGGCTGCTGCGCGAGATGTTCGGCCAGGCGCGTGTAGTCGGCACGCTCTTCCGAGACGACGAGGAAGTTGCGGCGCGCCGGATGTTCGGCCACGGCCAGCAGGTCGATCGCCCGGATCTCGCGCTGGAACACCGGCGTCAGCGCGAAGCCGCCGATGCCCACCGCGCCGTCGGCCCGGTCGATCACGGGCGAGGCATCGAGCGCGAGCAGTTCGTCGAGATACTCGCCGCCTCCGACCACCGGGTCCCAGAGCACGACGCTGTCGACGTCGCGACGGGTGCGCGCGGCCAGGAAGCCCAGGCTCGCGCCGAGGCGGATACCGGCAATCGACACCTGGCGCACGCCCGCAGTGTCCTTCAGTTCGTCGATCGCGGTGGCGATGTCGGCGAGCCAGCCGTCGATCGACGCGATGTCGTTCTCGCCGGAGGAGTCGCCGGTGCCCGAATAGTCGAAGCGCAGCGCGTGGAAGCCCGCCTTGCCCAGGTGCAGCGCCAACTGGCGCAGCGCGCGGTGCGTGCGCATGTACTCCTGGCCGATCGGCGGGCAGATGACGACGGCGGTGTCGCGCGCCGCGCCCTTGGGCGCGTGGTAGATGCCGAACAGCGGTTGCTGCGAACGGCCGAAGAAGAATGGATTCACGTCGACCTCGACCCCATCACGGCCTGCTTCACCGCGCCGAACAAGCTGCGCGGCTTGGCTGCCTCGGGTGGCGGCGCGGCCGCAGCCGCCGGCGTGGCGCCCTGAGGTGCCGCCGCGGCGCGCATCTGCTCGCACTTCGCCGCCAGCTGCTCGAGCGTGTTGACGACCAGGTGCTCGTGCTGCAGGCGCACGCCGATCTTGCGGTCGAGCCGCGCGATCAGCCGCACCGACAGCAACGAATGGCCGCCGATGTCGAAGAAGTTGTCGTGCACGCCGACGGCGTCGACGCCGAGCAGGTCCTGCCACAGCTCGGCGATCGCTTTCTCCATCTCGGTGCGCGGGCCGATCGCGGCTTCTTCGGCCGCGAACGGGTTGGGCAGGGCCGCGCGGTCGACGCTGCCGTCGGCGCGGCGCGGCAGCGTCTCGAGCTCGACGAAGGTCTGCGGCACCAGGTCCTCGGGCACCGCGGCGCGCAGGTGGCGGCGCAGTTCGCTGACGGTGGCGCTGTGGCCGGGGTCGTAGACGACGAAGGCGACGATGCGCTCGCCTTGCGCCAAGGCTGCGGCCTCGTGCACCGCTTCGTGCGCCGCGAGCGCCGCTTCGAGCGGCGCCACGTCGCGCGCCGGCGTTGCGGGCGCAGCCGCAGGCCCGG
>CXWJ01000035.1_pt1 | contig 10010 bp, 8 predicted proteins | sample 590841 | NCBI WGS metagenome assembly CXWJ01 (sample SAMEA3498367, study PRJEB10139) | wastewater metagenome | biome: wastewater treatment plant; material: activated sludge | place: Austria | collected 2015-01-21 | reverse complement strand
GCCATCGCCGCAAAAACAGTAGGGTGAAAGTCAATCCCCGTCTCAAACGCCTTCGCCATGCAATCGGCCGTGATGTCGTCGTGCGTCGGCCCGATCCCGCCAGTCGAAAACACGTAGTCGTAACGCCCGCTCAAATGCCGAACGGCCGCCACGATTTCCGCCTCGATATCCGGCACGACCCGCGCCTCGCCAACCGGGATGCCCAGCTGCGCCAGCCACCGCGCGATGTAGCCGGTGTTCGTATCCTGCGTCCGACCGGACAAAATCTCGTCCCCGATCACCAAAATCGCGGCTCCGCGCGTGCGTGCGTCCATTGTTAACGGCCCATCTGCCAAGTTCCTCTAGCGTCCTATATCATGGCCGTGTAACAGGCACCCCCGATGACTTACGTTCCCGCCACCGCCCTAAACGAGAGCCGCTCTTCGGGCTCTGTGAAATTGCACGGCCCCGAAGGGTTCGCCGGCATGCGCAAGGCTGGCCAAGTCTCGGCCGCCTGCCTTGACATGATCGCCGACCACGTGAAGCCCGGCGTCACCACCCGCGAACTCGACGACCGCATTTACGACTTCGTCCTCGCGGCGGGCGCCATTCCGGCGACGATCTTCTACCGCGGTTACCGTCACTCGAGCTGCATCTCGCTGAACGAAGTCGTCTGCCACGGCATCCCCGGCGACCGCGAACTCAAAGACGGCGACATCCTGAACATCGATGTGACGTCGATCGTCGACGGCTGGCACGGCGACACGAGCCGCATGTACCTTGCAGGCGATCCGGTGCTCAAAGCCCGCCGCCTCGTCGATGTCACCTACGAAGCCATGATGAAGGGCATCGCCCAAATCAAACCCGGCGCCACGACAGGCGACCTCGGCCACGCGATCCAGGCCTACGCCGAAGCGCACTCATACTCCGTCGTACGGGACTTTTGCGGTCATGGCTTGGGCAAGGTCTTCCACGATGCGCCCAACATCCTGCACTACGGCCAACCCGGCAAAGGCATCGCGCTCAAGGAAGGCATGATCTTCACGGTCGAGCCGATGATCAACGCCGGCAAGTTCGCCGTGAAGCTGAAGAACGACGGCTGGACCGCGGTCACGAAAGATCGCACGCTGTCCGCGCAGTTCGAACACACAGTCGGTGTGACCGCGACCGGCGTCGAGATCTTCACGGCGTCGCCCACAGGCCGCCACAAACCGCCCTATGCCTAGCGAATAGGCGTGCCTCGCCAAATCCTTGCCGCATTCTCCGGCTTAAATCGTTCCACGAAAGCGGAATGATGCCAACAGGCAAGACCAAGCGCGGAATGTCTGACGCGGCGCCAGCCGAGATCCCACACTATCTCGGCCACCGCGATCGCCTGCGCGAACGTTTCCGCGAAGGACCAGCCGGACTACCCGACTACGAACTCCTCGAATTGATGCTCTACGCGGTCATCCCACGCCAAGATGTCAAACCGCTCGCCAAGCGCATGCTCGAAGAATTTGCAGGTGACCTGACTGCCTTGTTCACGGCTTCGCACGACCGTCTGTGCCAGATCGACGGTGTCGGCGAAAAGGTCGCCGACCAAATCGTCATCGTCGGCGCCTTCTTCACGCGTGCCGCCAAGCAAGATGCGAAGGCGCGCGATGTGCTCTCGTCGTGGAACGCCGTCGTCGCCTACTGCGCACGCGCGATGGCTGGCGAAACCACCGAGCAATTCCGTATTCTGTTTCTTGACCGCAAAAACAGGCTGCTGCGCGACGAGGTGCAAAACCGCGGCACCGTCGATCACACGCCCGTTTACCCCCGTGAGGTTGTGAAGCGCGCCCTTGAAATCGGCGCATGCGCCATCATCCTCGTCCACAACCACCCCAGCGGCGACCCAACGCCCTCCGCCGGCGACGTTGAGATGACCAAACAAATCATCGCAGCCGCAAAGACTCTCGATATCGTCGTGCACGACCACCTGATCATCGGCCGCAACGGTCACACGAGCCTGAAGCAACTCGGGCTGATGTAGGTGGAATCTCTCCCCAATCACGGCCTCGCCAACACGATCACCGGCTTTACAACTTTGTTCGCAGGGCTGCTGCCGCTGGCCATTTGCTATCTGACCGATCGGCACCCGCCGCGCTGGATGTTCGTCTATTGGCTGATCGTGATCACCGGCATCTTTACGATCACGCTGCACGGCTTCGGAGAGACGAATCCGATGATCTTCGAGCGCTGGATCTGGGCGTTCCTCGACACCGGCTCGAACATAGTCGTCGCGTGGGGCATCGTGCTGGCCGTGCTGGCGGACTTCTATACGAAGGACACACAACGCTGGGCGCGCCCCACGGCGACCGTGGCGATGCTGATCGGCGTCGCCTGGCACTTCTATGACCGCATGACTGCGGGCGGCTATCTCGTCGGCTTCGGCAGTTGGGGCGGCTTCAAGCCCGGCCAATCCTGGCTCATCGCCTTCTCGCTCGCCGCGACCATCCTTTTCTACCTGAAGCGCCAAGCGATCCCGCCGAAAGCGATGCCGCTGCTCATGCTTGTCACCGGCATCTTCCTCGCCGGCCTCCTGATGGCGACCGCGAAGAACGACACGATCGTCTTCCCGTTCCTGAGCCTGCACGCGCTCTGGCACGTCACCGGCGCCTTCGGCTTCATCGCACTCTGGGCCTTCAACGACGTGCGTTTTCGCGATTCTTCGCCCACTCCCCGAGCTTGAGCGCGGCATGCTAAGCTGACGCCTCGATCTCTTGGGGGGACAGGTCATGCGTGCAGTGCGCTTCATCGGTTACACGATCCTTGTGCTGTTGGGCCTCGCCGTCGCCAGCGTTGCGGCGATCTGGATCTTGAACCCGTTCGCACCCGAGGTCGTCGTGGCCGACCCGGCACCCGAAGGGCGCCGTATCACCGACAACGGTCTCGTCGCGAATTACTACCCGCCGCAGGGCGGCGGCAAACGCGCCGGCATCTTGCTGCTCGGCGGCTCAGAGGGCGGCTTGAGCCCGGGCGTCGGCCGCATGGCCAAGGCTCTCCAAGCGAAGGGTTTCGCGGTGCTTCAAGTTTCATACTTCGCTGCCCCAGGTCTGCCGGCGAAACTCGAATTCGTCCCGCTCGAAACCTTTGACCGCGCCCTCGAATGGCTGAAAGCGCAACCCGAAGTCGATGCCGCCCGCGTCGGTATCGTCGGTGGCTCGAAAGGCGCCGAAGCCGCGCTCATCGTCGCAACGCGTCATCCGGACTTGCGGGCCGTCGTGGCCGCCATGCCGTCGAGCGTCGCGTGGCAGGGCATCGACTGGAACATCATGAACATGATCTTCAACCCGCCGGGCGGCTCATGGAGCCTCGGCGGCAAGCCAATTCCATTCCTGCCCTACGCGCAGCCGAAAGAATACGGCGGCCCCGTCGCCGACATCTACGTGGCAAGCCTGCTCGAACTCCCAAAGCACCAAGACGCGATCATCCCGATCGAAAAGACGCGCGCGCCCGTGCTGCTGATCTGCGGCAAGGGCGACACGCTCTGGCCCGCCTGCCCGATGGCCGACCAAGTCAAAGCCCGCGCTGACGCGAACGGCGGTCCGCCGGTAACAATCCTCAGCTACGACAACGCGGGCCACGCGGTCATGGGCCTACCCGTCGACAAATCGAACCCGAGCTACGACCGCCTCGACGGCCTCGGCGGCACCGACGATGGCAACAACGCCGCCCGCACCGACGGATGGCCCAAGATTGTAGTGCACTTGGAGGCTGCCCTCGCCGCGCCGGCGCAATGACGACGCGGCAGTCGTGGCCGGAACTGAATCGACCACGACCCGTTACTTGCTCGCAGTCTTGTTCCCGGGGTTCATCCCCGCCTGATCGAGCAGGAACGCGTTGATCAACGCGTCCTCTTCGACGCGGCCGTACCGCCCGGAATCGCCCGCATGTCCCGCAGTCATGTTGGTCCGGAAGATCAGCGGGTTTTGATCGCTCTTCAGTCGTCGCAGCTTCGCAACCCACTTGGCCGGCTCAAAATACCCAACCTGACTATCGTTGTAGCCCGCCGTCACCAGCAGAGCCGGATAATTGCGCTTCTCGACCTGATCGTACGGCGAATAGCTCAGCATGTATTGATAGTCGCCGGGCTCGGCGGGATTGCCCCATTCCTCGTATTCGAAGGTCGTCAGCGGAATGGACTCATCCAACATCGTCGTCACAACATCGACGAATGGCACGCCGGCTACGATTCCCTTATAGAGCTCCGGCCGCATATTCGCGATTGCTCCCATCAAGAGCCCGCCAGCGCTGCGCCCCATCGCGAACATGCGCTTCTCGTCACCCACTTCCTCGGCCAGATACTCGGTCGCCGCAATGAAGTCCGTGAACGTATTCTTCTTGTTGCGAAGCTTGCCGCCTTGATACCAAGACTCACCGAACTCGCGCCCCCCGCGCACATGCGCGTAGGCGATGACGAAACCGCGATCGAGCAGACTCGGCCAACGCGCCTTGAACACCGCCTCGTTGCTGGAACCGTAGGACCCATAGCCGTACACGAGCACCGGGCTTTCCCCGCGCTTAAACTTGTCGCGACGGTAAGCGAAGGTGATCGGAATCTGCTGCCCATCCTTCGCAGGCGCCATCGCACGCTCGATGGCATAGCCGGACGAATTGAACCCAGGAACCGAGAGCCGCTGAATGACTCTCTTCGTGCCGGTCGCAATGTCGTAATCATAGATGGTATCTGGGTGTACCAGCGACGAAAACCCATAGCGCAAGCTCGTCGCCTTGTCGTCGACATTGCGAAGACCCGGGAAATTGTAGGTGTCGGCGAACGCGATGTGTCCGGCGGGCGCGTCCGGCGCGACATATTTCTCGTTCCCCGTCTTCAAGTCGATGAGCCGGATGCGCGGCGCGCCCTTCGCGTACTCGTCGAGCGCCAGTGTTCCTGCCACGACATCGAACGCCTCGATGTAAACGCCCGCCTGCGTCGGGACGACTTCGCTCCATTGCGATGGCGACGCCAACGCGGCCTTTGCGATTCTGAAGTCCGGGGCCTGCAAATTGGTGCGGAGATAGAGCGTTCCACCCGCCTCCTCAGCATAGTACCGCACGCCTTTCGCGCGCGGCTTGATCACGGTCCACGCACCCTCCGGTTTGCTGGCATCGAGCAGGCGCACCTCAGACGAGCTCGTCTGATCGCTGGTGAGCAACAAGACGCGTCCGCCTTTGGAGCGACTCAAGCTCAATTCGAACTGCTGATCTTTCTCCTCATAGACGGTCTTATCCGCCTTCGTGTCTGTTCCGATCACATGCCGCATAAGCCGGTAGGCGCGCGCCGTACCCGGCTGAAGCTTCAGATAGAACAGGGTCTTGCTGTCGCTCGCGAACGCGAAATCTGCCGCCGAATGTTCGATTTTGTCGGGTAGCGCCTCCCCCGTGCGCATGTCGCGCAAGACGATGTTGTGCCAGCGGTCGCCCGCATAGTCGACCGCATAGACGAAGATGTTACCGTCCGGGGACGTGCCGTAGTTGTTGACCTTGAACTGCTGCCGCCGCGGCCCTTCGAGCTGCCCGTCCAGCAGAATCTCCTCCGCGCCCTCCATCGACCCCTTGCGCCGCGCAATCACCGGGAAGTCCGCCCCCGGCGCATAGCGCTCATAGTACCAATACCCGCCGTCCTTGAACGGCGGCGTTCCCTGCACGGCTCCAGCGCGCGCGCGAATCTCTTCGCGCAGCGTCTTCTGCAGATCGGCCGTTGGCGCCAGAATCTCGGCTGCGTACTTGTTCTCCTCTTCGAGGTAGCGAACGACCTTTTCGGTGTTCTTCTCGTTGAGCCAGAAGTAATAGTCCGTGCGCTTCCCGCCATGCGGCGCGACCAGAACCGTCCCCTTCATCATTGCATAGGGCGGGTAACCGGTCTTGCGGTCAATCGCGAGGCCCGGCGTGGTTGAGGTTGCGGTTGCCGGTGTGACACCGGTCTTCGACGAGCCGAACGGGTTCATATCGTCGATCGTCGCACAGCCTGAAACGATGGTGAGCGCAGATGCCACTACCGCAATTCCCAAGAGGCGCATGTACTGATCCTAGAAAGTGCCGGAAAAGAGCGCGCAACTTGCACGCCGCCCCCACCTTCCGCAAGGCAGGTAGAAGGGTCTAAAAGACCATTCACGGAATGACCCGGAGAAACTGTCGATGCGCCTGAAAGACCCGCAACTTCTACGCGATAAGGCCTACATAAACGGCGATTGGGCGAGCGCAGATTCGGGCGCGACGTTCGAAGTCACGAATCCGGCGACCGGCGCGGTCCTCGCAACCTTGCCCGACATGCTCGAAGGCGAAACCCGCCGCGCGATCGAAGCCGCGAACGCCGCCTGGCCCGCGTGGGCCGCGAAGACCGCGAAAGAACGCGCAGCGGTTCTGCGCAAGTGGTTCGACCTGATGATGGCCAACCAAGAGGACCTCGCCGTCATCATGACGAGCGAGCAAGGCAAACCACTCGCCGAGTCGCGCGGCGAGGTCGCCTATGGCGCCTCCTTCATCGAATGGTTCGCTGAAGAGGGAAAGCGCATCTACGGCGACGTCATCCCGCAAACGCAAGCCGGCCGCCGCATCGTCGTCTTGAAGCAGCCGATCGGCGTCGTCGCCGCGATCACGCCATGGAACTTCCCGAACGCGATGATCACGAGGAAGTGCGGCCCCGCGCTCGCCGCCGGCTGCCCGATCGTGATCAAGCCGCCCGCGGAGACCCCGCTATCCGCCATTGCGCTTGCCGCGCTCGCCGAACGCGCGGGCCTCCCTAAGGGCATCTTCAACATCGTGACGACCAAGCACTCCTCGCGCGTGGGTCAGGAGATGACCGGCAACGCGCTCGTGCGCAAGTTCTCGTTCACCGGCTCGACCGAGATCGGCAAGCTGCTCATGCGCCAATGCGCCTCGACGGTGAAGAAGGTCTCGCTCGAGCTCGGCGGCAACGCCCCGTTCATCGTCTTCGACGACGCCGACCTCGACAGCGCGGTCGCGGGCGCCATGCTCTCGAAGTTCCGCAACATGGGCCAAACTTGCGTCTGCGCGAACCGCCTGTTCGTGCAGGACAAGGTCTACGACGCCTTTGCGGCGAAACTCGCAACCACGACCGCCGCCCTCAAAGTCGGCGAAGGCTTGGGCGACGGCGTGATGCAAGGCCCGCTGATCAACATGGAAGCGGTCGAAAAGGTCGAACGCCTGATCAAAGACGCGACGTCAAAGGGTGCCAAGATCGCCACCGGCGGCAAACGCCACAGCTTGGGCCACACCTTCTTCGAGCCGACTGTCTTGACCGACGTGAACACGCAAATGGCAATCGCCCAAGAAGAAATCTTCGGCCCCGTCGCGACCCTCTTCCGCTTCAAAACCGAAGCCGACGCGATCCGCCTCGCGAACGACACCGAATACGGCCTCGCCGCGTATTTCTATGCCCGCGACATCGGCCGCGTCTGGCGCGTCGCCGAAGCGCTCGAATACGGCATCGTCGGCATCAACGAAGGCATCATCTCCACCGAAGTCGCCCCCTTCGGCGGCATGAAAGAAAGCGGCATCGGAAGAGAAGGCTCGAAATACGGCATCGAGGATTTCCTCGAAATGAAATACCTCGCGATGGGAGGAATCGGAACGTGACGATGAAACTCTACCACTGCCCCCAAACCCGCGCGTTCACCGCGCTTTGGATGATGGAAGAAGCGGGCCAACCCTACGAGATCGTGCGCGTCAACATCCGCGCGCCCAGCCACCCGACCGACGCCTACAAGAAGATCAACCCGATGGGCAAAGTGGCGGGCTTTGAAGATGGCGGCATCGGCTTCGGCGAAACGGCGGCGATCTTGCTCTACGTCGCGGACAAGTTTCCGAACACGCGCCTCGCGCCCGCCCCGACCGACCCGCGCCGCGGCCGCTTCCTGCAATGGCTGATGTTCCCCGCGACCACTCTCGAACCCGCGATGATGGAAAAGCGCTTGGGCGCGACGCCGAACTCGGTCAGCGCCGGCTGGGGCGACTACGACCGCGCGTTCGGTGCACTCGAAGCCGCACTGAAACCCGGCCCCTGGCTCTTCGGCGACCAATTCACCGCCGCCGATCTCTACATCGCCTCGACGCTCGGCTTCGGCATGATGTTCGGCATGATCGACAAACGCCCGGCCTTCACAGCCTTCTCCGAACGCGCCAGCGCAAGACCCGCCTTCAAACGCGCCCAAGAAATCGAAGCGAAGGAAGCCGCCAAATCATGACCACCAACGCCGAACTTCTCGCCCGCCGTCAGGCCGCCGTGCCGCGCGGCGTCAACACTGCCCACTCGGTCTTCGCCGCGCGCGCGGCGAACGCGGAGATCTGGGATGTCGAAGGCAAGCGCTACATCGACTTCGTCGGCGGCATCGGCGTGCAGAACACCGGCCACCGCCATCCGAAGGTGATGAAGGCGATCGAAGCGCAGATGGCAAACGCGCTGCACACCGCGTTCCAAGTGAACGCCTACGAAAGCTACATCGCGCTCGCCGAAAAGCTGAACGCGGCCGCCCCGATCGAAGGCGCGGCGAAGACGATCTTCTTCACGACCGGCGCGGAAGCGGTCGAGAACGCGGTCAAGATCGCGCGCTACGCCACGAAGCGCTCCGGCGTGATCGCCTTCTCCGGCGCCTTCCACGGCCGCACGATGATGGGCATGGCCTTGACCGGCAAAGTCGTGCCCTACAAAGCGGGCTTCGGCGAGATGCCGGGCGATGTCTACCGCCTGCCCTTCCCGGTCGTCAGCCACGGCCACACGTCGGCCGAAGCGCTCGCGGCACTCGAGAACCTGTTCAAGTACGACGTCGAACCCGCGCGCATCGCCGCCATCATCATCGAGCCCGTGCAAGGCGAAGGTGGCTTCTACACCACGCCGTTCGACTTCCTGCGCTCGCTTCGCGCGGTCTGCGACAAGCACGGCATCATGCTGATCGCCGACGAAATTCAATCGGGCTTCGCACGCACCGGCAAGCTGTTCGCGATCGAACATTCCGGCGTGAAGCCCGACATGATCACGACCGCGAAAAGCCTCGCGGGCGGTATGCCTCTCTCGGCCGTCATCGGCCGTGCCGCCCTCATGGACGCGCCCGACCCAGGCGGCCTCGGCGGCACCTACGCCGGCAACCCGGTCGCTTGCGCGGCGGGCGTCGCCGTGCTCGACGTGATCAAAGAGGAGCGCATCCTCGACAAGGCCGTCACGCTCGGCGAAAAACTCATCGCACGCCTCAAACAAATGTCCATGCGCAACGACCTGCCGCCGATGGACGACATCCGCGGCCTCGGCGCCATGGTCGCCTTCGACCTGGTGAAAACCCGCGGCGCCCAAGAACCAGACCCCGACCGGACGAAGCGCCTCACGGCGGAAGCGCTGAAACGCGGGCTGATCCTCTTAACCTGCGGCCTTTACGGCAATGGCGTGCGCATCCTCGTGCCGATAACGGTAGAGGACAAAGTGCTCGAAGAGGGCTTGTCGATCTTGGAAGAATCGCTGAAAGCAGTGGCATGATCCCACGCTATTCCCGCCCCGAAATGACGGCGATCTGGTCGCCGGAGACAAAGTTCCGCATCTGGTTCGAAATCGAAGCGCACGCCGCCGACGCGCTGGCCGACCTCGGCGTCATCCCGAAATCGGCAGCGAAAACGATCTGGGAAAAAGGCGGCGCCGCGAAGTTCGACGTCGCCAAGATCGACGCGATCGAGCGCGAGGTGAAGCACGACGTCATCGCGTTCTTGACCCACCTCGCGGAGTTCATCGGCGCCGACGCCCGCTTCGTGCATCAAGGCATGACGTCAAGCGACGTTCTGGACACGTGTCTCAGCGTTCAGCTGAAACGTGCGTCCGACATCCTCATCGCCGACACCGACAAGCTGCTCGCGGCCCTCAAGAAACGCGCCCTCGAACACAAGAACACACCAACCATCGGCCGCAGCCACGGCATCCACGCCGAGCCCACGACGTTCGGCGTCAAGCTCGCAGGCTTCTACGTCGAGTTCGAACGCGCCCGTCAGCGCCTCGTCACGGC
>CXWJ01015002.1_pt1 | contig 10013 bp, 7 predicted proteins | sample 590841 | NCBI WGS metagenome assembly CXWJ01 (sample SAMEA3498367, study PRJEB10139) | wastewater metagenome | biome: wastewater treatment plant; material: activated sludge | place: Austria | collected 2015-01-21 | reverse complement strand
TGGAAGTTGCCAAACGCCGGCTGGTCTATAGTCTGCTGGCGCTCGATTTGCCCGTGTTCCCGATGAGCGAGGCGCCGGAAAATGGTCTCACGTTTCGGTTCCTGGCAGACCCGGACCAGCCCACCACGGAGACGCCCCAGATTCTCACCGGCCATGCGGACGGCATTATCACGATCAACCTGGCCGAGGCTAATGATGCCGAGCGCGAAAAACGGCGGTTGGCGATGGGGGAACCGTATCGTACGCTCTTGGGCCATTTTCGACATGAAGTAGGACATTACTATTGGGATCTGCTGATCCGTGATACGGCGTGGTTGGAGGAATTCCGCACGCTGTTTGGAGATGAGCGTGAAGATTACGCGCAAGCGTTACAACGANNACATTACGACCAAGGGCCGCCCGCCGATTGGCAGATCAATTTTGTCTCTGCCTATGCGAGCACTCATCCGTGGGAAGATTGGGCGGAGACGTGGGCCCATTATCTGCACATTTCGGACGCCTTGGAAACGGCCAGCGATTGTGGCTTGACATCGAATTCACTGATACCGAACGCGCGCCCCACACGACCGCGGTTCATGCTACGCGAGGCCGACAGCGCCTCGTTCGACCAGATGATGACAAGTTGGTTTGGGCTGATGTATGTCATCAACAGCTTGAACCGCAGCCTGGGAATGAAGGATAGCTATCCGTTCGTCCTATCTGAACCGGCCGTGGATAAGCTGCGATTTGTCCATCGCGTCTGCACGGAAAAGCGGAATGCCTGAGCTGTGCCTCTGCCGGCGCGTGTCTTTTCGGCCAAATTGGCGGAAAAAACCACGCTAGCTCCGCGGCTGGTATTCCACTAGAGTTGTGGCCCGCGCGGTCGATAAAGATGAAGGGCCGGTTTGCGCGCATCCGCGAATGCTTGCCGCTCGGATCGCGCCTTTCGAGGAGATGCAACCATGTCTTTTGTTGGCAGTTGGAAGTCACAAACCTTCGGTTCGATCGTCGTCGTGTTGACGACGGCCATCGTAGTGGCCGACATGCAAGACGCCTCGGCCCAACAGTATTATTATCAGCCAGCGCCGGGCTATTACCATAACGACACCGTCACTGGCACGGTCGCGGGCGGCGCGCTAGGGGCGGTAACGGGCGCCATCGTTGGCGGCAAGAAAAACCGCGGCGAGGGGGCGTTGATTGGGGCCGGCGTCGGCGCGATCACTGGCAACTTGCTGGGGCAATCGCAGGATCGCGCGGACGAACGGCAAGCAGCCGCCGGAGCGGCGGTTGCTGCGCGCGCGAATCAACAAGCGTCCGCCATGGCGGTCACCAATTACGATCTCGTCGGCATGACGCGGGCCGGCGTGAGCGACGACTTGATCATCAGTACGATTCGCACGCGCGGGGCCCAGCTCGACCTGAGCCCCCAGGCGCTCATTTCACTCAAGCAAAGTGGCGTCAGCGACCGGGTTGTGTTGGCCGCCCAACAGATGGGCGGCAGCGGCCCTGCCTATGCCGGGGCCCCGCCGACCGTTCTCACGGAAGTGCCGCCACCTACCACAGTGATCCTTGCGCCCGCCCCTTATTATCGCCCGTACTATTACCGCCCGTATTACCACTATCCGCACTATCACTCGCGAGTCCATATTCACGGGCATTTTTAGTGCTCAGGCGATGTCGGCGGTATTTCTCAGCAGTGTTCGCTCGCGACCACAATTCCTACCAGCAGCGTAGACCTCTCGCATCTGCGAAAAGAAAGTCATCACGCGGAACTTGATGACAACGCTGAATCTTGCCGCCATTGATGTCAGATTATCGCTGTGCGCCCTTCGCAGACCAGCTATAATGTGCATCTTCGGGGCCTCGGTTGGGCCGCCGCGCCGTTTGAGTTGGGAGGCAAGGCATGGGTCAGGCGGGTGTCGCTGCCAACGCGCAGGACAAAATTCAAGCCGGTAAAATGCAGCCATGGGACGTCGGCGACTTGCCGCCCGCGCCCCTCTTCGGCCCCCGACAATTGACGGCCCTGATTGGTCCTGGCCTGCTTATGGTAGGGGCGAACATAGGCGGCGGAGAGTGGCTGTTCGGCCCGGCCGTCACCGCCCAATACGGTGCCACGTTGATGTGGCTGGCCGCGCTGAGCATTATCTTTCAGGTTTTTTACAACCTAGAAGTCACTCGTTATACGCTCTATTGCGGTGAGCCGATTAACTGCGGTTGGTTCCGCGTCGGTCCGGGACCATTGTTCTGGACCATCGTCTATTTGATTCTCGACTTCGGCGCGATTTGGCCGTATTTGGCCGCCAATGCGGCGGTGCCGTTGCTCGCCGCGTTCAAAGGCGCACTACCGGACCGCAACGACGGCATGACGCTGAAGTGGATCGGCACCGCCATCTTTCTGGGCTCGTTCCTGCCGCTAATCTTCGGCGGAAAGATTTATAACGCGCTCGAAAAGGTGATGATCTTCAAGCTGGTGTTGGTGCTGGCATTCCTGACGTTCGTCGCCGTGTTCATTTGCAGCGCCACAACTGCCGGCGAAATCTTTGGCGGCTTCTTCCGCATCGGCACGGTCCCAATCCGACCACAGACGGTAATCGTTGCCGATCGATTTTCTATTCAACGCCTCCAGGACGGGGAAACATTCACCTTGCGCGGCGTGCTTCAAGAGGGCCAGCCGATGCATACGAATCTTAGGAAGGGGACGAACTCCGCCGCTACGATCTGGGCGCTCGATAAGACACCTACTGAATACTCAGGATTGGTGGAGTCGATGCTCGAAGAGGCCCGCCGCTGTGCAGCCGAAAAACGTTTCTTGCTGATACGCGCGGACAAGAATCCTGATACGGTACTGACGGTGGAAGGGGCCGTCTTGGGCGAACGAGATTGGAGGGCGGAACGGATCATCGTTAGTACGAGTGGGCAAACGATGGAGTATCAGCGCGTGGAGGATGTACCGGCGCCATTCGGCTCTCGGGTCCGTTCGTTAATTGACAATTTAGGCATCGAAACGACTAATCTTGTCAGCTACTTTGCGGAGCACGGGAAGCTGCCCGACCTCGATTGGGCCGTGCTGGCGGGCTTTGCCGCGATTGCCGGAGCCGGCGGACTCACGAACGCGCAGCTTTCGAATTACGCACGCGACAAAGGGTGGGGCATGGGGGACCGCGTGGGTGCTATTCCCAGCGCCGTCGGCGGGAAGACTGTGGAGCTTTCCCACGTGGGCTGCGCGTTTCATTTGACTCCGCAGAATCTCAGCCGCTGGTCCGATTGGCGGCGTCATGTGTGGCGCGATCAACTTCTGCTGTGGGTCGGCGGCTGTTTCCTAGGGATGGCGCTCCCTTCGATGATGTCACTGGAATTTATCCGCAACGCGCCGGTGCAAGACGATGCCGTGGCCGCGCTTACGGCCCAGGGCATTACCGCTCGTACCGGATGGCAAATCCTCTGGCCGATGACGCTATTTTGCGGGTTTATGGTCTTGGCGCCGGCCCAAATTTCCACAGCCGATGGCATCCTCAGACGCTGGACAGACGTCATTTGGACCGGCGTCAGTTCGTTGCATCATCTGGATGGCAACAAGGTTAGGTACGTTTATTATTCCATCATGGTGGTCTACGCCGCCTGGGGCATTTTCGCCCTATGGTTCATTCCAACGCCCTTTCTGGTGGCCGTTTTCGCGACGATTTTCATGAATATTTCGCTCGGTTTCTCGGCATTTCACACGCTATGGGTGAATTGCACTCTGTTGCCGAAGGAGCTGCGGCCGAACTGGTTCGAAAAGCTGAGGCTGATCGCGTGCGGGGCATTCTTCGTGGCCGTCTGTGCGATCGCCGTCAACCAGCAATTGCCGCGGATTCAGCAGTGGCTTTCCTCGTAAGGGAGAGCGATTGGGGGATTGCGGCGGGAGAGGGGAGTTGGAGGCCTGCGGCCGGCCCGCACGTGTGGTTCGGCACGCTGCGCAGAAGTACTGCGCATAAGTAGGGGGAGGCTTCTGCGCAGTGGATCGATTCAAGAAGAATCGCGGGCATTGTTGGGGAAAATTTTGACGCGCTCTCAAAGTGTGCGCGCGGAATTTTTTGTTAGGTTTCGGCCACCCTATGTGCTATGGTGGGCGGTCAACGATTTCGGATTACGGACTAGCTAACCACGAAGACACGAAGGTCACGAAGAGGGAGTGGGGAGGAGGGAGTTGTTGGTCGTTCGGGTGGAGGGGGAGCTCAAGCAGGGGGCCGGGGGATTGCAGCGGGGAGTTGCTTGAGGTCGTCTCGCTTTTCTTTCAATCGCGCGATGTCAGTCGCGAAAAACCAGCTCTTGGTGTGGCGGAGGGATCCCGCACAAATCGTTCTGCCCCGTTTTGTGTCCAGAACAATTCCCGTCCCTTTTTAATTCATCCCAGGTCTGACTTTTTTCTTCCTCTGCCTTCTACTGTGAGACACTTTCCGGCTCACCTCCGAGAGCGCCCCGGAAGGTTTCGTAACGAAGTTGCGCCCGTTTTTTGTGCGAGTCCGGCAGCTCGTAGACTCGCATTTCGAAGTGGCCCTTACCGGGAAAGTAAAAGTATCGGTCCACACCTGGACGCGTAGGCATCTCGTAATTAAAGAAAAGATCAAGCTCCGCACTCGAGCCTAAAGAAGCGAACCGTCCATCGGGCGCGCACACCTCGATACCGACTCTTGAAATCAAGAAATCGAATTTCCGCGCGAGATGGAATTCACCACGGATATTTGTCGTTACGAGAAACTTGTGTGGGCTGCTATCGTAGGGCCCAATCGTGAGGTTCCAGGCGCTAATCACAACCTTGGCTTCAGCAATCGGCTTCCCTGTTTCGGGATCCAATACGCGACCACTGACATCGAGCGATTGAGCCCAGGGGCCAAACGAAGCGATGGGATATAGGGTAAGAAAAATAAGTAACAATTTAGGATGCGCAAGCAAATACAATTTCCAAAACATAAACCATCGGAAATGTATGGGTGAGATGATGCCGTTCATAAATGCATCGCGATCGATTATCGCTTCATTTGTGTATCCATGTGCGTGACCACCTCTTTCCAGAGCTCCTCTTCGTCGTCGATAGAGGTGTGAACGTGTTGAGCTCCTCCTTCTTGACGCCAGTCGCGCTGCGTATTTACATCCACATTGTTGACTGTACCGCCATGGTTACTGGGCTCGGTGGTGTCACCCCGCAGCCCAAGCGAACCGACGTCTATAATTCTTTGATAAAAATTGTCGTGAAATCTTTTATCGTTGTCGGGTGGCGGTAGTTGACGCTCAGGGGGGCGTGGTGCCCCGATGCCGACTCCAGTTCTTCTGATCGCGTCGATGTAGGCCGTGTAGTCGATTTTAACATTGGCACCGAAAGTTAAGTTGGTTCGCCATGCGAGGTCGTAGGTCGCGCCGCCGCCATAGCTGTGCCCAAAAATTCCGACATGCTCGACCATGCGACTAAACGCGGGCGCTGTTCCCTGGACTGCCTTCAGGATTTCCGTAAACGCTTCGCCTGATCCGGTCGACGCCGTCGATTCATAGCTTCCACTTTCCACTATTTTTTCGTCGAAATAATAGACATCGAATCCTTTCTTATAAATTTCAGTTGCAAGCCCATACATGCCACTCTCCTTGATGGAATGGCCGTCGGGAACTAGTCCCGAAAATCCCATCACAATTCCTTGGAATGTGTGAAAATTCAGCTCATCAAGGATGCTGTTTGCATCATTGTCCTTCAATTGAAGCAAATTTGTTCCGTGCGACTCAGCAATCCACTCGATAAAAACGGTTTTCTTCAATTGCCCCTGGAAGTCCAACGGTTGCGAACTTCCTGTCCCCAAATCAATTTCTACTGTTTTCTCAAGATCGCTCCAAACCTTTATATTCAAGGTTTCAGAAAACAAGATCAAATTGTTTTGTCCCGTGTGTCTTTCAATCAGCACCTCGATTAAGTCGTTCTCGGTATTAGTTGGGCCAGCATCTTCGAAATCCTTGTGGCCGTTATTATTATCGTCGTCTCGATTGATTCTGATCCCCGGTCCTAGCTTGTCGTCTTTTTCATCCGCTTCGGCTACCGCCGTTTTCTTGAACGGTTCGTACTGTCCGTGCCCATGCATGGGTCTATGGGCCGTTAATCCTAAACCGGCAGTCACTCTTACGGTATCTTCCTCCGTGGTATCGACCTCTTGCAAAGTGATGGCAGGCACCACCATGTCCGTGAATAGCGCACTAGTCGGCGCTTTGACAACGAGCTTCAATCCGCTCGTGCTCCGGTCGATTCCTTCGACGTAGACCTCGGAGGGGAGCTCCGTGAGGACGAATTCGACGCTAGGGAGGATTTCTTCGTCCTTGTGCTCTGAAGTCCACAACCGAATAGACTCGCCAAATTGGAAATGGGCCGTGAAATCGGGCGCGTAGGCGTCGTCGCGGAGCCAGTAATCGATCGACACCCGGGTCAGATCGTCTTCGCTAGTGGCTGGACCTCTAAGTTCTCGAAGGTCTTCCACCAGGTTCTGGTTGTCGTCGTCGTCATTGAGCGCAAGCAGCGCGCCGTAGCCTTGATCTTCAGTCTCGTCTTCCAATCCTTCGATCGACAAGTCCACGCGGACCGCCTTGCCGACTTGAATCACGACGGTGGCTTCGTTGCTGTCGATGTAGTCGATGAAGCCATATTGATCGGTCGAAGTATTGTAGGAGCGGATGCCCGGATTCGAAAACTTGTAGGTGAACGTGATGAGCCCCTCGAAGTCGTCGCGCGGCTCGAATTTGCCCTTTATATCTCCGCCTAGTTTCAGCTCCCTGGTCGCGAGGGGCGTCACTCGTCATTGGGGTTGGCCTTGTTAGCTGCCGCAGCTTTTTCGCGGGCTTCCTTGGCCTTGCGGGAAGCAATCTCTGCATCCATCTTGCGTCGGGATTCGCCGCTCGCGTTATTCCACGATGCCCAGCGTTTGAGATCGTCCCTTGCTTCATCCAAGGACTCGCCGTGATCTTCCAACCACTTCGCGATTTTGTGATAATCCGCCCTTTGTTGCGTCGTGGCGTGTTTAAGATGCGTACTCTCTTGGCGAACCATAACGTGGCTGAGCTTTTGAAGCTGATTCGACTGATAAATTCGAGGATCGGCACCTGCATCCAAAAACATCAAAGCAATATCGTAATACCCACGGCCTACTGCCGCCATTGTTGCGGTCATACCGGTTCCATCTAGATGATCTAAGACCGGTCCATTTTTAAGCAAAAGTTTACATTTCTCTTTTTTGTTTTGAGCAGCACCTTCAATTAAAGTAAACAAAGGCGTTTGATTTGATATTATTCCGTTCTTAATGAGGTTGGGATCACCACCATGCTCGAAGACGGCCTCGAAATATCCCGGAAAGGCCGTCTTGCAAGCCATATGCGTGATCGANNGCCCAAAGCAGAGGTGTCATATTGCCTTTGCCCTGCGCGTTCACATTCGCTCCGGCGGCGACCAGCCGATCGATCTCCGCGATGTCGTTGGCCTCGATCGCATGGCAGAGGGCAATCACTTGCGGATCGTCGAAGTAGTCCTCCGCCTTCCAGCCACATTTCTCGTGCCACGTAACATTCATATCCTTAGACACCTCCACACAGCCTGCGAGAACAGGCCAAATCACCAACGCAGCCACGCTAGTTATCGGTGCAGGGTGCATACTTGATGCCTTCTACTTCAGTCGTATCCGTAAACGCCGTACTCGTCCAACAGGCTATAAAGGACGGCATCATTTAAGTGTGAAAGGTAGGCGAAATAAACATCCACAAGCGGGAGGCCGATTATGGTTAAAATTGCTAACTCGGTATCGTATGGTCCGTCCCGCATGATTCGCTGGCCGATTGCGCTGGGTGGATCGATAATAATAATATTCGGGGCAACGCCAATGGGGATGACTAAATAATCTTGAAATAGGCTCAGTATGTCCCAGTCGACATAATAGGCATTGATGAACGTCGCAGCATTATCATACCTTGCTGTTGAGCCGGCATAAAGTTGCTCGTTGAGAGTACTAGGATGCATGCCAGCCGCATTGAAAGTGTGCGCAGGGATTCCCGCCGCGACTGATGCGGCACTTGCTAAACCACCACCGAGCGAGTGGCCTGTAGCTATCAAGTGGCCGGCTGGTATACCGGGAGTGGCGTTTGCGAGCCGGTCACCTATTAGCATCGCGGCATTGTATTGATCGCTATCGTAACCTAAACCCTGCTTGATATTATCAATCCAGTCCTGCGTATCTTGAGTGCCGCCAAAAGCCAGAATGTACTGATTTTCACCAGTAATAAAATCTTGATAAACCACGGCGTTGAAACCGGGGACACCGCCCCCGGTAGGGCCCAACTCGTCCTCAATGTCTTCTGGCACCTCTATGTCTAACAAGTTCTGCTCGTCCAATCGTTGGAGCGAGAACTCCGGCATGTCGTCTCGTATGTAGACACCTCGTGATGCCAACTCATTGCGAACTTCTTGCCGGGTTTGCAAATGATAGAAGAACGAATCCTCGTTGGCGACGATGTATTTGACCTCGTCGAAATCTAAGTCGTGCCCATTGCCAACCACAGTACCGCGGATACGCTCATCTGGCTTTCCATATATCTCGACACCAGCCAAGGTCTTGATATTTGAATTCTCGTGCCAGCCCTCTGCATACAGAATGATCTGGCCTGTCTGCCCATCGTACCCCAGCTCACTTAGCGAGTATTCGTGAGCAGGCGATACTCTGTCACCATCGTCTTCGACGGCCTGCGGATCGCGCAGATCGTCAATTACCGGAGTCGTCCAGAGCTTGACCCAGCCGGCCTGGCCGAGAGGATCCCAGTCGATGCGGATTCGCAGGTTGGGATCGTTTGCATCCAGTCCGGTCGGCAAATTGAAGGTAATCGGCGTCACTCCTCGCGTCGCGTTATCAAGCATGATGAGCTTGCCAAGACCGTACGGATTGATCTCGAGAAACTCCTCCCAATTCGATCGATCGGGATGGTTGTAGGCATCTTCGTTGTCTGAATCGATGTCGACATCTATGTCCAACGCCGTGAAACGCACCTCGTCCTCGTCGCCTACACTGAGCCACGTGATAGCAGGCACCACCATGTCCGTAAATAAGGCGCTGCTTGGAGCCTCAGTAATCAGCTTCAAGCTACTCGATCCGCCTCGCTCAATTCCCTCGACATAGACTTCCGACGGCAAGTCCGTGAGCAGAAACTCTACTTCGGAGATAATCTCCTTATCTTTTTTGTCCGTTGTCCAAAGCCGAATATTGTCGCCATATCGAAAGAACGCCGTGAAATCGGGAGCGTAGGCGTCGTCGCGGAGCCAGTAGTCGATCGAGACCTTGGTCAGATCATCTTCGCCAGTGGCTGGACCTATAAGCTCTAGAAGGTCTTCCACCAGGTTTTTGTTATCGTCGTCATCATTGAGGGCAATCAGAGCGCCGTTGCCTTGGTCCTCGACCGCATCGTCAAGCCCTTCGACCGTAAGGTTCACGCGAACTGCCCTGCCGATATCAATGAACACGGTGGCTTCGCTACTGTCGATGTACTCAACCGATTGATAGTGGCCATAGCCCGACGTGTTTTTATATAGGATGCCGGGGTGCGAAAACTTGTAGGTGAAAGTGATGAGCCCTTCGAAGTCATCGCTAGGATCGAATGTGAACTTACCGGTGGACGCATCAAAATCGCTGACTGTGCCAAATTCGGCCAGCTCCGAACTGGGATCTGAATAAATTGCCGATGCGTGTTGTGCCGGATCGCCATAAAACACATCTACATAGACGTCGTTCGCTTTAAGGTCGATTTCGATTGGGGCGTGGGGCTCCTCGCTGGGCGTTCGATAGGCATCATCAACGGCCACTCCGGGGCGGGTCCAAATCTGCACATCGGGATTTTCGGTCTCTGAATTGTCAATCGCATAAAGATAAATTTCTCTTTGGCGAGTCCGGCCCCCCTCATCCTCGACCGTGACTATTTCTCTGGCGCTTATCGTGATCTGTGGTGAACCTATCGTGATATAGTCTTGCCAATCAACGTCCAAGATTCCT
>CXWJ01017084.1_pt1 | contig 10020 bp, 8 predicted proteins | sample 590841 | NCBI WGS metagenome assembly CXWJ01 (sample SAMEA3498367, study PRJEB10139) | wastewater metagenome | biome: wastewater treatment plant; material: activated sludge | place: Austria | collected 2015-01-21 | reverse complement strand
CGAAGGCCAGGTGCTGAGCCACGACCTGCTCGAAGGCTCGCTCGCGCGCTGCGCGGCGGTGAGCGACATCACGCTGATCGAGGACGCGCCCTTCCACGCCGACGTGGCCGCGTCACGCGTGCACCGCTGGGCGCGCGGCGACTGGCAGCTGCTGCCCTTCATGTTGCGCGGCCAACGCTTCCCGTTGTGTGCCATCCATCGCTGGAAGATGTTCGACAACCTGCGCCGCACGCTGGTGGCGCCGATGTCGCTGGCGCTGATGCTGCTGGCACTGGCCGGGCACGGGCTGTCGCCCTGGGCTGCGCTGGCCCTGGTGCTGGCGGCCTTCGCCACCGGGCCGTTGATCAGCGCGGTGGCCGGCTTCTCGCCCAGCCGCGACGACATCGCCAAGCTGCACTTCTATCGCCAGGCCGGCGCCGACCTGTTGCGCGCGCTGTGCGGCGCACTGTGGCACCTGGCACAACTGCTGCAGCAGGCGATGCAGTCGGCGGATGCGATCGTGCGCGCGCTGTACCGCATGGCCGTGAGCCGGCGCCACCTGCTGCAGTGGACCACCGCCGCAGCGGCACAGGCCTCCGCTGTGCGCGAATTCGCGCCGCTGCTGGTGCGCCATCGGCAGGAACCGCTGCTCGCCGCCGCGCTGCTGCTCGGCCTGCTCGTCACCGGCACACCGCATCCCGCCTGGGCGCTGGCGCTGTGCACGCTGTGGGGCTTGTCGCCGGTGTGGACCTGGTGGGTCAGCCGGCCGCGCAACCGGCTGCGCGGGCCCGCGCTGGCGGCGCCAGACCGCGTGTACCTGGAAGGCATCGCGCGCGACACCTGGCGCTGGTTCGAGCGCTGCGTCACGGCGCAGGACCGGCACCTGCCGCCGGACAACCTGCAGACCGCGCCGCACGACATGCTGGCGCGCCGCACTTCGCCCACCAACATCGGCCTGTACCTGTTGAGCGTGGCTTGTGCTCGGCAGTTCANNGTGCTCGGCAGTTCGGCTGGATCGGCACGCAGGACCTGCTGGCGCGGCTGGAGGGCACGCTGGCCACGGTGGCCACGTTGCAGCGACACCGCGGCCATCTGGTGAACTGGTACGACACCGCCAGCGGGGCGCCGCTGCTGCCGATGTACGTGTCCACCGTCGACAGCGGCAACTTCTGCGGCCACCTGCTGGCGCTGGCGCAGGCCTGCCTGGAGCTGGCCAAGGCGCCCTTCGACGACGGCGCCTCACAACGCGCGCTGGCGGCATCGCGGGCACGGCTGGCGCCGCTGCTCGCTGCGCGCCACCGGCTGTCGCCTGAACAGCGCGACGAACTGCGCTGGTGCCTGGCCGACCATCGCGCCGCGAAGCGCTCGGCCGCGCTCGACCAGCAGGCGCAGACCAGTCCGGAGGCCGGCGACGCGCCGCATCGGCTGCGCGCCTTGGCCGCGGCGTGCCGGCACCTGGCTGCCGAGGCCGACTTCGGCTTTCTCTACCACCGCAAGCGCCACCTGTTCCACATCGGCTGGCGCGTCGCCGAACAGGAGCTCGATTCCGGCTTCTACGACCTGCTGGCCTCGGAATCGCGGCTGACCAGCCTGTTCGCGGTGGCCAAGGGCGACGTGCCGGTGCGGCACTGGGCGGCGCTCGGGCGGCCCTTCTTCGCCATCGGTGCCGATGCGGGGCTGCGCTCCTGGTCGGGCTCGATGTTCGAGTACCTGATGCCCACGCTGGTGCTCGACGAGCCGCGGGGCAGCGTGCTGAACCAGGCCGGCTGCGCCGCGCTGCGCGAGCAGATCGCCTTTGCCGACGCGCAGCAGCTGCCCTGGGGCATCTCCGAATGCGCCTACGCCGGCAGCGACCACACGCTGGCCTACCAGTACGCGCCGCAGGGGGTGCCGCGCCTGGCGTTGCGGCGCACGCCGAGCGACGAGATGGTGATCGCACCCTACGCCACGGCACTGGCGGCGATGATCGCCGCGCAGCGCGCCTGCCGCAACTTCCAAACGCTGCAGGCGCTGGGCGCCCGTGCGCGCTACGGCTTCATCGAGGCGCTGGACTTCACGCCGGCGCGGCAGGGCGGCAGCGCGGCCTTCACGCCGGTGCAGACCTTCATGGCGCACCACCAGGGCATGAGCATCGTGGCCCTGGCCAACGTGCTGCTGGACGGCGTTGCGCAGCGCTGGGGCAGCTCCAGCGCGTCGATCGAGGCCGTGGCCTCGCTGCTGCACGAACGCACGCCGCGCGAGGTCTCCATGCTGTCCGCGCCGCCGGATGGACCGCCGGCGATGGCGCGCGAGCGGCGCGCCTCCGGCCTGCTGCGCGAGGTGCAACCAGGCGAAGCGGCCGTGGAGCCCACGCACCTGCTGTCGAACGGCCGCTACGGCGTGTCGCTGCGTGCCAACGGCGCCGGCTTCAGCCGCTGGGGCGGGACCGGCCTGACGCGCTGGCGCGACGATGCGCTGCGCGACGCGCATGGCAGCTTCTTCTACCTGCGCTGGCCCGAGGGCGCGCGCAAGGACGGGCCGTCGCATCCGGTGTCGATCACGCAGCACCCGGCGCCCGACCCGGCGGCCCATTACCACAGCAGCTTCCACGCCGATCGCGTGTCTTTCGACGCCGCCTGGCCCGGCGTGCAGGCGCACACCACGGTGTGGGTCAGTCCGGAGGACGACATCGAGTTCCGCCAGGTCGAGCTGTCCAACCTGGGCGAGCGCACGCTGGAGATCGAGTTGCTCTCGGCCTTCGAGGTGACCCTGTCGGACGAGCGCGCCGACGAGGCCCACCCGGCCTTCATGAACCTGTTCGTGCGTGCCGAGTGGCAAGCGGCGCAGCGCACGTTGTGGTTCGAGCGCAAGCCGCGGCTGCCCAGCGAGCCGGCGTTGCGCATGGCGCACTTCCTGGCCGACAGCGAGGCGCAGGTGCTGTCCGTTCGTGTGCTGGCCGACCGCCAGCGTTGGCTGGGCCGCAACCGCGACGCCAGCCAGCCGCTGGCCGACTTCGACACGCCGTCGCCCGCCGACGCCGCGGCCGATCCGCGCACGCTCGACACCGGCCTGGACCCGGTGTGCGCCATCGCCGTGCGGCTGCGCATCGCGCCGCTGGCCAAGGCACGCCTCACTTTCGCCACGGCGGCCAGCGACAGCGATGGCACGCTGCGCGCGGTGATCGACAAGTACCGCCAGCCCAGCCATGTGCAGCGCGCGTCCCTGATGTCGGCCACGCTGGCCGGCATCCGCCTGCGCACGCTGCGTGTCAATGCCGAGACCTTTGCCGCGATCCAGACGCTGAGCACCGCGCTGCTGCTGAGCCTGACGCGGCTGCGGTCCGGATCGGGCCCCGCCGATCCGAGCGCCAACGAGGTCTGCGACCGCCGCCTGTTGTGGCGCTTCGGCATCTCCGGCGACCGGCCCGTGCTGCTGGTGTCAGCCGGCGCGATGCACGACCTGGGGCTGCTGCGCGCGCTGGCGCAGGGCCTGCGCCTGTGGTCCTGGGGCGGCATCGCCTGCGACCTGGTGGTGGTCAACAGCGAAGCCGCGTCCTACCAGATGGCCTTGCAGCGTGAACTGGGGGCGCTGCGCGAACGCCACGCGGCTGAAAGCGCGGCCCAGCCCGGGCTGGTGGCCACTGCCCTGCACGTGCTGCGCCGCGAGGAGTTGTCCGTCGACGAGCTGTCCACCCTGCGCCACCTGGCGCGTGTGCACCTGCGGGCCGACGGCCGCTCGCTGCTGCACCATGTGCAGGCCTGGATCGCAGCGCACGAGCTGGCGCTGGAGCAGCGCCGCGAGGTGTCGACGACGGCGCTGACCGAGGCTGCGCCCGCGGCTGCCGCCACGACAGCGGCACAGGGCGAATTTGCGGCCGATTCCGGCGAGTTCCGCTTCGACGTCAGCGACGCGCAGCGCCCGGCGCGGCCCTGGATCAACGTGCTGTCCAACCCGGCCTTCGGTGCGCAGCTCTCGGAAGCCGGTGGCGGCTACACCTGGGCGGTGAACAGCCGGCTCAACCAGCTCACCGCCTGGTCGAACGACGCAGTGGCCGACCCGGCGAGTGAAAGCTTCCTGATCCAGGACCGCCGCAGCCAGGCGCTGTGGCGGGTGGCACCGGGCCCTCGAGCCGGACTGGGCGACACACGATCCGGCTACCGCGTGGCCCATGGCCAGGGCTACTCGCTGATCCACCACCATCGCGGCAGCCTGCAGGTGAACGTGTCGTGGTGCGTGGACCCGCACAGCGCGGTCAAGCAGGTGCGGCTGCGCCTGGTGAACCGCGGGCAGCGCACGCTGCACCTGCGCATTGCCGGCATCGCCGAGTGGATGATGGGTGCGAACCGCGCCGACCGCGGCACGGTCCACACCGCGCTCTACCGCCAGCGCTTGCCCGCGGCCCACGGCGACGACACGTCGTCGGGGGGTCGACGGCCACGCGAGCGCCGGCTGACCGCGCTGTTGTGCACGCAGCGCGAGCGTGCCGCCGGCTTCGGCGACGGCACCGCCTTCCTCGCGCTGGCCGGCGACGCCGACGAGGCCGAGGACTGGAGCTGCGACCGCCGCGAGCTGTTCGACGCACGCGGCCGCCTGGTGCTGCCCGACCACCTGGGCCAGCAGCAAGGCAGCGGCCTGGACCCTTGTGCGGCGCTGAGCACCCGCCTCACCCTGGCGGCCGGGGACACGGCCGAACGCGTGTTCCTGCTGGGCTATGCCGAGAACCCGGATGCCGCGCGCCGGCTGGCGACCACCGCCGCCACAGTCAGCGCCGTGCAGCGGCTGGATCAGGTGCGCGACCACTGGGACCAGCTTCTCGGCGCGACCACCGTGCGCACGCCCGCCCCGTTGTTCGACGCGCTGGTCAACCGCTGGCTGCTGTACCAGACGGTGTCGTGCCGGCTGTGGGCCAAGGCCGGCTTCTATCAGGCCGGCGGTGCCACCGGCTTTCGTGACCAGCTGCAGGACGCGATGGCGCTGTCCTGGGCCGCACCGGCCATGCTGCGCGAGCAGATACTCATCGGCGCGTCGCGCCAGTTCCCCGAAGGCGACGTGCAGCACTGGTGGCATGCACCCAGCGGCGCCGGCGTGCGCACGCATTTCTCCGACGACCTGCTGTGGCTGGCGTTCGCCATCACGCACTACCTGCGCGCCACCGGCGACGTGCAACTGCTCGACGAGACCGCGCCTTTCCTCGAAGGGGCGACCATCCCGCAAGGCGCCGAAGACGCGTACTACGCGCCCACGCCCAGTGTGTTGCAGGCCTCGGTCTACGAACACGCCGCCCGCGCCATCGACCGCAGCCTGCGCGTGGGTGTGCACGGCCTGCCGCTGATGGGCAGCGGCGACTGGAACGACGGCATGAACCGGGTCGGCATCGAAGGGCGCGGCGAATCGGTGTGGCTGGGCTGGTTCCTGTGCACCATCGTGGCCGACTTCGCGCCGCGGGCGCGCGCGCGCGGCGACATCGAGCGAGCGCAGCGCTGGGAGAGTGCCGCGCTGGGCTGGACGGTGGCGCTGAACGGCACCGCCTGGGACGGGCAATGGTTCAAGCGCGCCTTCTTCGACGATGGCCAGCCGCTGGGATCGGCGGCCAATGCCGAAGGCCGCATCGACCTGATCGCGCAGGCCTGGGCGGTACTGTCCGGCGTGGCGCCGCCGGCGCTGCAACGCATGGCACTGGCGGCCATGGACACCCACCTGGTGGACCACGAGGCCGGCCTGCTGAAGCTGCTGGACCCGCCGCTGCAGCATGCACAGCCGAGCGCCGGCTACATCCAGGCCTACCCGCCGGGCGTGCGCGAGAACGGCGGCCAGTATTCGCATGCCGGCGTCTGGGCGCTGATGGCGCAGGCCCGCTTCCAGACCACGCTGGCGAAGGCGCATGCCGGATCGGTGCCCGACGCGGACATCGCCTATCGCTACTTCAAGTATCTGAGCCCCGCGCACCGATCGCGTCACGCCACCCATGGCCAGGCCTACGGCATCGAGCCCTATGTCGTGGCCGGTGATGTGTACACCCAGGCCCCCTATGTCGGGCGCGGAGGCTGGAGCTGGTACACCGGCGCCGCGGCCTGGCTGCACCGCGCGGCGATCGAGTCGATATTCGGCCTGCAGCACGGAGCCACGGTGTTGCAGTTCACGCCCTGCCTGCCCACGGCCTGGCCCAGGGCCGAACTGAGCCTGACGCGCGATGGACGCACGATGCGCTTCGTGTTCGTGCGCGAGACGGCATCGACCGCACAGGCCATGCTGCTCGATGAATTGCCGCAGGCGCAGCTGCTGCGCCCAGGGCAGGCACTGGCATGGACCGCGCTGCCGCCACAGAACATCTTCGTGGTGCCACTGCTCGACGATGCGGTCCCAGTGCCCGCCCCACGCCAGGCGGCGTCTGCGGACGCGGACGAGGCGGTGTGATCAGCGGCCTGGCTCCCCATTCGATCATCGCAATCGGACAGCAGCGCTCGTCGGCCAAAGGCCGGCAGGCCACGGGGCGGCAAGCGCATCGGCGCGGTGTGTCCGTGCGCTGACGCACGCATTCAACGGCCACCGCGCAAAGAGCGGCGTCTCCCACAGGCCATCGCGGCGCTGTCCTACGCCGAGACGCGGACAGTGCCGATGTCGGCGGCGCGCTGCGCTGCCTACAGTGAAGCCATCGAATCCGCCTGCCCGCTGCGGCGCCGACCCACCCCGCCGAGGAGCCCCCATGGCCAAAGACCACGACACGATGAACGTCAAGAGCCTGACCCTGCCGGAGCACAGGCCGATGGCGCTGGACGAGGTGGCGATCGAAGCTGCCCGCCACAGCCCGGCAAGGATTCGACCACACGACGTCTGCTCTAGGACATCGACGAACAGGGGCATGCCGAAGAACTGAAGGACTGGCTCGCCAAGTGAGCCACCCAGACATTGCCCTGGCTGGTGGGGCTGATCACCACCCGGCGCAAGCCGCATCCCCCCTCGAGCCACCAAAGGAGATCATTCATGAACACACGCAGCACCCTCACCGCCGTCGCATCGGCCATCATCCTGGTCACCGCCTCGGGCTGCGCGGTCACGCGCGGCCAGGAGAGCACCGGTGCCTACATCGACGACAGCGCCATCACCACCTCGGTGAAGGCGCGCTTCGTCGAGAACACCAATGTCGACGCCTCGGCCATCAGCGTCGAGACGCTGAAGGGCACGGTGATGCTGTCCGGTTTTGCCAAGAACGCCACCGAGAAAAGCACCGCCGAGACCATCGCGATGAAGGTGCCCGGCGTGGTGGCGGTGAAGAACGTCATCGCCGTGCGTCCGTAGGCGCGCGATCGCCCATAGGAATTTCAACGCCACACAAGGAGAAGCACATGAACTGGGACCGAATCGAAGGCAACTGGAAGCAAGTCGCCGGCAAGGCCAAGGTGCAATGGGGCAAGCTGACGAATGATGATTTCGACATCATCGCCGGCCGCCGCGAGCAGCTCGCCGGCAAGATCCAGGAGCGCTACGGCATCGCCAAGGATGACGCCGAAAAACAGGTCAGCGAATGGGTGAAGAAGGCCGATGACTCCTGGTTCGCCAAGGACAAGAGTTCAAGCTGAGCGGCCCCGCAGGCCAACACTGCACCAGCGCCCTGGGTTTCGCCCCTGAAACCCAGGGCGTTTCGCTTTCGGCCCAGCGCCGCCAGGGTGGGCCGGCGAGGTTGCCCTCGAGAACACTGCCTTGCGCCGAGTCAGGGGCGCCTCACAGTCCGCGCAGGTGCCTCACAGCGGCCGAAACCGCCTCGCCGCCCCACGAAGCCCGGCGCATCGTCAGCCACGCGCGTCGGAGTGGCTCAAGTCAGGCTCCTAGAATCGATGCATGCCCACCTACCGCATCGCCCCCAGCCTGCTGTCGGCCGACTTCGCCCGGCTGGGCGAGGAGATGAAGGCCGTCATCGACGCCGGCGCCGACTGGATCCACTTCGACGTGATGGACAACCATTACGTACCGAACCTGACTTTCGGCCCGATGGTCTGCCAGGCGCTGCGCAAGCACGCGGGGCGCGCCGTCGGCAGCAAGCTGCCCATCGACGTGCACCTGATGGTGCAGCCGGTGGATGCGCTGGCGATGGCCTTCGCCGATGCCGGCGCCGACCTGATCAGCTTCCACCCCGACGCCAGCATCCACGTGGACCGCACGCTGCAGCNNCACCTTCGTGGCCGGCAGCGCCATCTTCGGCCAGCCGGACTACAAGAAGGTGATCGACGCGATGCGCGCCGAGTTGGCGCGCGGACGCTGAGCGCCGCCACCCCCGCTACGCCAGCAAGCCCCACAGCCGCCACAGCCCGGCGCCGATCAGCAGCACGCCCAGCATCCAGGCCAGGCGCTCGCCCTGCGGCGCCAGCTTCTCGATGGCCACCGCGACCGACAAGGCCGCCACCCAGGCCAGGTTCATCGCGCCGCCGACGAACAACAGCGCCATCAGCGCCCAGCAGCAGCCCAGGCAGAACGCGCCGTGGCGCAGGCCCATGACGAAGGCCCCCGACACGCCCGCGCGCCATTCACCCAGCAGGAAGGCCATCGGCGTGCGGCAGCCCGCCAGGCACAAGCGCTTCAGCGGCGAGAACTGGTAGGCGCCGGCGATCAGCAGCAGCGCCGCCGTCAGCCCGGCCGAAGTGCTGACGATCATCGGGTCGACCCAGTCCAGCGCCTGCAGCGCCCACTGCGCCGCGCTCGCCGCCAGGCTGAAGCCGCACCACACCAGCAGGTAGGCGGCGACGAAGGCGCGTGCGCGTCCGCGTGCGTCCGCCGCGCCGGCGGCGTCGGCGCCGAGCCGCACGAAGGTGCGCAGCATCGGCAGCGCCGACGGCAGCATCATCGCCGCCATCATCAGCGCCCACATGGCCAGCACCGCCAGCACATTGGCAGCGCTCCAGCGCGGCGAGGCCGGCATGGTCAATTGCGCCAGCGGATGGCCCATGTCGAACGCCAGCCAGGCCAGCGCGGCCCAGGCGAGCACGCCGAGCGCCAGCACACCCACGACCTGCCGTTCCATGCGGCGCAGTATCACCGCCCGCATGGCCGTCGGCAGGCAGCGCAGGCGGGGACTCGACCATGCTCGGCTCCGCCCCGCACTCGACCCTGCGCTTGCACGGCGGTGGCAAAGGGAATACCGTGACCGGCACTGTCCCCACGCATGCACCGGAGGCCCATCATGCCCAGCTGGCAGATCAGCGGTGAATACATGGAAACCTGCAACTGCAGGCTGCTGTGCCCGTGCATCACGTCCAACCTGTCGGCGACGCCGACCGAAGGCGACTGCAAGGCCGCGCTGGCGCTGCGCATCGACCGGGGCGCGAAGGACGGCGTTGCGCTCGACGGGCTCAGCTTCATCGTCGTCATGCACGCGCCGGGGCCGATGGCGGCGGGCAACATCACGGTGGGGCTGATCGTCGATGCGCGCGCCAGCGACGCGCAGCTCGAGGCCATCGGCAGCATCGCCACCGGCGCGGCGGGCGGGCCGATGGCCGCGCTGGGGCCGCTGGTCGGCCGCGTCGCCGGTGTCGAGCGGCGGCCGATTCACTTCCAGGCCGTGGGCATGATGCGCGCGGTGAGCGCCGCNNGATCGATCAGGCCTGCGAGGGCGTGCCCAGCGCGGTGGCGCCGGGCCAGGCGCTGGCCATCGAGCACACCGCCCACCCGGTGAACAGCCGGCTGTCCATCGCCAGGGCGCTGCGCAGCAGCTTCAATGCCTTCGGCATCCGCTGGAGCGACACGAGCGGCACGCGCAACGGGCACTTCGCGCCCTTTGCCTGGTCCGGCTGAGCCGTGTGGCGTGGCGTGGCGTGGCGCCGTGCCGTGCCGTGCTCGGCCGGGCCACTCAGCGCCGCTGCATCTCCAGCCACAGCAGGTACAGCCCGCTGGCCACGACGATGGCGGCGCCGCCCACCACCAGCAGCCCCGGCACCTGGCCGAAGAGCAGCCAGCCCCACAGCGTCATGTAGATGATCTGCTGGTACAGGAAGGGTCCCAGCGTCGCGGCCGAGGCATAGCGGTGGGCCTGCGCAACCATGAAGTGGCCGAGGCCGCCGCACAGCCCGCAGA
>CXWJ01003132.1_pt1 | contig 10020 bp, 7 predicted proteins | sample 590841 | NCBI WGS metagenome assembly CXWJ01 (sample SAMEA3498367, study PRJEB10139) | wastewater metagenome | biome: wastewater treatment plant; material: activated sludge | place: Austria | collected 2015-01-21 | reverse complement strand
GTGATGCTGTACGAAATGGTGGTGGGACAAGTGCCGTTCAGCGCAGACACGCCATTCTCGATTATCCACGATCATATTTACACGCCCCTACCGCTTCCGCAATCGATCAACCCGAAAGTGCCGGAGCCAGTTCAACGCGTGTTGTTGAAGGCGCTTGCCAAAGAACGCGCCGACCGCTATGAATCGGTTGGGGATTTGGTTATGGCTTTCAAGCTCGCGTGGAATGAGGCGGGCGTGCCCATGCAGGGGACGTTGATCACGATCGCCAAGCCGGTGGAGCCATCGCCTGCCGATAAAACGCGGATGAAGTCCACTGCCGAGCCGACCAAAATGGCGGCAAAGGCTGGGGCGGCTGAACCCGCTGGACGGGTGGAAAAGACTGCGCTGAGCCGCGTCGAAGCGAAGCGTTCACCGTTCGTCTGGGTGGGAGTTGCGCTGTTTGTTGTTGTATGTGTGGGGGGATTCCTTGTTGCCCGTCAGAATCGTCTGTTTATGCGATTTCTAAATCCACCAGTGGTTCGCTCTCCGGTGACGGCGTCTGTAACAGTAAATCAACCTGCGCTTGAAAACTTGACCTCGACGCCTTTACCGCCAAAACCACTCCCTTCGCAACAAGCTAATCTCTCGCCCGAGGTGATCGCCGCGCAACAACGCGTGAAAGATAACCCCAACGATCCGCAAGCGCGGCTCGATCTTGCATTGACGTTGTGGACGGCTGACATGCCAGGCGCGTCGTACGATACGCTGGCGGAACTGATAAAACTTGCCGGCGCGGACAATGAGGCGTTTTACATTCAAGCCGGGGATAAGTTTGTTGCCATCGAAGGCTGGCTGCCGGCGGCGGCGTTATATTTTCAGGCGCGGAAAGCCTACGGGCTGGATGGCAATGTGCCGGTTAATGTATTGGACAGTTTTCACGAAGCGTATTACAACGGCGCGGAACGCACAGAAGCCCCGTCTGTTTTGCCGTTCGACAAGGTGGCGCAGGTGGATCAGCCGATCGCCTTGATCGCGCAGGCGCGTAATGCCTTCTATTCCGGTCACATCGACGATGCAAACACGTTTCTAAATCAGGTGAAACGGTTATCACCGAACATGCCCGAGGCTTTTTTGCTGGAGGCGGAGATGAATTCGGTGACCGGTGAAAACGAAAAAGCGCGTTTGATCGCGAATGGTTTGCTGGCAGATTTGAGCGCGCCGGAATGGGTGCGCGCGTTTGCCGAGGAAATCATCAAAAAACTTCCCTGAGGGAGCATCATGAGAAAACCATTGGTTGCCGGTAATTGGAAGATGAATAAAACCTCCGCCGAGGCGCGTGAACTGGTCGCGGCGATGCTGAATCCGCTGCGCGAGATCGCGGGCGTGGAAAAAGTGTTGTGTCCGCCGTCCACTTCGATTCCTGTTATCGCTTCCGCGCTGACAGGAACAGATATTGGACTCGGCGCGCAAAACATGCACTGGGAGGAGAAAGGCGCGTTCACCGGTGAACTCGCGCCGAACATGGTGAAGGAATTTTGCGGCTACGTGATCATCGGTCACTCGGAACGGCGCGCGCTGTTTGGTGAAACAGATGAGCATGTGAATCGAAAACTCCGCGCGGCGATGAAGGCGGGACTCATTCCCATCGTTTGCGTGGGCGAAACGCTGGATGAATACGAATCAGGTCGGACGGGGGAGGTTGTTTCGCGCCAGATCAAGCTTGGCTTCGCTGACGTGGATTCCGCCAGCGCGTCGCGCATCGTTGTCGCGTATGAACCGGTCTGGGCAATCGGCACGGGCAAAGCCTCCAGCGGGGAAAATGCCAACGGAGTGGTAAGGCAGGTGATCCGTCGCGCATTGAGCGAGGCGTTCAACGAGAATGTCGCGCAATCTATTCGCGTGTTGTATGGCGGTTCGGTGACGGCGTCCAACGCGTCCGAATTTTTCTCCCAACCCGAAATCGACGGCGCGCTTGTGGGCGGCGCAAGCCTTAAGCCCGATGAGTTCGTGGCGATTGCGAAAGCGGCATCAGGACGATAGACGATGGACCATAGACGATGAACCATCTTCAATCGTCCAGCGCCCATCGTCCATGGTCGTGACTGGGGAATTTGCATGAACCAACTTACAGGTTTCATCTGGTTCAGTCTTATGCTTGTGCCGCTGATCTTTCTTCAGCGGTTTTTGCATCGCGAACTTCAGGCGGTCTTCCTGATCGCCACCCGAAGCGGGCGATTTACGATTGGGTTGTTCCAGTTGATCTTTCTGCCCGGCGTATTTCTGCATGAATCGAGTCACTACCTAATGGCGAAGATCCTGCGCGTGCCCACCGGGCGCTTTTCGGTTCTCCCGCGCCCGTTGCCTGATGGGCGGCTTCAAATGGGATATGTGGAGATCGCCCAGTCAGACATCGTGCGCGACTCGCTCATCGGCGCGGCGCCCCTGATCGCCGGGACGTTCTTCACCGCCTACGTGGCAGTGTATGCGCTGGACATGCGCGTGTTGTGGGACACCCTGCGTAATGGGCAGATGAGCATGTTTTGGATGGGAATCAACCTCCTGCCGACGGTTAACAACTTTTACCTCTGGGCATATCTTGCTTTCGTGGTCAGCAGTATGATGATGCCCTCGCAGTCGGACCGCCATGCCTGGCTGGAGTTGGTTGTTTCAGTGGGCATCCTGTTCGTGGTTGCCTTGCTCGTCGGCGCCGGTCCGTGGATGCTGAGTACTGTCGCCCCGCTGGTAAGTGATTTTCTCAGTTCAGTGGCGGTGATCTTCGGTTTGAGCGCGGCGGTCCATGGGATGTTGGCTTTGCCTGTCATGCTCATTCACAAGTTGTTGACGCGCCTGACCGGGAGGGAAGTGAGATGATTGTTACGCCAGCAGTTGCACTGCTGGCGGGCGGCAGTGCAACTGCCGCCGGAACTGGCGGTTCATCACGGCAACTCGTAAAGACCCAATAAGAAACACTCTCTAACGACAACCGTGATCATGATCAGAACGAATAGTATGGCATAACTATTCATTTTCATCCTAACTACCTGACACTTTCCTTTTTTTGGACGCAGATGAACGCTGAAAACGCTGATAAAAACTTTTTTTCTCCTGTTAGTTGAAAAATCCGCGTTCATCTGCGTTTTTCTGCGTCCCATTTTAAAAACTGTCAGGTAGGTAGTATTCATCTCACTTCTCCAGCTCTGAGCCAGGAGATGGCTGACCAATTACGCCTTAACAGACCTGTAGGCTGAATAAACGGCTTCGATGCGGAATTAAACGCCTGTTGATCATGCCTGTTCCAAACTTGATAAAAGTTATATCTTTAGGGGATATTCATAACTTGGGCAAAAGCAAAACTTCGGTACAATTCAAGCAATGATCCAAACTTCCCCCCGCTGGTTTGACCTCGTCCGCGAAATAGCGAAAATTCTGGTTGCGATTCCCAGCGTTAGCCCGGATACGGGGGCAGAGAATCGTTGCGCGGAGAAAATCCGCGAGTTGCTCGCGGTTGAGTCTCTCTCTCCAATCTTCTGGGATACGGACGATGGGCGGAAAAATGTCGCGTGCTTGCTGAAGAGCAATAACCCAAACAACACGGGCAGGACGATCGTGTTGATGAGTCACTTCGATACGGTTGGCGTCGAAGATTTCGAGCGCTATGGCGACTCGAACATTGCGTATCAGCCTGATGAGTTGGCAAAAATAATGCAAGCGACTCTCGAACAACAAGGTTCACTGACAGCATCGGAAGGGTCCGCGCTGGCGGCGCTGCAAAGCGGCGAGTGGATGTTCGGTCGCGGCTCAGTGGATATGAAATCGGGCGCGGCGATCAACCTCTCTTTGATGCGCGAGTTTGCGCGTAAGCAGGAGAGCGGGAAAAGATTGATTGACGAACTCGCGGGTAACCTGCTCTTCCTCTCCTGTCCCGATGAAGAGACTGAATCGGCGGGGATACTTTCTGCCATCCCAGAATTGCTAAAACTCCGCGAAAAAGAAAACCTGACCTTCCTCGGCGTTATCAACACAGATTACACCGCGCCGCGCGATTCGAATCAGGAAGCGCGTTTTGTGTACTCCGGCACAGTGGGGAAACTGCTCCCATCGTTTTACATCCTTGGCGCGCGGACTCACGTTGGCGAGATTTATTGCGGGGTAGACGCGTCGCACATCGCCGCAGAACTGGTTAGCCATGTCAACCTCAACTCCGACTGGACAGATTTGTGGCGCGGCTCGTTAGGAGGAGAAGAGACCGTTGAAGTTGCGCCTCCACCGGTGGCGTTGCATATGCGCGACCTCAAACTTTCGTACAATGTGGAAACGGCTGGCGAGGCATTTGTCTACTTCAACTGGCTGACGTTGACCCTCACGCCTGAAGAAGCCATGCTCAAAATGGATGAAACGGCTCATGCCGCGTTGGAGGCTGTTCGTTTGAGGCAGGAGGAATCGTTCAATGATTTTTCACTGCGAGGCGGGCAAACGCGTCCCCCGTTAACCTGGCAATCGGTTGTATTGGATTACGATGCGTTGCGCGAAAAAGCGAAGACGCGTTGGGATGCGGAGAATAATGCCAGAGATTTTTCAGGGTGGCTGAGAAGAAAAACTGAAGAATTCGCCGCGATTGCAAAGGACGGGCGTGAATTGAGTCGCATGATCGTCGCGGAATTGGCGAAGGTTGCGCAGATCGGCGGTCCCGCCGTCGTCGCGTTTTTTTCGCCGCCGTATTATCCGTCTGTTCAGCCGAGGGAGAATGAATTGACGCTGGCGGTGAAATCGGTTCTCGGAGAATCAAGCAGACACATTCAGTTCAGGGGTTATTACCCGTATATTTCGGATTTAAGTTATCTCCGTTTGGATAACGGCATTGAAGCCGATTCGCTGAAGAAGAACATGCCGTTGTTTGGAATGAAAGATAAGAAGAACGCGTTGTATTATTTGTTGGATTCGGCGAAGTGGAGCGACATCCGCGCATTGGATTGTCCGGTGGTGAACGTCGGTCCGTTCGGGAGCGACGCGCATGGGTTGTACGAGCGAGTCTACATGCCGTATTCGTTCGAGACCGCGCCGCAGATTATTTTTGAGACGATAATACGCGCGCTTGCCATGTCATTTTGAGCGGAGCGAAGAATCTCTGTCGCGGACACGAGGCCCTTCGCTGTCGCGCCAGGGTAACACATTTGAAACAATGGAGGTAACGACATGATCGTTGGCATTCCAAAAGAAACACGTCCGTTTGAATACCGGGTGGGGCTGAATCCTGCCGGGGCTGAGATTCTCTCTCAGCATGGGCGCCAGGTCTACGTCGAGAGAGACGCGGGTGTGGGGGCGGGGTTCAAGGACCAGGAGTACGAATCTGCCGGCGCGCGCATCGTCTATTCAGGCGAGGAAATTTTCGCCCGCGCCGACCTGGTTTTGAAAGTGGCGCGTCCACTGCGCAGCGAATTGGATTGGCTCAAGCCCGGCGCGGCGCTTGCGGGCTTGCTGCATCTTGCCTCGGCGCGGCGCGATAAAGTGGATATGTTGCTCGAAAAGAAGATCACATCCATCGCGTATGAGCAAATCCAATTGGCAGACGGGTCCCTGCCGCTGTTGCGACCGTTCAGCCAGATCGCGGGGAGCATGACAGCGCAAGTGGCAGCGAGGTTGTTGCAAAATAATTGGGGCGGCAAAGGGATTTTGCTTGGCGGAGCGCCGAGTGTGCCGCCTGCCGAAGTGTTGATCCTGGGTTCGGGCGTGGTTGCCACGCACGCGACGCAGGCATTTCTTGGATTGGGCGCGCATGTGACCGTGATGAGCGACGACCTCGAGGGGCTGCAAAGAATCTTCGATCGATTCCCCGGCATTGTCACGTTGATCTCAACGAAACGAAACATCGAACGCGCGACGATCTATGCGGATGTGGTCGTCGGCGCGGCGCTGATTACCGGAGAGCGAACGCCGATCTTGGTGACGCGCGAGATGGTGGGCGCAATGAAACCCCGCTCGGTGGTCATTGACGTGAGCATCGATCAAGGCGGGTGTTTTGAAACGTCGCGCCCGACCACGCACGACCAGCCGACTTTTGTTGATGAAGGCGTCACTCATTATTGCGTGCCGAACATGCCCGGCGTTGTGGCTCGCACGGCGACGCACGCGTTCGTCAATGCCGCCATGCCCTATTTGATTCGCATGGCTGACGAGGGCATAGACGCCGCAATTGCAGATGACCCCGCGCTTGAGAGAGGCGTCAATACGTATCGAGGCGGGCTGGCGCATCTCAATTTGTTCGAGGAGCGATAATATGGATTGGACAAAGATCTACGAATCGCGCGTCACCTCCGCGCAGGAAGCGGTGAAGGCGGTCACGTCTGGCAGTCGCATCTTTCTGACGGGCAATGTCTCTGTTCCGCAAAAACTTCTCGGCGCATTGGCAGACTACGCTCCGAATCTCTCCGACGTGGAAATTTGCCAGGCGTTGACGATTGGTCCCGCCGATTATGTCAAGCCCGAACTTGCCGGGCACCTGCGCGTCAACACGATGTTCATCAGCGCGAACGTGCGCAAAGCCGTGCAAACCGGTCAGGCGGATTTCACCCCGGTTCTACTTTCGGAATTCCCCCTGCTCTTCAAGCGCGGCATTCTCCCGCTGGACGCCGCTCTGATCCATGTTTCCCTGCCGGATGAACACGGCTTTTGTAGTTTGGGGGTCGAGGTCGGTCTGACCAAATCTGCCGCGGAAACGGCGAAGATCATTATCGCCGAGGTGAACCAGCAAATGCCGCGCACGCTGGGCGACGCGTTCATTCACGTCAGCCGCTTGAACCACATCGTGCCGGTAGATTATCCCATTCCAGAAGCGCCAATGGGAGACGAGGGCGACCCCGCCATTGTGCAAAAGATCGCGGGCTTCATCGCGGAACTCATCCCCGATGGCGCGACGATGCAAATGGGAATCGGCGCGATACCCGACGCCGTGTTGAAATACCTGCGCGATAAGAAAGACCTCGGCGTGCATAGCGAGTTGTTCTCGGACGGCGTGATCGACCTCGTCAATGAAGGCGTGTTGACCGGGGCGCGCAAGTCGTTGCACCCGGGCAAGATCATCGCGGGCTTCATCCTCGGCACGAAAAAATTATACGACTGGGTGGACGATAACCCGCTGATCGAACTGCATCGCACGGAATATATCAACGATCCATTCGTCATTGCGCAGAACGAGCGCATGGTGGCGATCAACTCTGCCATCGAGGTTGACCTCACCGGTCAAGTTTGCGCCGACAGCATTGGGCCCAAGTTATACAGCGGCGTGGGCGGTCAACTTGATTTTATCTACGGCGCGTCGCGCTCGAAGGGCGGGGTGCCGGTCATTGCCCTGCCAAGCACGACCCTGTTGAAAGATGGTACACTGGTGAGCCGCATTGCCGGGATGTTGAAGCAAGGCGCGGGTGTGGTGACCAGCCGTAATCACGTCCGATTCGTGGTGACCGAGTACGGCGTCGCCGACCTGTACGGCAAATCCATCCGCCAGCGCGCAACACAGTTGATCGGCATCGCGCATCCCGATTTCCGCGCGGAGTTGGAAAAGCAGGCAAAGGAATTGCATTATCTATAAGCCTGTCGCGTAGCGAGGAGAGCGCTTCGTTCCTCGCCATGACATCAAACGACAGCAACTCGCCGCAGGGCTTGGTGTTCTTGCCTGCGGTGAGTTTATTTTATTGAGGATGATATGACGCGTAATGTAAAAATTGTGGCGACGGTGGGGCCTGCCAGTAAAAGCGAAGAAACACTCGAGCAACTGATTCAAGCGGGCATGAATGTGGCGCGGATGAATTTTTCGCACGGCACGCACGAACAACATTTGGCTCGTATTGAATTGATCCGTAAAGTCTCAAAAAAACTTGGCGTGCCCGTCGGTATCTTGCAGGATTTACAGGGACCGAAGATTCGCGTGGGCGACCTGACAGCCCCGCTTCAACTTTCGGATGGGGAGCGGGTTTACCTCTATGCGACCGAGTCCGCGCCCCCGGAAGACAGCGGGCAAAAAATCCCGGTGGATTTTCGACAGCTCTTCGATTCAGTCCGACCTGCGGATCGGCTTTTGCTCGACGATGGGCGTCTGACGCTGGAAGTTGTCGCTGTGATCGGGCGCAACGCGTTGGCGGCGGATGTGGTGATCGGCGGTCCCCTGTCTTCGCACAAGGGGATCAATCTCCCTGGCGTGCGCCTGCGTATTTCGGGGTTCACCGAAAAAGATGAAGCCGACCTCGCCTTCGGCATTTCGCAAAATGTGGACGCGGTGGCGATCTCGTTTGTGCGCAGCGCGGAGGATGTGAAGAAGGTCCGCTATGCGATGGAGCGATTCTCCAATGGCAAACGCATGCCCATGCTCATTGCCAAATTGGAAAAGCCCGAAGCGCTCGATAACCTCGACGCGATTTTAGAGATTGTGGATGGCGTGATGGTGGCGCGGGGCGACCTCGGCGTGGAACTCCCGCCCGAACGGGTGCCGGCGTTGCAAAAGCACATCATCCGCGCGGCGAACGCGCGCGCCAAACTTGTTATCACTGCCACGCAAATGCTGGAATCGATGATCTCGAATCCGCTTCCCACGCGGGCAGAGGCGTCGGATGTGGCAAACGCGGTCTTTGATGGGACCGACGCGGTGATGCTCTCAGCCGAATCGGCTTCGGGAAAGTATCCGGTCGAATCGGTGCAGATGATGGATCGTATCGTGCGCGAAGCCGAGTCGCATTTTGTGGAGTGGGGATTGGAGCCAAGCGTGAACGGTTTTGAACACAGCGACGCGGCTTCGATGGCGCGCGCCGCGCAAGCATTGGCGAACGATAAAAATGTGACGGCGGTGGCGTGCTTCACCACGCAGGGACGGACCGCCTGGCTGATGTCGAAGATTCGCCCGCGTGTGCCGGTGATGGCGTTTACTCCCGATGAGGTAACGTATCGCAGACTTGCTTTCCTGTGGGGGGTGCGTCCACAATTGATCGCGTTTGCGCATTCACTCGATGAAATGCTCGATCTTTTAGACGCGGCGTTGATGCGCTCGGATGTAGTGCAAGCCGGTGATCAGGTTGTGCTGGTGTGCGGATACCCCGTTGGAGACGTCCGCCCGCCGAACATGGCGTTGTTGCATACGGTTGGGGAAAACTAAATCTTTTCACCACAAAGGCTTGTGCTGAGCCTGTCGAAGCGACACGAAGGTCGCGAAGAAATTCTTTAAAGGTTCTTGAATTCCTTTGTGTTCTTCGTGTTTAGATGCTCTTGTCTTTCTCTCGTCGTAATCAAAATCCCAATCCCGATCAACACGCCGCCGAGTAAAAACAGCGGCGTGATTTTTTCGCCGAGGAAGAACCAGCCAAGCAAAGTTCCGACCACTGGTTGAGCGAAGAATGTCAACGAGGCGAGCGAGGCGGGTAACTCTTTGAAGGCGTAATTCCACATGAACATGGCAACCGCAGTTGAGATGATGCCGAGGTAGAGAATCCCGCCAACAATAGATGGTGTGATCGCGCCGATTCCCTGCAAGTTGGTTTCGTAGAATCCGAGAATTGCGGACGATGGAATCCCTCCTAATAACATAACCGCGCTGGAGTTGAGCAGGTCTCTGTTTCTTGCGACCTTGCGCACAAGCGTGGAATACAACGCCCACGTCAGACCTGCAAAGAATAAAAGTACGTTGCCTAGAAACAGGGAAGGAGATAATTCTGCCGTGCGCGGGTCAATGACTGCCAGCGCGCCAACCGTCGAGACTGCCAGAGCAAGAACTTGTCTGCTTGTTATCTTTTCTCGCAGCAGGAAGAATGCGAACAACAAAACGAATGCGGGCGTAGCGGAGGTGATCAACGATCCGTTCGAGGCGGTGGAAAGCTTTGTCCCTGTGAATTGAAAGCCGAGCGAAATTCCATAGCCGATCACGCCGACGAGAAAACTTTGCCAAAATTCTTTTCGCGTGAACGAGGGTTGCGCTTTGCGAAACCCAATTACCGCGCTGAGGGAGAGGAATCCCAAAACGAGGCGGATCGTCAACAGCGCGAACGGAGGAATAACATCCAA
>CXWJ01011112.1_pt1 | contig 10023 bp, 6 predicted proteins | sample 590841 | NCBI WGS metagenome assembly CXWJ01 (sample SAMEA3498367, study PRJEB10139) | wastewater metagenome | biome: wastewater treatment plant; material: activated sludge | place: Austria | collected 2015-01-21 | reverse complement strand
TGGAAAGGACAACTGCTGGTCGCCAGTGAGAACAATGGTACGAGGCAGTACGCTTTTGACGCTTCTGGAAAGTTGCGTTCGGAACCCGTAGCGACGAATTCTGAGTTTTCTCCCGACATTGCATCGCCGGTGATATCCGGATCGCGTTTTTTTGGGCTGTGGGGCGAACTCTTTTGCCTCGATTTGGACGGAGCACTCGGCACCGTCTGGAAACATGCCGACAAGGGGTTTCGAGCGCATGGATCCTGCTTTGCTTGCGACGGCCGCATTCTTATCGCGACGGCCGGCGGTGAGCTGATCTTGATTGACGCGACGGCCGACAGATGGAGCGAATTAGGGCGACTGCGTGTCCTAGACGACGAAGGTGCGGAACTCTATTCCCACCCCGCAATTGTCGGCTCTCGGCTCTATTGGCGGGGCGAGTCCCAAATCGTATGCATTGAATTGAATCGTGCCGCCCGAAGATAAGACTGCTCGCGAGACGAGATCTCTTCGTACGAGACCTAACGACACTTCGAGCCAAATGCTCATCAGCGAGGGACCTGATCACTACCCGATGCCGGTCACCCGTTCGAACGGGTACCCCGTTGCGGGTTGGGATTTGGAGTCATCTCTGGGGGCCCTTGTTTATGCGACGGGTCAGCCGTTGTGAAAATCGGGACGTCGGCAGAATTCCGCGCCTGTGGCTCAGTTCAATGTTCAATTAAATTGGCGGCGACGGAATAAGATCGCTCGTTGCCATCTTGCCGCTGCATCCGTTTCATTGCAATATGTCTCGCATTGATGAACCACTCGTTTCTGCGAAAGCGCTCGACACTCACGCAGATCGAACGTCTCTCGACACGAATGGACTAACGCATGCAACCGGATACCATCAAATACAACACTTCCCTGAGCGAAGTCGATCAGGAAATCTGCAACCTTCTGGCTCAACACATCGACGAGTGCCTACCCGATGCTGAGAATAAGGTGTGGCATGCTCACCCCGTGTGGTTCTTGGATGGAAACCCTATCGTTGGCTATAGCAAGCTGAAACACTGTGTTCGTCTCCTGTTTTGGAGCGGTCAATCCTTCGACGAGAAGGCGTTGAAGCCAGAAGGGAAATTCCAAGCCGCCGAAGCACGATATACTGCCGTGAATCAGGTAGATATCGAAGAGCTGAAGCGATGGCTGTCAAAGTCACAAGAAATCCAGTGGGACTACAAGAATATCGTCCGTCGAAAAGGAAAGCTAGAACGGCTAAAGTGAACACCGCTCACATGGATGGTTCAACTGCGGCGGAGCTTCTCGCGCAAGGTCGTGCGATGCATCCCTAAAATCTGGGCAGCCCGCGCGCAATTGCCACCACAACGTTCAAGCACATTCTGCAAGAACGGTGTCTCGAACGCCTTAAGAAATTCCATATAAATTCCGTCTCTCTCGTCTTTTTGCTCGCCTTCATGCGGTTCGTTCCATCGAGACTGAAGCCATGTTGTTAGCATTCCTTCAATATCTGCTCCAATATCAGCGAGAAGTGGAAAATCCGTTGGTATTGGGGGAAGATGTTCTGCCCGCAATTCACGCCCTTGCGCCAGGATGAGCGCCGACTCCAGCGCTTGGCGGAGTTCACGTACATTCCCAGGCCACGAGCGCCGCAAAAGTTCCTCCGAAAAATCCGACGCGATTTGCGGGACCAAACGATTCGCTGTTAACTCGCCTAATAGAAATTCAACCAGTAGGGGACGATCCTCCAATCGTTCGCGAAGCGGGGGGATGGCGATGCGAAATGTGTTTAGACGATACCAAAGATCGGCACGGAACTTACCCTGGATCACAAGTTGAGGAAGCGAGCGATGGGTCGCGGCAATGAGTCGGAAATCGGCTCGACGCGGGCGAGGATCTCCCACCGGAGTGTACTCACGGCGCTCAAGTGCTCGTAGTNNCGTAGTAGTTTGACCTGAATGGCGAGGGGGACATCACCTATCTCATCCAAGAACACCGTTCCGCCGTCAGCTATTTCTAGAAGTCCAGGACGATTGGACTCGGCACCGGTAAAGGCCCCGCGAACATGCCCGAAAAGCTCGCTGTCGATCAAATCCGGATTGAGGGCAGCGAGGTGGATCGCTAAGAATTTCTCATTTCGACGGGAGGAGTATCGGTGGATCGCCTCGGCAACGAGTTCCTTTCCGCTTCCTGTTTCGCCGGTGATCAGTACCGAGGCCTTCGTCCCGGCCACTAATGCAATTTGCTTGAATACCTCCTGCATTTGTTGCGAGCGTCCGATGAGGCCACCTTCACGTATCGGAGACGGAGGCACAGCCAACTTCGCCGTTTCGCGTCGATCGATCATTTCGCGTACGATTCGCGTGATTTGCTCTAAATCAAATGGTTTCACTAGATAGTCCGCAGCACCTTGTTCCACGGCGCGGACCGCAGTTTCCAATGTGCCGAAGGCCGTCATAATGATCACTGACGGAGCATGGAGATCAGACGCATTCAAACGTTCTAACAGCTCAAGGCCATTGATCCCGGGTAGCGACACGTCCAGAAGGATGACATCGGGCAGATTGACGTGACAGCATTCCCACGCTTGTTCGCCTGTTGCCGCAACTTCGACGCGAAATCCCTCCTCCGTAAGGTGCTCGCGAAGACTCCAAGCAATCGCAGGTTCGTCGTCGACAACGAGGACATGATTGCCATACTTATTTGCCTTTGAGAGGCTCATGCGGACTCCATAGCGGCCACAAAAGCATGCGGTTCGGACGGGGCTTGTCCCATCTGGTTCGAACCGTCATCTACTCGCGTCTGCCGTTCTGACTTAGGCCAACACATCGTGAAAATCGTTGCCTCTTCAACACGACGCCATGTCAGTTCGCCACCCTGTTGGGCTGCGGCCTCTTTGGCAAGGGTCAATCCGAGTCCAATCCCTTCTTGTCGGCCGGTTACAAATGGCTCACCTAATACATCCGATAGCGCCGAGGGGGGGCCGGCGCCAGGATCGATTACATCCACGACGAAACGCTCCGGAGTGGCATAGGTATGAATGCGAACCTCACCTCCCGCTGGGGAAGCTTCGATCCCGTTCATTGCCAAGTTCATTAGCGCCGCACGCATTTGACGAGAATCCCGAAGTGTTGCGTCCGACTCGGGCAATTCATCAATGAGTCGAAATGTGACCCCGCGATGCGCGCAGATCGGCGCTAAAAGACGTTCCAGCTCGCGAAGGGCTTCTCGTAAGGACCCTTCAATCGGCCGATGATCCGCAGCAGAACCGAGCGAGAGGATCCCTTGGGTCCGTTCTTCTACCCATCGGAGCTGAAGCATAGCGACCTCTAATTCCTCTCCCGCCGTGTCTTGGTGGCATCGCTTACGATGTAATTGCAGGGCTAATCGCGCACCCGTCACCGCTTTCCGTAAGGAATGCGCTAGGCCTCCGGAAACCTGCGCCATCAAACGAAGTCGTTCCGTGCGTACGATTTGTCGCTCAAAAGTTGTAAGACGGTCGACCAGTTCCCTAGCTGACTCTTGTAGATCAGCTAGTTCATCTTTCCTCGCAGTCTCCGAAATTGCCCTCTTTGGGTTCGCCGCAATATTCGTTAGCTGGCGCTGGACCTCACGAATTCTCAACGTAATTGAGTTCGCGATCCATCCTGATATCGCTGCAACTGTAAGGGCAGAAAGGACGCTCGGCAAGAACATTCCTCCAGCAATCTCGGACCATCCGACATGCATGAGTTCGAGTGGTGCAAGTAGGATTACCGAGCGCGGGCGTCCCTCCAACATCCGACTGCGTATGATCTGATGATCTTGGCTAAGGACATGTATCGTTGTCGAAGGTCTTGTTGCAAGGTCTTGGGGAAGTTCATTTCCCAAAGTCGAACCTTCGCACCCGTTCGATCCGTAAACAACTAGCTGGCAGCCCGTAATCCTGCGAAGGTTCCGTAGCACCTCGGGATGCGCGGGAAAACTCGTTTGCGACAGGACTTCCGCAATTTCTTCAAGCCGCTGCGATCTCTCTAACCGCACCCGCGACGCGACGAGTGAAATGGCGGCTATCCCAGTAACTAAGGTCGAAATGAGTGCAAGACTGAGGAAAGGCCAGAGAATTCTTGATCGAATGCTGCGCCGCATTCAGTAGCCTCCGCAAAGTGCAATCGTCAATGAAATCGCGTCATCCAAGATTATAGCCCTCGGCGTAGAGGCTCACAACATTCATGCGATTCAGGGTCAGTATCCTTGAGCGAGGCGTCACTCATCGAGATATATTTATGAATGTCGTCGCTTACATTTCGCATCCCTTACGCAATGATCTCGTCGATCGGTTTGCCATGGTCGATGTCAAGACGTTTCCGACCGGGAATTTCGAGCTGGCGAGAATCGAGGCCCAGTTGCTTAAGGATTGTGGCATGGATGTCGGTGACATAATGGCGATCTTCGATCGCGTGAAAGCCAATTTCATCGGTCGCCCCATGAACAACTCCTCGTTTTAGTCCTCCGCCAGCCATCCAGACACTGAACCCAAAGATGTGATGATCTCGGCCGTCTGATCCTTGCGAGCCTGGTGTTCGACCAAATTCGGTTGCAAAGATCACGAGTGTCTCGTCGAGCATCCCGCGACGATCGAGGTCTTCGAGAAGACCTCCGATCGGTTGGTCGACGGCTAACGCAAGATTTGCATGATTGTTCTTGAGTCCTGCATGCGCGTCCCATGCCCCCGCACCACCGCCACCGTGCTGAATTTGTATGAACCGAACGCCACGTTCCACAAGTCGTCGAGTCGCTAGAAGCTGTACCGCAAACTCATGACAATGCGGCAGATCAAGCCCATAGAGCGCCTTGGTCTCGGCAGTTTCATCCGAAACATCGATCACTTCAGGGACCGAAGTTTGCATGCGGAACGCTAGTTCATAGGACGCGACACGCGCCTCGATGGAGGGATCGTTTGGATACTCCTTTCTCCGCAGCGCGTTAAGTTCGCGAATTAGATCGCTCCCTACCGCTCGCTCATGCGGGCCGAACGGCAACTCTGGGCGTGCGAAATCAAGTGGATGCTCGGAATCGATACGAAGCGGTACGGCATCGTGGGAAGGACCTAGGTAATGACCATCTCTCTTATTCCAATATTCTCGCGTCCCCATCGAGATAAATTGCGGTAAGTTGTCATTCAGCGAGCCCAATCCGTAATGCACCCATGCGCCCAGCGTAGGAAAATCGCCGTCATTTTGGTGACGCCCTGAATGAAATTGGGTTTGCGCACTATGATTGCTATCCGTCGTCCACATTGAACGAACGATGGCAAGTCGATCCACATTACGAGCAATATGTGGGAACCAGTCGCTGACCTCGATACCGCTTGTGCCATGCTTCCGATAGCCGACCTGCAATGGATAGAGGGTATTGCGTTGATTGCCATTCGCGTCGGGAACGACGAGACGCTCGATAGCCAATTTCTTAGGGTCCTGAACCTCGGTAAAGGGCGTTTCGGTGATCGACTTACCGCCATATCGATTTAGCATCGGCTTTGGGTCAAAGCTTTCCATGTGGCTCACGCCGCCATTCATGAAAAGCCAAATCACACTCTTGGCCTTTGCGGCGAAATGGGGCACTCCGCTGGGTGGCGCCCATGCATACTCGTTGCCATAGCCGTCCCGATGGAGCATGGCCCCGAGCGCCAGACCGGTAAACCCCATTCCGGCGTCAGCCAGAAAAGATCGGCGGCAGTATGTCTGCCGCAGTGTATGCTGGTGAGTATCGTCATGGTTTCTCATTCGAGCGAACTCCAGGGTCGGTCTCCAATCACCGAACAGTGACAAAATCATTGTGGTTAAGGAGAACCCACACGAGATTCTCTCGGGCGCGATCGGAGGAGTGATCGCTTGTCGCATCCGGCTGTTTTCGCCAAACCTCCAGTGCCTCCATGCTCGCGCGGATTTCATCTTCGTTCGCAGAAATTCCAAGAATCCTCTTGAATGCATGCGTCACGAATTGACGGTCGTCGAGCGGACGTGGCAGGAACGAAGGAGCGCGCGAAAGGCGATCCGCGATCTGTCGCGCTGCATCGAGAACTAAGCGACTATTGGTCATCGCCAACGCTTGTTGTGGAATAATGCTCTGATCGCGGACATAACACTCTTTGACAGCCGCTTCATCAAACATTGAGAGAAATGAATTGCGGTCGTTGTTCGAATGAAAAAAGTATAAGCTTCGACGCTTTGAGGCATTTTGATCGGCCGCCAGAATAGGGGGACCACCTCTCGCCAGATCTAATGTTCCCGCGAGCGACAGGATGGAATCCCGGATGACTTGCGACTCGAGGCGTATCGGTTCGCGTCGCCAGAGGTAAATATTTTCGGGGTCCTTCAGAAGGTTGGTCGCGCAATCGGCGTTTGAAGATGACATGCGATAGGACGACGAAAGGACAATCAATTTATGTAAGTGCTTCATGTTCCAGCCACTATCGATCAGTTCACTTGCCATCCAATCCAGTAGCTCGGGATAAACCGGAGGGGTACCCTTGTGCCCAAAGTCAAAGACGGACGGAACAAGTGGCGTGCCCATGTGGCGTGCCCAAATATGATTAACGGCAACGCGAGCCGTGAGTGGATTCCGAGGATGGGTGATCCATGTTGCAAGGGCAGAGCGCCGCCCTGTGCTTTGCGCCGCGAATTCGATCGGTGGATCGTCCCGCTCAGACGATAGGAACCTTGTGGGAGTCCATTTTGCACCGACCAACGGCGAGTATCGATCATCCGAAGTCACAATCGCCGCAGCGCTCTGCTCGGCCTTCACGAGTGACTCACGTGAAGCACTGAGTTCTTTCTCTAAGGCCTCTTTCTTATCTGTCTCCGTGTGGCTCAGTCTCAATTCCAGATCCGCCACCTGATGCCGTCCTTTAATGACGACAACATATCGTTCGGCTCGGACCGCTTCCATTGTTGCGGTGCGTTCGGCTTCGACTAAATGGGGGGCAGCGGACAAGTCGTCGGCTTGAGCCCATGCGGCACGCATGGCTGCGATGCGGTTCTCGACGCTGTTTAACTCCGCACGGGCGACATCTGCGGCAAGTTCTGCGACATGCAACTCGGCCTTCAAAGTCGCTATGTCTGCTACAGTTGCTGTGTCTGGTTCGGACACTGCGTTTGCTACAGCCGCTAGGTGCGCCGAAATTTCGCGATTGCCGTCCTCGCACGTCGCGCGACGGCCTTCGTCCGGCGATGCAAGCTTCGTACGAACCGAAGCCAGTGCCGCTTCGGCGATGGAAACGTTCTTCCGAGCTGCCGAAAGATAGGACTCAAACACCCACGGTCGGCGTTCTGGTTGCCAGGCCTCCTTCGGAAGGACGACGGGCTCGATCCGCAAATCCGTGAACGCAAATAATTCAGGGACTCCCGGAGCAATGAGCTGCGACGTATCGGGCTGGCTCTCTTGTCCACGCTCAAACCGATAGGTCGGAGCATCGAGCACTGCGTCAAATACTCGCGGTATACCATCACGTGCAAGATCCGTTTCCAAGGGAACAATATCTAATCGCACATGATAGGGTTCGAAGAATGCTCGCATGCGATAGTAGTCGATCTGTGGGAACGGATCATACTTGTGGTCATGGCACTTTGCACAATTCAGCGTGAGACCGAGCAACCCCTTGCTCACATGTTCGACCGTTTCGTCCATCCACTGATTTCGATTAAAGAGAAAATAGTTTCTTCCGAGAAAGCCGGTGGCGCGAAGTGCATCCATGTCGTTCGGACGCAACTCGTCTGCAGCAAGCATTAGGCGAACCATCTGGTCATATGGAATGTTTGCGTTGAGAGATTCAACGATCCAATCTCGCCAGTGCCAAATGTGGGGCTGGCTATTTCGCAACTGGTCTCCCAATCCCCACCAGTCGCTGTATCGCCAAATGTCCATCCAGTGGCGTGCCCACCGCTCCCCATGCCGCAGATCGTCCAAGAGGTATTGGACAAAATGCTCGTAACCAGTCTCCGTGCTGCCAACATCAAGTCGCGACATTTCCTCTTCCGATGGCGGTAACCCGACCAAATCGAAAGTTAAGCGTCTGAGAAACACTTCATGTGGCGCACTAAGCTGAGGTATCAATCCAAGTTGCTCATGTTTATGGGCGATGAATGCATCGATTGGATTCCTAACCCATGCCGTGTTCTTGACCTTCGGAATGGGCGGCCTCACAAGGGGACGAAAGGCCCAATGCTCGCGCGGATCCGGTTCGGGTTTCTCGTCGGCCGGTGCTTCCGCATTTTGTGCGATCCATGTCCGAATAGCATCAATCTGGTCCATTCCTAATGGTTGGCCATCCAGTGGCATCCGTTCCGATTCATCGACTTCGGTGATGCGTCGGATCAGGAGACTTGCCGGCGCATCGCCAGGCTTGACGGCCGCGCCGCTATCGCCACCTTGGATCGCAAATGCCGCAGTATCGAGCCTTAAACCCCCTTCCTGCCTGAGAGGACCATGACATGCATAACAGCGATCGGCGAGCAGCGGTTTAATTTTCTGCAGATAGTCGCCTGGATCGGCCGCCAGATCTGCACCACCGACGAGCACACGAATCAAGAAGAGGGTCGCGGTGAGCCGTTTTTTCGACCTCATTTCCCTCTCCAGCACTGTGAATTCGAGTCCGACAGGATCCAACAAGTAACGTCTGCTTTCCCCGCCCAACTGAATAGGATACTCCATTCGGGATCCAAATTGAAACGACGCGCGGCTTGAATTGTGCATGGAAGGAAGTAGCCGAATTCGCAGGATTGTCGTACGATGCGGAAAAAAGGGACGATTCGATGCGAGCTATGATGAGAGTTATTGCGATTCTTGGATGGCTTCTCTGCCACTTGAATGGGAAATGTATCCTTTTTCATTCCCATACTATCGCCGCAGATTTGAAGGCCGGAGTCGCGCGGGTCGATTTCACCCCGCCCCTCGAATTAGGTTCGCCCTTAGGTGGCTATGGCGAACGCATGAATCGCCCGGCAGTGGGGATGCACGACCGGATTTTCGCCAAAGCAATCGTTTTTAGCAATGAAAAGCAAAAGTTCTGCCTGTTGACTGCAGACATTGTCGGTTTCCCACCTCCGTTGAAAAAGGCCCTGGTCGAGAGACTCGCCGATGCTGGCTGGACCGAAAAACAACTAATGCTACTTGCGAGCCATTCACACACAAGCATTGACTTGAATGCCATCAATTCCGCCAACATTTTCAACATCCCGCAGATCGGCATTTATAATCCGAAGGTCGAAGCATTCGTGATGGAGCGGCTCGAACAAGCTGTTCGGAACGCGGAGCGTCAATTGGTGCCGGTATCGGTAGGTACATCCAGCATCTCGATCGAGGGGTGGAACCGAAACCGACGCGGTGCGAGTGTCACTGACCCCGAACTTACGGTCACGCGCATTGACACCGTTCAAGGAGGTCCACTTGCGGCACTTGTCAACTTCACGGCGCATCCGACGTTTCTTTCTGGCGAGGACATGTCGTTCTCAGGCGATTGGCCAGGTCAATTGCAGCGATCTCTCGAATCGTTGATTGGTGATGGGGTTACAACCCTCTATTTCAACGGTGCCGAAGGGGATCAATCTCCCATTGCCCGTCCCGATTCAGGCCCCAGTCGCTGGGAACAAGTCGAACATTATGGACGCGATCTCGCGATTGTCGCATGGAAACAATGGCAACAGACGTCGACACAAACGCGTATCGACTTTGCATTCAGTGCCAATACGATCAAACTTCCGGACCTTGCCGCACATCCGGACTTCATGAAGACCGGTGGGACCGAGTACGGCCTCAATAAGGACTCGGTGAAACAAATCCTACCTCGCATGTTCCCCACACAGATTGAGAGCATATCGCTCCGTGTGGGCGACCTTCTGATCATGGGTGTTCCGGGCGAATTGGCCGCTTCGCTCGGCTTAAGAATAAAATCGGAAGCGAAACGTATTTGCGGCGCTCCAAACCCGGTGATCGGTGGACTTGCCGACGCTTGGATCGGCTACATGCTCCCGACCGACGAGTACCAAAAAGGTGGATATGAGT
>CXWJ01018185.1_pt1 | contig 10028 bp, 8 predicted proteins | sample 590841 | NCBI WGS metagenome assembly CXWJ01 (sample SAMEA3498367, study PRJEB10139) | wastewater metagenome | biome: wastewater treatment plant; material: activated sludge | place: Austria | collected 2015-01-21 | reverse complement strand
GCGGAGACTGGGTCGACTTCCACTCCGGCTACCCGGCCGATCTGACGCACGCCCTGGAACTGGTGAGCGGCTAGCCGGTAACAACCGTGTGAATTCGTGGGCCGATCCGTCCCAATCGGCCCGGTCCGGTCCAGCCCGCCGGACGATCCGAGTAAGGTCGTCCCCGTGCGTAGAGCGAAGATCGTGTGCACGATCGGTCCGGCCACAGATTCCCCGGAGAAGATCGTCGAGTTGGTGAAAGCGGGCATGAACGTCGCCCGACTCAATATGAGCCATGGGGACCACGTCCTGCATGCCAAGCGGATCCAGTGGGTGCGCGACGCGGCCCGTGCCGCCGGCCGCCCGGTCGGCATCTTCGCCGACCTGCAGGGCCCGAAGATCCGGCTGGAGAAGTTCCTGGACGGCCAGGCCTTCCTGGAGCCGGGCGCCAGCTTCACCATCACCACCGAGGACGTGCTGGGCACCGCGGAGCGCGCCGGCACCACGCTGAAGACCCTCACGGCCGATGTCAGCGCGGGCGACCAGATCCTGATCAACGACGGCGCCATCGTGCTGCGCGCGGTCGAGGTCACCGACGTCGACGTGGTCACCGAGGTGATCGTGGGCGGCGTCGTCTCCGACCACAAGGGCATCAACCTGCCCGGGGTCGCGGTCAGCGTCCCAGCGCTGTCGGACAAGGACGAGCGCGACCTCCGGTTCGCCCTGCGCCACGAGGTGGACCTGGTGGCGCTCTCCTTCGTCCGGTCGCCGGAGGACATCGTCCCGGTGCACCGCGTGATGGAGGAGGAGGGCCGCCGCGTCCCAGTCATCGCCAAGCTGGAGAAGCCGCAGGCGATCGACAACCTGGACGCCATCATCGACACCTTCGACGCCTTCATGGTCGCCCGCGGCGACCTGGGCGTGGAACTGCCGCTGGAAGACGTCCCGCTGGTGCAGAAGCGCATCATCGACGCCGCCCGCCGCTGGGCGAAGCCGGTGATAGTCGCCACCCAGATGCTGGAGTCGATGATCACCGCCTATCGTCCGACCCGCGCGGAGGCCTCCGACGTGGCGAACGCCGTGCTCGACGGCGCGGACGCCGTGATGCTGTCCGGGGAGACCGCCGTCGGGGCCTATCCGATCGACACCGTGAAGACCATGGCCCGCATCGTCGCCCACACCGAGCGTGACGGCCTGGACCAGATCCGCCGGCTCGACTGGAACCCGCACACCATGTCGGGGGTCATCGCGAAGGCTGCGATCGAGGTCGCGCAGCGGACGAACGCGAAGTACCTGGTTGCCTTCACCATCTCCGGCGACACCCCGCACCGGCTCGCCCGGATGCGCTCCGAGGTGCCGATCATGGCGTTCACCCCGCTGCCCAGGACGGCTCAAGAGCTGACCCTGGTGTGGGGCCTGAACTCCTACGTCACCCCGGAGTTCGTCAGCACCGACCAGATGGTCCAGTCCGTCCAGGACACGCTCACCGAACTGGGCAGGGTCGAACCCGGCGACTCCGTGGTGATCGTCGCGGGCAACCCCGGCCGAATGACCCACCAGACCAACTCCCTGCGAGTCTTCGAGGTCGGAGGCCCGGGAGCCCAGCGCAGCGACCTGTAGCCCTGGCGGACGATCGTCGCTGCTGGCGGCGGTCGTCGTCACCCTCGAAGGGGTGCCCTCGTCCGACGCTTGGGAACGCATCTCCCACGCCCGAGGCCTCCCGGTGCCCGACACCGAAGCCCAGCGCCGGTTCGTGGACGACCTACGTCGTCAGCGACCGATCTGATTCAGGCTGGCGTTGAGGGTTCGACGACCAACTCGTTGCCTTGAGGGCAGGGGTGTCGCGAGAACTGTCAGTGCCGGTCTGTAGCGTTGTTGGCATGGAGATGTTGCTCACCAACGAGAGGCTGGCCGAGGTGGCCGGCGGCCTTGCTGCGTTGAGCTGCGGCGACGATGACGTAGAGCTGATTGAGCGCATCCGAGTGCTTGAGGTGCTGAAGAATGCTGCCTCGGCGGCGCAGGCCCGCGCCGCTGTGGCGTTGCGCCGACTTCGCGAGGACGAGCAGCGCGCCGCAGGGCGCCGGACGGTGAGAACGGCCGGGTCGGTGGCGGCGGAAGTGGCGTTGGCACGGCGGGAGTCCCCGCACCGGGGCCGGATGCTCGCCGGGCTGGCCTGGATCCTTGAGCGGGAACTGCCGCACACGATGGCCTTGTTCGAGGCCGGCGAGATCTCCGAGTACCGGGCGCTGCTCGTGTGTCGGGAGACCGCCTGCCTGTCTCGGCCGGACCGTGCTCGGGTGGACGCTCTGCTCGCCGCTGAGTTGCCCGGGTTGTCGGATCGGCAGCTCGTGGCGCGGGCCAAGCAGGCTGCCTATCAGCTCGACCCTCACAGCGTGGTCGAGCGGGCAGCTCGGGCCGAGGCCGATCGCCGGGTGACGATCCGACCAGCGCCAGACGCGATGGCCCTGGTGTCCGCGTTGCTGCCGGTGGCGCAAGGCGTGGCGGTGTACGCCGCCTTGTGCAAAGAGGCCGACCGGGCGCGAGCCTCTGGCGACCCGCGTGGCCGGAATCAGCTCATGGCCGACACCCTGGTGTGCCGTGCGACAGGTCAGACGTCCGCCGATGCCGTGGCAGTCGAGATTCAGCTGGTGATGACCGACGAGGCCCTGTTGGGCGGTGCCGAGGTGCCGGCCCGGCTGGTGGGGCACGGCCCGATCCCGGCCGGTGTCGCCCGTGCTTTGGCAGGTGCCGCATCGAAGGCCGGGCGAGCCTCATTGCGGCGGCTGTACGTCCGTCCGCGCGATGGCCGGTTGGTGGCGATGGAGTCGAAGCAGCGGACCTTCCCAGCCGGACTGCGGCAGTTCCTTACGGCTCGAGACGAGCTATGCCGGACACCGTGGTGTGGGGCTCCGATTCGTCACGCAGATCATGTGGTCCCCGCTCACGCAGGTGGTCGAACCGCTGCATCGAACGGCCAGGGGCTGTGTGAGCAATGCAACCAGGTGAAGGAGTACCCCGGCTGGCGGGCGAGACCTGGTCCGGACGGTTCGGTGGCGCTCACCTCACCGAGTGGAAGCGTGCACATCACTTCGCCACCGCCGCTCGTTCCACCGGATCCGATGCGGAAGCCGATGGCGGATCTGTTCTTTCCAACTTCGCGGCTGGATGTCTGTATCGCAGCCTGAGGAGCAGTTCTCAGGTGGGCTGCTTGGATTTGGGCCCGGACTCGTTGTCCACTCGGTAGCGCGAGCGCACCAAGCCCGTGGGCGTGGCCCGGCTGTCGATCAACTCCGTGCGGATCGGCAGGGAAGCGATGTCCAGCGGGTCGCCGTCCATGATCGACGGGGTTCCGGTCCCGCCTACCAGGCCTGGCAGCGTCACGACATCGATCTCGTCGACGAGGCCCGCCCGGAGTAGGGCGGCGTTGAACGTGCCTCCGGAATCGGCAACCACGGTCGTGGCTCCCAGGACCGTGGTCAGCTTGACCAGACCCGCTTCGAGGTCGACGCGCTCGCGTCCGGCAGCCAGGTGGCCGATGCCCTTGTCGTGCAAGAGTTGAAGGTAACCGAGGGGAGTCGCGTCGCACACCAGGACGAGCAGGGAGGTCGTCTCGTCCCCAGCGAACGACCAGTCCACCCGGCCGCGGCTGTCGGCCACGACGAACCACAGCGGCGTGCGCCGGGGCACCACATCGCGACGCAGCTCAGCTTCGGGGAGTTCGGGAGTCGGCAGGACGATAGGGGGAGCGTCGTCGCTGACGAAGCTGCCGCTGCCTTCGATCGTCACCGTGGCTCCGTGCTCGGCACGACGCGCTCCGAGCACCTCGTCGGTGCCCGCCGGCTTCATCGTCGACCAGCGCCGAGCCGCTTCCGGCTGGAGGAGCAGGGTGTCGCGGCTGAGCGCGATCCGGCCATCGATGGAGGCGGTCGTGGTGATGATCACCTTCGGCAGATCCTGGTGCATGAGGCCACGCTACTTGGGGTGCCCGAGGGGGGAGTCGAACCCCCACGTCCTTTCGGACTGACGATTTTGAGTCGCCCGCGTCTGCCATTCCGCCACTCGGGCCGGGTGAGATTTCACCGGCTTGTAACCGGCCACGATTGTGTCACACTTGCGAACCCGTTGTGTGCAGGCGGTAACCTCGACCATGCTCCGGACCCTGGATGGGTCCGCTATCCACTGAGGACGAAACACCCATGACCAGCAAGCCCAAGTCCGCCCGTTCCGAGTCGACCCCGGCGCCGCTGCGCGTGCTCGTGGCCGAGGACGAGGCGCTGATCCGCCTCGACCTGGTCGACATGCTCAAGGAGGAGGGCTACGACGTCATCGGCGAGGCGTCCGACGGCGAAGAGGCGCTGGCCATGGCGCGGGAACTCGACCCCGACCTGGTCGTGATGGACGTCAAGATGCCCAAGATGGACGGCATCACCGCCGCCGCCACGATCGCCGAGGAGCGGATCGCGGCCGTCGTGATGCTCACCGCATTCAGCCAGCGTGAGCTCATCGAGCGCGCCCGCGAGGCCGGCGCCATGGCCTACGTCGTGAAGCCCTTCGACGCCTCCGACGTGGTGCCGGCGATCGAGATCGCGATGGCCCGGTTCGCCGAGATCCGCGCGGTCGAGGCCGAGGTGGCCGACCTCGAGGAGCGATTCGCCTCCCGCAAGGCGGTCGACCAGGCGAAGGGCCTGCTGCAGGAAGGGCTGGGGCTCAGCGAGCCGGAGGCCTTCCGCTGGATCCAGAAGACCGCGATGGACCTGCGCAAGTCCATGCGCGAGGTCGCCGAGGGGGTCATCGACCACTCCAAGTCGGGCGGCAAGGGCAAGCCCCTCGGCTGAGTCGAAGATTGCGTACCGAGTTCGGTAGGCAATCTTCGAGTGAACCGGGCTCAGTCTGTCTCCGGGTCCGCGGCGCCCGCCCGTCGCAGCGCGACGGTGATCCGGGCGGCGCAGATCTGCTCGCCCTCGTCGTTGGTGAGCGACACGTCGTAGGTGGCCAGCGTCCGCCCGATCCGCAGCGCCGTGGCGGTGCCGGTCACCCAGCCGTTCCGCACGGGCAGCAGGTGGGTCGCATTGATGTCCACGCCCGCGATCGTCCCCCGCGGCCCGACCTCGGCGGCCGCCGCCAGCGAGGCGAGGGTCTCGGCGACCACGCAGGAGGCGCCGCCGTGCCACAGCCCGAAGGGCTGGGTGTTGCCTTCCACCGGGTACCGTCCGACCGCCCGGCTGGGCGTCACCTCGTCCAGGATCATCCCCATCTTGACGTCGAGAGCGCTGCTGAGGGCGTGGAACCAGTCGGGCACGTTCATGATGCCAACCCTGACACAACCTGTCCGGGTGCGACCGGCCGGTTCGATTGTCGGCCGCTCCCGGTAGGGTTCGTCAGGTGACGACCAGTGCCGATTCCGAACGCGCCGCCGAAGAGGGCGTGCTGCTGCTGATCGACGGCCATTCGGTGGCCTACCGGGCGTTCTTCGCGCTGCCGGTGGAGAACTTCTCGACGACGACGGGGCAGCACACCAACGCCGTCTACGGGTTCACCTCCATGCTCATCAACGTGCTGCGCGACGAGCAGCCGACCCACCTCGCGGTCGCCTTCGACGTCTCGCGGCAGACCTTCCGCAGCGAGGAGTACGCCGACTACAAGGCGAACCGCTCGACCTCCCCGGCCGAATTCAGGGGCCAGGTGGATCTGATCAAGGAAGTGCTGGACGCGCTCAACATCGTCCATGTCGAACGCGACGGCTTCGAGGCTGACGACGTGATCGCCACCCTGGCCCGGCAGGCGACCGCGTCCGGGCTGAAGGTGCTGGTCTGCACCGGCGACCGGGACACCCTGCAGCTGGTGAACGACTCGGTCACCGTGCTCTACCCCCGCAAGGGGGTCTCCGACCTGGCCCGGATGACTCCGGAGAGCGTCGAGGAGCGGTACCTCGTGCCGCCCGCCCGCTACCCGGAGCTGGCGGCGCTGGTGGGGGAGAGCAGCGACAACCTGCCCGGCGTGCCCGGGGTCGGGCCCAAGACCGCCGCGAAGTGGCTGACCGCCTACGACGGGCTCGAGAACGTCATCCGCCGGGTGGACGAGATCGGCGGCAAGGTCGGCGACTCGCTGCGCGAACACCTCGACGACGTCATCCGCAACCGGCGGCTCAACGCTTTGGTGGGCGACCTCGAACTGCCCGTCACGATGGGCGAGCTGACCCGCCACGAGTGGAACCGGGAGGCCGTCCACACCCTGTTCGACGCCCTGGAGTTCCGGGTGCTGCGCGACCGGCTGCTGGAGACCCTGCCGGCCGAGCAGGCCGGCCCGTCCGGCGGCTTCGAGGTGGCGGGGGTCGCGCTGGCGCCGGGAGAGCTCACCGCCTGGCTGGACGAGAACGCCCGCGGCGCGGTGGTCGGCATCGACGTCACCGGCAGCTGGCGGTGGGGGGCCGGCGACCTGACCGGCCTCGCCCTCTCCACCGCGGCCGGGGCCGCCGCCTGGGTGGACGCCGCCGAGCTCAGCCCCGCCGACGACGCGGCGCTGGCAGCCTGGCTCGCCGACCCCGCCTCCCACAAGGCGATGCACGACGCGAAGGGCCCGCTGGAGGCGATCTGGGCGCGGGGCTGGGAGTTGGGCGGCCTGGACAGCGACACCCAGCTCGCCGCCTACCTGCTCAAGCCCGACCAGCGGGTCTACGACCTGGCGGACCTGACCGCCCGCTACCTGAAGCGGGAACTCGCCGTGGAGACGACCGGCGGCAACGACTCCGACCAGCTGGCGTTCAGCTTCGACGAGACCTCCGGCCAGGACGCCATGATCCGCGCCCGCGCCGTCATCGACCTGGCCGGCGCCCTGGAGGACGACCTTGAGCAGCGCGGCGGCGCCAGCCTGCTGCGGGAGGTCGAGCTGCCGCTGCTGCGCACCCTGGCCGTGATGGAGCGCACCGGCATCGCCGTCGACGCCGACTACCTGGAAGGGCTGCGCGCCGACTTCGACAATGAGGTGGCCCGGGCCGAGTCCGAGGCCTTCGCGGTGATCGGGCGCCCGATCAACCTGGGCTCGCCCAAGCAGCTGCAGGCCGTCCTCTTCGACGAGTTGGCGATGCCGAAGACCCGCCGCACCCAGACCGGCTACACCACCGACGCAGAGTCGCTGGAGAACCTGTACGCCCGCACCGAGCACCCCTTCTTGGCGCACCTCCTGCGGCACCGCGACCAGATCCGGCTGCGGCAGACCGTCGAAGGGCTGCTGAAGTCGATCGCCGACGACGGCCGCATCCACACCACGTATGTGCAGACCATCGCCGCCACCGGACGGCTCTCCAGCACCGACCCGAACCTGCAGAACATCCCGATCCGCACCGCCGACGGCCGCCGCATCCGGGAGGCTTTCGTGGTCGGCCCCGGCTACGAGACGCTGCTGACCGCCGACTACTCCCAGATCGAGATGCGGATCATGGCCCACGCCTCGCAGGACGCGGGCCTGATCGAGGCGTTCAACTCCGGCGAGGACTTCCACAGCGTGATGGCCGCCCGGGTCTTCGGCGTCGCCCCCGGCGCGGTCGACACCGGCCAGCGCGCCAAGATCAAGGCGATGAACTACGGCCTGGCCTACGGCCTTTCCGCCTTCGGGCTCTCCCAGCAGCTGAAGATCAGCCGATCCGAGGCCCAAGGCCTGATGGAGGAGTACTTCGAGCGCTTCGGGCACGTCCGCGACTACCTGCACGACATCGTCGCCACCGCCCGCCGCACCGGCTTCACCGAGACCATCCTGGGCCGGCGCCGCTACCTGCCCGACCTCACCTCGTCCAACCGGCAGCGCCGCGAGATGGCCGAGCGGATGGCGCTCAACGCCCCCATCCAGGGCTCGGCCGCCGACATCATCAAGGTCGCGATGCTGGACGTGGAGGCCGGCCTGGCCCGGCAAGGGCTGGCCAGCCGGATGCTGCTGCAGGTGCACGACGAGCTGGTCTTCGAAGTGGCGCCGGGGGAGGCGGCGGCGGTGGAGGCCGTCGTCCGCGACAAGATGGGCCACGCCGTCGACCTGAGCGTCCCGCTGGAGGTCTCCGTGGGCACCGGGCACTCCTGGCACGAGGCCGCGCATTGAGGCCGCGGACCGAATCGTGAGGGAATCGTGACCTGCGCAGAATTGACCCCTTTCAGGCGCGCTAGGTAGCCTGTTTAGGCACTGCGGCTGGCCCGGCTTCGGACAGAGCAGGTCAGGCATGTGCGCTGGTAGCTCTCGGATTTCGGTCAGGTCGTTTTCAGCCACACGGTCGCTGTGCGACTGGCAAACACCACATCTGATCAATCGGAGCCCTACTACATGACCTCCTCTCCTGAGGCCTCTCTCGTCGCGGTCGACGATTTCGGTTCACCCGAAGCCTTTCTCGCAGCGGTCGACGCGACCATCAAATACTTCAATGACGGCGACATCGTCACCGGCACCGTCGTCAAGGTCGATCGGGACGAAGTCCTGCTCGACATCGGTTACAAGACCGAAGGCGTCATCCCCTCCAAGGAACTCTCCATCAAGCACGACGTGAACCCGTTCGACGTGGTCTCCGTGGGCGATGAGATCGAGGCCCTCGTCCAGCAGAAGGAGGACAAGGAAGGCCGCCTGATCCTGTCCAAGAAGCGGGCTCAGTACGAGCGCGCCTGGGGCACCATCGAGAAGATCAAGGAAGCCGACGGCGTCGTCGTCGGCAAGGTGATCGAGGTCGTCAAGGGCGGCCTGATCGTCGACATCGGCCTGCGCGGCTTCCTGCCCGCCTCGCTGGTGGAGATGCGCCGCGTGCGGGATCTGCAGCCCTACGTGGGCGCCGAGCTCGAGGCCAAGATCATCGAGCTCGACCGCAACCGCAACAACGTGGTGCTGTCGCGTCGCGCCTGGCTGGAGCAGACCCAGTCCGAGGTGCGGCACACCTTCCTCAACCAGCTCGCCAAGGGCCAGATCCGCAAGGGCGTCGTCTCCTCGATCGTCAACTTCGGCGCCTTCGTCGACCTGGGCGGCGTGGACGGCCTGGTGCACGTCTCCGAGCTCTCCTGGAAGCACATCGACCACCCGTCCGAGGTCGTCGAGGTCGGCACCGAGGTCACCGTCGAGGTGCTGGACGTCGATCTGGACCGCGAGCGCGTCTCGCTGTCGCTGAAGGCGACCCAGGAGGATCCCTGGCAGACCTTCGCCCGCACCCACCAGATCGGCCAGATCGTGCCCGGCAAGGTCACCAAGCTGGTTCCGTTCGGCGCCTTCGTCCGCGTCGAGGAGGGCATCGAGGGCCTGGTGCACGTCTCCGAGCTGGCCGTGCGCCACGTGGAGATCCCCGAGCAGGTCGTCAGCGTGAACGACGATGTCATGGTCAAGATCATCGACATCGATCTGGAGCGTCGCCGGATCTCGCTGAGCCTCAAGCAGGCCAACGAGGGCGTGGACGTGGCTGCCGACGACTTCGACCCGGCGCTCTACGGCATGTCCGCCTCCTACGACGAGCAGGGCAACTACATCTACCCCGAGGGCTTCGATCCGGAGACCCAGGAGTGGAAGCCCGGCTACGAGGATCAGCAGCGCGCCTGGGAGCAGCAGTACGCCGAGGCGCAGGCCCGCTGGGAGGCCCACAAGAAGCAGGTCGAGGAGGCCGAGGCCGACAACGTCAAGGCCGCGGTGGCCGCCGCCACCCCGACCGCCTACTCCGCCGGCTCCGAGGACGTCGAGGAAGAGGGCTCGCTCGCTTCCGACGAGGCCCTGCAGGCGCTGCGGGAGAAGCTCACCGGCAGCGCCGGCTGAGCTGCCCTGACGCAGACGCGCCCCTCGCCTTCGGGCGAGGGGCGCGTTTCGCATCCCGGGCCGGCGCCGGTGTGGCACAGTGGAGCGCGGGAACAGACGGCCGCGAGGAGGATCGGTGACAGACTCCCGGGAGACCTTCGAGACCTATCCCTACAACCCGGACGCCGAGCAGTCAGCCGAGACGCCGCAGGATCCGCCCCCGGCCGCGCTGCAGCCGCGGGTCGCCCCGCCCCCGCAGGTCAATCCGCCGCCAGCCGATCAGTCCGCGACGATGGGACGGCGCATCC
>CXWJ01006760.1_pt1 | contig 10033 bp, 16 predicted proteins | sample 590841 | NCBI WGS metagenome assembly CXWJ01 (sample SAMEA3498367, study PRJEB10139) | wastewater metagenome | biome: wastewater treatment plant; material: activated sludge | place: Austria | collected 2015-01-21 | reverse complement strand
GGGGCAGGTGTATGAGCAGTTTTTGGGCAAGGTGATCCGGCTGAGCGGGCGCGGGGCGAAGGTAGAGGAGAAGCCGGAGGTGCGCAAGGCGGGCGGGGTGTATTATACGCCGACGTATATTGTCGATTACATCGTGGGGCAGACGGTGGGGCAACTGGTGGACGGGCACACGGCCGCGCCGGATGGGCCGGTGAGCCGGCTGCGGGTGCTTGACCCGGCCTGTGGCAGCGGCAGCTTTCTGCTGGGGGCGTATCACTTTTTGCTGGAGTGGCATCGGCGCGGCTATCTGGCCGACGTGAAGAAGTGGGGGCGCAAGCGGGGGGGCACGCTGTATCAGACGGCGGCGGGGGGGTANNGTATCACCTGACGCTGGCCGAGCGGCGGCGGATTTTGCTGGACAATCTGTATGGGGTGGACATTGACCCGCAGGCGGTGGAGGTGACCAAGCTGTCGCTGCTGCTGAAGATGCTGGAGGATACGCCGGAGGCGTTGGGCGGGCAACTGGCGCTGCTGCCGGAGCGGGTGTTGCCGGATCTGGAACATAATATCAAGTGTGGCAATTCGTTGATTGGGCCGGATTTTTATGGGCAGGGGGCGCTGTTCGACATGGGCGAGCAGCTGCGGATCAATGCGTTTGATTGGGGGGCGGAGTTTCGCGATGTGATGTCTGGTGGGGGGTTTGATGGGGTGATTGGGAATCCGCCGTATGGGGCAGATTATACCGAGCAGGAAAAGTATTATTTCAAAGCAAAATTCATTTACAAGCGGGGCAAACCTGAAACCTATATATATTTCTTGGAACAAGGATTTTCTTTACTGAAAGATAAAGGATTGCTTGGCTTTATTACACCAAATGCGTGGCTTACGAATTATTATGGGGTGCAAATTAGGAAGCTCATTTTAGAGAACACCGGACTTAAGACTTTAGTTGATCTAGAGCCTACAAGAGTTTTCAGTGGCGCGGTTGTAGATACTGCAATAACAGTATTTCAAAAGACCGCGACAAATGACGTGGGCCATCAAGTTGAGGTATTCCGTGGAACTCCAGACTTCGAGATTGAGCCATTGTTCAATATGAATCAAGAGATTTGGCTATTGGATTCTGAGTCAGTTATCAATCTCATGGCTAATCCTCTTGAGCTTGGGCTCCTAACGAAACTTGAATCAAGTGGGCGTTCCTTGTCAGAATTGATTACTTACTCACAAGGCGTAATCCCTTATAAAACTAAGGCTGATGGCCTTGCTAACAAGTACATCTCCAACAAATCTGGTGGCGATGGTTGGTATCCCCTCATTGAGAGTGCATCACAAGTTCGTCGTTATGAAATAGATGCTCCCAAAGCTCATATTCATTATGGCCCCTGGCTTTGGTGCCAACGTGAATATCGCTTCTTTGACAGTCCAAAAATACTATTCCATCGGCTTAGGAAAAAATTACCCATTCAGTTAGTTGGTTCAATTGATCTAAATGGTTTGGTCAATCGACATTCTCTTTCAAATTTGATTTTAAATGATGACCTTGAGGAAACATTGCTCTTCGCAATTCTAGGATTATTCAACTCGCAGATAGCAAACTGGTGGTTTGTAAAACGTTACGGGCTTTTGATGGAAGTTGGTGGGTTTAAGGTAGCTAACTTACCGTTACCAGGCAAATGGGAGGCGCATTGGAGAGAATTAGCGAATTTAGTTGTACATATGATTGACCTGCACAAGCGGCTGCAAATCGAGCCAAATCCGCAAGTGAACACGGTTCTTAAGCGACAGATTGAAGGGACTGATAAACAGATTGACAGGTTTGTGTTAGACCTATACTCGATATCGGAAGAAGAAATAAAAATCGTTCAGGGTGGATAGATTTTTAGGAGCGAACGATGAAAAGAGATATGGATTTAATTCGGCAACTATTATTGGCAATTGAGAGTCAGGAAGAACCAAATCGTTATAAGAAAGAATTCCCTTCTGATTATGAAAAACGAACGGTTGATTATCACATCGCCTTGTTAATTGAAGCAGAGCTTGTTCTCGGTAATGTAGTTACAAGTAACGATGAAATCGTCTCAACATTTGTTGCTCGTCTGACATGGGAGGGTCACGAGTTTTTGGATGCTGCACGCGATGAAAGTGGTTGGAAACAAGTGATGAGAAAAACTGCGAGTACAGTTGGCACAACGTCGATTTCTGTACTTCAGGCAATGCTGGTCAAATATGCCACAGAAATTCTGTTGACGTGATGGCCCTTTCTCCATAATTGAGTCTAGAAGGTAAGTGGTGTTTAACCGTATTTCACAGAAACTCAATCGAATCCAGCCTCAGCAAATTGTAAACACGACTCTTGTGTTGATTGGTTTAGCGGCTGACTTGATCTCGCTCGGCCTTTTCTTTGGGCTTTTCAATGCACCAATTGAAGGCTCGAATCTTTATGTAAATAAGCGAGAATTTCTTGCCTGGGTTTTAATCTCAATTATTTACAGTGTTGGGTTCCTAAATGCAGTGATTCGTAGGAGATGGCGAAGATTATATGGAACTGAGGGAACTGACCATTCTATTTGGCACCTAGCATATTTTATTGATCTTACCCAGGGAGAGGAAGGACAGAGAAAACTAAGAATATTTAAACGTGATTTTTCCTTCATCTATGTGGTTATGTTCCCAATCACATTTCTTTACGCTCGCGCAGTTGCTGCATCGGTAACAGGAACGGGCGTCACATCATCGCCTTGGGGTGACGTGGCATTTTCAGCACTGATTGCTATCCCAGTTGCTTACGCAATGATGCTAATTACCAGTGCATTTGATTTCGCATTATCAATGTTTCGTGGTGACCAGTAACCAAGTTCGAATAAACGTGCAACGGATGCTGGATTTGCACAAGCAACTTGCCAGGGAAGGGAATCCGCAAGTGAAGACCATCCTTCAGCGGCAGATTGAAACGACTGATAAACAGATCGATGGGTTGGTGTATGGGTTGTATGGGTTGACGGAGGAGGAGGTGAAGATAATTATGAATTAGGAAGGATGAATTATGAATGGGGAGGGGTGGCGGGTTCGGTTGCCGGCGGGTTGAAACCCGCCGCTGGTACACGAAACCCGGCTGAAGCCGGTTGGGGGAGGGGGCGCGGTTCTTTAGTGGGTTTATGGACTCGGGTTCTTTGCTCCTTAGCCCGCCTTTGGAAAACCCTGGCCGGGGGCAGGGATCGGTGGACGGGGTGGGGTTGTGTTACAATAGGGGCATGGAAAACGTGTTGATGCGTCTGGTTTAAGCTCATGCCCACGATCAAACGAGTTGGCCGGCACCGGTTCTATTTCTTCAGCAAGGAAGATCATGAGCCGCCACATGTCCACATTGAAACGGCGGAGAACGCGGCCAAGTTTTGGCTTTCGCCGGTATCATTGGCTTACGCGGTTGGCTATAATTCACGTGAACTCAGACAATTGAGGGAATTGGTTGAAGAAAACGCAACGCTCTTTCTGGAAAAATGGTATGAACATCTCAAGTACAGTTAGCCCGACGGCGATTCTGGCCGTAGACGCCCATTTCACCGAGGACGCGCTGGTGGTGCAATTGTCCGATGGCCGCGAGGTGTCGGTGCCCCTGGAATGGTTTCCGCGCCTGCGGGACGCGACGGCGGCGCAACGGGAGAACTGGCGGCTGATCGCCCGTGGCATTGGCCTGCATTGGGAAGACGTGGATGAGGACATTGCGGTTACGACGTTGTTGAGGGCGTATTAATGGGGCGCAGAGAGCGGCCGAAGCTTGAAGAATGATCATGTTGACCCTGGAGGTGGCCCGATGCTCAGCGAAACAGTGGACGTGGGCGAATTTAGTTCGCGCCTGACAGAACTACTTACGTTTATCGCGCAAGGCAATGAGATCACGCTCCTGAAAGATGAAAAGCCGGTGGCCCGATTGATACCGCCGGCGTATGAGGGGGAGCGTGTGCCCGGCCTGCATCGCGGGGACGTGTGGATGGATGAGGATTTTGATGATCCGTTGCCGGATTCGTTCTGGACAGGGGATGAATGAAATTACTCTTTTTGATCGACTGCTGATCGCACAGTCTCGCGTGGAAGGGGCAACGCTTCTGAGCCGAGACGCGCTTTTTCATGCGTATGGGATTGATGTGGTTTGGTGAGGGCGTCGTTATTACAACGAACACGGTGGGTTGAAACCCACCGCTGGTAAACGAAACCCGGCTGAAGCCGGTTGGCGGAGGGGGCGCGGTTCTTTAGTGCGTTTTAACGCACTTGGGGTGGCAGCGGTGGGTTTTAACCCGCCGGGTGTGGGGCGGGGTGGCGGGTGGCGGGGTAGCCCGGTTATCCGCCCCGTGATATAGTAGAGTCAACCCTTCAGGCGAGGTGGGCACACAAGGTGGGTTATGTTGCGCGAACTGGCATTGGACGATCAACTCATTCGCGAGGCTAAAACTGTCGGCCGTCATCGAACGGATGTCGATGCCGTCACGGCCGCGCTGCGCGAGTATATAATCCGCCGCCGCCAGCAGGCGATCATCGCCCTCTTTGGCGCGATCGACTACGACCCCGATTACGATTATAAGGCCCAGCGGTCGCGGCAGTGAACGTGTTGGCATCCAAGGCTCCAATACGGATTTCCTCATCTGCGCCGTAGCCGAACGGCTTGACCTCGCCATCTTGACTACCGATCAAGACTTTCGGATGTTCCAGGCTCATATCCCCCTGACTTTCTATTCTACGGGCGAAGACGCTTAGGTGATTCTCTGTTGCCCGGCGTAATCGCGCCGCGCTTGGCTGGTGGGTTGAAATCGGTCGGGGGTGGCGGGTGGCGGGTTCGGCAGCGGTTAGAGATACCATCGCTTAGAATGGACTGAAATAGAGCAGTTCCCTTTCCATATCTACCGCGAACCGCAGGCGCTCCAGGCAGCCTAAAAGACCGACGTAGGAAGGGAAAGAACCCTGACCTGGATCGGGCACAAACACCTGGGCTTCGACGTTTACCGCCTGGCCTTCATGGGCCACCAGAAGCAGATCGAGGCGATGCAGGCTGCCATTGATCGTGCCATACTTCGTGGTGTAGCGAACGTTGTTTATCCCTTCTTGTGGCTCTAGCGCGAGCAAAGCGGCAATGTCAGGCGCGCACAGGGAATAAGTGGCGGCGGTATCGAGAATAGCCAGCGTCTCAATGCCGCCAATGGCAACCGGTATCGTGATACGGTTGTCGCTGGCTAATTCATGGGATGGACGATAGAGGAAACGCGCCGAACCGGCGGCAAATATCGATCCGTCGGCCGTTTGCAACGGGGCTACCATAGCTGGGTTAGGAGGATACCCTTGTGACGGATGTCGCCCAACTGGCTGATGATTTCACTGGCCGCATCAGCCACGGCCAGTAGCTCGCCCGACCGAATCGCTACCCATTTCCCCCGGTATTCAGGGGCATGTTGCTTTAGCCAATCATAGGTGGCTACCTGGTCGGAGTGATCGGCGCGCTGGGTTGTTTGAACGGTGGGAGGAGCCAGAATATGGGCCGCCGTTGCCAGCTCGTCGTGTTGGGGATACAGGGCATGGCCGAGCGCGGCCAGATCACGGGCCAACGCATGGGCATCGATCCTTAAGGCTAAACGGATAGCCGCCAGAAGATCGACCGCCGGAAGACGCTCCCAGTCGACGCCATTCCAAATGGTCAGGAAAGCGGTCATGTCCGTCGATTCGGCCGCCGCTTCAAGTGATTCCAGGGGCGCTGACATTACAATCGAGAGCATGATTGGCCTCAATTAGAAGGGGCGATGCTCAGCTCGCGCCCCGACCCCTATCTTCCTGTATCACGAGGAGTCGCCATACCTTAGGTACGGGGTTCGGTGGCCGGTGGCGCGGATGACGACCCAGCGGCATCGATCCATTCGCTGGATCAGGTGCTATTGTAGCATATTTCAATTGTCTAGATCATTGTGTATTTGGGCTTGTGTTACAATAGGGTTATGGAAAACGTATTGACCACTATTCCCGCTCATTATGACGGCCAGACGATTGTGCTCGACGCGCCGGTGACACTGGAGGCGAATGCTCGTTTGTTGGTGACGATCCTGGATGCGGGTCAGGCGGCGCTGGTCTATGAGATGATGGCCGCTTCGGCCGCGTCGTTGGCGCGGGTGTGGGATAACGATGAAGATGCGGTTTATGATGAGTATTGAGCGGGGGGGGGTCTTCTCGTTGTGAACAAAAATGGTCGGTGAATTGCTGGTCGCCATCCTGAATGAACCGCGCGATTACCATTTGGCGCGCGATGAACATTGGTATCGCATCCCGGTCGAGAGCGTTGCCAATATGCTGAATGGCCGCTGGCCGCCGCGCCGTCTGGCTTTCTATCAGACGAAAATCTTCGAGGAAGAGGCCTACTCGGTGCGCTATTACGCGGACGTCACCGGCATCCGGAAGGCGTCACGGCGCGACTTGTTCCCCCACGAGCCGGACGGCAAAAAGAGCGCCAAGACCTACTATCAGCTGACGCTCGGCCCGTTGCAACATCTTCCCCAGCCGATTTTCAGCCGGCGCGCCCGGCGCATTACGTTTATTCCCAGCACGTGGGATAAGTTTACGGCGGCGGTGGAGATCAATGACCTCTATCACGGCAGCCCGCTGGAAGATCGGCTGTGGGCGGCTCTGAAACGGCGGCGCATCCCGGCCGAGCGCGAGGAGTACCTCACCGCGGGTAAAAGAAATTACGCGCTCGATTTCGCCGTATATTGTGTTGATAAGAATATCGACATCGAAACGGACGGTGACGCTTATCACGCCAACCCCGAGAAGGCGGGCTATGACAACCGGCGCAACAACAATCTGACGGCCGCCGGCTGGCAAGTCCTGCGCTTCAACACCTTGCAGATCAATGAAGAAATCGATAGCTATTGCATCCCGGAGATTACGCGGACGATCAACAATCTGGGCGGACTGGATGCCGGGTTGGCTCCGCGCCTGGTGGACAGCCGGCCCGACCGGCCGTATCAGATGGGTTTGTTCGATTAATTACGATCATTATCGTAGTCATTATCAACCTAACCATGGAGGTTCCCATGCAAAAAATAGTAACGTTTCTATGGTTCAACGACCAGGCGGAAGAAGCGGTCGATTTGTATGTATCGCTGTTTGAAAATGCAAAAGTAATCGCCACATCGTATCTCACCGAGTCCGTGGCCGAAGCAGCCGGCAAGAAACCCGGCGATGTATCGACCATCGACTTTGAGCTGAATGGGCAAAACTTCACCGCGCTGAATGGTGGGCCGATGTTTACGTTTAGTGAGGCGATCTCCATCATGGTGACCTGCAAAACGCAGGCAGAGATCGATACGCTTTGGGAAGCGCTGGGGGACGGCGGCGCAGAAATGTCTTGCGGCTGGCTCCGAGATAAATATGGGCTGACGTGGCAGATTGTCCCGGAAAGCCTGGACATTATGATGCGTGATCCCGACCCGGCGAAAGCGGATCGGGTTAGCGCGGCGATGCTGGGGATGGATGGTAAACTGAATATCAGCGAGCTGGAAAAGGCTTATCATCACGCGGAATGACACTCTAAACGGCTGGGTTAGGGGTGAGTAGCAGCATGACCACCGAATTCAAAGTCGATCACTGGTATAGCGATGGCAAGCGGGCGTTCCGGGTCGTGGCGATTGAGGGCGACCGGCTGCACGTTGTCTATCAGGATGAAACCGAGCCGGTGCGCCGCTTTGTGGGGGGGATGGCCCAGTATGCCCGGCCGCTGGGTGGGCCGCCACTCGCGCCGTCGCCGCCGAGCGAGTCGCCACGGGCAGCGTCCAAAGGGCGGCAACTGCGCTCGACCGACGACCGGACGTTTTCGATTGCGGAGACCTCAGCCATCATCGCCGATGTGATTCGCCACCACGGCCGCGCGACCGGCGATTACCTCCCGCATGATGAGATTGTGCGGCTGTTTCTGGCTGATGCCAAGGGGGCGAGCCTCGTGGCGCGGGCGATTGCCTTGGGCCACGCCGACCCGCCGGCCAAAATCGCCGGCAATATGCTCGATCATTTCAGCGCCCATATCACGGCCGGGCATTCCGAGTTTGCCCAGCAAGTTGAGCGACGGAAGATCGGCGGCAAGTGGGCGTATCGGCCACGGTAGAGAATTCTACTCATTGGCAACCCCCTTTGTGCTATAATTTCATACAGGTGCGACGCACCAGGGAGCAACAAAGTCAAGTGAGGATAGAGCCATGACGAGAATTAAGCGGCAAGCGTTTGGTTTGGCGTTGGCGGCGGTGGCGCTGCTGTGGCTGTTGGCGGCCGGAGGGGCGCGGGCGCAGGTGACGACGCCGGAGCCGTATCCGGTGGGGGTGTGGTATGCCCAATATTGGAATAACCGGGATTTTCTGGGGTCGCCGCTCATCGCGCGGACGGAGCCGGAGATCGATTACTATTGGGGCACGGCGTCGCCGGTGCCGGGGGTGATCTTCAACGATTATTGGGCGGCGCGCTGGACGCGGACGGTGCAGTCGCCGGGTGGCACGTATCGGGTGATCGCCCGGATGGATGACGCCATGCGGATTTTCGTGGACGGGCAGCCGGTGATCAATGGCTGGTATGACAGCGCGGAGCACACGCTGACGGCCGACATCACGCTGACGCCGGGGGCGCATCTGGTGCGGGTGGATTATTACGACGCGCAGGGCGTGGCCATGGCCGTGGTCGATTATGAGCCGATCGGCACGGGCGGCGGTTCGTTTTTCCCCAACTGGAAGGCGGAGTATTTCAACAACACCGAATTGGGCGGGCTGCCGGTGCTGGTGCGCGACGAGGCGCAATTGGCGCTGGATTGGGTGTTGGGCAGCCCGGCGCCGGGGATCGTGGCGGCCGACAACTTCTCGGCCCGCTTCACGCACACGTGGCAGGGCGCGCCGGGGGTCTACCGGCTGACATTGACCAGCGACGACGGGGCGCGGCTGTTCATCGACAACGTGCTGGCGATCGATAGCTGGGCGGTGCAGGGGGTGACCGGCCGCAGTGTGGAGCAGTATTTCAGCGGCGCGCCGGTGGCGCTGCGGGTGGATTATTTCGAGAAAGGCGGCGGGGCCAGCGTGCGGCTGGAGCATCTGTATCTGAGCGGCGGCGGCGGTGGTGGCGGCGGCGGCGGCGGTGGTGGCGGCGGCGGTGGCGGTGGCGGTGGTGGCGGCGGTGGCATGATCTGCCCGGCGCCCAGCGGCAACACGGCCGTGGTGACCGCCGGCGGGCCGGTGAATCTGCGCGTGGGGCCGGGGCTGCAATCGCCGACGCTGGGGCAACTGGAGCCGTGCGAGCAGGTGACGTTCCTGGGGTTCAACGCCGGCTATCCGGGCTGGGTGTACGTGGAAGACGTGTACCGGCAGGCGGGCTGGGTGGCGATGGAGTATTTGACGTTTGCGCCGGGAGCGGAAATTAATTAGGTTCTAGGGGTTAGGTGCTAGGTGCTAGGGGAAGAGCGCGCTTCCCCTAGCACCTAGCACCTAGCACCTAAAACCTACCTTTCCCCGGTCTGGACACGCCACAGCGCGGCATAAATGCCGTCGTGGGCTGCGGCCAGTTCGTCGTGGGCGCCGGCTTCGCGCAGTTCGCCGTTGTCGAGGACGAAGATGCGGTCGGCGCGGCGGACGGTGGACAGGCGGTGGGCAATGACGATCATGGTGCGGCCGCGGGCGATGCGCTCCATGGAGCGCTGGATGGCGGCCTCGGTCTCGTTATCGACGCTGGAGGTGGCTTCGTCGAGGATGAGGACGGGCGGGTTCTTGAGCACGGCGCGGGCGATGGAGATGCGCTGGCGCTGGCCGCCGGAGAGCTTTTGGCCGCGCTCGCCGACGATGGTGTCGTAGCCGTCGGGCAGATCCATGATGAAGTCGTGGGCCTCGGCGGTGCGGGCGGCGTCGACGATGGCGTCGAGCGAGGCGTCGAACGTGCCGTAGGCGATGTTGTCGCGCACGGAGCCGTGGAAGAGAAACACGTCCTGGCTGACGAGGCCGATGGCCCCGCGCAGGTCGGCGAAGGTCAGGTCGCGGATGTCGCGGCCGTCGAG
>CXWJ01016581.1_pt1 | contig 10035 bp, 7 predicted proteins | sample 590841 | NCBI WGS metagenome assembly CXWJ01 (sample SAMEA3498367, study PRJEB10139) | wastewater metagenome | biome: wastewater treatment plant; material: activated sludge | place: Austria | collected 2015-01-21 | reverse complement strand
GAGCCGGCGCCGGTGTCGCAATGGATCGCCTATCCGCTTCACGCGTCGTATTTGCTGTTCTATCCGCTGAACTGGCTGCTCAACGCCTCGTCAGGCGCCATCCTGCGGATGCTGGGCGTGCGCGAATCCTCGCAGCACGAAGTGCTCACCGGCGTCGAGATCGAGGGGTTAGTCGAGGAATCGGCCGAGCACGGCAAAATGGAAATCGGCGAAGCGCAATACATCCAGAACGTGTTTCGCTTCGGCGACCTCGCTGTGTCGGACGTGATGGTTCACCGCACCGAAATGATGACGATCAATGTGGACGGCAAGCCGGACGAAATCATCCAGCACATCCTCGATGGCGAATATACGCGCATTCCTCTGTGGCGCGAGAAGCCGGAGAACATTGTCGGCGTGCTCCATGTCAAGGATTTGCTGCGCGTGCTACGTGCCGTCGATGGCGATGTGAACAAGGTCGATTTGATGGCGATTGCGATTCAGCCGTGGTTCGTGCCGGAAATGCGCTCGCTTTCCGATCAGCTCAAGGCGTTCCGCCGCCGCAAAACGCACTTCGCTCTGGTCGTCGATGAATATGGCGAGGTCGAAGGGCTGGTGACGCTCGAAGACATTCTCGAGGAAATCGTCGGCGATATTTCCGACGAGCATGACGTGGTGGTGGAGGGCGTGCGCCCGCAGGTGGATGGCTCGGTTCTGGTCGATGGATCGGTGCCGATCCGCGATCTCAACCGTGCGATGAACTGGCATCTGCCGGATGAGGAAGCGACCACTGTTGCCGGGCTGGTGATTCATGAAGCGCGGTTGATCCCCGAGCCGGGCCAGAGCTTCACCTTCCACGATTTCCGTTTCCGTGTGCTGCGCCGTCAGCGCAACCGCATCACGGCCTTGCGGATCTACCCGATCGCCAATCAGCCCGGTGTTCAGCCCAACGTGCCACAGATCGAAGCGCGCCGCGCCTGATCCGCCCTCCCTCTAGCTCTTGCGTGCGTTTTCCGCAGGTGTGGCCGCTTGAATAGCGAGCGCATGGACGGAGCCGGCAAGTTCCGCGCGCAGCGCCTCGTTCACCATGCGATGGCGCTCGATCCGGCTCTTGCCATCGAAGGCATCCGATACGATATGAACGCGCACATGCGTCGTTTCACCGGGGCGATGACCGGCATGCCCGGCGTGATGATGCGATTCATCCATGACATCGACATGAAGCGGCGCGAAGGCGGCCTCCAGTTTGGTGCGAATGGTGGCAAGTGTGCCGGCTGGGTCGCTCATCAACAATCTCCGTCACGCGATAGGCGCAGATCGTCCTTGCCCGCGCAAAAGTCAAGACTTGAAGATTTAACCATTGGCTCTCAATAATCGCGCCATGAAATTCGACTCGCCCATATTCGACCGTATTCGCGTCAAGCCGGATCAGGACCGGCGCGTGCGCGACGATGTGCCGGCTTGCGATTGGCCCGGTTGCGGGCAGGCGGGCGCGCATCGTGCGCCCAAGGGACGCAATCGCGAGCGCGAATATTGGCATTATTGCCTCGACCATGTGCGCGAATACAACCAGTCGTACAATTTCTTCGCGGGCATGAGCGACGATGCCGTGCGGCAATATCAGAAAGATGCGCTCACCGGCCATCGTCCGACATGGAAGATGGGCCTTAACGGCAAACATGGCACAGACGACGCCGTGCAGGGCGATATTGCCGGAGCGGCCGATCCGTTCGGCATGTTCAGCGAAATGAACGGCGCCAAGCGCTGGAGCGCGGCGGACGCAGCGCAGAAAACGCGCGTCGAGGCCGAGCGGCGCACCGTGTTCAATGCCGAGCGTAAGGCACTGGACGTGATGGGGCTGGAGGCGGGCGTGAGCGTTGCCGATATCAAGGCGCGGTTCAAATTGCTGGTCAAACAGCATCATCCCGACGCCAATGGCGGCGACCGCTCCTCGGAGGATCGGTTGCGCGATATCATTCAGGCCTATAAGTATCTGAAATCAAATAGATTTGATTAAGATGCGCAGCCCCTTTCGCGCCCGAGGGCGAACCTGATAGGCTAGGCGCAAATCGGGATAATGGATCCCGCGCCGCCCCTGGCGGCTTTCCCCTTTCGTTGTGTGCAGGGCATGCGGCGTAGCGGATGGCTGACGCTGGCAGCGATGAGTCACGCGGCATCGCGCTTACCCGGCTTGCGATGCCACGCATGGAGGACAAATGAGCGCCGCTGCAACTTCCGCCGAACCCTTGACTGGCCTGCCCGACATGAAGCTGTCGGTGCGTCAGGTGTTTGGCATCGACACCGACCTCGAAGTGCCTGCTTTTTCGCAACCCGATCCGCATGTGCCCGAACTCGATCCCGATTATCGTTTCGACCGCACGACGACGCTGGCCATTCTTGCCGGTTTTGCCAAAAACCGGCGCGTGATGGTGACGGGCTTTCACGGCACCGGCAAATCGACGCATATCGAGCAGGTCGCGGCGCGCCTCAACTGGCCTTGCGTGCGTATCAATCTCGACAGCCATGTCAGCCGTATCGATCTCGTCGGCAAGGACGCGATCGTGGTGCGCGACGGCAAGCAGGTCACGGAATTTCGCGACGGCATTCTGCCATGGGCGCTCCAGCATAATGTCGCGCTCGTGTTCGACGAATACGATGCCGGCCGCCCCGACGTGATGTTCGTGATCCAGCGCGTGCTGGAAGTCTCGGGACGCTTGACGCTGCTCGACCAGAACAAGGTCATCAAGCCGCATCCGGCCTTCCGCCTGTTCGCCACCGCCAACACGGTGGGGCTTGGCGATACGACGGGCCTATATCACGGCACGCAGCAAATCAATCAGGGCCAGATGGACCGCTGGTCGATCGTCACCACGCTCAATTATCTGCCGCACGACGAGGAAGTGAACATCGTGCTCGCCAAGGCGAAGCATTACCGCACCGAGGAAGGGCGCGACATCATCAACAAAATGGTGCGCCTTGCCGACATGACGCGCAATGCTTTCGCCAATGGCGATATTTCGACGGTCATGAGCCCGCGCACGGTCATCACCTGGGCGGAGAATGCGGAGATTTTCGGCGACATCGCCTTTGCCTTCCGCGTCACCTTCCTCAACAAGTGCGACGAACTGGAGCGGGCGCTGGTCGCCGAATTCTATCAGCGCTGTTTCAATGTCGAACTCAAAGAATCGGCGGTGAATGTCGCGCTGACGTAACGCGCATTCTCTCTTTTGCGGAAGTTTCATGGCCACGGCCAGCACCACCAACAAAGGCAAATCCGGCCCGCGCGAGGCCCCGACCGAGCCGTTCAAGCGGGCGGTGAGCGGCTGCATGCGCGCGATTGCGGGGCAAAGCGAACTGGAAGTTTCGTTCGCCTCCGAAAAGCCGGGGCTGATCACGGGCAAGGCGCGTTTGCCCGAGCCGCCGCGCAAACTTACCGCGCGCGAAGCGGCGATCGTGCGGGGACACGCCGATTCGCTGGCGCTCAAGCTCGCCTGTCACGATCCCGCCATCCATCGCAAATTGTCGCCGCAAGGCACGCAGGCGCGCAACGTGTTCGAAGCGGTGGAGCAGGCGCGCGTCGAAGCGATCGGCGCCAAACGCATGGCGGGCGTCGCCGATAATCTGGACGCGATGCTTGACGACCATTTCCATCGCGGCAAATTCGACGAAATCACGGAGCGCGCCGACGCGCCGCTCTCCGATGCGCTGGCGTTGATCGTGCGCGAGCGCTTGACAGGCCGCAAGCCGCCGCAAGCGGCGCGCAAGATTGTCGACCTGTGGCGCCCTGCCATCGAGGCCAAGGTTGGCAAGCGCCTCGATCATCTCGACGACGTGATGAACGATCAGGCGCGCTTTGGCGATGCGATTCATGATCTGCTCGATGCGCTGGATCTGGGCGAGGAGCGCGACGCCTCGACGGAAGAAGACGACAAGGAAGAAACCGAGCAGCAGGGCAATCAGAGCGAAGGCGCGCAGGACGGTCAGCCCGAGGGCGATGACAGCCAGGAGATGAGTCTCGATCAGGCGCAGGCTTCCAGCGAGGAGATGTCGCAGGAGGCATTGGAAAGCGCGCAGGCCGAAACGTCGGATCTGATGGACGAGGCCGATCTGGGCGATGAAGAAGCGCCCGGTGAGCCGGGCCGCCCGCGCCCCGACAGCCGCAACGAGCCGCGCGGTCCCGAATATCATGCCTATGCGCCGCGTTTTGATGAAACCATCGCCGCCGAGGATCTGTGCGATGCGGAGGAACTCGACCGCCTGCGCTCGCATCTCGACAAGCAGCTATCGCATTTGCAGGGCATCGTTGCGCGCTTGGCCAATCGCTTGCAGCGCCGCCTGATGGCGCAGCAAAACCGTGCGTGGGAGTTCGATCTTGAGGAAGGCGTGCTCGATCCCGCGCGGCTCTCGCGTGTGGTGATCGATCCGTTCCAGCCTTTGTCGTTCAAGCATGAGAAGGAAGCCAATTTCCGCGACACCGTGGTGACGCTGCTGCTCGACAATTCCGGCTCGATGCGCGGGCGCCCGATCACGGTTGCGGCGACCTGCGCGGATATTCTGGCGCGCACATTGGAGCGCTGCGGCGTGAAGGTGGAAGTTCTCGGATTTACGACGCGTGCCTGGAAGGGCGGGCAATCGCGCGAGGCGTGGCTGGCCGCGGGCAAGCCGGCCAATCCGGGGCGTCTCAACGATCTGCGTCACATCATCTACAAATCCGCCGATGCGCCATGGCGGCGCGCGCGCAAGAATCTCGGCCTGATGATGCGCGAGGGTCTGCTCAAGGAAAATATCGACGGCGAAGCGCTCGACTGGGCGCACAAGCGCCTGCTGGCGCGCCCCGAGGAACGCAAGATTCTCATGATGATTTCGGATGGCGCGCCGGTCGATGATTCCACGCTCTCGGTCAATCCGGGCAATTATCTTGAGCGGCACCTGCGCCATATCATCGAGGAAATCGAGACGCGCAGCCCGGTCGAACTCATCGCCATCGGCATCGGCCATGACGTGACGCGCTATTATCGCCGCGCCGTCACCATCGTCGATGCGGAGGAGCTTGGCGGCGTGATGACCGACAAGCTCGCCGAATTGTTCTCCGAGACGCCGCCCGCGCCCACGCGGCCGCATGCGCGGCGGAGATTGCATTAGATGCCGAAGCGCTGGGGGCGAGGCATGGCGGAACAGGCTGGCGCGCGCCTCGCGCGGTCGAGGCTGTCATGCGCTTTTGCCGTCGCGGCGATGATGTGCGGAGCGATGTTCATGCACGCGCCGCCGCTTAACGCGCAAACAGCACATGCGCCTGCGCAAACCTCGTCCGGGTCAGCGCCTGCGCCTGCCGTCAATCCCAATATCCGCAAGCCGCCCGATGGCATTTCCAGCGCGGAGCCGCAGGCGATCAAGGTTGCCGCGCGCGTGATTGACGCGTTCAAGCCGGGCGATGCGTCGCAGCGGCGGTTCGGCTCGCTCGATTTTCGCGGCGGGCTGGTTCTGTCCTCCGATCATCGCAACTTTGGCGGCATTTCCGGCATGGTGATGGACGCTACGGGCGAGCACTTCATCGCGCTTAGCGATCATGGCGACTGGTTTACCGGCCGGATGCTTTATCAGGGCGATGCGCCGGCGGGCTGGGCCGATGTGATGATTGCGCCGATCCTTGGCGCCGAAGGCGGGCCGATTGCGCAGCGCGGGCGCTTCGACACCGAATCGCTCACCGCCGACGGCACGACGCTTTATGTCGGCGTGGAGCGCGACAATGTGATCTTGCGGTTCGATGCCAGCAAAGGCGTGCTCGCATCGCGCGGGTTTGTCGTTGATGTGCCGGCGGCGCTCAAGAAGTGGCCGTTCAACAAGGGCACGGAGGGGCTGGTTTTCGTGCCGCGTCACTTGCCGCTGGGCGGCGCGCTGATCGCGTTTTCCGAGCGCGCGCTCGACGATAACAAGAATCTTCAGGTCTTGATGATCGGCGGTCCGCAGCCGGGCCAAATGTCGCTCAAGCGCAGCGACGAATTCGATGTCAGCGATGCGGCCATTCTGCCCAATGGCGACGTGCTGGTGCTTGAGCGGCGCTTCAAGATTACAAGCGGCATCGCGGTGCGCTTGCGGCGCATTCCGCTTGGCGATTTCAAGCCGGGCGCGCTTGTGGAGGGCAAGATCATCTTCGAGGCCGATATGGGCTATGAGATCGACAATCTCGAAGCGCTCGCCGTGCATCAGAACGCCAAAGGCGAAACCATCCTCACCATGATGTCGGACGACAATTACTCGGTGATCCAGCGTACCATCCTGCTGCAATTTGCGCTGGTGGAATGACGCGCGCACAAATAGCGCGCAACAAAAAAGCCGCCCTCAAAGGAGCGGCTTTTGCATGTGATGGTGTGGCGCGATCAGGCGGTCGCGGCGGCCTGCTTCTTCACGAGCTGGCGCTTGAGTTCGAGCGCCTTGGGCGACAATTCGTCCGACTTGGCCTTGAGCAGGAACGCATCAAGCCCGCCGCGATGGTCGATCGTGCGCAGCGCATTGGCCGAAACGCGCAGGCTCACCGAAGTGCCGAGCGCTTCGGATTCGAGCGTGACGTTGACCAGGTTCGGCAGAAACCGGCGCTTGGTCTTGCGGTTCGAATGGCTCACCTTGTGGCCGGTCTGGGCCCCTTTGGCGGTCAGGCTGCAACGCCGAGACATGGCGAAATCCTCTTACATTCCCATGACATGCCGCCGGGCGGCGATGCGGGGATGCAAAATGAAAAAGCGTTCTTTCAGGAACCGCGGACGTATAGGGGGCTTGGCGCGATGCGTCAAGGTCGCCGGCGCGGCTTTTTGACGGGTTTGGGGCGAGGGGGTGCTTGCGCAGACTGGCATTGGCGGGCGAAAATACCACATTAACGTCGTATTCCCTGCCCAAAAGGGGGCGTTGCGGGGCAAACCTGCCCGCATCGCTCGCTTTCACCCCGATCGGACCCGGACATATGGATATGGTTTCTTGCTTCAACGGCTTGGCGGCAACGGCGCCGCGGCGATGCTTGAGCCGGCTGACGGCGGCCTGTCTCGTGGCGGGGGCGACGGTGCTTGCCGCGGGCGCGGATGCGCAGGCGCAGGTCAAAATGGAAGCCAAATATGTCGCGACCCTCGCCGGTCTGCCGATCGGCAAGGGGACATGGGTGCTGACCATCGGCGCGGACCAATATAGCGGCCAGGCGGTGGGCGGCACGGCGGGCCTGCTGAACACGTTCTCGAAGGGGTCGGGCGCAAGTTCGGTGCAGGGCAAGGTCAAGGCGGGCGAGATGGTGCCCGCTGCTTACGCGGCGACGATCAAAAACGGCAAAAAAACCGACCAGATTCAAGTGCAATTGAGCGGCGGCAATGTCACCGATTATCGCATCGTGCCAGAAACCCCGCCGCATCCCGAACAGGTGCCGATCACGGAGGCGAACAAGCGCAATGTCATCGACCCGATGACCGGCACGCTGGTGCGCGTGAAGGGCAATGGCAATCCGCTCAGCGCGGACGCCTGCGCCAGTCAGGCCTCGGTGTTCGATGGCCGGATGCGCTACGACATCCGCCTTGCCTACAAGCGCATGGATGTGGCCAAGGCCGAGCAGGGCTATCAAGGGCCGGTCGTGGTGTGCGCGATCACATTCGTGCCGGTGGCGGGGCACATTCCCTCGCGCTATGCGATCAAATATCTCGCGGCCCAAAAAGACATGGAAGTGTGGCTGGCGCCCATCGCCGGCACGCGCCTGATGGCGCCGTTCCGGATTTCCGTGCCCACGCCGCTGGGGCAGGGCGTGCTGTATGCGCAAAGTTTTGTCACGGCAGGCTCGGTGCAGCCGGTGCCGGCGAGTTTGAAGCCCTGACGCCGCGCCTGATGGCCTGAAATCCAGCGCTTGACTCGTTGATGAACGGTGCTGCGGTGCTTGTTAACACTTTTTGCCGATTTGGACGGTGGGCATAGTCCGGTTTCCTCCGTATATGGTGGGAGTGGATATCGTTGCCGCCACATCTTGGGGTGAACGAAATCCGACTCGGAGCGAGTCAGCGATTCGGACGCGATTCGTTCTGTTCCCGTTCCGTTTATTAAAGTGGCGGCGTGGTGGCCGTCACAGAGTGGGACAAAGGCGGCCTGACGGAATCGGGCCGATCCGTCCAAGCCATTGGTATTCATGAGCTTTCCAGACAGACCATCCTTTGCCCCGCTGCGTGCTTCGACGGCGCGTCTACCCGGCGCGGGCGTCACCGCGGTGCTGGGTCCGACCAATACGGGCAAGACGCATCTCGCGATCGAGCGGATGCTGGCGCATTCTTCGGGGGTGATCGGACTGCCGCTGCGGCTTTTGGCGCGCGAGGTCTACAACAAGATCGCGGAACGGGCGGGCGCTGGCGCCGTGGCGNNCGCGCGCTACTGGGTCTCGACCATCGAGGCGATGCCACGCGATCTCGATGTTGCATTCCTTGCTATCGACGAAGTGCAGATCGCGGCCGATCTCGAACGCGGGCATGTGTTCACCGATCGCATTCTCAACCGGCGCGGGCGCGACGAAACCTTGCTGCTGGGCGCACTGACGATGCGTCCGATCATCGAGCGTCTGCTGCCGGGCGTGAATGTGGTGACGCGGCCGCGCATGTCGCAACTCAGTTTCGCGGGCGAGCGCAAGATCACGCGCCAGCCGCGCCGCACGGCCATCGTCGCGTTTTCCGCCGAGGAGGTGTATGCGATTGCCGAACTGATCCGCCGTCAACATGGCGGCGCGGCGGTGGTTTTGGGCGCGCTCAGCCCGCGCACGCGCAATGCGCAGGTCGCGCTCTATCAATCGGGCGATGTCGATTATCTCGTTGCCACCGATGCTATCGGCATGGGGCTTAATCTCGATGTCGATCATGTCGCTTTTGCCGCCGACCGCAAATATGACGGCTATCAGTTTCGCCGCCTCAATCCGTCGGAATTCGCGCAGATTGCCGGCCGCGCGGGCCGCGCCGCGCGCGACGGGACATTCGGCACGACAGGGCGCTGCGATCCGTTCGAGCCGGAACTCGTCAATGCGCTGCAAAACCATTCGTTCGATAGCGTCAAGCAGGTGCAATGGCGCAATTCCGATCTCGACTTCGCTTCGCTTGCCGCCTTGCAGGCGTCGCTGGCGATGGCGCCGCATTACGAGGGGCTTGTCCGCGCGCCTCTCGGCGAGGATCAGCGCGTGCTCGATCATGCCGCGCGCGATCCCGATTTGCGCGATCTCGCCCATGATCGTGCCGCGGTCGAGAAATTGTGGGAAGCATGCCAATTGCCCGATTACCGGCGTGTCGCGCCTGCCGCGCATGCCGAATTGGTGGGCACGATTTATAGTTTCCTGATGCGCAAGGGCCGGATTCCCGACGATTGGTTCGCCGCGCAGGTGGAGCAGGCCAACCGGCTGGACGGCGGAATCGACACGTTATCGGCGCGCATAGCCCATATTCGCACCTGGACCTTCGCTGCAAACCGCCCCGATTGGCTGAAAGAGCCGGATTCGTGGCAGGAAACGACAAGACAGGTTGAGGACCGCCTGTCAGATGCGCTACACGAGCGCCTGACGGAACGTTTCGTCGATCGCCGGACCAGTGTATTGATGCGGCGCTTGCGGGAAAACACGATGCTGGAAACCGAGATCGGAAAAACAGGTGACGTTGTGGTGGAGGGCCATGCCATTGGCCGCCTCGACGGCTTCACCTTCACGCCTGATGCGTCGCAAGGCGGATCGGAAGCCAAGGCGCTTGCCGCTGCCGCGCAGAAGGCGCTGGCCGGGGAGATCGAGCAACGCGCCGAGCGTCTCTCGCAATCGCCCGACGAGCAATTCGTTCTGGCATCCGACAATGTCCTTCGCTGGGTTGGCGAAGCGGTGGCGCGCATCATGCCTTCTGACGATGTGCTGCATCCGCGCGTGCGCATTCTGGCCGACGAATATCTCACCGGCGCGCCGCGCGACAATGTGCAGGCGCGGCTCGATCTGTGGGTGAAGACGCGCATCGAAAAAACGCTCGCGCCGCTGTTCGATCTTGCCAAGGCCGAAGATGTCACCGGCATTGCGCGTGGAAT
>CXWJ01017923.1_pt1 | contig 10037 bp, 7 predicted proteins | sample 590841 | NCBI WGS metagenome assembly CXWJ01 (sample SAMEA3498367, study PRJEB10139) | wastewater metagenome | biome: wastewater treatment plant; material: activated sludge | place: Austria | collected 2015-01-21 | reverse complement strand
ACCATTGTGCCGTCTTCCAGGTAGCCGACGCCCTGTCCCGCCTCCTCGCCCGCTTTGACGATCCGCACCTCGATCTCTTCGCCCGGCAAAAATACCGGCTTGAGCGAGTTGGCGATGTCGTTCAGATTGATCACGCCGACATTGTGAAGCTTGGCCACTTTGTTGAGGTTATAGTCGTTTGTCACGACCTTCCCCTCCAGATGCTTGGCCAACAGTACCAGCTTCTGGTCCACTGGCTGGCCCACAAATTCCGGCAATTCGCGATCCCAAATCGTCAGATCGACTTTCGGGTCGCTCCGCAGGCGGTTGAGAATATCGAGCCCGCGCCGGCCGCGGCCGCGCCGCAGCTTGTCGCTTGAATCGGCGATCGCCTGCAACTCCGCGATCACGAATTGCGGCATCACGAGTTGGTTATCCATGATCCGCGTTTCGGCCACGTCCGCAATGCGGCCGTCGATCACGACGCTGGTGTCCAAGACGTACGGCTTGAGCCCTTTAACTTCCTTGGCGAACTCGACGTACGGAATGATGAAGCGGAAATCGTCTTTCGTTTGTAAAAGCACACTAATGCAGCTGTAGCAGACGATGGTCGCGAGCGCTAAACGCAACCAGCCTGCCAGCCAAGTGTTAGGCGGGGGCAACAGCGGCGTAAGCGCAAGCTGGAAGACGTACGTCAGAAACAGGCCAATAATCGTGCCAAAGTAGACGGCCGTAATCACATCCAACCGCTTCCGCCGGATAGAAATATCCGCGGCGAGCACACCAGCCGCCACGAGCATCACGCCCAAAAAACCGGCCCACGGCAAGACTTGGCTTTCGCCTTCCACCAACGCCGATTGCGATAACTGGAACCCCAGCGCAATGGCCACGGCCAAAAAAACGCAGCGTAGAACAACAAGTGCCATGTTGGATCGAAATCCAGCAACATTCATAGAAATTTATCCCTTAAGGCTATTCTAACAGCCGGAGGGCCGCCCTACCAATGGTGACGGACGGCCGAGAGGCTGTTAGCTAAGATGCCGCCAACCTGCGGTGTTCCTCTTGCGCGAAGCGATCAGTCATGCCAGCCAAGTAATCGCCGACTGCCCTGGGCACGCCTTCGCGGGCTGCCAACGCGCGAAACTTTGCGGAAAGTTTAGCGGGGTCCGCAGTCAGAATGTCAAACATTTCACGTAGCGCCTGCTGAGCCTGGGCGCGCTTCTCCAACACATCCGGATGCCGATATACCCGGTTAAACAAAAACTGTTCGAGAGGTGTTTTAAGTTCCGCGAGCTCGTCCGAAGGCCGCGCAATCATTCCGGCTCGCCGCACATCGGCAACGCTTTCGATCTGTTGGGCCGTAATCGTGATCCTCGCCATACCCACCACGTCACCCACTTGCCAATCGAGTAACTCATGCACAATTGCTCGTCTAAGTTGTCGATCGTCCAAGTTCGCAAACCGCCCTGCCACGCGCTCGCGCGCCAGCCGCCACAACGGCACTTCGAGCAGTTCATTCAATTGCAGCAGGCCAAGCTCCAGCGCGTCGTCCGCGTCGTGAGCGTCGTAGGCGATGCTATCCGCCACATCGACAACCTGGACTTCCAACAGCGGGCTTTCCGCACTGCCCGCCGACGACTTATCCACGCGCCGCGCCTGTCCTTCCAGAACTTCGTGCGACAAGTTGAGGCCGGGAAACTCCGGATAGCGTGTCTCTAGCACTTCAACAATTCGTAGCGCCTGGGCGTTGTGATTGAAGCCGCCATGGTCGTGCAGACATTCGTCCAATACGTCTTCGCCCGAGTGGCCGAACGGCGGGTGGCCGATGTCGTGAGCTAAGGCGAGGGCCTCGACCAGATCTTCATTGAGCCGAAGCGCCCGGGCCAGGGTGCGGGCAATCGAGGCCACTTCCAAGGTATGGGTAAGCCGGGTGCGATGATAATCTCCCATCTCACCAGTGAACACTTGCGTCTTCTGACTCAAGCGGCGGAAGGCGGCGCTGTGTAGCAATCGGTCACGATCGCGCTGATAAGGGCCGCGATAGGGATGGATCGGCTCCGTATGCTTCCGACCCGCCGAGTCGGCACTGTGCATGGCATATGAAGCCAACAGCATAGATTCTCGTTCGCGCGTCGAATTTGCCTCCGCTGCCATCGTCAAAGTCTCGCTTGCGTCTTCGCGCGGGATTGCTCAACCCTTCATAGCTTCGACCAGGATTTCCCAAACCGCTTCCAGCGACTGCGGAATCACGCGCGTGCCGGCCAGCGCCGGCATGAAATTGTTGTCGCCCGGCCAGCGTGGCACCAAATGCCAATGGAGATGTCCAGGCACACCCGCGCCAGCCACACGACCCAAATTCAGGCCGATATTGAAGCCTTCGGCACGCAGTCGCTCCCGATCGATCTTGGTTAGTCGGGAGAGTTGCGCCATACACTCGAGATGTTCGTCGCGGGTCATGTCAGCCAGGTCGCCCACATGCCGCAAAGGCGATACCAAGACGTGACCATTGTTGTACGGAAAACGGTTAAGGACGACGACAGAGTGCTGCCCGCGGGTGGCAACGAGAAGCCGCCGATCAGCATCCGTGTTCGTTGGATAGGTTGCGGCCGCCTGGCAGAGGAAACATGCTTGGTCTGCGCCGTCGATCCATTTTGCGGGTTGTGGACGCGCCTGGTCGGCTGACGACTCCGCCCCCAGCACATAATCCAATCTCCAGGGCGCCCAAAGTCGATCTTCATTCACAGCTTTGTACTCGAATGCGTCGTTGCAGATTCGCTCCGTGCCTATTATCCCGCGTCAGTTTATTTATCCCAAGCGGGTATCAACAATGTACGGCCGCAGCTCCGATCGAACGAGACGAGCCTTGTTATCGCGTGCAGCAGTTGGCTCGGGCGGCTTGCGTTGTAGTACCCAAACTAGCACACCTGCCAAAATGATCACGGCCAACAGCAGCAAGATCGCCATCACCAATTGCAACCGCCGACCGCTACGACGCCGATCCACGATCCCAGGTTCTGGTTCCACCGGAACGACGGGTTCATCGCCGACCGGGGGCATGAACAATTCTTCCATCGAGGGCGCGACCGTTCTGGTTGACCCTACGGTCGGCACGACCACACTTTCGGTTTCAGGTGGCAGTTCAAGATCCGGCAGAACGGGCAACGCCGGAGCGGCCGCGACTGGTGGAGCAGGTACTACGGGCCGCGCCGGAATTCCGATCACGACCGAATCCGGAATATCTTCCAAGTCGGCCGAGTCTGGCCGCGGTTCCGAAACACGGATCAGACCAGAGGGCGGCCCGAATTCACCCGACGGAGTTACCACCCCAGCGCCAGCCACGGCGGGAGACGCTGGCTGTGGCGCGGGGATAATAAACTTCGCGCCACAATTGGGACAAATGCCCCGCTTGCCTGCCAGGTGCTCCTTTACGTTCAATTTATGTCCGTTTGGACACGCGAATCGAATGCCCATGACAAAAAATACACCGGGCAAAGTTAGCCCACATCTGGGCGAATTGGAAAGAATTTAGCGCCGTGCACCGCATAGCGATGGCGCAGCCATCACAGCACTCTGTATGTTCCAGTCTGGCTTACATTATAGATGGCCGGATAGGAAGAAGAAGCCAAGATGAAGGCGGCTGGAACTGTTCGTCGCCGTCAGGAATAATACCCGCTTATTCTCCGGTAAGTGCCAAAATGGCGCTATGGGGCGATACCCCTGAGTGGCGTCGGGATGATAACGATTGTAGTGGAAAATACGGCTTATTCTGCCGTCCCCACGTTAAAACAATCGCCAAATTCTGGCATGTTTCCCCCCACTTCCCTAGAATGAGAGACTGATATTTGAGTGTGTCGCCAGATGGGTAAAAGTCAGGGGGCCAAGGGCTCGCGAAGTGCTAACTTGCCCAAGTTTACGCTCAAGCTCATTTGCTTCGAGGAAGCATCTCGAGGCGAGCGTATGGTCCAGGTAGTTGCGACAGTCTGTGCAGTGCTGTAGGTTCGACCTGCTCGGCCGCCCCTTCGCGAGAGATGTGACACGAGGCAAACGAGAATGATGAATTCCCAGGAAGAAGAAGGACCGGTTGAAATCGCGATCGTCGGCGATCTGACGGATAGTGAGAGCGATTTGACCGATCGCCTGTTGGGCATTGAGCCCGGCGGCGAGTGCACCATCTATTTCGACTCGCCCGGCGGCAGCCCGTACTGCGCCGTCTCTTTGATGACACTCATCAAGTTGCGCAACTTGCGCGCGACCGGCATCGTTACGGGCGAATGCTCGTCGGCCACGCTTTGGCCGTTTGCCGCCTGCCAACGGCGGATTGTGACGCCATTTAGCGTCATGCTGTTCCACCCGATGCGCTGGCAAAGCGAAGAAAACGTGGGCCTGGCTGAGGCGGCCGAATGGGCGCGCCACTTTGGGCAATTAGAACAAGATATGGACACGCTCTTGGCCCATCTGTTTGGTGTTGCTTCCGACACAATGCGGGATTGGATCAATCCTGGCCGCTATGTTTCCGGCCGTGAATTGGCCGCTGCGGGTATGGCGGAGTTGATCGAACTAGACCAACTTCACCGCTTNNTGGGGAAATTTTTGGCGTGCTCTCAAAGTGTGCGCGCGGAATTTTTTGTTAGGTTTTGGCCACCGTTTGTGCTAAGGTGTGGCGTGCGAATTGGGGACAGCGATTGCCCGCCGCGGCGGATAAACCTCTTGCGGATTGTGGGAGTTAGTGAAGCTCAGCCAGTCGGCTAGGAAGCCAAATCAATTGTTCTGGTTCTGCCCCAGTCGATTTCTGTGTCCCGGTTTCTATGTTTGGATCTCCGGCCTTACGACAGAGCGGCAAGAGGATCGCGGCTATTCAGAGATTTCCAGTGGGCAGGGCTTCTATCTGGCCCAATGGGAGAAGGCTAAGTCCGTTAAGCGGCTTACTTTCGCGGGCCGCGGATATTGCAGTCGGAATTGCTATTTAAAGCGACATTCAACGCTGGATGCTCGACGAGCATATTTGTGAGCTATTCGGAAACACGTCATCCTAGGCGCAGCGCAAAAAAGAGTGTCAGCGGCATCCATCTTGCTTAATGTCATTGGAGCTTCGAGAAAGCCGAAGGTCTGATGCTCGTGGGTTGACACAAGTGTGCGGTTTGCTTCGCCACTGTGCGGAATTGGCACGTACTTCTGCCGGTCGAAGTCCTCGCTAGCTGCTTTCTGGACCTAAAGTCGGAGTTCGCGAACGGTCGCAAAAGATGGCATGAGGGAGCGAAGTATGATTTGTGAAACGAAAAAAACAATCGCAATCTACGCGGACCGTTCCAGACAGCAATGGGTGGTGCGCGACCGGGAAGGGAACTACTGGCTATTGCCTTCCACGGAACATTCTTGGGAGAATCGCCAACCATTCCGCCCAACTGAAAAGACTGAATTGGAACCGGTTCCAGGACATTACCGGCGCATGCTCGACTTACCCTTCTAACAACTGAAAAAGGTGCCCTTTTGACTGCTGAACACTTGCGACTAGTGGCCGCCCAGAAGCAACAGATACCCTGGAAAAAGTGGGGGCCTTATCTCAGCGAGCGTCAATGGGGGACGGTGCGCGAAGACTACAGCGAAAGTGGGGATGCATGGAATTATTTTACGCACGACCAAGCGCGGTCGCGCGCCTACCGGTGGGGCGAGGATGGACTCGCCGGGATCTCCGACGATCGACAACGGCTCTGCTTCGCTCTGGCTTTGTGGAATGGAAAGGATCCGATCCTCAAGGAGCGTCTATTCGGCCTGACTAACAACGAGAGTAACCATGGGGAGGACGTCAAGGAATACTACTTCTATCTCGACAGCACGCCGACCCATTCGTACATGAAGTACCTCTACAAATATCCACAGGCTGCTTTTCCCTACGCGCAGCTCGTTGAGACGAGCCGCCATCGCAGTCGCAACGAGTTTGAGTACGAACTGCTGGACACCGGCGTGTTCGATCAGCAACGCTATTTTGACGTATTTGTCGAATATGCCAAGGAGTCGCCCGAGGATCTCCTGATTCAGATCAGCGTTCACAACCGTGGACCCGAGCCGGCCACCCTGCAGGTTCTTCCCACAATGTGGTTCCGCAACATGTGGTCTTGGCATGACACGGCCGACAAGCCGATCCTTATCCAAGCCCCAGGCGACAAGGCCTGGAGTCTCGTCCAGGCAACAGATCCCAAGCTGGGCCAGCGCTACCTCTACTGTGAAGGGGCGGTGCCTCTTTTGTTTACGGAGAACGAGACCAACACCGAGCGCATCTTTGGCGTTCCCAATCGCAGTCCCTACATCAAGGACAGTATCAATGACTTCATCGTCCACGGCAAAAAGCATGCGGTGAATCGGGAGCACTCAGGGACGAAGGTTGCTGCGCAATATTCTCTCACGGTGAACCCTGGCGAAAATCAGGTAGTTCGACTTCGGCTCAGCGATGTAGCACCGACGGCCTTTGCCTGCGACAACGGTACGGCAGCCAAGCCATTTGGCAGCCGCTTCGACGAGGTGTTAAAAACCCGTCAAGCGGAGTCGGACGAATTCTACAAAACTATCATTCCGGACTCCCTTGACGCCGATCAAAGCCTCGTCATGCGGCAGGCTCTGGCTGGAATGTTGTGGTCCAAGCAATTCTACCACTACGACGTGGACAAATGGCTCGAAGAGCGCGGCTCCGATCCGTTCAAGGAGACGCGGAAGGCGGCACCACGCAACGACCATTGGCACCATATGTTCAACGGCGACGTCATCTCCATGCCCGACAAGTGGGAGTATCCCTGGTACGCGGCCTGGGATCTTGCTTTTCACGTGCTTGCTCTGACGCTCGTAGACCCGGACTTCGGCAAGCAGCAACTGAAGCTGATGCTCCGCGAGCGATATATGCATCCCAACGGCCAGATCCCCGCTTACGAATGGAATTTTGGCGACGTCAATCCGCCGGTGCATGCCTGGTCCACCATCTTTACCTACCGCCTCGAAGCGGCAATGAAAGGGGGGGAAGATCGAGAGTGGCTGAAAAGCAGTTTCCAGAAGCTGCTTCTCAATTTTACTTGGTGGGTCAACCGGAAGGATCGCTCGGGTCGAAACGTGTTCGAAGGGGGCTTCCTGGGGCTGGACAACATTGGCGTGTTCGACCGCAACGCGCCGCTGCCGTCAGGTGGGTATCTGGAACAGGCCGACGGCACGGCCTGGATGGCGCTGTTTTGCCAAAACATGTTAGAAATCGCCGTAGAACTTGCGATGACCGATGCGGATTATGCGGAAATGGCACTGAAGTTTATCGAACACTTCTTGTGGATCGCTTCGGCGATGAGTCACATGGGCGCCGACACGGGGATGTGGGACGAGGAAGACGGTTTCTTCTATGACGTCATGCGTCTTCCCAACGGCCAGGCCCAACGCCTCAAGGTACGGTCGATGGTCGGACTGTTGCCTCTGTGCGCCGCCACGACCTTTGATGGTGAAATGCTCAAAAAGTTCCCTGAAATTGCTGAGCGTTACCACGCGTTTCTTGAGTCGCGCCCCGAGCTGCGCTCGGCGATTCACGATCCGCTCAAGCAGGGGGTTGCCGGCCGCAGACTCGGTTCCATCCTGGACGAAACCAAACTTCGCCGGGTACTTGCCAAGATGCTCGACGAGAAAGAGTTCCTCAGCGAATTCGGCATTCGCTCGCTGTCGCGTTATCACGCAGATCAACCGTACGTCATTCACACAGGAGGCAGGGAATATCGAGTTTCGTATTTGCCGGCGGAGTCAAACACCGGCATGTTCGGCGGCAACTCTAATTGGCGCGGCCCCATCTGGATGCCTGTCAACATTCTGATCATCCGCGCTCTGCTACAGTACTACGCTTACTATGGAAATAATTTCACCGTGGAATGTCCCACCGGTTCGGGTCGGCAGATGAATCTGTATCAAGTGGCCGAGGATATTTCTCGCCGCCTCGTAAACATTTTCCTTAAGGGCAAAAACGGCCGGCGGCCGGTCAACGGCGGAACGCAGAAGTTCCAGGAGGATCCTTACTGGCGTGATTGCGTGCAATTCTACGAATACTTTCATGGCGACAATGGGGCCGGTCTAGGCGCTAGCCATCAGACCGGCTGGACAGGGACCATTGCACGCGTCATGCATTTGTTTGCAATCCTCACACCTGAAAAGGTTCTTGAAGGTGGCAAGAAGGCTTATTTCGAAGCGCAAATCACCCGTCCCGCCGCTACTCCTGCCGTTGATCAAGGAGTACGTTCTCACTGAGAAAGTGGCAGCCAAAATGAGCGCCAAGCCGCTGGATATTGTTCCTCTGTGGTGTTTTCTGCCGATGGCGACGGCAATCGGCATGCTTGCTGTAGAGGCCGGGTATCGTTTCGGCAAATGGCGATGTTCGCATGCATCAGAAGAAAAGGAAGGTCCGTAGGCGCAATGGTGCCATCACTCCTCGCGCTATTGGCCATCATGCTCGCTTTTACTTTTAACTTGGCGGCAACACGTTTTGACGCCCTCCGGCAGGCCGTTCTCGAAGAAGCCAACGCCATCAGCACGACCTATTTGCGGACTCGCCTTTGCCGGAACCGCAGCGTACTGAAATTGCCGAGTTGCTTGGCAAATTCACAGAACTTCGCGTGCGAAGCGTGAGGGAAGCGAGTATCGCTGAGGCGATAACATGATCTGAACACAACTACCTATCTACGCTTTACGTAGTCGCCGACGATGCCGTCTCAAACGCTGGGTCAACGCGTAACTTCAATGCCCCTCCCAATGACATGTTAGACCGCCTGGCAAGGAATACCGAACTAGCTGTATCCCAATGAGTTACCATGAATACTCTTAATACATCGGGGCAACCCTCACCCCTCGGCACAGAAGTCACGCCGTCAGGCGTCAATTTCAGTATCTTTTCGCGAACGGCCACCGGTGTCGAGTTGCTGTTCTTTGACCGGGATGACGACGCGGAGCCTGCCCGCGTGGTCGCGCTTGATCCCGTGACAAACAGAACCTACCACTACTGGCACTCGTTCGTGGTGGGTGTGCAGCCAGGGCAACTCTATGGTTATCGCGTGCGGGGGCCGGCTGAGCCGGCACGCGGCTTGCGATCCGATCCCACGAAGATCCTCCTTGACCCATATGGCCGAGGCGTAGTGATCCCGACTAACTACACACCCGAAGCCGCTCGGCAGCCGGGCGACAATGCCGCTAAGGCGATGAAAAACGTCGTGGTGGACCCATCCATATACGACTGGGAAGGAGACGCTCCCCTGCGACGGCCTTCTGCTCGAACGATCATCTATGAGATGCATCTCCGGGGATTCACGCGCCATCCCAGCTCCGGAGTTGAGGAAAAAAAGCGAGGCACTTACGCTGGCCTGATCGAAAAGATCCCCTACCTCCAAGATCTTGGGATCACGGCGGTTGAGTTGCTGCCGGTCTTCGCGTTCGACCCTCTGGCCTGCCCGGCCGGGCTAATCAACTACTGGGGCTATCAGCCGGTTTCATTCTTCGCACCACACCCAGCATACAGTTCGCGGAGAGATCCACTCGGCCCTGTCGATGAGTTCCGCGACATGGTTAAGGCTTTGCATCGGGCGGGCATTGAAGTGATTCTTGATGTGGTGTTCAACCATACCGCCGAAGGCGGGCAAGACGGACCGACGCTCTCGTACCGCGGGATTGACAATCCGACCTATTACATTCTCGAACAAAGCGGTTCACGCTACGCGGACTATTCAGGTTGCGGGAATACACTGAACGCCAACCACCCGGTCGTCCGGCGGATGATCATCGACAGCCTGCGGTATTGGGTAACCGAGATGCACGTGGACGGCTTTCGGTTCGATCTCGCTTCAATACTCTCGCGCGATGCCGCAGGAAAGGTACTGTCCAACCCGCCCGTGCTTTGGGATATCGAGTCAGACCCGGCATTAGCGGGCACGAAGCTGATCGCTGAGGCGTGGGATGCTGCTGGACTTTACCAAGTTGGTAGCTTTATCGGCGACGCCTGGAAGGAATGGAACGGCCGCTTCCGTGATGATGCGCGCGATTTTTTCCGAGGCGAACCT